>OGHF01000011.1_pt1 | contig 213277 bp, 169 predicted proteins | sample 1571481 | NCBI WGS metagenome assembly OGHF01 (sample SAMEA2581952, study PRJEB24529) | metagenome | biome: Human gut stool | place: China | collected 2011
GACAATATCTTCAAGAGTAGTAACGGTTAAATCAGATACATCCGTATAGTCAGTACCATTCAACGCATTATACAAAGATAGTAAATCCTTAGGATTTTTAAAGATAAACCAAAACAAGACGTCTTTATGGTTCCGGTTTAGTAATGGTTCATTGATCAATAGGCAGACCTCCTTATATATTTATTATTGTATTAATACATTATTACATGTCATATGCTTTGTCAATACTTTTATGATATTTTTTATATCAATTATGTTATACGAGTGAAAGTCTGAGAACATCTCACCAATATTCCCAGACTTTCACATTACACTTCTTATTTATGACCTTCAATACATATCCAGTTATCATCTTCCTTTATATGCACTTTAACATCTATAAATCCAGCATTTTCAAATAATTTTTTATATTCGTCAGGTGTTGGATTATACAGATTAAATTTTTTTATATTTTCCAAAATCTGCACATCTAATCCATCTTTGCCATAAATATCAGCCACAAGCAAAAAAGTTCCATCTGTTTTCAGAACTCTGTACACCTCTTTTAAATTTTCCTGCGGATGTGGCCAGAAATAAAAACTTTCAACCGTAATTATTTTATTAAATGAATTATCCAAAAATGGAAGGCACTCAACAGACGCTTCAATTATGTCTGTTTTTCCGCTTTTTACAGAATCATAATTAGTTTCCTTTGACATTTCAACCGATGTAGACGAATAATCAACACCAGTTAAATGACCTGACACGACACTGTCACTCATTCTTTTTAATGTGGCACCTCCGCCACAGCCAATGTCAAGTATTATGTCACTTTCATTTATATTCCAATGTTCCAACGCCCAGCCCGTGACTGCATAATGACTCTCATTCATGCGTTCCAGCATTTTTTGACCGTCATCACCTGTTGGCTTTCTCGGATTTCCAGAGTCTGTAATCTGTTGCTGTGTGCGAATTTCAGAATTAATATCTATGTTACTCATATATTTGTCACCTCAAAATATTTTTTCATATTATAACACATTAAAAAATCATGACCACCAGCTCAGCTGGTGGTTTACTCTGCGGCTACAAGCCTGTGGTACTAGCCGGCTCTAAAGAGCCATTGAAGATTTGCCATGTACATAGCTACCACTGGCAAGCCCTAAAGGGCTTTAGATTATGCCTTATTTACCGGCTCACCAGTAAACAGGTCGATGTATTCCTTCAGTGACATCTGATCATATTCCAAATCTTCATGCATCTAATTTTTTACATACTCTTCAATTTTCTTTGCATTCTTACCTACTGTGTCGACATAATATCCTCTGCACCTGAAATGTCTATTGCTATACTTATACTTCAAATTTACATATCTATCGAATACCATCAAAAAACTCTTTCTTTTCAAATATCCCATTATTTCCGATACACTGTACTTCGGTGGTATACCCGCAAACATATGAACATAATCTGGCATACACTCTACTGCTATTATTTCTACACCTTTTCTTTTACATAATTCACTCAATATGTGACCTATATCTGCTCTTATTTGCTTGTATATAACCTTTCTTCTGAACTTTAGTGCAAATACTATGTGATATTTGCATGTCCATTATGTACAAGTCCTTTTCCTTCTATATACTATTTTTCTACGCAATAACTTTTTTCATCCATTTACCACTGAAATATCTTGTAGTAAATATAATTCCTCTGATTGTCCAATCAGCAAACATTCCGTACCATACCGCCATCGGTCCCATGTTAAAAATCCTTACAAGAGCAATACACAATGCAACACGGCAGCCCCACATAGTGATAATCGACGTTATCATTGAAAACTTCACGTCGCCTGCCGCTCTCATTCCGTATGCCGGAACAAACGAAAGTACCCATACGAGAGGTTTTGCTATTGTAATTGCACCAACCATTTCTATACACATTTTTGCACTCTCAGGTTCCATGCCGCCAAGCATCGTAATAGGCTTTACAAGTGCAAAAACAAGAAGACATGATACTATAATTCCAACCTCTGCAATTCCTGCAAGTTTTACGATATAATACTTTGCCTCTTCCTTCCGTCCGGCACCCATACACTGCCCGACCACAGTCATAAGACACATTCCTACTCCGATACCGAAAATACCATTGACATTTTCAAGAATATTCGTCATAGCCTGTGCTGCTATAGCTGCAGTTCCCATCGTAGAAACTGTTGACTGTATCGCAAGCTTACCGAACTGAAACATGCTGTTTTCAATTCCCGACGGAACACCAATCGCAAGAATTGATGCAATAAGTTTAAAATCTGGTCTGATTGTATAATACTGTGAAACCACAATCTCAAGTTTAGGCTTGGAAAGTGCAATGAAAATAACAACCATACAGAAAATTCTTGATACAAGTGTTGAAATCGCAGCTCCTGCAACACCCATATTAAGCCCAAACATAAGTATTGCATTACCGGTTACATTAATCAGATTGGAAATAATTGAGACAACCATCGGATATCTCGAATTACCGAATGACCTGAAAATCGCCGAACCGGCACTAAACAAAGCAAGAAACGGATAACTCAGTGCTGTATACAAGAAATATGTAACTGCATTATCCATAACATCCTGCTCTACTTTACCAAATATAAAACTAAGAATCGGTCTTCTAAACAAAAGTCCTATAATTGTTATGACAATTGCTATAACCGCAACTGTAAGAACAACCTGTCTTGCTGCCTTATTTGCCCCTTTTTTGTCCTTCATACCTATATAATGCGAACAGATAATTGCCGCACCTGTCGCCATTGCCGAAAACAACTGAACAATAAGATTATTTACCGAATCGACAAGTGACACCCCTGATATTGCCTGACTCCCCAGATTGCTTACCATCATAGTATCAACCATTCCCATAAATGAATTGAGCAGCTGCTCAATTACTATTGGTATAAGCAATGCAAATAAAACCTTGTTGTTAAACATAAGGTCATTTTTGTCTATATTAAATAACTTTTTCTTACTCATATATAATTCCCGATATGTATTATTTTATAAATCTTCTCTTACAAAATTTGTTCTGTTGCCAGACTCTGTATCCGGAAGTTCAATACCGGCATTTTTTCCTGCCTCGAAACATTTCATCATCCATGCAAGATTCTTTGCAAGATTACGCATTGTCTGCATTCCCTCGGCATCTTTTACCACTTCGCCCGGAGTGCGTCCGTGTGCAATATTCCAATATGTAGAACCTGCAACAGGCATCTGTGAAATACCAAAATATTTATTCATTACATCAAATGAAGCTGATGTTCCGCCACGTCTTGCAACAGCAACAGATGCACCCGGCTTAAACTTAAATGCTCCGGAACCACTGTAAAACGCTCTGTCAAGAAATGACAATACACGTCCACTTGGATGTGCATAATATACAGGGGTACCAAAAACAAATCCGTCTGCTGTTCTTGCTTTTTCAACAAATTCATTTACAGCATCATCCGTATGTACACACTTACCACTTGCACATCCGCCACAGCCTATACAATCTCTTACAGGCTCACTTCCTGTCTGGAAAATCTCATAATCTATTCCTTCTTTTTCAAGCTGCTTTCCAATTTCAAGAAGAGCATTGTAAGTATTGCCTTCTTTCTTACAGCTGCCGTTTAACATTAAAACTTTCATAACATATCTCCATTTCTTATAGATATTACATTGAATCTTATATCAAATAAATATTGCCTTGTATTTTATATCACAAAATCACGTTTTGTAAAACATTTTATTTTCCAAAATAAGCGGCAACTTTTTTAAGATTATTAATAATCGGAAGATGCTGTGGACAGACACGCTCACATTGACCGCATGCAATACAATCGCTCGCTTTTCCAAAATTATTAGTAAGCCTGTCATAATATTCACCCTGCGGTGTCCATCCCTTTCCCTCTGCTTCCTGCTTGTCAGCATTATAAAGTGAAAAATACTTTGGAATAGCAATATGCTTAGGACAGCCGTCCGTGCAGTATGAACATCCTGTACAAGGAATTTCAATACTCTCATTAATTGTCTTAACAGCATCCTTCACTATTTTTTGTTCCTCATCATTAAGAGGTTTGAAATCCTGCATATATCCTGTATTGTCAAGAAGCTGCTCCATATTGCTCATTCCACTAAGAACCATCTTCACATTCGGAAGGCTTGCAACAAACCTTATAGCCCATGAAGGTATTGACATTTCTTTATTATATGCTTTGAATGCCTCTTCAACTTTCTTTGGAACATTAGCAAGCGTTCCGCCCTTTACCGGCTCCATAACTATAACAGGCTTGCCATGCTTTGTCGCAACTTCATAACATTTTCTTGACTGAATTGCCTCACTGTCCCAATCAAGATAATTAATCTGAAGCTGGACAAATTCCATCTCTGGATGCTCTGTAAGTACCTTATCAAGCAATTCTGCATTATCATGGAACGAAAATCCCATATGTTTTACAAGTCCCTGTTTCTTCTTATCAGCAAGCCAGTTAAAACAGTCAAGCTTCTTGTATACCTCATAATGGTCAACACCGACATCATGAAGAAGATAATAATCAAAATATGTAACGCCTGTTTTTTCTCTCTGTTCGTTGAAAACCTTATCTCTGTCCTCAAGTGTCTTTATAAAGCCAGCATGCAGTTTTGTTGCAAGCGTATAGCTTTCTCTCGGATGACGTGATACAAGAGCCTCCTTAGCTGCATTCTCACTTTTAAATCCGCAGTACATCCACGCTGTATCAAAATATGTAAATCCTTTTTCCAAAAATGTATCAACCATTTTCTTTGTAAGTTCAATATCAATACTGCTTCCATCATTCGGATTAAGAAGCGGCAGTCTCATAAGTCCAAAGCCAAGTTTTTTTTCACTTGTAAATACATTTTCCATAAAATCACCATTTTCACCTTTCATAATCTTTATTTATTTTACTCCGTATCTACACTCTTGGCAAATATTTATATACTATCATTTAAAATACCTTATAGCTATATTACTTACTGTGCATCCATTCCACACGTCAAATAATAATTGCAGTAAACCGCTTGCAATGATAGAATAATAAAATCAATTAAAATATTTTAAGAGGAAATTTATAATGAAATTTGTAATACAACGCGTAAATAATGCAGATGTAACTGTTGATAATAAAATTGTCGGTTCAATAGGAAAAGGTTTTCTTATTCTTTTTGGTGCATGTGAGACCGATACAGCTGACATGCTCCCAAAATTTGTTGACAAAATAGTAAAGTTACGAATTTTTGCAGATGAAAATGGTAAAACCAATCTTTCAATCACTGATGTTGGCGGAGAACTGCTCATCGTAAGCCAGTTCACATTATATGCCGACTGCCGCAAAGGAAACCGCCCAAGCTTTGTACATGCCGGTTCACCTGACGCAGCCAACGAATTGTATGAAAAATTTATTGAATTATGCCGCGAACGCATACCAAAAGTTGAAACAGGCATTTTTGGTGCTGATATGAAAGTACGCCTTGAAAACGACGGTCCGTTCACAATTGTGCTAGACAGCAGAGATTTTACGTAAGTGCTGTGGCTGCAATGGATTTTTCGACTGTCGTTCTCAAGAACCTGAGGTTTTAAAGATTTCAGATGTTAATTTGTAAAACCGCTCTTTTTGCGGCAGACTTACATCAGTCTGGTTTTTATGCCTCTTTCCTTAAAGAAACGCACCGCCTCACCACAGAATCGCCCAACCATTCCCCAGGCTGCATTGTTCTTCCACACCCTAATAAAACAGGCAGAGGATCTATATTATCAATTACGCTGTCATCCAATGTAATAATCTATTTATTTTGTTTAAACCTGTGTCTCGCCATCAAATATCATATTCCAGCTCATACGGATATCATACATCAACCGTGTAAGTGCTATACTATCTTTAGCTGTATATACATCACTACTGCAATACCCAAGTTTTACACATCTGCTTGCTTCCCTGATTTCATATTCAAAGCCATTTATATCAACCGGATAATCTATTGTTTCTGGTTCTTTTCCTTCCACCTCAAGTATCATAGTCTCAGCGTGTTGAAAATCCGGCAAAAATATGCTTCCCTTTGTTCCCTCAATTCTGGCATTACGTTTCAATTCCTGTCCTATTGTCTGAACTGATTCAGCAGTTATGCCATCGCTGTATTTAAATTTCAAACAGCTATAATCATCAGTTCCATACTCATTGAGATTCACTTTCAGAGTTTCAACTTTTTGCGGATTCTGTCCGCATATAATACGCAAAAATCCCAGATTGTATATTCCAATATCTAACAGAGCACCTCCACCAAGACCCGAATTAAATTTACGGTCTTTTCTAGCACCTGTTGCAACAAACCCATATTGGCATGAAATATGTTTTATTTCGCCTATTGTTCCTTGTTGTATGATACTGTGCAAACGAGCATACAATGGAAGAAACCATATCCATAATCCCTCCATAATAAATAGATGCCTATCCCTTGCCATACTATACAGCTCCTGTGCCTGTTTCTCATTTATTGTAAACGGCTTTTCACACAATACATGCTTGCCATGCTCAAGACATAACCTGCAATTCTCATAATGTAAAGTATTTGGTGTCGCAACATAAACAGCCTCAACATCCTGATCTTTAACCAATGCTTCATACGATTCATAATATCTTGGAATATCATGCTCCATAGCAAATGCTTTTGCACTTTCAATGTGACGTGAACCGACTGCTATCAGCTGTTCATTTTCTTTACCCATCTGATTTATGGTTGATGCAAATTTTTTTGCAATATTACCTGTAGCCAAAATTCCCCACTTCATCCTATCTCTCCTATCGATTCTATAAATTCGTTTATTTTCTGTTATTGATTTGCTATTGAATTATTAACAATTAGCTGGCCAATTTATATCAGCAATAATACCTTATAAACATTTAATGCAAACTACTGTTAATATTTAATATTATAACATATTTATATGTAATATATATCTGATTCTAACACATTTTTCCATACCCACAATGCAACACAAAAATCCCGCGGCAGTTTATCGTATAACTAACTGCCACGGGATTATTAATTTCTGTTTATCACAGAAGTCTCATTATCAATTTATATTATTTTCAATTCCATCTGGTTATGTAATATCCCTGTAAATCCTCACGCATAATCTTTCTACCCCAGCTAATCATACACGTTTCATAATCAGCATTACATTCAGCTACAATTACATAATCATCTGTTTTTTCGAGTATAAATACCGTATGTGAATCACCCTGAATCCTTGCCTGGTCTCCAACTCTGAGACTATCGTAATTATAAAATCGCTTAGCCGCTGCATCACTTCCAAAAATATAATCACTCAGATAACTTGCAAATCCCCAGCACTGCGTACTTGTATCCTTATACACGTATGCGTCGTCAGACATCCCATTATATAGATTGCAATATGCTTCTCCATTTTCTGTATGATTGCACGGAATATCTGTTACCATAAGGTAATCTGTTCCGTCTGATTCAACGTCCATATGATTCCAATATTTACCCGAAGGAAACATCTGCTTTAACTCTTCCACTTTATCGCTAAATGAATCCAGCCATCCGGAAGGATATTGATAATCTGAGGCTTCTTCAGATTCGGACACTGTCTCTACTTCTGTTTCTACTCCAGATTCTGACGCACTATCATCCATGTTAAACCCAATGTATTCAGCTGCAAATTTTTCTCCAAGTTCATCCTGTGTCTTCATTTCAATTGAACTTTTGATTTCTGAAGTTTTAATATTTTTTCCCATTCTTATAACCATTACTAACATAAGACCAAGAAAAAAGATAACAGCCACATATTGTTTTTTTATAATTGTTTCTTTGATATTTTTCATATCTATCACCTCTGTCTTTTAACCTCTCCGATTGATATAAAATCTTTTGCTATTTCTTTCTATATCTTTATACGAAGCTTAGTTAAAATCAGTTTCAATTTTTTAAAAATTTGTTATTTTATTAAAAAATCATCCGGTAATCAATATGAACAACCTTAAATATCTATAAATTATGCATTAACTCCTGCAAGAATCTCTTCTAACGCATTTTGACTGCTCGTATGGCATCTTATAACATTTGCATTACATCTTTCAGCCTCTGCCAATGCACATTTTACCATTTTATGGCATACAGTATTTGTAAATAAAACTATCAAGTCAGGACTTCCAATCTGGTCTTTCAGATTTCCTTTCATTCTTGTAAATACTTTTGCCTTACAGTTGTGTTTTTTACATATGTTCACATACTGTCTTTCCATTCTTTCATTTCCACCAATAATACAAATTGACATATAAAACTCCTTTCGTGCTTTTTCTATTCTGCCGCAAGTTCATTTCCAAGCTTTTTACATGCATTTACTGCTTCATCATCAGGTGCTTCTACACAAATAACGCCTTCACCACCGACAATAACAGCACCTGCATTTTCAAATCTTGATGCCCAGTCTCTCATCCACTGCCCATCCCCCCAGCCATAAGAGCCAAACAAGCCTATTTTTTTACCTGATACAGAACCTTCAAGTTCTGCAACAAATGGCTCCATTTCTGTCTCTTCAAGTTCTTCAGCCCCCATTGCCGGGCATCCGAGTGCAAATACTGTTTCGTCATTCAAATCTGCTGCTGTTACTGCTGATACTTCAAGAACTGCTGCTTCTTTTCCTGCCTCCTTAATTCCTTCAGCAACTGCATTTGCCATTGACATTGTGTTTCCTGACTGTGACCAGTAAATAACTTTAATTTCGCTCATTTCTTACCTCTTTCCCACTATTATAGTGCAATATTTTCAAGATTTTTTATGCTTACTCCCTGAGCAAGAAACCATATAATCTGCTCTTTTGCTTTCTCAAATCTTTCAAAAAGCGATGATTTTGCCGCAACATCCTCATACACTTTCCAATATCCTGTATAAAGACTGTTCTCACCATTGTTTTTTAGATATCCCTCTACATCCTCAACCGGGTACCCTAGAAATAAGCCCATTTCATGTGGAAAATATTTCTTCGTCTGCATGTAGCAGCAATATCTGTCTGCAAATGTGTCTATAAGTCCTGAAATATCTTCTTCGTCTACGATATTCTTTTCATATCCGCTATTTTTCAGAATATTTTTCACACGTATATCAGAAAAATAATTTTCAAGAATATCTTTTTTATACAGAAGCATTGTCAACTTTTCTTTGCCTCTGAACAGAATCTTCCACGAAATATGCATCTCATTCATCAGGCTGATAAGATAATCTGCCTGTTCATTATTTACATTAAATAGATTGGAAAATCTTAAACCACTTATCAGAGGTGCACATTGTAAAGCAATCTGAACTTCAAGATTATCAAGATTCATCTGTTTAACGATTTCAAATATTTCCTGACTCATTCCAGCCTCCTTATAAGATTTTTATTTGATTTAGTTTAATCTTATAAAAGTTAGACTTAACTAACCACAGTTATATTATTATATTTAAATATTGACGTCAAGTGCTTTATTGATACATTTTTTCATTATGATTATTCTATCCTGGCAAATAAAAAACACATATACAATGATTTCCGATAACGATAATCATTACACATGTGTCTTTCAATTTATTATTTTATTTTATATTTTGATTCTCTGAAATAGAATTAATTATTTCGCGTATTTTTCTTTTAAAGCTTTAAATGCCTTAAATGAACGCTTAATCATGTCTTCGTCGACACAATAAGATATTCTTACATATCCCGGGCATCCAAAATCTGTTGCCGCAACAAGAAGTAAATCCTCCTCTTTTGCTTTTTCACAGAAGTTCTCAGCATCAGATTCTAATGCTTTTACAAACATATAAAATGCTCCGTCCGGTTTGAAACATTCATATCCAAGCTCTGTCAATCCATCATATAATAAGTCTCTGTTCTTTTTATACAAATTAACATCACCTGTCTGACCTACGCATTTTGCAATAACCTTCTGAAAAAGACTAGGTGCACAAACATATCCTAAGGCTCTTCCTGCTCCACAAACTGCTGCATAAAGCTTCTTACTTTCATATGCTTCATCAGGAACAAGAATGAATCCAATTCTTTCTCCAGGAAGAGAAAGCGATTTACTGTAAGAATAACATACAATTGTATCGTTATAATACTTTGTAACATATGGAACTTCAACTCCATCATAAACAATCTCACGATATGGTTCATCCGTGATAATAAAAATATGAGTTCCATATTCTTCTGACTTCTTGCTAAGAAAATCTGCAAGTTTCTTGATTGTCTGCTCTGAATACACAGCTCCTGACGGATTATTTGGTGAGTTAATAATAACCGCCTTCGTATTCTTATTTACTAATTTTTCAAATTCATCAAAATTAATCTGGAAATTTTTTGTATCAGGTGCTACAACATTAAACTTTGCTCCTGCCGCAGTAACAAATACTCTGTATTCTGGGAAAAATGGTGCTATTGCAATAATCTCGTCATCTGGTGATGATGTAAGTGCCTTAAATGCTATTGAAAGTGATGCTGCTGCACCCATAGTCATATAAAGATTATCCGCCTTAAAATTTGTCTCATATGTATTATTAAGATAATCTGCTATTGCCTGTCTTGTCTCCAGATCTCCCTGTGCTGATGTATATCCATGAAGGGAGATAGAATCAAGACTCTGTGTCAATTCCCTTATTGTCTCATTAACACAGTCAGGTGCCGGAACTGTCGGATTTCCAAGACTGAAATCATATACATTCTCAGCTCCTACAATAGCTGCTCTTTTCTTTCCATATTCAAATAATTCTCTGATTGCAGAACGTTTACTGCCTAATTCATACATGCTTTCTGATACAAACATAAAATCCTCCTTAATTTTACAAAACAAAAATCCCGCAGTCAAATCACATCCCGGAATAAAACGTTTCGTATCTGTCTCACAACTTATCTTATTTTATAACCATTTTCTGTAAAGGTCAATTCTTCTGTTTTTAAGTTCAGGATTAACCTGCCTGCAGATATTCGTGTAGGATTTGTCAATCTGTGTCACAAAATATCCTTCTTTGTCAGAAATGCCTCCGATAATAATTCCTTTTGCATCTATTGCCATACTTCTTCCAAAAAATCCTTTACCATCCGGTCTGTCACCAATCTGGTTAACTCCAACAACCGGCGTAACATTCATTATTGATGAAGATTTCAATATAATCTCCCATTGATCAGAATTTGGCTTATAGAATGCTGCCGGAACACAAAACAAATCAGCTCCTCTTAATGACAAAGCTCTTGAAATCTCTGGAAATCTTGTATCATAACATATCCATACTCCAACTTTTCCAATATCAAGACTAAATATTCCAAGTCTATCACCTGAACTAAATTCATCAGATTCTTTTACATTAAAAGCATCAAACAAATGAATTTTTTCATAATTGCCAACAATTTCACCATTTCTATTTATTACATAACAGATATTAGTTGGTTTTTCTGCTTCAATTTTTCCATTATCACTCACATAGTCACTTGAAAACCGGGCAAATGAGCCACCTATAACATTAACCTTATAATTTTTTGCAACAGATTTAAGCCAATTGACAAAAAAACTCTCATTATACTTATTATATTTTGATGAACCGCATTGAGGTTTAACAAATTGTTCTGGCAGAACAATTAAATCAATATCAGAATTATACTTAAAAACCTCTGCAATATATTTTTCTGCATTTTTCAATGTACTTTCATTGCCACCATTACAATCAAGCTGTATTCCACACACTGTGATAATTTCACCATGCATAACATTTACACTCCCTATCAGTTTTATAATATTCTACACCCGTAAATACCACAATAGCAATACCTTAAATATACTAATATATAATTTAAAATATTGTTACACGTGAAACTCAAACATGTGTTTTTTATGTTGCATATTAAGTAATTTTTATAATAACATATTAAATATTTTTATAGTTCTATCTATCATTATCATATAGTGTATTTTGAACTCAGTTCACTTTCTAATATTTTGATTCTTCTTTAAATTTACTTATATCTTTTTAAATTGTATTATAAAGATTTTTTAACATAAACAACTGAAGTGAACTGAGTTCCATTTTAATATCCTATATTTTATCTTGCAAATTCTATTATTTCTTAATTTGCATTATTTTGTGATTTACATTTTCTTGTGAACTATATTACTATATTACACTATTAATCACAATTAATTGTATCTTATTCATTATAATAAATAACTCCATGATATTGTTTTATTAATTATTACCCTGCCTCTGCTGAATTAATTTTAATTGAATTCATATATACATCTCCTATAATTCTCCGTTACATTAATGTAAAATTTTGTGAACTCAGTTCAAAATCACCTGAATCAAATTCAAATTCGAGAATCTAGGCAATGAAATTCAAGCAATGAAATTCAGATGCTAAAATTTAAATATAATAATTCAAATATAGTAATTCAAATATAGTAATTTATACAAATATTTATTATACAATAAATCATTTTTAAATATGGTCATAACTATAATATTATTGCATAATATAAAATATATGGCTTCTTATAAAAACAACTTCTTTTTACATTAAAATCACACAATATCACTTGATTTTAGGAGAATAGCATGTATAATAAGATTATAAATAATTTTTTGAACTCAGTTCCGAAAAAAGATAAAAAAGGAAGTACAAAAATGTCAGAAGTAATAAGTTTAATAAACGAAAAGGGTGGTGTTGGTAAGTCAACATCTGCAATCACTATTGCACAAATTCTTGCAATATCTGGTTACCAGGTGCTTCTTATTGACCTTGACCCACAGATGAACACAACTAAGATGTTTGGAAAAGATGAAGATAACAGCAATATTAATTATGAACATTTGTTCTGTGAGAAGCAGTTAAGAGAATCATCTGTACTAGAATTCATCAGTGAAACAGATTACAAAAATATTTCAATATTGTCTGCATCAAGAGAGCTCAACACTTTAATATACAAAATATATGATAAAAGCAAAGAAGTTAATGTTGAATTATATTTAAAACATAATTTAAGTTTTCTAAAAAAGAAATTTGACTACATAATTATAGATAACTCACCATTTAAATCATACCTTACAAGCTGTGCAATATGTGCAAGTGATAAGATAATAACTCCGATTTGCGTAGACAACTTCTCATATGATGGACTTATGTCTTTGCTCGATACAATAGAAACTCTTAATACAAAATATTCACTTTCAATCGAATTTGCCGGTATTTTTATGACAAGAGTTGCTGGCAGAACAACTTTATTTAAACAGATGTTTGAAAGTTATGAAAACATGTTTGGTGAAAGATTCCTTCCGGTCTCTATACGTAATTGTATTGCTGTAAGCGAATCTAACACAACATTTGAACCATTACTCACATATGACAAGCGGTGTAGTGCTGCACAGGATTATATTGAACTTGTCAACTACCTCGGATTAATGGACAATAAACATTTTAGAGAACTTGCGAAATATCTGAAAGGAGAAAAGTAATGGCTAAGAAGAATTTTGCTGCCGGCATGACAAAAACAGGCGTTCTTAATAATATGGGTGGTGAAAAGCTCAAGGAAATGCAGGCAAAAACTGAATATAACTTTCAATACATTCCAAAAGAGAAGATAATTTCTAATCCAAAAAATGAAAAATACAGCCAGGACGGTATTGATGCTCTCATGGAAAGTATTTTAATTAACGGTCTACGCCACAATCTTTCAGTAATATATGATGCTGATAATGATAATTACCGTCTTGTTTCAGGAGAAAGACGTTATCATGCAATCTGCAAGATGACTGATAAAGAATATAATACATTATTCCCAACCGGAATACCATGCAAAATTGAAAAATCCAATATTTCAGAGATAGACGAAGAAATTATGCTTATTTCCGCCAATCATGATGTAAGAGAAACATCAATGGAGGTAAAACGTTGGGAAGTATCACGTTTAAAAGAGTTATATGAAGCCAAAAAATTAAAAGGTGAAATCAAAAATATTAATGCTGAAATAGCAAAACAACTTAATATTTCTGAGAGACAGGCAAGAAAGTACACAACAGCAGAAAAACTTATTCCTGAATTAAGTGAACTGCTTAACGCCAATGGAATCGATTTAAACCAAGCTGATAAATTTGGTCGTCTTGATGAAGATGCACAAAAAAGTATCCTTGAAATTCTCAAGAAAAACGGAAATATTGACAATGCTGAATACCAGTCAATAAAGAAAATTTCAGAAGAACGTTCAGAAGAAGCTAAAAAATACAAAAAAGAACTAGAAGAAGCGGCTAACCAGATTAAAGTTCAGGAAGAAACTGTAAAACACCTTGAGGAACGTATACAGCAGCTTGAAAAAAATCCTCTTCCAACAAAAACAAAAGAAGACCTTGAAGATGAAATAAAATATATTACTGAAGCCAAGAATAAAGCTGAACGTGAAAAGGCAAAATTAGAAACTAACATTGAAAAAATGAAACAACAGCAAAAAGAAAAAGAGCAGCGACAAACTCAGATTTCAGATGCTGAACTTAAAAGGATTAATTCGATAGCAAAGGCTGAACAGGCACTTGCCATGTTAGAAACTAATTTTGATATACTAAAAAACAATAAAAATATTATAAAAACAGACTATGACGTCAAGGTTAGATTGGAAATTTTAAAAAATCGTATGGATGATTTATTATCAAATATATGATTTATCTTCTAATTAATGTATATATCGTAAAACGCTGTATATTGCAATATTACAGCGTTTTTATGTTATATGAAGATTTTATCAAATAAGATAAAAAAATGTCATTTTAAGGAAATTAACGCATATTTTTTAAACCTACATTTTATTTTTACAATATATGTAGGTTTAAGTATTATCCAATATTTATTATAATAAGTATAAATGAAATGACTCATAAAAATATGGATGTAAATTATAAATTTAATATATATATATACATATATAAAAAACAGATATTGATAACTAAGAAGGGCAGGAGAGTAGTAATTATGGGCATTACCTGCTTTTTTTAATGTTATTTTTTTTCTTATTACAAGTTGCTTTTTGTATATGTAATGTCGTTTATTTAAAATAATGTGTTTATTTTTTAAATTTTATAGCATTTTTTTTTCATATTTATGGTTTTTTTTATCTATATAAAGTTGAATTAATTCTTTTTAATGTTGAAAACTTTCCCAATTTTTCTATATATTTTACAATCAAGGTATAGCTGGTATCATAAATGTATTCAAAGAGGAAGTAGTTAATATCAAAAAAAACAGATAATAAATAAAAAACGTATAATTTATTTTGTGTGATAAAAAACAGACAATAAAAACAGAAAAATGTGCACAAAAATAAGGCTGTTGTGGTTAAGCAGCCGAAAAATTATCAGAACCTATAGAAGACGGTGAACCTGGTCCGGTAGAATTATTAATCATAGAAATTATAATTGTTCTTAAAAGACCTCCAAGATTTGTAATCTCACGTTCGTGTAATATGTAATTATTATAAACAGTTGACAATGCGGTAATTACATAATTATAAGAGTACTGCATTGCAAGCTGAGCAAGATCATCATATTCATAATCCTTTATTTTTATAAATTGGAAATGAATATCCTGTTTTTCATTTTGAGCTGAAAAGAAATCAAAGCTGTCATCAGGAAAAACATTACTGCTGTTGACTGAAATTACAGTCTGATTAAAATCAGCTATAAAATCTTTGAATAATGATATATACTGATTAAAACATTCATCTTTTCTTCGCCTGCAGTTAAAGTTGTCATTGATCTCAAAACGAATTACTTTGTCATTAACTGAAATGTCAAAAATATCTGATTTTTTACTTATAGCATCTTTGATAATACAAGGTCTGCAATAATCAGGAAGTACAAGCTTAATTTCTTTAAATGTTTTTGATACAGCTGTGAAAGGAGCTTTGATATTGAGATTGTCAATTTCAATTAATTCTCTTAGATGAATTCTTAATGTAAGCAGATTTTCAAGTTGAATAATCTGTTTCAATAAATCTAAAGACATGACAAAAAACCCCCTGCCGCCTTTATTGGCAGGAAGATAATAACTTTCGTAATCATTAAGACATACGGTAATATTATATGTAGAACCTTTACAATATGAAATATAATTGTACCTGCTTAATATTTCGAGATTATTAAAAATTGTCTTTATGTCGCAGCCTAATTCTTTAGCCAGTTGTAATGAATTGACATTACAAATAACACCAAATTTATCTGGATGATAGAAATGGAGCAGTAACAGCAGTTTAATTGAATTGGATTTTAAGCGTGGCTTATAACCATAACGATTCTTTTCATTATGGTATATCTTTTTATATACGGTCTTTGTAGTAAGAACTTTATGTGGACAACTTTCACACATTACCTGAGCCGCTTTATATGTATCAGAATCTGTGTCAAAACTGTTTATAATATCACAGTATTTACAATTATGACATGTGTTATTATCATGGTCTATAACATTAATTGATTCTGATGCAGTCTCTGTATAATTTTTTTGTAAACCAAGAGATTGAATCAGCACGGCTTTGCCGATATTAGCAAATAAATCCACAGTTCTCACCACCTTTCTTGCATTATTTAACAATTTTTGAAGGAAAAAATCAAATCGGGATTTTTACTCGGTTTTTATCCACTTTTTGTTTTTTTTTGAATTTTTTTTAATATACATGTCTACATTTTTGAAACTTTGATGCGATTTACTCCAAATTTATCTACATAATTTCTTTAATTTTTTTTATGTAGAGTCTTCTGGAGATTTTTGCATGATTTACTCTAAATTTATCTACATCAATAAGTTAATGTTTTCTATAAGTAGCATATTTTTGTAAAAAAACCAGTGTTTAAGCCAAAAATGTAGACATCAAAAATTTTTTTAACGAAAAAAAATGTAGAAAAAGGAGATTAATTATATATAAAATTAACATATAAAATGATTTATGACAAATATCGTCAATAAAAATTGCCTTTTTTACTCTAAAATTATCTACATATCATTTTTTTACTCCAAATTAGTCTACTTTTTGATATTTAAATATATATCTACGTAGAATTTTACTCCAAAATTATCTACATTTATTTTATAACGTCAAACTGATAGCATATTTGCAGTTGATAAAAAGATAATTAAAAATAAAATAAAATGAGACAGAGCCAGTAAAAATGCCATATTTATAAATAAATGACATGTAAAAACAAAATAATAACGACAAATATAATTAAAAAAGAGCGTTAAAGTACATTGCATAAAAAAAGAGAGCATGTAATAAATACAATACTCTCTTTTTTTAGTGATATGTTAAGTGACTGTTTTGACAACGATATTTTAATCAAAATGTAGACAATACGCTTATTTAAGTTTATCAGAAACCGAAACAGCCTTAGTATTATCAAAATGTAAATCTTCGATTTCTGCCGGTGAAAGAGGAAGAAAATGAATTACAAAAACACCATTTTTTAATTCAAAACTTTCGATAGCAATTTTGTTATCTACAAATTCCTGAAGACTTTCTTGTATAAGCTGAAGATTTTTCTTCTTATTTTTTAGTTTGAAACGTACAATCTTCTGGAAATATGTATAACTGTATTCATTAGTCAGGCTTTCCTGATTAGCAATCTGTTCACGTTTTAATGCATAACAAATAATCTTTGAAAGATTGTTCTGCAGTACATCGTATGAAGATGAGGTTATTGAGATTAATTTTTTCTGGATTATAGCATTGCTTAATATTTCACCAAATTGTGCAATAGCATATGGCCGCTCGGCATCTTCCTTTATTGCAATATTATCAAAGAGGTTGAAATACATTTTGCTGCCTTCTTCTTCGTAAGAGAAGTTATATTCGACAAGCTTACGGCATGAATTGGAAATTTTGTTAAGTACATTTTTTCCGACATGATAATCAACAACCTCTTTGCCCAAAGTATTAAGATCGACAATAACAGATTTTTCTCTTGAAAATTCCTGCATATTAATGTTCGAGATAAAAGCATTAATAAGTTTTAAATCATTAGAATCCATTGACTTTGGAGGAGTAAGCTTACCTGTATTTACAGTAACTTCCAGAAGTTCCTGTCCATTTTCATCTGTAATAATTTCTTTAAGAAGATTATTTGATGCTGTGTCCATCATAAGTGTAAATGAAGATGGAGAGAAGAGTGGTCTGTTGAGAAGCTGCTCCGGGAACATTCTCATATATGAATCAATATTTCCTGCCAGGTCTGCCTCAATATATTTCCAGGCACTTATTATAAGGTCATTTTTTAATGAATTAAAAATTGAATTATTTGTAAAAGTTGATAGTCCCGGAAATTCGATCAGAAGGCTGTTCGAGTTATCTTTCCACTCGGTTGCTTTTGTTTTATATTGTGCAATAATTTCGTCAAGCTCCATATTTCCGAACATATTGACATATTGGTCAATAGGGAGTGAGCGTGCCATATTTATAATATGGGAGAGTGGATGTTTAGGGTCATCAATGCTTATTGTGTCAACATCATTAATGTATGACTTGTACCATCTGGCACGTTTTTGCAGACGGGATTTTTTAATCTTGTTGACGATAGGAATCAAATCTTCACGGCTTGTTTTGCCTTCGAGATAGTCCATAAGTGTTTCGTCAATTAATTCTGTAAATGTTTTTGCAGGAAATTTGAAAATTTCATGCTTCATATTAAAAAAATCGGCAATAGCAGGATCTATGTGCTTAGCCAATTCTTCGATAAACTGTCTTGAATATTGTTCCATTTAATAACCTCGCATTAGTAAAATTGCAAAATATTATATTTATTATAATCAAAATAAGAAATAAATGCAAATAGAAGTTGCGGTCAGGAAGCCTTTCTTAATTATTATTTGTTCATTTTGAAGTAGAGTGGAGGTATGGTTTTTTGGTTGGAATATAGACATATGTCGTCAATAGTGGTAAAATATAAAATAATTAAATAATTTGAGGATACACGTTATGAACGAAACAAAAAATAAAACTGATGAATTTCTTTATTCAATATGGAATTTTTTTGCGGCCAGCCTGTCAGAAAAGACACGAAAAAATTATTATAATGTTATAAAAGCTTATGTAAAAATTACAGGTCACTCTCCTCTTGAGCTGACAGAATCTGATACAGAAAAATACTTCAATGATTTAACAGAAAAAATACAAAGCAAAAAATTATCATATTCAACGGCACTGATGCGTATGTCTGTAATGCGTACGTTATGCGAATATATACGTGTACGTGAAAACAACGCCGGCAGAAATTATATTAATTACTTTAAAGATTATATATTACCTGATGAAAATAAAATAATTACAACTGATAAACTTCCTTGTGAAGATGATATATCAACAATTCTTGATCTTTCATCAAAAGCAGGCGACGATATGGCATATATGATTTTTTCATTAGTATTAAAATGTGGTCTTACTTCCGGTGAAATATGCAGTATGATGACAAATTTCATATTATATGATTCAAATGAATGTCTTTGTATACATTTTCCGGAAAAGAAAAGAATATCACGTATTATAAAGTTACCGGACGATGTCTCACAAATGCTGCTTACATACCTTGAAATACATAAAATAGCTGACGGACATATATTTTTCAACAAAAGAGGAACTGTATTAAAAATACGTGATGCTGAACGCCTTTTAAAAAAATATATCTCACAGGCCAAAAAATCTAATAATGATTTTCCGGATTTTACAATGCAGGATATGAGACATTGTGCATTTAAATACATGTTAAGTGGTGGTGCAAGCGAGGATGATGTTGCAAAATATGGAGGGATAACAACAAAATGGATGCACCGTTATCGTCAGGTAGTAAATGACAGTGCAAAGCTTTATGCTGCAGATTACAGCACAATTTCCATAAAACCTGCTGTGTACAAAAATTTAAGTTGATATTTATTTCAATATTTAATATGATACTATAGGTTAAAAAGACATAACAAATAATAAAAAGGTAAGGTATTTATGAGTATTTTAAACGTAGAACATCTCTCACATGGTTTTGGAGACAGAGCAATCTTTTCAGATGTCTCATTCAGGCTGCTGAAAGGCGAACACATCGGATTAGTTGGTGCTAACGGTGAGGGTAAATCCACATTTATGAATATAATAACAGGAAAGCTTATGCCTGACGAAGGAAAAGTTGAATGGTCGAAAAATGTGCGTGTCGGTTATCTTGACCAGCATGCCGTACTTGAACCGGGAATGACTATTGGCTCAGTTCTTGCATCAGCATTTGATTTTCTTTACAGCCAGGAAGAACGCATGAATGAAATATGTGCAAAGCTTGGTGATGTAGACGAGGATGAGATGAATTCCCTAATGGAAGAACTCGGCGTAATTCAGGACATGCTCACAATGCATGATTTTTATATGATAGATTCGAAAGTTGAAGAAGTTGCAAGGGCACTAGGACTTCTCGACCTCGGGCTTGACAAGGATGTAACCGAATTAAGCGGCGGACAGCGTACAAAAGTTTTACTTGGTAAGCTTCTTCTTGAAAAACCTGATATTCTGCTTCTCGACGAGCCTACCAATTATCTTGACGCCGAACATATAGAATGGCTTAAAAGATACTTAAATGATTATGAAAATGCTTTCATTTTGATTTCACATGATATACCATTTTTAAACAGTGTAATTAACCTGATTTACCATATGGACAATCAGCAGCTCAACCGTTATGTTGGCGACTATGACAAATTTCAGGAAGTTTATGCGATGAAAAAAGCACAGATGGAAGCAGCATTCAACAGGCAACAGAAAGAAATTGCCGACTTGAAAGATTTCGTTGCAAGAAATAAGGCACGTGTTGCAACCAGAAACATGGCTATGTCACGCCAGAAAAAGCTTGACAATATGGATATAATTGAGCTTGCTGCTGAAAAACCAAAACCTGAATTTTATTTCAAACAAGCCCGTACTCCGGGACGATACATTTTTACAACAAAAGATCTTGTAATCGGATATGACAAACCACTCTCGGTTCCACTCAATATTTCAATGGAACGCGGCAGTAAAATAGCCATGGTTGGTGCAAATGGGATTGGTAAGTCCACACTTTTAAAAAGTATTCTTGGAATAATACAACCGGTTTCCGGCGAAGTTGAGCTTGGAGATTACCTTGAAATCGGTTATTTTGAACAGGAAAGTTCTCCTGATAACACAAATACATGCCTCAATGAAATATGGGAAGAATTTCCTTCATACACACAATATGAAGTACGTTCGGCACTCGCTAAATGTGGTCTCACAACAAAACACATTGAAAGTCAGATTCGTGTATTAAGCGGTGGCGAGCAGGCGAAAGTCCGACTTTGTAAACTCATTAACCGCGAGAGCAACATCCTTGTGCTCGATGAGCCAACCAACCATCTTGACGTTGATGCCAAAGATGAACTAAAGCGTGCTTTAATGGAATATAAAGGAAGCATACTGATGGTCTGCCATGAGCCTGAATTTTACGATGGTCTGGTAAATGAAGTATGGGACTGCAGCAAATGGACAACACTCTCAGTTTAAAATATTAATCAAAAATGTAATTTTTCATGTGCTTCGGCATGACAGTTGAATTTAAAGAAAGAAGTATCAATTATGGAAGAAAAAACTAATGTAATGCGTATCCTTGAACAAAAAAAAATAAAATATACAGCACACAGCTATATCAACACTGATGCGGTAAGTGGTGTTGACGTTGCGGCTGCCTTAAATGAAAATCCGGATAAAGTTTTTAAAACACTTGTAACAGTTGCAAAATCAGGCAAAAATTACGTTTTTGTAATTCCTGTTGCAAAAGAACTTGATTTGAAAAAAGCAGCCAGGGCTGTTGGGGAAAAATCAATTGACATGTTAAAATCAAAGGAGCTTCTGCCTCTTACAGGTTATATTCATGGTGGATGTTCACCTATCGGAATGAAAAAAGTTTTCCCTACAACATTTCAACATGAAGCCGAAAACTTTGATACAATCATATTCAGTGCCGGAAAAATAGGCTATCAGGTAGAGATGCCTTTATCTTCACTTTCAAAAATAATCCGATATCAGACGGCAGATATAGTCATTGAGGAGAATGTTAATGAATAATAAAATAAAATTACGCACTCCGGGATACTATAAAAATTTTCACTGCATTTCCTCAGAATGTAAAGATAATTGCTGTGTTGGCGGCTGGCAGATTGACATTGACGAAGAAACCGCAGAGTATTACAGCACAGTAAACGGAGATTTCGGAAAAAAATTACGTGACAATATTGATTATGATAATCTTTGCTTCAGACTCAAAGACGGAAAATGTCCTTTTCTTGACAATAATAATCTGTGTGGCATCTATAAAGAACTGGGGGAAGAACATATCGGAATTGTCTGTGATCAGTTTCCACGTTTTACAGAATATTTCGGTAATGTAAAAGAACGCGGAATCGGTCTTGCCTGTGAAGAGGCTGCAAAAATAATTTTAACGGACCGCAGCAATTTTTCTTATTCAGAAACAGATACCGACGAAGATGTCTTTGATGACAGTGAATTTGACAGCAGTCTTGCAGATATGCTTATGCTGTTACGTGACGAATTTATGTTTGTAATTGAAAAAACTGATTATACTTTTAATCAAAAAATAATAATCATTATTAATATAGCTGCAGATTTTCAAAACCATATTAATAACAATGATTACAATTCAATGAACAAACTATACAAAAAAATAAAACAGCACGACTTCAATAGCTGCTTTATCAGCGATTTCCGCCAGATTTCATTTAATGAACTTGAACAAAATATGGCATCTGTATGGTACGCATATCTTGAACTAGAAACTCTGGGAGATGAATGGCCTGATTTTACAGATAAAATAATGGATTTTCTTCATCCTGAAAATTCGAATGCTTCTGAAAATAACGAACATGAAAGCATGAAAATACAGTACAATCAGGCTTTTGAAGAATATACTAAATATCTTAATTCATATTATGCCGAAAATACTGCTGAGCTTGAAAATATTTTAAAATATTATATTTTCAGATATCTGTTAAAAGCCTCATATGACCATGATTTATTCGGAAAAATACAGCTTGCAGCTGCGAATATTGCAATTCTGCGTGATATGGAAATTTATCGTTTCATCCAAAATGGCAACAATTTTTCATCTGATGACCGAATGGATATTATTCATATCTTTTCGCGTGAAGTTGAATATTCTGAAGATAATCTTGAAACACTTGCCGAGGAGTTCATATTTGATGATATATTCAAATCTGAAAATATTATAAAATTATTTAATTTTAGTTATTGACAATTATAATCCACGGCGTATAATAAATACAATTTAATAAAGCAAACCGTTGAAGTGGAGATAAAAATGAAAGATGTACTCACAGAGAGTCAGGGAAGCTGAGAACCTGACAGCAACAATTCATTAAATGGACCACGGAGGGCATGGTCAAAGGATTTTACTTAATCTTAGTATTCCATGACGTAAGGCATACGTTAATTGTCAAAGATATGTTTGTATCTTAATGAGTGTGTAAGTAATTATGAATCAAGGTGGTACCGCGGTGTACATTTTAACCGTCCTTGACTGGAAAGCATTGTATATGTTTTTTGGTCAAGGACTTTTTTATTTGCATAAAAACGGATTTTGCTTCGGAAAAACCAGGAGGACAAATCCTCTGCTCCCAGAAGCGGTCGCATTTTTCCTTCGGAAAAACTAGGAGGATTATTATGATTAGAGAAGCTATTAGTTTATTGGTTCAGCGTAAGGATTTAAGTCCTGAAATGATGTCTGATGTTATGGAAGAAATTATGACAAATCAGGCAACTGATGCACAGAAAGCATCATTTTTAACAGCTCTTGCCATGAAAGGCGAAACTATCGGTGAAATAACAGCGGCAGCAAAGGTTATGCGTACCCATTGTGAAAGATTTTTAAATGATATGGATGTACTTGAAATTGTGGGAACCGGTGGAGATGGTTCTAACACATTTAACATATCAACATTGTCTGCACTAGTTACATCGGCAGCCGGAATTCCTGTTGCAAAGCACGGCAACAGAGCTGCTTCAAGCAAATGTGGAACTGCTGACTGCCTTGAGGCTCTCGGTGTAAAAATTGATATTGCCCCTGCACTCAGTGCACAGCTTTTAAAAGAAATTAACATATGTTTCCTTTTTGCACAGAAATATCATACAGCCATGCGATTTGTCGGTGGTGTCAGAAAAGAAATGGGAATCAGGACACTTTTTAACATCCTCGGACCTCTTGCAAATCCTGCCGGTGCAACAATGCAGCTTCTTGGTGTATACAGTGAAGATCTTGTTGAACCTCTTGCACACGTTCTAAAAAATCTGGGCGTAAAACGTGCTATGGTTGTTTACGGAACAGATTCTATTGATGAGATTTCGCTTTCTGCACCTACAAAGGTCTGCGAATTCAAGGGCGATGAATTCAAATCATATGAAATCACACCTGAACAGTTTGGACTTAAAAGATGCAAAAAAGAAGAGCTTATCGGCGGCATGCCGAAAGAAAATGCAAAAATTGCCCGTGAAATTCTTGACGGAAAAGAAGGTCCAAAAATGAATGCAGTGCTTCTTAATGCTGGTGCAGCAATCTATCTTGCCTCTGATAACCTCACAATGCAGGATGCAATAGAAAAGGCAAGAGATATAATCACAAGTGGTGCGGCTAAAAAACAGCTTGAAAGATTCGTTGAAAAGAGTAACGCTTAACGCAGTAAATATACGGCTTTGCAGATTTTGGGAAAATTTTGAACCATGAAAAAAGTGAACGTTTTGTTATATAAAATTTCTTGTATAATATTAATAAAAACAGGTACGCCAATAAATACAATCCAATCGTAAAGGAATCCGGCGAACCCAAATTTATAAAAAAGGAGGCTTTTTATGAGCAAATTAAGCAGAAATCTGCGAAAGAAACTCTCTGCTGGACTTGCCGCGATTATGGCGGTATCACTGGCAATCCCTGCCGGAGTTTCATTCTCGTCACAGACTGTCAAAGCCGAAGGACTGACATCTGAGACAAAAGACGGTGACGCTTTTTATGATTTCAGAGATGGTTCTGTCGTTCCTACCGATACAGACGGTAAATCTGACATTACTTACGGAAATCTGACAATCAAAGTAGGCACAAAGAATGCATTTAACTATCATGGTAGTTCCCATGGTACACTTTTTAAGGATGGTAACTCATTTGAAATCAAAGTAAATGGTTCTACAAAAATCACTCTCGGTGGCTGTCAGTATTCCCAGTCTGGTTCTATAACAGCTTCAAGTGCAGATGGTTCTTACACAGAGACAAAAGAAGCTAAAACAAAAGATTGTTATCACAATGCTTCAAATTATACTAATGAAGATGATTACTCTGTTTCATTTAATTATACAGGTGAAACAGCTACAACAATCACTGTTTCATTTACAGGTCAGACATATGTTCCTTGCCTTTCTGTAAAATCATTGAAGAAATTCTATGATTTCAGGGATGGTTCAATCGTTCCAACAGACACAGACGGAAAAAAAGACATATCTTATGGTGGACTTACAATCAAAGTTGGAACTAAAAATGCATTTAAATATAATGATGCAGCTCATGGGGTACGTTTTAATGACGGCAATGCCTTAGAAATAGCAGTAAGCGGTCCAACAAAGATTACTCTTGGCGGATGCCAGTATTCAGCCACAGGTACTATAACTGCCACAAGTGCTGATGGCTCTTACTCAGAAACAAAAGATGCCAAAACAAAAGATTGTTATCACAATGCTTCAAAATATACTAATGAAGATGATTATTCAATTTCATTTAGTTATAATGGTGATGCAGCTACAATAATTACACTTGCATTTTCAAATCAGACTTATGTTCCTTGTCTTGCTGTTACTGCCATAACAGAAGATATTGCAGACAATAATGGAGCTGTTAAAGATAGTGTAGCTGTATATAACTTCTCAGATGGTTCCGTACTTCCTACAACTATTGACAGCGTTAATCCATTAAACGGAAGCATTACATCAAAAGACAACATGCTCACTGTAACAGGTGCAGGTGATTTATATGTGCATGATGCACAGCATGGCCTTGCCTTATACGGCGGAAATACATTTGAAATAAAAGTTGCAGGCGATGCAACAGTAACATTTAACATGTGTCAGTACGGCGGCGATTCAACTGCAAAAATTGTTGCCTCAAGCAAAAAAGGTAAATTTACATCTCCAAAAGAACAGCTCTTAATGGATGGCAAAGCTGACGGTTTATCATCAATGAGTTTCCGTTATGAAGGTGTTGCAACAACGCTTACATTTACAGTTGTAGCCGAAAAAGAGATGTATCTTCATGGAATTAATGTATCTAACGACCCTGAAAAAACAGAGACACCTGCTCTTGTCGGAAATGGCAAGGCTGATGTATGGGATTTCGGAGCAGCACAGTTAGACTCAACAAAATACAATAACATGCTCACTGCCGATATTATTAATTCATGGTATTCATCTGATGTTACACCTGGAAGTTCGGGAGTCACACTCGGTTCATTTGCAACAGACGAATTCTTCTTTAATCCGGCTGGAAAAACAAATAACAGAATCAGAACATCAAATACAGCAATAACAAGATATGACGCTGGAAAAACTGCTAAAATAGATAATACTGAATTTACAGGTTATTTATATTCTAACAATACAACACCAACTGTTGTTGTTGGCATAAAGTTATATAAAAATGATATTCTTACACTTTATACAGGTTCAAACGGCGGTGCTTCAACAATCGTATGTGAATCACCAAGTGGACAGATTCAGTCAGGCGAAAGCAATGTAGATGGTACAAAACTTCAGTTTGCCGCATCTGAATATGGTGTATACAAGATTTATTCTACTAACGAAAAACTTGTTGTATACAGAGCAATCCGTGAACATACACAGCCAATCACAGTAAATGGTACTCTCGACACAACAAACGCTGCCGGTCTTGATTCAAAAGACTACAGCATTGTATTTACTAACAACTTAACAGGCGAAAAAACTGTTGTAACACCTACAGCCGGCAACTACAGCACATATCTTAATGAAATGTATGATTATTCAGTTTCTCTTGAAAATGCAAACGGATATGTTATAAGCAGTGCCAACAAATTCAGTCCGGCAAAAGGCACAGGTGACCAAAAATTTGATATCACCGTAAAAGCTGTTGATTTAGCTGTTGTAACAGGTAAAATCAAGGGTCTTACTGAAAATGAACTTGCAAACCTCAAGCTTTCATTTTCTAACAAGAACTATGTCTATGTTCCTGAATTTACTGTTTCAGGTGACAATATTGTTATAAAAGTAGAAAAAGGTGTTACATATAATATTATAGCCGAAGGAATTAACGACTATTATCTTTCAGATATTAAGACACTTACTGCATCACAGGATATAACACAGGATATTACATTTGCAGCAAAACCTACATACAAAGTAAGCTTATCTTTTGACGGACTTCCTTCAGATGCTGCACCTTATGTAGTATTTTCTAACATCAATGAAGAAGGATATGTATACACATTTAAAGATCTTTCAAATATTAAATTAAGAGACGGACAGTATTCAGTAACTGTAAACAATATCGGCAATGTTGCTTATCAGCAGAAACTTACTTCTGATTTAAAAGTTAATGGTGCTGACGTTTCAAAGACTGTAAACTTCAAACAGGTAAGTTCATGGGATTTCTCTTCATTTAACGGAAATCCGGGTATTGAAACAATCGGAGAAAACAATTATTATTCAGGTCTTGCACTCTCAGGCACTGTACTAGAAAATAAGATTTATCTTCTCGAAGGTGCTGATGGCGAAATCAAGATACCTGTAAAGAAAAATCAGATTGTTACATTAAACTATTGCTACTGTGCATCATTTTCTATAAATGACGGTGATGTAATCGCAAGCAAGAGCGGAAGCACAGATAAGATTGAATCAACACAATATGTTGCCACAGAAGATGGAACTGTAACTGTCAAAGGTGCATCTTCAACTGTTGATGGTGCAAGTGTTACACAGACATATTTCACATCAATAACAGTTACTGATATTGTAGAATACAGAGCACAGCTTTTTGTAGGTAATGACAAAGAATTCAAGACAATCAATGCAGCACTTGATAATGTAAGAGCTATGAACAGAACAAAAGACGAAAGAGTTGAAATCGTTATAGACCCGGGCAACTACGAAGAAATGCTTGTAATTGATATGCCGGCAGTTTCTCTTGTAAATGCTGCTGGAAGCGATTCAAGCCTTGAAATCACAAACAAAGGTGTTGACATTGGAGAAAACGTAGTAAGAGTCACATCATACTACGGTCACGGATACAACTATTACAGCATGAATTCAGGCTGCAAATATGACGAGGAATTACTTGCCGTTAATAAAGAAAATGGCTCTTATACAAAAAAGAATCCTGGTTCGGGTACTACAGACGGTTCTTACTGGAATTCAACAGTAGTTGTTAAAGGATCTGACTTTAAGGCAGACGGAATCGTATTTGAAAACTCATTTAACCAGTATATCTCAGAAAAAGAAGCAAACGATATTGTAGTTGCATGGGATACAGGAAGTAAGGGAATACGTCCTACAACAGCAGGCGACACATCTGTACAGAACAGAAGCTTTGTCGAAAGAGCTGCAGCTATGGTAGTCCTTGGCAACAACGCAACATTTACAGGTTGTAAATTTATCGGCCGTCAGGATACATTATACGGACAGACAAATATTAATGTAATGTTTAACCAGTGCGATGTTCTTGGTACTATCGACTACATCTTCGGTGGTATGACAGCAATATTCTATAAGTGCAATCTTATATTTAACACAAGTGATGTATCTTCAGATATAGGTTATATCACAGCTGCACAGCAGGCTGGAGGAAGAGGTTACATTATGTACGAATGTAACGTAACTTCAACAACACCTGGTGTTGATACAGCTTCAGAATATCGTTCAAAACCGGGATACTTCGGAAGACCATGGGCAGCAAACACATCAGAAGTCGTATTCTATAACACAACCGTAGAGACATCTAATTATCCTGGATACGAAGGAAAATCACTTATCAATCCTGAAGGCTGGAATAATTCTCTTGGTGGTGAATCAACAAAAATGTATGAATATGGTACTGTAGAACTTTCTGGCGAAAATAACCTTGCAAGCCGTGTTTCATGGGCAGCTACACTTACATCGCCAGCTATTGATAACGGAACAACACCTATAACACTTTCTACATTTATCAATTCAAAGGCAGATTACACAAATGTAATCAATGCAATCAAGAAAGCTTCTTTTCTTAATGCAGCTGATTACAAAGACTTCAGCGAAGTTGAAAAAGCTGTTAATGCTGTAACAAATAATCTTGCAATTGATGATCAGAATTCAGTAGAAGCTATGGCAGATGCAATACTTACAGCTATAAACGGACTTGAAAAAGTATCTATAACACCTGAAAATCCGGGTAACAATGGTTCAGATACACCTGATTCAAACAACAGTGGCAGCAATGGTACTGCAGACAACGCTTCCGATATTGCAACAGGTGATACATCTCCGATAGCAATGCTTATATTAATGATTCTTGCTTCTTTGGCAGGACTTGTTGGAATATTAACAAAAAAGTATTTCAAAAGAGTATAATAAATTTAAAATATCTTTGAGATACAAAATATCTCTTTGATACTTGTGAATTTTTACGACAAAATTTTAACAATAAAATGTAAAACCCCTTGTCTGATTAAGACATATAGTATATAATATTATTTGTATATTTATGTTCGGATAAGGGGGTTTTATTTATTATTCAGCCTCCAAAAAGGAGAGTAATGAAAAAGGCATATATAGAAAAATCGTTTTTTAAAAGCAGACTTTTTAAAAGATTACTATCATCATATATTTTTGTAATTAGTGCTTTGTTTTTAATATATATATCAATAATGCTATACGATACAAAAGTATCATGTTCAGAGCAAAAAAGACAATACTACTATGCAAATATCGATAAATTTGCCAACAGTGTTGATTCCGCACTTATGGATGCTGTCGTAATAAGCACTAATCTTAATTCATCAGATATTCTTAATATGTATACAATGAATAATAAAGGAATTACATCAGAAAACATTCCTGTCTCATCTGTAATATCAGAGATTAAGAATTCAACTGTATCACGCCGCAATATCAATATTTATGATACAATACTTTTTATTGATGGAAGTACCACAGCTTTTTCATCAACTAAGAATTATAATTTAAGCATACCTTATAGTTTTACGTCCCATATAAACACCATAGAACAGAATATATCACTTAACGATATTCTCGAATTGGACAGCAATGAAATAATATTTTCAAAAAAATTTGCCATATATTCTCAAAGATATATATCAACGTATGCCAGTGGTACTATATATGTGCTCTTCGACTCATCATTTATCACAGACATAGCTGACAATTTATTTAAAAATGAACGGAATGTAGTTGTTTCAATTCAAAACACACCTGTTTATTCAGATGGTTCAATTAAAAATGAAGTTACATATGAGACCACATCAGCAATTAATCCTAAACTTAAATATAAAGTTACTGCCGACAAATCAAACTTCGGACTTGTAATTAACAGCCGTTTTCTTATAACAATGCTTATTATTGGAGGCGTAAGTGTCATACTTATTGGCGGAAGCATTTTCCTCGCCGGAATGTTTTATAAACCGGTAGGCAATATTGAAAAAATAATCAGTGGCTCTCAGTCTCATTCCAATATTACTGCAGGTAATAATTCCTATGATGAATTTAATAATATATCAGCAAAAATACATCAGCTTATGCTTGAAAATACTGATTACAAAGAAAAAATCATTTCAATTAAACCATATGCACAAAAAGGTATGCTTCATAAAATATTAAGCAACAACAGTAATATTGACATTGTAAACAGCCCTGATTATGATATTTTACAGAAAAAATATTATATAATCTCGGATATAAACATTGCATATATTGGAAAAGATACTCCTGAAAATAACGATTGGAGTAATATCCACAATATAATAGAAAACATATCTAATGAAATGTCTGATGAAAATACCAATATTCTTCTTTATGACATTGACCGCTTTAATATTTTTGCAATAATAAACAGTGACATTCATAACAACCTTGAAGATATATTTTACAAAATACTTGATAGTATTAACATTCAAAAAAATAATAATGATTATGCCATAACTATCGGAGTTGACAAAGTCCGCATCAATATAAGCGAAATATCCGATGCATGTCATAATTGTTCCCTTGCTCTAAACTATATATTAACAGGTGGACGAAATGCTGTATATTATTATTCCCCGGATGATTTTTCTTCAGATGAGTCATATTATTTTCCATCTGACTCCATTAATAAATTAACAATATTTATTAAGGAAAACCGCAAAAATAAAATCAGTGATTATCTTAATGACATAATGAATACAAATATTACTAAACATTCAGATAATCTGAAAGTTATGTCCATGCTTATAGATGAATTACATGTTACTGCTGCAAAGTCAGTAAAAAATGTTTTTTCAGGGCATCCGGTAAATTTTAAACTTGAAAAGATAAAATTTACTGCAACTATAGAGGAAATCTTTTCATACTATGAAGATGTTCTTAATACAGCATGTGATGAATATAAAATTTTCAAAGAGAAATCTAATGATATATCAAATGACGATTCAGCAATCATTGACGAGATTAATAACAATATAACAAATTCTGAGCTTTCTTTAGCATATCTTACTGAAAAATTCGGTGTAAGCAATAAATACATTTCTACAATGTGCAAAAGAATATTAGGAATGACATATATACAATATGTCCAGAATGAACGTATAAAACTTTCAATAAACTATATACAAAACAGCAATTATACTTTAGATGAAATTGCGTCAATGTGTGGATATACAAGCCAGCTTACATTCAGACGGAATTTTAAAAACGTAACCGGCGTAAACCCAAGTGAATACAAATAATTATAAAGACAGAAGGGCAGTAAATAATATATGAAACTATTAATCAAAAAATATATATGCAGAATAACAGCTATTATTCTCATCATAACAAATATAATATCATTAACCGCCTGCTTTGACATTAAAGAAAATACAAATACAAAAAAGACTGTGTCAATTCTTGCAAAGAATTCATGGTATTCAGATGTTGACTATGAAGATACACCTGTAATAAAACAAATGAGTGATAATTCAGGATATGATATTGAATGGAAATTAAGAGAGCCATCAAATTATTATGATCTTATACGTGAACTGATTCTTAACGGTGACTCACTTGCAGATATAGTTCAGCTTCCTGATCTTGATAAAAATATGGATTACATAAACACAGGAAAGTTTGCAGCTCTTGATGAATATTTGGAATATATGCCTAATTTTCAAAAGTTTTTAGATGAAAATAATGAAATAAAAGCATCACTTACAACTGACACAGGTCATATTTACTATATACCGCAGCTTGTTTTAACTAAAAATTATGTCCCATGTATTATGTATAACACAAAATGGCTCAATTCAATTGGAAAGGCAGCTCCGTCGACACTTGATGAATTTGTTGAGCTGCTAAAGATATACAAAACAATCGATATTAATGGCAATGGATTAAGTGATGAAATACCTTTATGCGTAACATCAGACAATCTTGCATACATGTTTGGTCCGGCATTTGGTCTTAATCTTGTTGATGGATTTTACGAAGATGACGACGGAAAGATAAAATATTCATACTACAATAATGATAATTACAAACAATATCTCGAATTTGTAAATATGCTTTATAACGAAGGACTTCTTTATTCAAATTATAATAATGCGACTCGTGATACTATAAAAGATATGTGTGCTAATAACACACTCGGTGTAACATTTGATTATAGCTGGCATATGTCAATGCTTTATAGTGCACAATACAGTGATTATACAGGCGAATCCCCTGTTTTTGAAAGTGCAGCACCTTTATCCGGCACGCATGAAGGTTATTATATAGGAAGGAATGCTATAAGCGGACTTTTTGGCGTCACAAAAAGTGATAATACAGTTGATGCAATAAAACTACTTGACTATATGATATCTGACGACAACGAAACATCATATTGTTTTGGTATTCTTAACGAAAGTTACACCATCAATGATAACAACAAAAAAGCATTCACCGCTCAGGCACACGATGACACATATGTACAGCATCTTGGCATAAATCCTATATGTGTACCATCAATGCAATCTGTTGAAGCTACAGATGCACTTGTACCTGCCTGGCATTCACAGCTTGACAAAAAACTTGCACAATATGTGAAATCTCCGTTTCCACTTATATATTCAACGGAAAGTGAAGTTTCTCTTAACAACGATTATACAAGCTATATTGCAAAATATGTATCATCACAGACAAATGAATTCATAACAGGACACCTGCCGTTATCAGAGCTTGATTCATTCAATGCAACTCTTAAAAATATGGGAATTGAAAACATGATTGCATTAAGGCAGGTTCAATATAACAGATATAAGAAAAATCTAACAATAGACTAAGAAAATGCTGGGTTATATAATTTAATCCAATAATAACTTCGTTAAACCCGGATTTGACGAAGTAATGTGTTATCCAATTACAAATAAATCTTAGCCATCAGAAAGCACCATTTCAACATGCTTAACTGAAATATCAAGATAATTAGAAATCTCATATATTGGAATTCCATTATCACTCAGAATAAATATAAGTTCATCCGTAGTTGTGCCTTTTTTTCTTTCCATTTCGATAAAATAACGAATCTGTGCATCATTCATTACAAAAACCTCACTTATATCAATATTTAATTCTAACACGCTCATCAATTGTAACAATACAATCGTTAATTTATGTTTATTATAACATAATATATCTATATTCTACAAGTAAAGTTTATAATTTGTTTACGATTTTCTTATGATTAATTTAATCATTATTATTTTTTATTCAGAGAAAAGTCTTATTTTAGACACATTTCTACTGTACTATAATAATTGTTCAAAGACATAGTTCTTTGATTTTTCTCCTCCCTATTAGAAAATAATAAACACTAAACTAAAAAGCACTTCTACTCCGGGAAGTGCTTTTAGTTTGTCAAAAAATAATTGCCAGAAATGTGTATACACAACATCCTGGCAATTATTACAATTCTATATAATTCTTTCAAGAAGATATACTCTGTTAAATGGGAATGAAAAATAATAACCATCTACAAAATCTGAAGTTTTTTCTATTACTTCTTTTGCAATTTCAACACCAACCGATTCGCCATCTTCTTTCGTAACACATTCTTTATAACGTGCAATTATTTCATCCGATACTTCAATTCCTGTCATTTCATTTTTCATAAACATGGCATTTTTCAGGCTTACAAATGGCATTATTCCACAAAGAATCCTTGCACCTGTTTCCTGCTTTATCTGCCTTAAACGTGCAATGCCTTTATCATCAAATACAGGCTGTGTCAGGAAAAATGTTGCTCCGGCATCCATCTTTTTTCTTACCCTTGATATTTCAACATCAAGATTTCTTCGTGTCTGGTTAATTGCACCACCATATACAATAGGTGAATTTTCAAACTGGCTCTCATTCATATCTTTAATTATATTCATAAGACCAACTGAATCAAAGTTAAAAACGGCCTTAACTGACTGTCTTACCATTGATGGTATAGGATCTCCTGTAATAACAAGAAAATTATTTATATCATTAAGATGTGCACCTAAAAGCTGCGAACGCATAGCAATAGCATTTTTATCGCGGCAGCATATATGCGGCATGACAGTCATCCCTGTTTCTTTATGAACCTTTTCTGCCATAAGAATTGAATCTGCCCTTGTTCGTCCTGACGGAGAATCAGGGAATGTAAGAACATCAACACCGCTCTTTTTCAGAATATGTGCTGCATCCATAAGCTTTTCATCATCACTGTCAACTGGCGGTGCAAGCTCAACAGCTATAAGTTTTTTGCCTGATTTATCTTTATAAAATGACTTATCTATCGGCTTAAACATAATTTTTTTCTCATGTTCTTCGTTGAAATGTTTTACCGGATGCATATTTTTTACTGCATTTTCAAGTTTAGCTATATATTCAGGTGTTGTTCCGCAACATCCACCTACAATATTAATACCTCTTTCTGCCATATCTGATGCTTTAACAGAAAAATATTCAGAATTATCTGCAGCAAATACCATTCTGTTGCTGACTGACTGTGGGTAGCCTGCATTAGGCAATGCCGTAAGATATTTTTCGGTATTAATCCCGAGTTTTTCAAATATTCCATACATATGCCCAGGGCCAACACCACAATTAAGTCCGGCAGCATCTGTATATTCACAGTCTAATGCATCTGATATCAATTTTTTAGCAGAAAGTCCCGAATTGCTATAACCGAACTGATTTACAGCAAACTGCACAATAACAAAAACGTTACCTTTTTCTGCAATATATTTTAAAGATTCTTTTATATCATCCATATCAGGAAATGTTTCAAATACAATAGCATCAACACCTGATTCTATCATAGTTTTTGCAATAACTACATACTCATCACTAACTTGTTTTTGCATATCATTATGATTATATGTTATAGGTCCAATATCTCCGGCAATAAAAATATCTTCATGTCCTTTTGCAGCTTCACTTGCAATTTTACATGCACATTTGATACTTTCTTTAACATCTTCAATCTCATAATTAAGTGTAAATGTGTTACATGCATATGTATTTGTTCTTATAATCTTAGCACCATTTTCGATATACTGTCTGTGTATATCATATATTTTTTTACTGTCTTTAATATTGCAATATTCCGGTGGTTCTTTTGTATCATACAGTGATGCAAAATAAGTTCCCATTGCACCATCAGTAACCAGAATATTACTCTTCAGATATTCTGTAATTTTTTCTTTTCCATTTGCAGACATACAAATTCTCCAATCTCATTTATATATCTTTTATTATACCAATATTTTGAAATACGTCAAACCATAAGAAAGTCCCCAGATATTATAAATTATTAAAGGCAGTAATCCCACTAGAGATTACCGCCTTTAAACTTAAAATGATTATATTTAGTCTTCAATTAATGAGTCAGGAAGAACATAAGTGTAAATAATACGGCAATAAGCCATGCAAATGCCTTTATTTCCTTTGCTCTGCCGGTAAATAACATAATGAAAATATATGAAATCATACCGAATGCAATACCATAGCTGATATTGTATGTAAATGCCATAAATGCAATTGTAAGAAATGAAGGTACTGCTACTGAAATATCATTCCAGTCAATCTTTGTAACTCCACCCATCATAAGAACACCTACATAAATAAGTGCTGCTGCTGTTGCACTGCTTGGAATTAAAGCTGCAACAGGACTTAAAAACATTGCAATAAAAAATAAAACACCAGTTGTAAAAGCAGATAAACCTGTACGACCACCTTCAGCAACACCGGATGAAGACTCAACGAATGTAGTAACTGTAGATGTACCACAGATAGCACCTGCACATGTTGCAATTGCATCTGAAAGCATAGCTTTTTCAAAATTAGGAACATTACCATCCTTATCAAGCATATCTCCTCTTGAACATGCACCGTAAAGTGTACCAAGTGTATCAAACATATCAACCATACAAAAAGCGAGTGCTGTAGTTGCTATGATAAGAACAAGGTCTGCTGTTGAATGATTTGCAAGGTATCCAGAAAAATTAAATCCATCAGTAAATACTTTTAAGAAAGATTCATTAGCCCATGCACCAAAAGCACTAAATGGATTAAAGCTTAAATTTTCTGTAAAACCATTATAAAATCCCGGAACTGTGATACCAATAACATAATATAAAACTGTTCCTCCAAGAATTCCCCAGAGAACTGAACCTTTTACTTTCTTGTATGTCATAACTGCAATAATAATTACTGCTGCGATAGTAACAAGTCTCGGCATTATAGTTGCCCATGTTGCATTACCATTTAATACGTTAAATGACGCAAGATTAACACATGTTGAAGGATCATTTACAACAATACCGGCATTCTGAAGACCTAAGAATGCAATAAACAGACCAATACCTGCTGGAATTGCCTTTCTTACGCAATCTGGAATTGCTGAGAATAATCTGGCTCTGATTCCGGTAACTGTAAGAATTGTAAATACAATACCATCGAGAAGGACTAATACTAATGCATTAGCATAAGAAAGTCCAAATGTAAAACAGGCTGTATATACGAAAAACGCATTAAGCCCCATTCCTGATGCAAGTCCTAATGGCAGATTTGCAAGAAATGCCATAAGAAATGTACCAATTACTGCTGAAAGAGCTGTTGCAATATAAACTGCATTGTATGAAACTCCTTCAAGATTTGCGAACATACCGGCATTTACCATAAGAATGTAAGCCATGGCCATAAATGTTGTAATACCGGCCATAACCTCAATCTTTACAGTTGAGCCATGTTCTTTGACTTTAAAAAATTGTTCCATTTTTTCCTCCATATAATATTTAAAAAATACGTATATATTTTATAATTTTTTCATCTATTTTTCAACAATTTTATAATTTTATTTGACAAAAAAGTTGAATGAATTATACTAACTAAGAACATTTTAATATAACTACAAATAATTTGTTATTTATTATGAGGAGGAAAATACATTGAACAAAGATTTAACTGTAGGCAAACCGGAATCTGTCCTTTGGAAATTCTGTCTGCCACTATTTGCAAGCATCATATTCCAGCAGCTTTATAACATCGCTGACAGCCTTGTTGCAGGCAAATTTATCGGTGAAAATGCACTTGCAGCTGTCGGTAACAGCTACGAAATCACACTTATATTTATTGCATTTGCATTCGGCTGCAATATCGGTTGTTCAGTAATTGTATCACAGTTTTTTGGTGCGAAGGATTACAAGAACATGAAAACTTCTGTTTACACGGCAATGATTTCAACTGCCGTACTTTGTGCCGTACTTATACTTTTCGGTGTCTTATTTTGTGGTAACTTATTAAAACTTATAAAAACACCATCTGCAATTCTTAACGATTCAAAACTTTATCTTGATATATACATATACGGACTTCCCTTCATGTTCTTTTACAATATGGCAACAGGAATATTCTCCGCTCTTGGCGATTCAAAAACACCTTTTATTTTTCTCGTCGTGTCTTCCGTAACAAATATCTTTGTTGATATAATTTTTGTTAAAGCATTTAATATGGGTATTGCCGGAGTTGCGTGGGCAACATTCATATGTCAGGGCATAAGTGCCGTCCTTGCTGTAATTGTAGTATTTTTAAGATTATCAAAAATAAAAGTCCTACAAAGATGTCCTGTTTTTTCATTTATCATACTTGTAAAACTTTTAAAAATTGCTATTCCAAGTATTTTGCAGCAAAGTTTTATCTCAATAGGCAATATCATTATCCAAAGTGTAATTAATGAATTCGGTGCCGGAACTATTGCCGGATATTCTGCTGCCGTCAAATTAAACAATCTTGTCATAACATCATTTACAACTCTCGCAAATGGTATTTCTAATTTTACCGCACAAAATCTTGGTGCTGGTAAAAGCGAAAGAATCCGTGATGGATTTAAGGCAGGGCTCAAAATGGTCTGGATTATAAGCATACCACTGGTACTTTTATATTTCTTTGCAGGAAAACAGCTTTTATATCTGTTTCTTGATAATCCTACAAATACAGCAATTCATACCGGAATTATGTTTCTGTGTATATTATCACCATTTTATTTTGTTGTATCGACAAAACTTGTCGCTGACGGAATTTTAAGAGGTGCAGGACTCATGAGCAGATTTATGATAACAACATTTACTGACCTCATATTAAGAGTTGTTCTTGCTATAATCCTTTCAAAACAATTCGGCTCAACCGGAATATGGTGTGCATGGCCGATAGGATGGTCAATAGCAACTACTCTCTCCGTCATATTTTACAAAAAAGCAAAATTTCATATGTAGATTATATTAATACTCAGCACTTTCCTTATCTCCATGACAAAAATGGCGTATCACTCACTGATGTGAACTGATACGCCGTTTTTATAATAATCTTAATTTTTACTTTTGTTTTTATAAATCTTCTTCTATATGTTCTCTTCCCTGTGCAATTATTGTTCTCACATGACCATCCGCAAGAGAATAAAACACTGATTTGCCTTCTCTTCTGCTCTTTACAAGTTTACTCTGTTTTAAAATCTTTAGCTGATGTGAAATAGCTGACTGTGTCATATTCAGTGCAGCTGCAAGATCACATACACATACTTCTGCTTCAAACAATACAAACAGTATTCTTATTCTGGTCGAATCCCCAAACACCTTAAACAGTTCAGCCAAATCATATAATTCTGTCTCTTCCGGAAGTGTTGTGTTGACTATCTTTAATAAGTCGCTGTGAATCTCAATTGCATCGCATGTCTCTGCATCTTCAGTTCTGCCAACTTTAATAGGCTTAATATCCTCCGTTCTCATCCAGTCACTCCGTTTCTTAATCTTATCATTTGCTGGCATTTAATGCACGTATTGCATTTAATACAGCAATCACCATAACTCCAACATCTGCAAATATTGCAGCCCACATATTGGCAATACCTAAAGCTCCAAGCACAAGACATATTATCTTGATTCCAATAGCAAAATATATATTTTCATATACAATTCTGATACATTTCTTTGATATATGAATTGCTTTTGAAATTTTTAAAGGATCATCATCCATCAATACAATATCAGCTGCCTCTATCGCTGCATCTGAACCAAGTGCACCCATGGCAATACCAATATCAGCACGCGAAAGTACCGGTGCATCATTTATTCCATCACCGACAAATACAAGTTTTTCTTTTGCCGGTTTCTTTTCAAGAAGTTCCTCAACTTTTGATACTTTATCGGCAGGAAGCAATTCACTGTATACGTCTGTAACTCCAACTTCCTTTGCAACACTTTCAGCTACTCTCTTTGCATCACCTGTAAGCATTACAAGTTTTTTCATTCCAAGTTTCTTTAACTCTTCAAGAGCCTGCTTTGTATGCGGTTTAAGCTGGTCAGATATAAGGATATGTCCTGCATATGAACCATTAACTGCCACATGAACAACGGTTCCAACGCTGCCACATTCTTTACATTCAATGCCAAGACGCTTCATAAGCTTTATATTTCCAGCTGCAACACTAGTTCCATCAACAACTGCTGTAACACCCTCGCCGCTTATCTCATTGACATCTGAAACTCTGGTCTGGTCTATCTCTTTTCCGTAAGCCTTACAAAGACTTCTGCTTATAGGATGTGATGAGAAGCTTTCTGCATAAGCAGCATATTCAAGCAACTTATCTTCCGGAATTACTGCATCATGAATTCCAGCGACTTCAAATACACCCTTTGTAAGTGTTCCTGTCTTATCAAAAACAATATATTTTGCTTCTGACAATGCCTCAAGATAGTTAGATCCTTTTACAAGAACACCTTCTTTGCTCGCGCCTCCAATTCCGGCAAAAAAACTTAGCGGAATACTTATAACAAGAGCACAAGGACAACTTATTACAAGGAAAGTAAGTGCTCTGTATATCCACTGATCCCACGCCGGGTCAAATCCTATTATAAGACTGACAATCGGTGGTAAAACAGCAAGTGCCAATGCACCATAGCAAACCGCCGGTGTGTAATATCTTGCAAATTTGGTAATAAAATTCTCTGAACGTGATTTCTTTGAACTTGAATTCTCAACAAGATCAAGAATCTTTGAAACTGTAGAATCACCAAATTCTTTTGTTGTCTTAATTTTTATAAGCCCTGTCATATTGATACAGCCGCTTATTACCTCGTCACCCTCTTTTGCATCTCTTGGAAGACTTTCGCCTGTAAGGGCAGCCGTATTAAGAGTTGTTGTTCCATATTCAACAATACCGTCAATAGGAATCTTTTCGCCAGGCTTAACAACGATAATACTTCCAACCTCAACTTCATCCGGGTCAACTTTTTCAAGCTTTCCATCTTTTTCAATATTCGCATAATCAGGTCTTATATCCATAAGTTCGCTGATGTTTCTTCTACTTTTACCTACAGCATAACTTTGAAACAGTTCGCCAATCTGATAAAAAAGCATAACTGCTACACCTTCAGTATACTCACCTAGAATAATAGCACCTACAGTTGCAACTGCCATAAGAAAATTCTCATCAAATACCTGTCTGTTTAAAATGCCTTTAAATGCTTTCTTTAAAATGTCATATCCTATTACAAAATATGGAACAAGATATAAAACCAGGCTAAGCCATCCTTTTACCGGAACAAAATGTAAAACAATAAGTAAAAGAAATGCAATTATAATTCTTATCAGAACTTTTTTCTGTTTTTTAGTCATACAATCACCCTTTCTAAATGAAATGATTAGATGTAAATCTCACAATCATCTTCAACCTTTTTACAGTTCTTTAAAACATCCTGCATAACAGCCTTTATATCTGCACCATCTTCAAATTCCACATTCATTTTAAGTGTCATAAAATTAACTACTGCATCTTTAACTCCGGCAGTCTTTTTTGCTGCTTCTTCCATCTTGTTAGCACAGTTAGCACAATCAACCTCAATTTTGTAAGTCTTCTTCATAATAATCCTCCTTGTTTTGCGAAGCAAAATCCGAATCCACTGATGAGGAGAGGATTTAGCCTCCTTGTTTTGCGAAGCAAAATCTGATTAACTTTTATTCATTGTTTCATATGAACAACTATTCATATGTTTGATTGTATTATAGCACTTAGAATATATAAGTCAATATTTTTCTTTACTTTTTCTGCCTGTTTTTTTAATTATTTCACTCTTAAAATATCTACTGTATGTGCACCTGCACCAATTAAATCAGCTCTCTCACATATTGCAAGCTGATAATCAAGAAAGTACGTAAATTCCTCTTCGCTTAACTTATTAAGAAATGGTCTCATATAATTTGCAGCACCATCCGGCGAGAGAATCTTAATTCTTTCTATGCCTTCACACCTGCTGTTTAATCTGTCAATATCTTCAATTCTTACATAATCATACAAATCTTTTGTTGAATTAATTGTGTGAAAATCATCAGTAAGACGTTTATCTTTCATTACATCAAGTATATTGCGTTCTTTAAAAGCATATGTAATAACCCCGTATTCATTCATAACATATGCTACAAGAATAACACCGCCTTTTTTAGTGACACGTTTTGCTTCATTTAATGCCTTTAACTTGTCATTTTCATCAAAAAGATGATACATTGGACCAAATAAAAGTGTTACATCATAAAAATTTTCCGGAAGCTTTGATAAATTTAATGCGTTTCCCTGTCTGGCTTTTACTGAACTTTTCTTTGCTTTCAAAATCCCAAGATTGTGCTTTACAAGTTCAACAGCAGTAACATCATAGCCTTCATCTGCCAATGGAACTGAATATCTTCCGGTTCCCGCACCTATATCTAATATATGTATATTACTGTCAGCTGTTCCTCTATATCTACACTCGTTAATATAATCATGTATATACTTCATTGATGTATTAAACTCGACCCTTCCATGTCTCGAATCAAGTCTTTTTTCTTCATTAAACTTGTTATAATAAGCTTCAATCTCTGTCATTGCAGCCATAATCAATATCCTTTCTTAGTAAGTAATTCCTTTTTTATATAAGAAAAAGTTTCATCTTCACCTTTTTGTGCAAGCATTTCAAGCAGCTTATGAAGAAGTTCATCAGTATCAGGATGTATAACATAATGCCCTCTTCCTCTCATATAATATTTTAAAGAATCTGCATCTGTATATTTTTCTTTATTATAAGTTTTACTTGCTGCAACCCTGTCACAAAACATTTCAATGACATATTTTAACGGCATCTTCATTCCTACAAGCTCAGGTGTATCTTTTTTTGAGGAATAATCTATCCAATATTCATAATGATGTCTGTTTCTTCCTTTATGATGAAGCCACGCTGATGAATACCCCTCATGCTCACGCTGTGCATTATTGGGGCTTCTGTCTCCTTGAAAATACTTAACTCCCGGTATAAATTCCGTCGGTGAATATTTTGACAAATCATGTGTAAGCCCCTGCTTATACAGTCCGACACGGAAACAATGTTTCATAACCAGAAATCTATGCTCATTAATTGTTGACAAATGTCCAAAAAAATTTTTGATAATTTTTGATACCTTCATTTTATTTCTTCCACCAAACTCTATATTTCAGTGTTTTTAACTGATTTTTCATCTGCTTTTCTGTTAATATATACCCTGAAAAGAGCATATGCAACCGAACATAATGGTATAAAAGTAAGCATTCCGGCAACACCAAACAGGCTTCCACCGACTGTAACTGCAACAAGTACCCATATCCCGGGAAGTCCTACTGAACTGCCTACCACATGAGGATATATAAGATTTCCTTCTATCTGCTGTAATACGAGAAATAATATAATAAATGCCAACGCCTGAAGCGGATTAGACATACATATAAGCAGTGCTCCAACTATGCACCCTATAAACGCACCTACAATAGGAATTAAAGCCGTAACTGCTATAAGAACACCAATAAGCACTGCATATGGCATTCGTAATATCGTCATGCTTATAACAAACAGGCTTCCAAGTATACATGCTTCAAGACATTGTCCGGATAGGAAATTAGAAAATGTTGTATCCGCAATATGCATAACTTCGAGAATCTTTTTATTGGTCTGTTCAGGCATAAGTGCATATATTACTTTTTTCAATTGTCTTGCAAGTGTTTCTTTTTGAAATAATACATATACTGAAAAAACAAATCCAATAAAAAATGTTGTAACACCTGATATTATTCCACTGACAGCATCAATGCCTCCGGATATGACACCTTTAGTTCCATCTGTAAGAAAAGATGCTACGGATTGGAGCAGAGCTGACCAGTCAATATTGATTCCTTTTATATATTCTTCAATCTCTGGAAATTCAACAAGCTTACCAACAGCCCACTGTTGAAGCTGAGCCGCTGCCACCGGAATAACCTTAATAATCTCTGCAATCGTCTTTCCAATCTGTGGTATCAACACAATTAACACAACTGTCATTATGAAAATAATAGCAGCTAATGTTATAAGATACGAACATAATCTTTTGATACGCGGCTTTTTTTCAAATTTTTCTCCTTTGAAAAGATGTTTTTCAATAAAACGCATAGGAACATTAAATATAAAAGCTATAACAAGTCCGGTTATAAATGGCATTATAATTCCAACAAAATTACCAATAACTGAACCAAACATAGCAAGATTATTAAATATCCAATATACGAATATCAATACAATACCCGAGAAAACTATTCTTTTAACAAGGTTATCTTTTAACAGCTTTTTCATAACAACTCCATATATAATTACATAAATTTATCAGTTTCGATATGTTAAAAAATATTAGTACATTATATGTATTATTAAATAATATCAAACTACATAATCTACGTCAATAAAATTTTTATTAAACAAATTCAAAAACTGTGTTAAAATAATAAAATATTTACAGCATTAAAACATATATGGAATCGAGGGTTATCATGTCTGATATCAACAATGCAAAAAAAGAAAATGATTTTTCAAAAGGAAGTATCATAGGACATATGCTTAGACTTGCCGGACCTATGACACTGGCACAGCTCGTTAATGTTCTTTATAATATTATAGACAGAATTTTTATAGGTAAAATCCCAAATGACGCAACTAATGCACTTACCGGTCTTGGGGTTGCATTTCCTATATGTACTGTAACAATTGCATTTGCCAACCTTGTTGGAATGGGCGGGGCACCTCTCTTTTCAATTGAACGAGGCAAAGGCAATGAAGATGAAGCCAAAAAGCTACTCGGAAATTCATTTTCCCTTCTTATAATATTGGGGCTGCTTACAGGTGTTACAGGATTAATCTTCAAAAAACCGCTGTTATATCTTCTTGGTGCAAGCAGTGCAACATTTGACTACGCAAATCAATATATAACAATATATCTTTGCGGAACAATTTTTGTAATGTCAAGTCTTGGTCTTAATTCTTTTATCAATGCACAGGGATTTGCCAGAACCGGTATGCTGACGGTATCAATCGGAGCGGCATGCAACCTGATTCTTGACCCTGTATTTATTTTCATCCTTGGAATGGGCGTTAAAGGAGCTGCACTCGCAACCATTATTTCGCAGTTTATAGCTGCCTTATGGACTTTTACATTTCTGACAGGTAAAAAAACTATTATAAAAATTGAAAAAGACTGTCTTATACCTAACTTTAAAAGGACAATGAAAATATTTGGACTCGGACTTTCAGGCTTTACAATGTCAATTACAAACAGTGCCGTACAGATGGTCAACAACGCTGTTCTTTCTGTATGGGGCGGCGACTTATACATAGGTGCAATGACTGTTATTAACTCAATACGTGAAGTTGTACATATGCCTGTTCAGGGAATTTCCAACAGTTCACAGCCAATCATAAGCTTTAATTATGGTGCCGGCGAACCCGAACGTGTTAAAAAAGCCATACGTTATATGTCTTTTGCCTTGCTTATTTATACTGTGTCCGCATGGATACTGGTAATGCTTTTTTCAAAGCCGCTTATTCTGCTTTTTAATGATAATCCGGCTCTTATGAATGTTACAGTAACATCCATGCATATATATTTTCAGGGATTTTTTATGATGTCATTCCAGTTTGCAGGACAATCAACATTCACAGCACTTGGGCGCTCAAAGCAGGCTGTTTTCTTTTCATTATTCAGAAAAGTTGTTATCGTAATTCCACTGATATATATTCTACCGCATATTGGAAATCTTGGTGTAAACGGTGTATTTATGGCGGAACCTGTTTCTAATTTCGTAGGCGGAATTGCATGTTTTGCCACTATGTATTTTACAGTTTATCGTAAATTGTCTACCAACATTGTTAAAAAATGACCAAGCTTTGTTAAATAAATATCTTCGTTGTATTTTTAAAACATATGGCATATAATTATATTAAATAAGATTTTATTTATATGTGTGGACAAGCTTTTGACTGCACAAATTAATTATATCAGGAGGGTTTTTACATGGCATTACATGTTATGGACGAGGCAAACAGATGTCTCCAATGCAAAGTTCCACAATGTCAGAAAGGATGTCCTATCAATACCAATATTCCGGTAGCAATAAGACTTTTAAAGGAAAATAAATTAAACGAAGCTGGTAAAATGCTTTTTGAAAATAATCCTCTGACTACTGTATGCAGTCTTGTATGCAATCATGAAAAACAGTGTGAAGGTCATTGTGTTCTCGGAAGAAAAGGTGCTCCTGTTCATTTTTCATCAATTGAAAATTACATATCAACAACATATGCAAATATGATGACAAATGGTCCTGCAAAGTCTAACGGCATGCGTGTTGCAATCATAGGCTCCGGTCCTGCCGGAATTACTATTGCAATTATACTTGCAAGATATGGATATCAGGTTACTATTTTTGAAGGTAAAGACAAAATAGGCGGTGTTCTTCGTTATGGAATTCCAGAATTCCGACTCCCAAAGAGCGTACTTGATGATATAGAATACAGACACCTTGAGTTAAAAGGAATTAAAATTCGTCCTAACACGCTTATCGGAAGTGCGATAAGCATTGATGACTTATTCCGTGACGGCTACAAATCAATCTTCGTTGGAACAGGTGTATGGAAACCTAATTCACTCCATATTAAGGGTGAAACTTTCGGAAATGTTCATTTTGGCATTAATTATCTTAATAACCCCGACAGCTACAGGCTTGGTGAACGTGTTATCGTAATAGGTGCCGGCAATGCTGCCATGGATGTTGCAAGAACAGCCATAAGAAAAGGGGTTCGCCATCTTACATGCTTTTCTATTACAAAAGAAGTTGCAGCAAGTCATTATGAATTCAGCTATGCTCAGCTTGAGGGTGTCCAGTTTGAATATAATAAAAAGCCAATAGAAATCAAAGACAATGGTGTAATATTTAAAGATGTAATAGAAAATGAGGATGGTTCTTTTACAGAAGTAGACGGAACCGAGACATTATACGAATCTGACAGTGTTATTATATCAATAAGCCAGGGACCTCAGAATCGTCTTGTAAGCAACACAAACGGATTAAAGTCCAATGCAAGAGGACTTCTTGAAGCTGACGAGACAGGACATACATCACGCCCGGGAATATTTGCATCCGGTGATGTTGTCAATGGTGCACGAACTGTTGTTGAGGCAGTTGCACACAGCAAAATTGTTGCAGAATCAATGCATGAATATATGCAAAGTCTTCCAAAAGATGAAAGTCTCTAAAACTTTACAACCAGATAAAGTTTAGAGTCATAAATATTATGAAAATACAGGATTGTAATGTGTAGCCACATCATTACAATCCTGTATTTTTTCTAAGCAGTTATTATAACTGCTTCGCTTCCACCGGTTCTTTTTTTCTTTACTATAATCTGGTTCTCAATTCTGTTTTTCAACTCACCAACATGTGATATTATGCCGATAAGACGGTTTGAATCTGCAAGCTGCCATAGAGCATTTAATGCCTGATTTAAAGACTCTTCATCAAGTGAGCCAAATCCTTCATCTACAAACATCGTATCTACCTGAATACCACCAGATGACGACTGAACCTCATCAGATAAACCAAGTGCAAGTGAAAGAGATGCCATAAATGACTCTCCACCTGACAATGTCTTAACACTTCTTACAACAGCATTGTAATGGTCATAAACATCGAGTTCCAACCCGCTTTGACTGCGTAAATTCTCAGGATTTACACTTCTTACAAGCTCATACCTTCCTGATGTCATCATCATAAACCTGATATTGGCTTTTTTAATAATTCTGTCAAAGTATGACATCTGGACATATGTTTCAAGGAGTATTTTTTCTTTTCCCGATATTGTTCCGTTTGCAGTCGAAGACAATGAATTTACTATCTGCCACTTTTTGCTTGTATTTTCAATGTCCTTATTGATTTTTTCAATTTCTGATAAAATCTTTGTATTATTGCTTATTCTTAATTTTATTGTATTAATCTGCTCTCCCAGCTTTGATGATAAGTCTGCATTTTCTTTTCTTTTTCTGTTGCAATCGCTGACTTTCTGCTCAATATTTTCAATATTATCAAATGATTCAATCTGTTTTTTCAAATCATCCGCACGCTGTCTGCATGTAATAAAATTAAACTTAGCATTATCATAATCACTTTTTATCTTATTAAGTTCCTCGTCAAAAGACTTCTTTGCCGCAATTTCTTCTTCAAGCTTTTTTTTAGCCTTTTCAATATCCTCGTATTTAAGCATTTTTACAATCTCAGCATATTGTCCAATCTGCTGTCTTAACGTCTCTTTTTTTACTTCCAAAGATTTCTCAAGCGATGAAATAAATTGCTTCTTTTTTTCAATATTATCTTTACATTCTGTAATTGTCTGTTCATATTCCTGCTTTAGAAGCACCTGTCTTTTTATATCAGCAATCTTATATTCACTCTCTTTTATTTTATTATTATTTTCATTCTCATACTTTATAAGACCATCTGATATAGCACGCGTCTGTTCAACCATAGTTCCCGGCACAGTTTCACCAGAAATCGAATTCCATTCAAGCAAAAGTGTACTATGTGAAGTTTCTGCTTTTCCTTGTGCGACTCCTGATTTTGAACTGAGTTCAGAACGTATTTTCGATAATTCATCTGTTTTCTTCTTTTCATTGTCCAGAGTATCTTTATCAGGAATATCATCTGCAAGCTTTGCAATATCAGGATGAACTATAGAACCACATACAGGACATGGCTCATTATCCTTTAATCTTTGAGCCAGAATTCCCGCCTGTCCGTCATAATATGCATTCTCAAGCATTGTATATTTTATCTGCTGTTTTTTTAATGATTCATCCGCCTCATTATATTTTTTTGCATATTTATAGGCACTATTAATATTTTCTTTGTCAGCATCACAATTAAGAATAACCTTTGCAATTACCTGCCTTCGCTGATTCAAATTTTCATAAACAGCATTTTCCTTCTCAAGCATTGCATTGCAATCATCAAGCTTTTTATACAATATCTCATACTCTGAAAATTTTTCAACCATTTTTTTCATCTTTTCAGATTCATCAATAAGATTATTTTCTTCTTTTTTTATCTCATTTTCCAGCTGTCTGTTATCCCGATTAAGGTCTGCTGCCTTATTGTATTTTTCAAGGTCTTTTGTATGCTCACTCACTTCAAGTGCCATACGGCTGCTTATCTTTGCACGCTCATCATATGTTTTATATTCTTCTTCAATGTTATTATATTCTTTTTCATACTTTTTTAAATCATTGCTCGCTTTATTATAATTTTCAAGAACATTGACAGCTTGTGTAAGCTTACCGGAATAAACATCTAATTCTGTTATTCTTCTGTCTGTTGCAGCCTTTTCTTCTTCAAGACCACCAAGACGCATTTTATCCCTTGCAATAATTGTACTTATCTCTGAATCTGTAGATAGCTCATACCCTTCACTATCCGGCATAACTGATGACATATACTGACTGATCATCCTTGATGATTCCTGCATTTTTCGCCCTAATTCAAGTGATTCCTGCTTTAATCGTTCCTGTAAATCAAGATATGGTTTTGTCTTAAATATTTCACGAAAAATCTCCATACGCTGATTAGTACCGGCTAACAGCAACTTCATAAAATCACCCTGTGCTATCATCGAAATCTGGGTAAACTGGTTTTTATCCAAACCCATAAGTTCAATAACCTGTCTGTTGACATTAGAAATCCCTGTAACTATGCTTCCATTCGGAAGTGAGATTTCTGCTCTTGCCGGTTCTTTTGTCATCCTGCCTTCTGATTGTCCTCTTTTTGATGGACGCATGTATTCAGGATTACGTCTTATACGGTACTTTTCACCACGCAGTTCAAATTCCATCTCAACATATGTTGCAATATCAGGTAGGGCATACCTGCATCTTAACATTGCTGATGTCCTGTTACTTCCACTTGCTTCACCATATAATGCATATGTAATTCCATCAAAAATTGTAGTCTTACCTGCTCCTGTATCACCTGTTATCAGATAAATTCCTTTATTTCCAAGCTTGTCCATGTCAAGTTTTGTGACATCTGCATATGGTCCAAATGCAGACATTTCCAAATATAATGGTCTCATACCCAGATCTCCTCTATTATATGATTGATATATTCTCTCTGCTCATTATCCATTTGTTGATTATTCTGAAGTTCATATAATTCTTCAAACAGTTCAATTGGCTGTTTTTCCTGTCTTTGCTCAATATCAGCATCAAATGAATCATTATATTTTCTTGTCCTTGTATTATCATAATCAAGCTTCATTATATTCGGATATAATATTCTCAGTCTTCCAATTGCATCAGGTATATCCTGCTCATCTGTCAGTGTAACATATATATAATCATCTGTATTAAAAATGTGGCTGCCCGGCGTCATCAATTCTTTAAATTCACCTTTAAGATGAACCATATCATGGAATGGTTTCAGTGGTACTGTTTTTATTGTAATATCATTGTCTCCAACATCTGCTATCGTTACAGACTTCGTATGATTAATCTCAGAAAATGAATACTTTAACGGCGAACCGCTGTATCTTATACTTTCTCTTCCAACACATTGCGGTCTGTGAATATGTCCAAGTGCAACATAATCAAATTTGTCAAAAACTGTTGCATCCACATTATCAAGTGTTCCAACTGTCAGTTCTTCGGAGTCACATCTTAATGCACCTGTAACAAACTGATGTGCAACAAGAATATTTCTCTCTTCCTGATTAATATCAGCTTTGTCAATGACAGCTTTAACCGCCTGTGTATAGTTATCTGCTGTGCCAATATATTTTCTTACTCCGACAGGTTTTACAAACGGAAGCATGTATACATTAACCTTCCCAAATTCATCAAAAAGTTCGGTTCTTTTCATCTCGCCATTAAATACAGGAGCTATATGAAACTTTGTATTTTCAAGAAGTCTTGCACCATATGCAATTCTTTCAGGACAGTCATGGTTACCACTTATTATAAAAATATCCTTATCCAGCCTGGATAGAGAATAAAAAAAATCATCACACAATGCTACAGCTTCCGCTGATGGCTGTGACTTATCATATATGTCTCCAGCCACCAACACAGCATCTGCATCTTCATGTCTGATGATTTCAATTATTTCTTTAAAAATATACCTTTGTTCTTCAAGCATGGAAAAGTCATTTACTCTTTTACCTATATGTAAATCAGCTATATGAGCAAACTTCATCTTACCAAACACCTCTTCTATTCAAAGTAATATAAATAAACATCTTCAAGGTCAATATTTTCATCAACCATAACAGCCTCATCCGGAAGCTCATCTCCAACAAGGCGTAATGCAATACCATTCTTTCTCTGTCTGATATTACCAATATGATACTTCTCCTGCAGTTTGCCAACTTCATCGAGAGTACATGTAATCTCTGCTACCTTTCCATGCATCTTCTCTATAAGTTCTACAGGTGTTCCCATTGCAATAATCTCACCTTTCTTCAAAAGAAGAACATAATCAGCTATACATTCTATATCGCTTACAACATGTGTTGCAAAAAGTATAATCTTATTGCGTGAAAGTTCTGCAATATAATTGCGGATTGCAATTCTCTCTTTAGGGTCAAGACCGGCAGTCGGCTCATCAAGAATAAGAATATCAGGATCACCTAGCAGTGCCTGTGCCAAAAGGACTCTTTGTTTCATGCCTCCTGAAAATCCACCGATTTTTTTATATGCAACACCGGTCAGATTAACAACTTCAAGAAGCTCATCAATCTGTTCTTTTACCGTCTGCCCATTTTCATTCTTTCCTTTTATTCCCTTTATCTCAGCCATATATCTTAAAAATGCTTTAGGCGAGAAATCCTCATAAAATCCCTGTTGCTGTGGCATATATCCGATTATGCCCCTGAATCTGCTGCCAAGCTTTAATATATCCTGACCATCATACAATATACTTCCACCGGCACTTCCTTTGTCTCTTGCGACATTATCTGTAATAAGATTAATCATCGTGCTCTTACCGGCACCATTAGCACCAAGAATTCCATATATTCCCGGCTTAAAAGTATAAGAGATATCTTTAAGTGCCTGAACTGTTCCATATGTTTTGCTTAAATGCTCTAATTGTAATTCCATCCAAAAACCCTCCTTATTTTGCATAGCAAAATCCCAATTTTTCGGTGAAAGGACTTACCCTCCCCAAATAATCACGTTCAATAGTTACTATAAACAGTATAGCAATAATAATATTATTTGTCCAGCGGATTTTCTTACTAATTATTACATTCTCACATACCTACGGACTATTTCTCAGCTGCCTCTGCCCAGAACAAAGCCGAATTAACAGCATGTTTCCAGTTTTTAAGAAGTTTTCTTCTTTCATCCGGACTCATATGGGCATCGTATTCTGCACCAAGACGCCAGTTTTTCTTTATCTCATCTTTATCTTTCCAATATCCCGTTGCAAGACCTGCAAGATATGCTGCACCAAGAGCTGTTGTCTCTATACATGATGGGCGTATTACGCTCTCACCTGTTATATCAGACTGAAACTGCATAAGAAACTCATTTGCACTGGCACCACCATCTACTTTAAGTCCACTAAGCTTAATATCTGCCGACTTTTCCATTGCACGTATAACATCATCAGCCTGATAGGCTATTGATTCAAGTGCAGCTCTTATAAAATGTTCTTTTTTTGTACCTCTTGTAAGACCCACAACCGTTCCTCTTGCATACGGATTCCAATATGGTGCACCAAGCCCTGAAAATGCAGGAACAATATATACTCCGGCCGTATTTTCAACTTTCATGGCATACTCTTTTGTTGATGCTGCATCTTTAATCATCCTTAATTCATCACGGAGCCACTGTACAACTGCTCCGGCAACAAATACGCTTCCCTCGAGTGCATACTCAGGTTTATCTTTTGTACTTCCTGCTGCAAGAGTTGTGAGTAGTCCGTTATCTGAATAAATAGGATTATTTCCCGTATTCATAAGCAAAAAACATCCTGTTCCATATGTATTTTTCACTTCACCCGGATTAAAACAGCACTGTCCAAACAATGCACTCTGCTGGTCGCCTGCAGCACCGGCAATTATAATTGAACTGCCAAATACTGATTTATCAGTTTCACCATATATACAGCTTGATGGCTTAACCTGCGGCAGCATGTTTTCAGGAATATTAAAATATTCCAGAAGTTCTTTATCCCACTCAAGTGTATGGATATTAAACAGCATTGTTCTTGCAGCATTGGTATAATCTGTCGCATGAACTTTTCCCTTAGTAAGATTCCAGATAAGCCATGTATCAACTGTTCCAAATGCAAGTTCTCCATTTTCTGCTTTTTCTCTTGCTCCGTCAACATTATCCAATATCCATGCAATCTTTGTCGCACTGAAATACGCATCAGGAATAAGCCCTGTCTTTTTTTTGATAATATCTGCCATATTATCATCATGCATTATTTTTTCAACCGAATCAGCTGTTCTTCTGCACTGCCACACAATCGCATTGTATACAGGTTTTCCAGTCTTTTTATCCCATATAATTGTCGTTTCCCTCTGATTTGTAATTCCTATTGCTTCAATATCATCTGCCGGAACATTAACCATTGCCATAGCTTCAATGGCAACACCAAGCTGTGATGACCATATCTCCATCGGATTGTGCTCAACCCAGCCTTCTTTCGGATAAATCTGTTCATATTCTTTTGATGATTTTGATATAATATTTCCCTTTTTATCAAATAAAATGCACCTTGAGCTTGTTGTCCCCTGGTCAAGTGCCATAATATATCTGCCCATAACTCCTCCTGATTTATTATCAAAAAAGCCCTGCTCAAAAGGCAGGGCTTTCATAAAGACATACGTATTAGTTAATCTCTAATGCCTTTGTTGCAATCTGAGTCTTAACTTTTTCTACAAATTCATCAAGTGATACCGTTGTAGTTTTCTGCTCACCGTGAAGTCTGTAAGATACTGTATTTTCTTCTTTTTCATTGTTACCGATTACAAGAAGGTATGGAACTTTCTGAACCTGTCCTTCACGCATACGATATCCGAGTTTTTCTGCTCTTGCGTCAAGCTCTACTCTTACGTTCTCAGCTTCAAGTGCGTCGCATACTTTCTGTGCATATGCAACAAGTTCTTCGTTATCTGTAGTTACAGGCATAACTCTTGCCTGAACAGGAGCAAGCCATAACGGAAGGTTACCCTTTGTCTCCTCAAGTATATATGCCATAAATCTGTCAAGAGAACCAAGAATAGCTCTGTGAAGTACAACAGGTGTCTTTTTCTCGCCGTCCTTGTCAATATATGAAAGATTAAACTTAGCCGGAAGGCAGAAATCAAGCTGACATGTTGAAAGTGTATATTCGTTACCGATAGCCGGCTTAACATTTACATCAAGCTTAGGACCGTAGAATGCAGCCTCACCGATTTCTTCTGTATACTCAATTCCGATATCATCAAGAACACGTCTGAGAGCGTTTTCTGCATTATTCCACATCTCATCATCATCATGGTACTTTACCTTGTCCTCAGGGTCTCTGAGTGAAAGTACACAACGGTAATCTGTGATTCCGAAATCCTTGTATGTGCTGAAAATAAGATCAACTACTTTCTTGAACTCATCTTCAATCTGCTCTGGTGCAACAAAAAGATGTGCATCATTCTGACAAAAATGTCTGCCTCTCTCGATACCTTTAAGTGTACCACTTGCCTCGAATCTGAAATCGTGTGCAATCTCACCTATTCTTATAGGTAAATCCTTGTATGAGTGCATTCTGTTAGCATATATCATCATGTGATGAGGACAGTTCATAGGTCTTAATACGAATGATTCGCCTTCAACTTCCATTGCAGGGAACATATTTTCTTTGTAATGATCCCAGTGGCCTGATGTCTTATAAAGGTTTACTGTACCAATACAAGGTGTCATTACATGAAGATATCCGTTCTTTCTTTCTTTTGCCTTGATATAATTTTCAAGTTCCTGCCATATTACATAACCCTTTGGAAGGAACATCGGAAGACCGCGTCCAATAAGGTCATCAGACATGAAAAGCTGCATATCCTTACCGATTTTTCTGTGGTCACGCTCTTTTGCTTCCTCAAGAAGTGCAAGATGAGCCTCAAGTTCCTCTGCTGTAGGAAAACATACACCATAAATTCTCTGCAATACTTTATTCTTGCTGTCACCCTTCCAATAAACGCCTGAATGTTTGATAAGCTTGAAGTTACGGCAAAGCTTTACATTATCAACATGAGGTCCACGGCAGAGGTCTGTGAAATCTCCCTGATCGTAGCATGTGATAGTACCGTCTTCAAGTTTTGAAATAAGGTCAATCTTATATTCATCATCCTTAAAAAGTTCCATAGCTTCCTGTTTTGAAATCTCACGGCGGATAATCTTCTTACCTGTCTTTGCAACCTTTTTCATTTCTTTCTCTATAGCTGCAATATCCTCATCTCTTATAACTCTGTCTCCAAGGTCGATATCATAGTAAAAACCTTCTGCAACAACAGGTCCTACCCAGAACTTTGCATCAGGATAAAGATGCTTTACAGCCTGTGCCATCAAATGTGCACATGAATGATTCAGTGTTTTTAAATTTTCATCTTCTTTAAAATTTACCATTTTAACTCTGCTCCTTAAATTAATAAAATTAATATTGAAAAAAGCACCCCAAGTCAAGCTTAAATGCTTAACTAAGGGTGCATATAACACGGTTCCACCTTATCTTTCACTCACGGAATACTAACACATATTCCTTACACCTTTAACGCAGCTATGCGGTAATGCTTGGGAAAACGGAACCAACCGGTAATCTTTCGCATACAACTCAGGAGTGGTTTTCATGTAATCAGTTTCATGGAATACTCTCAGCAGATGTAATCCTCTCTGTATGGCTTAAATACACTACTCTTTCCGTCAAAGTCTTTTCAATATTTTAGTACATATTATCACATATGTTTTTATAAGACAAGACTAAATTTTCAATTATTACGATAAAATGTCCCGGTCAGAATCTTATTCTGAAATAGCCTTAAATGCTTCGTCAAGGTCTTCAATAATATCATCAATATTTTCTGTACCAATTGAAAGACGAATTGTATTAGGCTTGATTCCCTGATCGAGAAGCTCTGCTTCGTTAAGCTCCGAATGAGTTGTTGAAGCCGGATGAATAGCAAGTGACTTAACATCGGCTACATTGGCAAGAAGTGAGAATAATTCAAGATTATCGATAAACTTCTTAGCTGTCTTGGCATCACCCTTGATTTCAAATGTAAAAATTGAGCCGCCGCCGTTAGGGAAATATTTCTTATAAAGTCTCTGCTGTTCAGGGTCATCTGTAACTGCCGGATGATTTACTTTTTCTACCAATGGATTCTTTGAAAGGTAATCAACAACCTTTAATGCATTCTCAACGTGACGCTCAACTCTTAATGAAAGTGTCTCAAGTCCCTGAATGAAAATCCATGAATGGATTGGTGAAATTGTAGCACCTGTATCGCGAAGGATAATGGCACGAATTCTTGTAATAAATGCTGCTGGGCCTGCTGCATCAACAAAGCTGATTCCGTGATAGCTTTCGTTAGGCTCTGTAAACTGTGGGAATTTGCCTGATGCTTTCCAGTCAAACTTACCTCCATCAACAATTACACCACCGATTGTTGTACCATGTCCGCCGATAAACTTAGTTGCTGAATGAATAACGATATCAGCACCATATTCAAATGGACGAACAAGATATGGAGTTGCAAATGTGCTATCGATTACAAGCGGAATGTTGTGAGCATGTGCAATCTTTGCAATAGCTTCAATATCTGCAACTTCTGAATTAGGATTGCCAAGTGTCTCAATATAAAGAGCCTTTGTGTTATCCTGGATTGCATCTTCAAAATTCTTAACATCAAGAGGGTCAACGAATGTTGTAGTAACACCGTAATCAACGATTGTATGTGCAAGGTAATTATATGTACCACCATAAATATTCTTTGCGGCTACGATATGGTCACCTGCAAATGCAAGATTCTGAATTGTATAAGCAACAGCTGCTGCACCTGATGCTACAGCAAGAGCTGCGACACCGCCTTCAAGAGCAGCCATTCTCTTCTCGAAAACATCTTCTGTAGGATTTGTAAGTCTGCCATAAATGTTACCTGCATCCTTTAACGCAAAACGGTCAGCCGCATGCTGTGAATTGTGGAATACAAATGATGATGTCTGATAAATAGGTACTGCTCTTGCATCTGTAACCGGGTCTGCAGTTTCCTGTCCTACATGAAGCTGTAATGTTTCAAATTTTAAATCTCTGTCTTTGTATGCTTTCTTTGCCATAACATTCCTCTTTTCCGCGAGTAATTAAAACATCGCTGTTATATTCTTAATTATCAATATCCTTGTTTTCATAGTGGTTTGCTATGAATTAACCATAATATAACAACTTTCACTTTTCATGTCAATAAAAAAATGAAAATTTTTATATATTTTTTAAATGACGTAATTATCGCTCATCTGCATCTGCATTTCTACTAAATCCGCAAGTGTTATCGAATCGACAACTCCATTAATTGCATCATTCAGTTTTTTCCATACATAAAACGTAACACAGCCGTTTTCTCTTTCACATACCATATCGTCATCATCAACACACGATACAGGTGCAAGTGAACCTTCAGTAAGCCTTAAAATCATGCCTACAGTATAATCCTTAGGATCTTTCTTTAACATGTATCCGCCTTGTGCACCTCTTATGCTTCGCACATATCCTGCTTTGTTAAGAACAGAAATAATCTGCTCAAGATACTTGTCAGATACCCCCTGACGCTTTGATATATCTTTTATGCTTACTGCTTCTCCTGTATTATGCATGGCAAGATCAAGCATAAGTCTTACTGCATATCTTCCTTTTGTTGATATTTTCATATTATTGTTCCTCCTCCTAAAACATAGTCTCCATCATATATTACAAGTGCCTGTCCCGGCGTTACAGCTCTCTGTTTTTTATCAAATACACACTCCAGCAGTCCGTCATCAGTCATCCGTATTGTACAGTCAGCACCTTCATGGCTGTATCTGATTTTAGCTCTTGCACGTATTGGTTCTTCAATTTTGTCAATTGACATAAGATTAATATTATTTGCGTATAGTTTTGTTGAAAATACATCATCATTTTCGCCAATTACGACTTCGTTTGTCCCGGGTCTTATCGCAACAACAAAAACCGGATGTCCCAGTGCAAGGCCAAGCCCCTTTCGTTGTCCGACTGTATAATGAATTATACCCTTGTGTGTTCCGAGAATATTGCCATGTAAATCGACAAAATTACCAGGTCTGCTCACATATCCTGTCTCGCGTGTGATAAATCCTGCATAATCATTGTCAGGCACGAAACATATCTCCATGCTGTCAGGCTTATGTGCTACCTGAATACCTATCTTTTCGGCGATAGCTCTTATTTCATCTTTATTATAATCACCAACCGGCATAAGCGTATGTGACAGCTGTTCCTGTGTGAGATTATACAGAGCATATGTCTGGTCTTTTTTAGCAGTTACTGAATTTCTTATCGCATATCTGCCATTTTCAAGCTGTGCTATTCTTGCATAGTGTCCTGTAGCGATACAATCTGCACCTATTTCAAGGCTTCTCTTTAAAAGAGATTCCCATTTTACATGTCTGTTACATGCAATACATGGATTTGGCGTTCTTCCATGAATGTATTCATCAGTAAAATAATCTATTACATTTTTCTTGAATTCATTTTTAAAATTCATAACATAGTAAGGAATATCAAGCTGCATCGCTACTCTTCTTGCATCATCGACCGCCGTAATCCCACAGCAGCCTCCGTTATCCTCTATCTGTTCCTGTGACTCGTCCTGCCATATCTGCATTGTAACACCAATGACATCATATCCCTGCTCTTTTAAAAGATATGCTGCCACTGACGAATCGACGCCTCCTGACATTCCAACTACAACTTTCTTTTTCATGATTCCTCCCTCTGCTGGATATCAATTACATCATCAGCCGTATTTTTTATTATTTCCCAATGGTCTTTTGAATCTTCATCATATACAGCAATAACTTTACATCCAGCTGCTTTACCATTTTCGATGCCGTGAATGACATCCTCATAAATATAAATATCACAGGGGTTACATCCCATCATATCGCAGACTTTTATATAACTTTCCGGATATTTTTTATTAACTCCTATAATGTATGATGTAGTTATAAAGCGGAAACAATCTGAAAGTCCCAGTCTTTCCATTGCATCCTGTGCACATTTTATATCTGAATTGGTAAATATACTCATCGTACTTCCATTTGCCTTTTCTGTAATCAACAGCCTTCTCATGCCGGGTTTCATAGGAATATCATTCTTATAATGTTCTCCCATTATCCCCAGTATTTCTTCCTGCATTTTATCATATGGAACATTAATCCCAAGTACATCCTGAAAATATTTTCCGCACTCTACCATATCCATCGTATAAGTCATACTATCAAAATCATCTGGCAGACTTTCCACATGGCTTAATGCATACTCTCTTGCAAGATGTCTCCAGTAAGGCATTGAATCAAGAAGCGTACCGTCCATATCAAAAATTATATTACGCGGATTATAATTAAATATCTTATCGCATTTTTCTTTCATCTTACGAGTTGCTGCTCCCGGATTATCTGCACCAAACAAAGCCGAAACAACTGCAATTCCGGAAACTCCCGTATCTTTGACTTTGTCCATGTTATCACAGGTTATACCGCCAATTGCAACAACAGGCATATCAACGCTGTCCGCAACTGTGACAAGTGTTTTTAATTTCATATCTTTTGCATCCGTTTTGGTACTTGTATGAAATACTGCCCCGGTACCTATATAATCAGCACCAAGTTTTTCAGCCATTTGTGCCTGTTCAACAGTCTTCGCCGTCATACCTATAATCTTATCAGGTCCAAGAATCTTTCTTGCTTCTTCATAAGCGGTATCGCTTTGTCCGATATGGACACCATCGGCATCAGCTTCCTTTGCAGCAAGCACATCATCATTAACCACAAACGGAACTTTATATTTTGCTGCAATCACTTTAAGTTCTTTAGCCTCTGCAACAAGCTCTTCATGTGTTGCTTCCTTATCTCGCAGCTGTAAAAAAGTTGCACCATTATTTAAAATATCCTCAACAACTTCACTTAATTTTCTTCCATTAAGCCATCTGTTATCAGTTATGGCATACAACTCCATATCTTTATACGAAACTTTCATAGTTTTACAACTCCATTTCTATCGTTCTTTATTATAATACTACAAATAATTCCTACAAGTCAAATAGGAATTGTAAGAGAATTGGGAATTTATTTCTAAAATCCTTAATTTTGTCTGTTTTTTCTTGACTTTCATAAATTTTTATACATAATATATGTTTGACAATTTCAAATGAAAGCAGAAGGAAATTTAATATGACAAAAGATTTAACCACAGGTAAAATCATGCCTATACTTGTAAAATTTACAATTCCACTTGTACTTGGCAACCTTTTTCAGCTGACTTACAATGCCGTGGACAGTATTATTGTCGGACATTTCGTCGGAAAAGAAGCTCTCGCAGCAGTCGGAATATGCAATCCGGTCACAACTCTTATGATTCTGTTTCTCAACGGATTGTGTATGGGTGCAAGTATTCTTATGGGCATGCAGTTTGGTGCCAAAGATTATGACACACTTCACCGTCAAATAAGCACTACAATGATTTCTGGCGTAATATTTTCAATTATATTAAGCCTGCTATGCATTATATTCGCAGTTCCAATCCTGACACTTTTGCAAGTTGACAAATCAATTCTTAATATGACAACACAATATCTCAGAATTATATTTATCGGTCTTGTATTTACATTTTTATATAATTTCTTTTCGAGTACATTGAGGGCACTCGGCGACAGTAACTCACCGCTGTATTTTCTTATCATAAGTGCCGTGTTAAATATTTTCGGCGACCTGTTCTTTGTAGTTGTACTCAAAGCCGGAAGCAACGGCTGTGCTGTTTCCACTGTTATCAGTGAAGCTCTGTGCTGCCTGCTTTGTATAATTTATATACAGAAAAAAGTGCCAATTTTACGTCTCGGAAAAAAATGGCTTGTATTTGACATGAGCCTTTTAAAACGCACAATTGCATACGGCTGGGCTTCAGCGATGCAGCAGGCCACTGTACAGCTTGGAAAAATCGGTATTCAGGCTATAGTCAATACAATGGGTGTTTCTGTTGCAGCAGCTTTTGCAGTCGTAAACAGGATCGATGATTTTGCATACACACCCGAACAGAATATTGCACATGCTATGACCGCACTTATGGCACAAAACAAGGGTGCTGGAAAAAATGACCGTATGCGTGAAGGCTTCAGATGCGGTCTAACACTCGAAATTATCTACGGAATAGCAATATTCCTTATATGTTTCATATTTGCAAGACCTCTTATGCTTATGTTTGTCAAAGACGAGGAAGTCATACGCCACGGCGTTACATATCTTCATCTTATTTCAATAATGTATCTTCTTCCGGCATTAACCAATGGTATCCAGGGATATTTCAGAGGAATAGGCGATTTGAAGATTACACTTATAAGCAGTTTTGTAAATATGGGTGTGCGTGTACTTGCAGCACTTCCACTTGTATTTATATTTGGTCTCGGCATAGAAGCTCTTCCGTTTTCTTACCTTGCAGGCTGGGTTGGCATGCTGATTGCGGAAGTTCCGCTTCTTGTAAAAACATATAAGCTTTATTAAATATAATTTTTAAAGCGACTGCAAAAAATAAATCAAAATGGAAGTCCGACAACATGTCCGGCTTCCATTTTTGTCATTATATTTTATTCTCCTGTAAGATGTACAACAGTCATATCATGTCCTACACTTTTTAAAAATGTATCAAATACATCTTTTGTCTTTATTTTAAGACTTGATGTGTTGACACACGGATGGCATCCTACGTTTTCACCCTTTAAAACATCTTCATCAACAAGAAGCCTTACATGATTTTCCTTATCATTCATAAGCCCCATTACGCTTACGGCACCAGGTTTTATATCAAGATATTCCTGCATGTATTCCGGGTCTGCAAACGAAAGCCTCGCACTGTTAATCTGCGATGAAAGCTCTTTCGTCTTAAACGGCTTGTCACCCGGCATCATAAGCAAGTAAAATGCTGTTTTCTGTCTGTTACATAAAAATAAATTTTTGCAGATAAGCGTATCAAGTACAGCATCTATATCGCGGCAGACTTCCATGGTCGTTGCCGGTTCATGATCTGTACGCTTATACTGTATTCCCAGACTGTCAAGCAAATCATATACTCTTATTTCATTATCCTGCCTGCCATCCGTATTATCCGGTCTGCCATCATATAATTCCATATCATTTACTTCCTTTATTCATAATAAATCTATATTATATATTATTTGTATCAAGCACACTTTTCATAAGCTCTTCATGTTCAATAAATCTTCCCTGCTCAGAAGCCACAAATCTGTCAGAACATACAAGTTCCCTGAACTCATCATATGGCAGAAATTCATAATCCATTGTCTCACCTATCTGAAGATGTATTGGCATATCAGAAGGAACCTCTGCAAGATAAATATAATATATACAATGTCTTTTGACATCATAACAGTTATAAATTTCACGAAGTTCAGATATTTTCTTTATTATTCCTGTTTCTTCTGCAAGTTCTCTTGCTGCCCCTTCAACAGGTGTCTCACCGGCAAGAATTGAACCACCGGTAACCTCCCATTTTAAAGGATTAGTCTTATTTCTTGATCTCTGAGTGGCAAGAATGCATCCGTCAGCACGCTTAACATATATCATAACTGCAATATGATATACACCTTCACTTAATGACTTTGCCATACTTCGGGGAATCTGATATCCAAGTTTTTCACCTTTACAGTTATATGCATCCCACATTTCTTCATCAAGCATTTCCACATAACTGTCAAAATACTGTTCCTGAAAATATACCATATCCTCAATCTGCTGTTTATTATATGGAACATTTTCCGGTGTAATAACCCATTTATCTTCCACATCATCCCTTCTGTGAATAATAGCTATCCTCTTTCCCGTAAAATGGTCAATCGGTGTATCAACACCAATTACATACGCATCCTGATTTTCTCCATCCGGTGCAATAACTCCTTCTATATAACCATAATTCACCGGATATACCAAAGAAGGATAATCCGGATGTGAACTTCCTATTGGCCGGTCTATCGTTACGTTAAATATTTCTTCTTCCACATTTATTCCTTTATCCAATTATAGCTGTATTTATAAATCTGATTTTCTTAATACGCTTTACATTTTACATCACAAAATTTAAAATGTCACTTTCTTTTGTTAAATTTTATTACTTTATTTTGGTTGCATTTTACAGAATTACATAAAAAAATACACAAAATACAGTTTTTTTAACATAAACGCTATTGCATTGGCTCTTTATAAGGCTTAAAATACATGTAATATATTATAAAACTTGAAAAAGGATGTGCTAATGATGGAAGTATTTGAACAATTACCCGGAGAAAATGCCAAGCATTACGCTAAAAGAGCTCTTCTATATAATCTTGTAAATCTCGAAATGAAGCCAGGAGATAAAATTACAGAATCAGATTTATGTGAGCTTTATGGTATAAGCAGAACGCCCATACGAGAAGCCATTCTGGAACTGCATCAGCAGAATATGATTGACATATATCCAAAACAGGGTACATTCGTATCGTACATAGATACAGCTGCAATTGATGAATTTCTTGAACTCCGTAATCTGATGGAACAATCAGTAACACAACTTGCATGTGAAAAACTTACACCTGATAATATTGCATATCTTCGTGAAAATATTGTCCAGTGGAAACATCATCTCAAAAATGATAATCTTGCAAAAACACAGGCATGTGATAAAGAATTCCACAAGTATATCTATTGTGCCTGCGGCAAGCAGTTCTGGCATAATATAATACGCGAAAATGCATACCAGTTTGACAGAATCGTAATTCTTATGTTTTCATCAATTAATACAGATAAACTGATAAAAGATCACTCTGACATGGTAGATGCATTTGAAGCACATGACAAAGAAAAGGCTTATGAAATTTCACTTCGCCATACCAAAAGATACATTGAACATTTTGACGAATTTCTTGTTAAATATCCAAATTATTTCAAAAAATGACAAAAAACAAAATTTTTTTTAAAAAGTGTTGACAATGTTTTTGTATAGTGGTATAACATTAATAACGTAATATATCTCATTCACTGATATATATTACGCCTCATTATTATGTTGCTCCACCTGCAACAATAATTATGACAACCTCTCATTTTTGATTATAGCGGCAGCCGCCTACACATCCCCCCTCTTATACCGGCGGCTGCAGGCTATATCTCCTAAGATTTATTTTATCAGACAGCATTTAATGCTGTTATTTTTTTGTCTTTATATAGGATTTGCCTAACAAGAAAAAAGGAAAGCCAAATAAACGGCTTTCCCATTATAATTCAATGTCTTATAAATTTCATAATTCTTTATCTGTTAATAACTTTTTCAATCCTCTGTTTCATCTGCTCTTCACCCATTATATGAACAATTGACCACAAATCAGGTGTATTGGCACGTCCTGTAACGGCAATTCTTACAACTTCAGCTATATCAGACACATTACCCTTGAAACTCTCAGGTGAAGCCTTATAAGCTTTCATATCTGATGCATAGCCGTGCTTGTCAGCAATTTCTTTAAGCTTGTTAAACCATGCCGAATTATCATCATCATGGTTATATGCTGCCATATAATCATTAAGAATATTCTTAACCTCTGACATATCAAGCCTGAACTCATCTTTTTCGTCAGTGCTTTCCCCGTCAAAGAAATATGAAATCATGTTAAATATCTGCTTTGCATACATGAAATCTTTTCTTCTTCTCTTCATGCCAACACCCATGTAGAGCCTTAATATTGCAAGCATTTTTTCTTTATCAGCAAACCATATATCCTTCTTTTCAGGTGCATTTTCTGATGCCCAGTTGTAAAGGAAATCATAAAGTTCATCCTCTGAAAGCTTTGAAAGTTCATTCTTGCAGATGTTATGAAGTTTATCTTTATCAAATAAAGCACCTGACTGGCTCATTTTCTCAATTGAAAATGGAAATTCATTAATATCTTTATCAGGGAACTGCTCATGCCACTCTTCAAAATTAGAATTGAGAAGTGTCATAAGATAAACTTTCATACAATATGGATGATATCCATCCTGTCTGTAATAATCAAGTGAAAGTTCCGGATCTTTTCTCTTTGATAACTTTCTCTTACCACCTGTCTCCTCGTCGAATTTCATAAGGTGGGCAGTATGGGCATATTCAGGCATCTTAAACCCAAGCACATGGAAAAGCTCATAATGGATTGGTGCAGATGCAAGCCACTCTCCGCCTCTTACAACAACTGTTGTACGCATAAGATGGTCATCAATTGCATGTGCAAAATGATATGTCGGAATACCATCACGTTTTAATAAAACAATATCATGTATATTTTCAGGAAGCTTAATCTCACCCTTGATACTGTCAACAAATGTAATCTCCTTGTCAGGACTGCCCTGTGAACGGAGTCTTAACACATAAGACTTTCCTTCATTCAGGTTCTTTTCAATCTCTTCAAGAGAAAGATTGCGGCATACAGCATATTCACCATAATATCCTGTAAGAACCTTATTCTCTTCCTGCTTCTGTCTTACGCTTTCAAGTTCTTCCTCTGTACAAAAACAAGGATAAGCCAGACCTTTTTCTACGAGACTCTTTGCATAAGCATGATAAATCTCAACTCTCTGTCTCTGGAAATATGGTCCGTATATATTTTGTGGAGCGTCATCAGGAAAACCTGCACCCTCGTCAAATTCGATATCGAAATAACGAAGTGTATCAATAATAAGTTCAACTGCTCCGTCAACTTTACGCTTTTCATCAGTATCTTCAATTCTTAAATAAAATACACCGCCATGTCTGTGTGCTATACGCTCGTCAGCAAGTGCACTGTAAAGATTTCCAAGATGTATAAATCCAGTAGGACTTGGTGCCATACGTGTAACCTGAGCCTTTGCAGGAAGTTTTCTGTATGGGAACTTTTCTTCGTAATATTCCGGTGAATTCTTTACATCCGGAAAAAGCATCTGTGCAAGTTTATTATAATCCATTTTTTCCTCCATTTATCGTTTATTCATATACAAAACCTATTTATTATATCATTACAGGTCCGCATTTTCAATATTTTTCTCTCTTATTTCAGCAACAAGCTGGCGTCTGTATGCCCTGCAGCCATTTTCATTCCAATACTTCTTCTGTTCAAGCTTAATAACTTCAAATGTAGTGTCAATAATATCGGATTTATAACTTGTTTTCGGATTATCTGTGTCATAGAAAACAGTGATTGAATCTTCACATCTTTCCTTATCAAGTCCATATTCTTCTATAAATCTTCTGCAGCACTCATCACCGTCAATCATTTTTATATGTGCATAATATCCAACAAGATATGCAAAATAATTAACATCAAACTTGTCAATCCACGAATTATCCTTTGCCATAAATACTATGACAGGAAATTTTCTGTCTTTATTATTTATAAGACTGCACATCTCATCATAATTATCACTGCTAACATATTTTACATTTTCTTTGAGTCTTACAACATCGCAGATACCTATATTGTCAGCAATTTCACCATAAAAATTAGGGCGTGAAAACAGAACATTTTCATTATCCCTGTACCTGTCTTTTGGTTCGGCATACTCGTTGCTCACCTTAAATTCTATACCATTATCATTTTTTACCAAAGATGCTTTCGATACCCATATCCTGCTTGCAATCTTTGAATCTATATGCGTTGAACATTCATAAAAGTGCATATTATCTTCATTATATTCTACATTGACAGTATATCCCGGAACACTGCGGTAATAATTATCAACTGTATCAGGTAAATCAGAAAATGCCTCACAATATCTTGAATGTATCCATGCATATATGTATGAAGATGCCTTTTTAAAAGCATCTTTCTCAGATAGATTCGTTGTATCAAGATATGTATCTGCCGTAAATACTTTGTAACTTCCAAGCATATGGAACGGCTCAAACTTCTTTCTCTTTGTAAAATTATCTTCTGTTCCTGACTCATTATCTATAAGTTCAAAGGCCTTATTAAGACGTTCATCATCAGGTCCTATCTGATTGACAATCTTTATTATGTAATTGATTGTAAGCTCAGGTATCTTGTCTGCCGTATTATTCCACAATCTGCTTATAGCAAGCTTTCTGTCGAACTTGAAAAATATTTTTGCAAGTTCTGTATCTTCATCAAATACCTTTTTTATCTCTGGATGTATAAGCTCATTTGTCATCTTGAGTCTGTAATGACACCTTATCATGTCGCCCCACTTATGATCTTTATAATGCTGATGTCCCAAATCTTCAAGAAGCTTGACAACCGAATCATCACACAGTTCAAGAGTTGCAAGAATACTGTTCATTTTTCTTGCAAGAGCTTCATTGCCTTCACCAAAAGCCGAACCTTTATATCTTAAATCATGTTCTATCTCATGCCAGCCCTCAAATGAATTGGTTCTTACCTGGACTTCAAACGTGTCATCTATATAATCCGAAAGCATCGGATTAACTATTGTTTTTGCAAGATAACCCGGAAGCCTGAAAATACCATTTATTTTCATCGCTTTAAATTCATATTCATTTGTTTCTGTCGTCTCCCACACACCGGGAGTAGCAAATAGTGTGTCCAGAAGACTGCGGCATATTGATACATCATCCACAAAATAAAGCATAATTCTTATACCGATTAAATCCTGCATCTTTTTATCTTCATTTTCCGTCCCCGGACGTCTGTAATCTTTAAACTGCAATTTATCAACTGTAGAATCTACCGCTTTCACCCTGTAAGCAATTCTGTAGTAAAATCCCGCTTTTTTTAACTTTTCTTCAATAATACTTAATAAATCAACTCTGACTACATCAGGTACATATATCTGCTCAACACACTCCCTGCAAAAAAGTTCATTTACCTTCATTTTATAAATTACCCCTTAATTTCTCTTTCATTTCATCTGATAAAAATGCGGCATCTATCGCATTATTTACAAATATTCTTCTCATATTCCCATCGTAACCGAACGTATCGCATATAAGCTTCATCTCCGATGCCTCATCAGTTCCCGAAACTGTCATGTTGTCGGTGTTTATTGTAGCTTTAATTTTATTATTTATAATTTTATCTATAGGATAGTCTTTTATATCATTGACAATTTTGGTATTGAGATTGCTTGTCGGACACAACTCCAATGTTATGCCTTTTTCTGCAATAATATTCATCAAATTTTTATCATGTATACAATTTACCCCATGACCTATCCTTGCAGTGCCGTAATCAACAGCCTGTCTGATGCTTTCGGGTCCTGCCGCCTCACCCGCATGTATTGTAAAAGGAATCCCCTCAGCTCTCGCATGTGCAAATAGCTTTTCATAATCCGATGTGGGAAACAGGGCTTCTGCCCCCGCAAGGTCAACTGCAACAACCCCATCCGAATCACTGAGAAACTCTGCGGCTATCCTTATTGTCTCCTCATTTTCCATCTCGTTGCCGTTTCCTCTCATGCAGCACAATATAATATTGCTGTAAAAAGAGGGGATGTCACCTTCTTTTATATTTTCTTTCTGCCTTAATTCATCAAAATATTTTTGTCTTCCTTTCAGGGCAGCTGTTACAACTTCTTCCTGTGAAAGTCCTTTTTTTGTGTGAAGCTGAGGTGCAAAGCGAATCTCACTGTACAAAAGATTCTGTTCCGACTGCCTTTTCATAAGCGAATAAACCGCATATTCTATCGAATCAATGGTCTGTAACAGCATAAGCGGATATTCAAATTTTGTAAGATATTCATTCAAATCACGGCAATCTTTTGAAACCTGAAGTTTTTTAATAAGTATGTCATCGTTTTGAATCTCAATTCCTTGTCTTGCGGCAAGCTCCTTTACAGTTTCAAGTGAGAGCGAGCCATCAAGATGCACATGTAAATCCACTAATCTCTCCATAACTTTTGCACTCCTGCTCAATATATTGTTAAAAAATTCTGTATCAGGTTATAATATTTATATTATACATTTTTTACCGATATAAATCAACTTCCCGGCCATATGAAATGACCGGGAAGCTGAAAATGGGCTAATAATTTTACTGTCTGTTAAGGTAGCCCTTGTATTCACTTGTTTTTAAAATATCGTTTGCTTTTTTGATAAGCTCACCATCAGGTGGACTGACACCTTCCAGTGTATAATCGATTCCTAATTCTTTCCACTTAAATACGCCAAGTGTATGATATGGAAGTACCTCAACACGGTCAATTGTCTTTAACGAAGAGATAAAGTCGCTTAATTTCTGTAAATCCTCTTCACCATCAGTATAACCCGGAACTAATACATTTCTAATCCACATCTTCTTGCCGTTATCAGAAAGATATTTTGCCATATCAAGAATATTAGAGTTATCCCACTGTGTTAAATCCTTGTGCTTAACAGGATCAATATGCTTAATATCAAGAAGGAATAAATCTGTATATTTCAAAAGTTCGTTAAATTTGCTAAAGAACGGCTCTTCTCTTGTAAACGGATTACCTGATGTGTCAAGTGTCGTATGAACTCCCTGTTCTTTTGCAAGCCTGAAAAGCTCTGTCACATAATCAATCTGTAAAAGTGCCTCTCCGCCGCTCACAGTTATTCCGCCTGTTTCCTTCCAATAAGCCTTGAATCTCATAGCCTTCTTTAATGTCTCGGCCGGAGTTTCCTCATAGGAGTTCTTGTCATTTAAAGCCCATGTGTCGGGATTGTGGCAGTATCTGCAACGCATACGGCAGCCCTGCAAAAATACGATATACCTCACACCCGGTCCATCTACGGAGCCAAAACTTTCAATTGAATGAATGATACCTTTTATCTCTTTATTTTCCATTAATTATTGTCCCTTTCAGTTTTACATAGTCGGCAACAGCCGCACAGTCCGTACATACACGCACTTTAACACTGTTGTCGCTTTAATCAGAGTATATCATATATTTTTGTATGCTAAAACTGAATCAGACAATGTTTTTAATAAAAAACTGAATTTTTGTGTTTCTTTACAATGCCAATAACAGTTAATACAAAGCTGCTGATAACAACTGCGAGTAACATAAACGCTAAAGGTGCACTGTCCCCCGTATTAGGTGCAGCTGCCTGCGTACCTGAACCGCTCACGTGAGTCTGTGTAAGCTTTGTTGTTGTAAGAAGATATACAGAACAGTGGTCCTGTTCAACTGTTATAACACCATTTTCATCAACTGCTGCCGACATAATATTTTCGATTGTGCCGTCATCGTAAAGTCTGCTGTAATAAAGAGTACGTCCTGCATACTGTGTTCCTACAGGTATCTTGATTTCCGCCTTTGCAGGAAGCTGTCCCGAATATGCGAAATCAATTTTCTGAATAAAATTTTCTGATGTTACCCCGGCAGGGAGCTTTCCGGCATTTTCAACTTCCTTTACAACTTCTGTTGTAAAATCGTATTTATCAACACCATCAATCTGATTCATAGTACCTTTTTCAAACTTAAACGAAATATCGTTATTAGAATTGATAATTACATCAGAATCCTGATTTTTGTTGATTATCTCGTTGAAATCGTCCGCTTCGACAGTCTTGTCATCTGACGGAATTTCAATTACTTCTTCATCTTTTTTGACATCGTTATTTTTATCATCCAAAGCTGCAGATGAACCGATAAACTCTACCTTTTCATTCTTTACAGACACATTATAAATATTGGTCATCTCCTCGCCGACAGCCTCGTAACCGTCAGGAAGCTTAACATTATATTCGTTAGGATTTGCAATATCAGCAACAGGATTATCAATATCAACAAGACATGTCTCCTGATTATATTCATCAATACCGAAATTTGCGATTATCTTGCAAAGATAGCCCTTAGAATTTTCATATTTTGATACTACGGCATATGCTTCTTCGCCTGTCTTTGTATCTTTTACGAGAGCTGAAGTAGAACCGCTGAGAGAATCTGCACTATACCATTTTACAATCTCGTCTGTCATCTTATAATCAGATGACTTTTCGCTTAACTCTTCTTTTTTAACGCCTATATAGCCTTTGTCGAAACCGTCGTATTTCTTTAACTCATAATAACAATAAGTTACTGTTCCGTCAGATTTTGTTGATTTTAAACAGTCATATTTTGCACTGTCGCCTTCCTTTGTATACACATTACCTTCCCAAGGTTCTAATGTATCGCTGAAATAACCTGCAAATATCATTGTCATTTTTACAGGATGAGTTACTTCTGTCTGAAGCTGTGTACTAATTTTGCCTTCTGCTTTTATTATATCGCTTGTAGTATTTGATGAAGATACGATAGCATTCTGTCCCGAATATACATATACACTACATTCAGATCCGACAGTAATCACTGATTTTGTATTCTCGGCATTCATATAAATGCCCATTTCATAGGACTTGTTTTCGTTAATGTACAGCGTACCGTTTCCGGTAAGTGTTATGCTTCCGCCCCATCCGTCTCCATACGAAACAAGTTCTCCGATATGATTTTCACCTTTTATGTTGATTTTGAAATCATCACCCATCATATTCATTGCAATTCTGTTTTTTGTATTATTGTAATTTTCGATTGTAAGGGTGTTTGAAGCTCTGTCGTAAGATATTCCTTCCACTGTTGAAATATCTTTTGAGTTGGCAGAATATATAGTCTTGTATTCTCCCTGCGGATTGCTCGAATCACCATCGTTTCCGACTGAAATATAAGCAAATGCCCAATCACCCGTATCACACGGACCATTTTCTCCCTTTGCCGGAACTAACAGACATGCTGCACACATTAAAAATGCCAGCATGGCCGCCGCAGACAAGCAAAGAAATTTTTTTAATTTTTTGTTTTTTGCACACATAAAAAATCCTCCTTTTGTTGTAATTTTTACAATAGAATATTACAAAAAAAGGAAGATTTATAACAGGTGACATATGTATCAACCCGCATATTTACTGTGATACATTTATCCCAAGTTCCTCAATTACATCTTTTACCGTCTGAAGCCTGCCAATGCTTCCGACTCTGCCTCCGCAGAAAATAAGTCCGTTATCCACATCACCTTTTACCGCATTGATAAGTGCATTGGTTATGCAATATGGTATCTGCGATGGGTTACAGTGTGAAAGACACGAAAGACATTTTTTTACAGGTATATTTTCTTTTTCGATTTTTTGGACAAATTTATTTCTTATCGCCCTGCCCGGCATGCCAACCGGACTTTTTATAATCTGGATATCTTTTTGAGTGGCATTTATATAAGCATTTTTATATTCCGGTGCAGCATCACACTCGTATGTGGCAACAAAACGGCTTGCAACCTGAATCATATCCGCACCGCTCTCTAATACTTTCTGTGCATCTTCTTTTGTGTAAATGCCGCCTCCTGCTGCTATAAGAATTTTTTTTGAAAATTTTTCACTATATTCTTTTACACATTCCGCTACATCTTTTATTATCTTATAAAAATCAACTGCTGCTGGATTCTGTGCTTCATCCTTTGTATAACCTAGATGTCCTCCCGCAAGAGGGCCTTCGACAACCACAATATCCGGACTGTCATTATATTTTGCACTCCAGTGCTTCAATATAAGCTTAGCCGCACGCTGAGATGATACAATAGGTGCTATAAGAGGCTTTTTAACACGCGACATTTCACATTCGTCACGGACAATTCCCGGCAAATCAAGCGGAAGCCCGGCTCCGCATACAATAATGTCCGCACCGCTTCTTACTGCCTGTGCTACATGCTCTTTGTAATGTCTTAACGCAGTCATCACATTCACACCTACAAGTCCATGTCCCTGTGCTATTTCTTTTGCTCTTTTTATCTGTCTGTCTATTGCCCTAAGGCAGCTTTGAAGCGTATTTGTCTCAAAATCAGGTTCTGCAAAACCGGCCTGTGCAGTTGATATAATTCCTATGGCATTACATGATGCAACTGCTCCTGCAAGCCCCGAAAAACTTACTCCTACGCCCATCCCGCCCTGCATAAGCGGAATAATATTTTTTTCTTTTAGTAAAATATGTTTATTAAAACTTCCTAAATCTGTCATATCTTTTACAAATAAGCTCCTCCGGCGTCATTTTCTGTATTTTTATAAGAAAATCCGCTATAGCGGTTTTCATATATAATCCAATAAAACCTAATTTTTCTCTTGTCATGATTCCATATTCGGGAATTATCTTTTCTATCACGCCCATGTCAAACAGGTCTTTTGCTGTGATTTTCATATCTTCGCTTGCTTTTTCTGCCATTTTTGCATCTTTATAAAGAATACTTGCAAATCCTTCAGGCGATAGTATTGAATAAATGGAATTTTCCATCATCCATACTTCATCAGCAACAGCCAGTGCCAATGCACCACCGCTTCCGCCTTCGCCTGTCACAATTGTAAGTACAGGCGTTTTTATATCTGACATTTCAAATAGATTATCAGCAATTGCACGACCCTGTCCACGTTCTTCTGCTCCCATTCCCGGATATGCCCCCGGTGTATCAACGAAACATATTACAGGTCTGTGGAATTTTTCCGCCTGTTTAATCAGACGCAGTGATTTTCTATACCCCTCCGGTTGTGGCATTCCAAAATTTCTGTATATATTATCCTTTGTATCCATACCTTTCTGGAGTCCGACAACAGTAACGGGCTGTTTGCCGAACATTGCAATTCCCCCAATTAAAGACTTATCATCTCCATACAATCTATCTCCGTGAAGTTCATAAAAATTCTTTGTAAGCCTGTCTATATATTCAAGAGCCGTAGGACGCATGCTGCTTCTTGCCGCCTGCACTTTCTCCCATGAATTCAAATTATTTTTATCTTCATCATATTCATATTTATATTTCAGTTCATTCATCTTATCACTGAGATATTTTTTATAATCTTCCATTTTATTGTCGCATTTACTGTGAAGCTTTATTATAAGCGACAGTGTCTGCTTCAAATCTTTTCTTTCAACAATATTGTCAATAATTCCGTGTTCAAGAAGAAATTCCGCACGCTGAAATCCCTTAGGAAGTTCCTGTCCTATCGTCTGTCTTATTACACGCGGTCCTGCGAACCCAATAAGAGCCCCCGGTTCCGCAAGAATGATATCTCCAAGCATTGCAAAGCTTGCCGTAACGCCGCCGGTTGTCGGGTCAGTAAGCACCACTGTATACAAAAGTCCTGCCTCATCATGTTTTTTTATTGCAGCACTTGTCTTTGCCATCTGCATAAGAGAAATTATGCCCTCCTGCATCCTTGCACCGCCTGAACATGTAAATACAATAACAGGAAGTTTTAATTGTGTAGCCTTTTCAAACGCCCTTGTAAGCTTCTCACCGACAACTTTTCCCATGCTTCCCATAAGAAAACGTGTGTCGCAGACCCCTATTACTGTATCTTTTCCGTCTATTTTCCCTTTTCCTGTAACTATTGCTTCATCAAGCCCTGTTTTAGACTTTAAATCAGCCGTTTTTTGTATATATCCTTCAAAATCACACGGATTTTTTTCTTCTATGCCTGTGTCCCATTCTTCAAACGTGTCTTTGTCTATAACCATTGATATTCTTGTTTTCGCATCTATTTTAAAGTAATATCCGCATGAATGGCACACACAATTATCAAGGAAAAGCTCATCTGTAAGTATCATCTTTGAGCATTTCGGACATTTGGTAAATAGCCCGTCCGGAACATTAACTTTTCCTTTTTTTGATATATTATCATTATCTTTTTTAAATAAAAAATTAAGATGCATGATGTTCTCTCCTTTTCACAACATCAAAATTCATGTACACAATATACCGGTATAAAATAATACTGATATATATTATATAAAGTCAGGAAATTCCTGTGCAATAAAGTCAGTTGTTATATCACCTGTCTCAAACCGCTTATTATTGCAGATTTCATATTGAAAATCACGATTTGTTGTAATACCATCTATAACTACTTCACCCAGAACGCTTTTCATTTTATTGATTGCCTGTCTGCGATCTTTATCGTGAACTATAATTTTCATAATCATTGAGTCGTAAAACGGTGGAATTGTATATCCTGTATACACTGCCGTATCAACCCGCACTTCATTTCCTCCCGGAATATGCAAATCACTGATTTTTCCCGGACATGGAGCAAATTTTTTATAAGGATTTTCTGCATTAATCCTCATTTCTATTGCAGCACCTGAAAGCTTTACATCCTGCTGCTTTATTGCAAGATGCTCCCCGGATGCTATTTTTATCTGTTCTTTTATAAGGTCAACGCCTGTCATCATCTCTGTGACGCCGTGCTCAACCTGAATTCTCGTATTTACTTCCATAAAATAAAAATTTTTATTTTTATCAAGCAGAAATTCTACAGTTCCGGCATTAGTATATCCTACTGCTCTCGCTGCTTTTACTGCCATCTCGCCCATTTGCTGCCTCGTTTTTTCGTCAAGGGCAGCAGATGGTGATTCTTCAACCATTTTCTGATGATTTCTCTGTATCGAACAATCCCTCTCCCCAAGATGAATTACATTTCCATAATTATCAGCAAGTATCTGAAATTCTATATGACGTGGATTCTCTATATACTTCTCAATATACATAGTACCATCGGCAAATCCATTTATGGCTTCACGTTGTGCATTATTAAACTCTTTTTCAAAATCTTTTTCATCATATACAGCACGCATACCCTTGCCACCACCGCCTAGAGCAGCTTTTATCATAACAGGATACCCGATTGAAGCGGCAATCTCTTTTCCCCTTCCGGCATCCATTACAGGTTCTTTAGTTCCCGGAATAACCGGAACACCTGCTTTTATCATAGTATTTCTTGCTTCCTGTTTATTACCTGTTTTTTCAATTACTTCAGCTGACGGTCCGATAAATGTTATATTACATTTATCACAAAGCTCTGCAAATTTACTGTTTTCAGACAAAAATCCGAATCCGGGGTGAATTGCCTCAGCTCCCGAAGCAACTGTCGCACTGAGTATCCTTTCCATGTTAAGGTAACTGTCAAGAGCCTGTGCCTTTCCTATGCAGACACTTTCATCCGCCAGCTGTGTATGCAGTGCATCTTTATCTGCTTCAGAATAAACTGCCACTGTTCTTATTCCCATTTCCCTGCATGCACGGATTATTCTTACTGCAATTTCGCCTCTGTTTGCAATTAAAACCTTACTAAACATAATATATCTCCATTTTTGTAAATTCTGTAAAACAACAACACAATGCTGCAGGCTTTTACGGAAATTCTGCACATCACTTATTGAATCATAAATGTAAGTTCAGCTGTAAGTGCTGTTTCCCCATCAACTGTTGCAACTGCCTTTCCTATACCGAGAGGTCCTTTCTGTTTTATGATTTCACATTCCATGCGAAGACGGTCTCCCGGAACTACCTTTCTTTTAAATCTTGCATTGTTTATTGCACCAAAATATGCTGTCTTTCCCCTGTTTTCTTCAAGCGAAAGTATCGCAACTGCCCCTACCTGTGCACATGCCTCAATCTGTAAAACTCCAGGCATTACAGGTTCATCAGGAAAATGTCCGGAAAAAAACGGCTCGTCATATGTGACGCATTTATATCCAACAGCACTTTTTCCCGGAATCATGCTTTCAATTGTATCGACAAGCAGAAAAGGATGACGATGTGGAATGATTTCCATAATCTGTTTTGTATTAAGTAACATTTCTGACTCCTTAAATATTTTTATAAACTGACTGCCTATTACATTTTATTCAATAACAAACATCGGCTGACCGTACTCAACCATCTGTTCATTATCTACAAGTATTTCTTTGACAACTCCGTCATACTCACTTTCTATTTCATTCATAAGCTTCATTGCCTCAACAATTCCTAAAACCTGCCCTTTTTTCACTGTATCACCGACACTGACAAAATCTTTTTCATCAGGTGATGCGGCACTGTAAAAAATTCCTACAAGCGGTGATGAAACTACATTTGTACTGTCTACCGCAATATTATCATTCTCATGATGTTCATAAGAACTGTTTTGTTCTTCTTTTGTATTTCTTACAATTGAAAATTCATTATTCTTTATAACCTCGGCCCTGTCTGCCGCAAAAGATAGTTTGGTATTGCCGTCATCGAGCGTAAAGCTTGTAAGCGATGAATCCGACACGGCATTAATAAGTTTAAGCACACTGTCTAATTCCATGATATAAGCCCTCCTTTAAGCAATATATTTTTTTATAAGTATTGAGGCATTATGTCCTCCGAATCCGAGTGAATTGGATATCACTGCATTTACATCGCAATTAATTCCTTTATCCCTGACATAATTAAGGTTCATCTCTTCTTCCGTTTCAGTCAGTCCTACATTCGGATGTATATATCCATCCTGTATTGATTTTACACATGTGATAAACTCGACTGCACCTGCCGCACCAAGAAGATGGCCTATCATAGATTTTGTTGAACTTATCGGAACTCTTTTTGCATCTTCTTTAAATGCTGATTTTATCGCTCTTGTCTCAAATAAATCATTGTGATGTGTGCCTGTTCCGTGTGCATTAATATAATCTATATCCTCTGGTGCAAGCCCTGCCTCTTTCATTGCAAGTTCCATTGCGTGGGCAGCAGCACTTCCGTCTTCCATCGGCGAAGTGATATGATAAGCATCAGATGTACATCCATATCCTGCTACTTCTGCATAGATATGTGCGTTTCTCTTCAATGCATGCTCAAGTTCTTCAAGAACAACTACGCCGGCTCCCTCTCCCATAACAAATCCATTTCTATTTTTGTCAAACGGAAGAGATGCTTTTAATGGGTCTGTTGATTCAGACAATGCCGTAAGTGCTGCAAATCCGCCTATGCCAATAGGTGTAACCGCACTTTCTGTACCTCCTGCGAACATAATATCGGCTTCCCCATGCTGTATGCTTCTGTACGCCTCACCTATTGAATTAGTACCTGTTGCACAAGCAGTTACAACATTTATGCTTTTACCTTTCAACCCAAGCTGTATTGATACATTTCCTGCTGCCATATTAGTTATCATCATAGGAACAAGAAGCGGGTTGATTCTTGAAGGTCCCTTTTCGAGAAGTTTTTTGTGGCTGTTTTCCATTGCTGATAAACTGCCAATTCCTGAACCTACTGAAACACCTGCCATATATGCATCTTCATTTTCAATATTAAGTCCTGAATCCTTTAAAGCTTCAAATGCAGCTGCTACTGCATACTGGCTGAACTTTTCCATTCTCCTTGAAGCCTTGAAATCCATACAGTCAGCTGCATTAAATCCTTTTACTTCAGCTGCAAGATGTGCTTTATATTCTGATGAATCAAAAGAAGTTATTGTGTCTATACCAACTGTATTTTTCTTTATCGCATCCCAGAAATCATCTGTATTAAGTCCAATTGGTGTGACTGCACCAAGTCCTGTAACTACTACTCTTCTCATTATATATGCATACCTCCGTCTACAGATATTACCTGTCCTGTTATATATGAAGCATCTTCAGATGCAAGAAATGCAACGCAATTACTTATGTCTTCCACATTGCCCATTCTTTGTAATGGTATATTTTTAAGAATTTCATTTCTGATATTGTCTGAAAGCACTTTTGTCATGTCAGTGTCAACATATCCGGGTGCAACTGCATTTACAGTAATTCCCCTGCTTGAAAGTTCTTTTGCCGCTGATTTCGTAATACCAATAATTCCAGCCTTTGAGGCACTGTAATTTACCTGTCCAGCATTTCCGGAAAGTCCCACCACAGAAGAAATATTGATAATTTTTCCTGACTTTTGTTTTAACATGTATTTTGATACATATTTAGTGCAGTTAAATGTTCCTTTCAGATTGACATCTATTACCCTGTCAAAATCTTCATCAGTCATTCTGAGCATAAGTCCGTCTTTTGTTATTCCGGCATTATTAACAAGAATATCAATTCTTCCAAATTTTTTAATTATTTCATCTATCATGACTTTGACACTTTCACTGTCATTCACACTGCACTTATATTTTTGTGCCTGTCCGCCTGTCGCTGTTATCTCATCAACAGTCTTTTGTGCTGCCTCGTCATTTCCGCTGTAATTAACTATTACTTCTGCACCTTCTGATGCAAAACGCTTGGCTATTGACGCACCGATTCCACGTCCTGCCCCTGTTACCAGCACAATTTTATTTTCAAATTTTTTCATATACCAATCCTTCAACTTTCATGTCCTTTGCAATTCTTTTAACAAATCCTGTGAGTGTATCACCCGGACCGATTTCTATAAATCTGTCAAATCCCGATTCAATCAGCTTTCTTACCGACTGCTCGAATCTGACAGAACCGCTGACCTGTTTTGAAAGAATGCTCTTTATATATTCAGTAGATGTATTTTTATCAATAAGTTCCGCCGTATAATTGGCATAATATGGAATATGTGGACTTTTAATATTTACCTTTTCCAAATCCTTTTTTAATTTTTCTCCTGCCTGTGCAAGCATAGGTGAATGAAACGGTCCGCTTACATTAAGCTTTAGGACTCTTTTTGCTCCAACATTTTTTAAGTCTTCCATAATTTTTGTTATATTTTCAGCCTCACCTGAAATAACAATCTGTCCCGGACAGTTATAGTTTGCAATCCCTACATTATCTAATCCGCTGTGACATATAACTTCTTCTATTTTACCGGAGTCCAGTCCGATAACGGCTGCCATAGCTCCATGTCCGTCAGGAACCGCTGTTTCCATATAAATTCCACGGTTTCTCACAAGAGACGCACAATCTTCAAAATCTATTGCACCACAGGCTGTAATTGCACTGTACTCCCCAAGGGAAAGCCCGATTGCACAGTCAAATGTCAGACCTTCCTCCACGCCTGCATAAAAAGCTGCCATTTCAGCTGTATACAATGCTATCTGCGTATATTCTGTCTTATCAAGATTTTCATTTTCTTTAAAAATCAGATTAGTCATGTCTAATCCCGTTACATTTTCAGCCTTTTCAAAGCAATCACGGCTCACTTTATATTTTTCATAAAATTCCTGTGACATTCCAATCTTTTGTGCTCCCTGTCCCGGAAACATAATGACTGTCTTTCCCATACGAAACTCCTCTAAAATTTTACACTGTTAAACACTTTATGTGCATCATCCATTATTTCTGTAATTATCTCTTTGCATGTCTGTTCTTTTTTTACCATTCCCGCAATCTGACCAGCCATTACAGTTCCCATTTTTACATCACCATCGACAACTGCTTTACGTAAGGCACCTAGTGTAAGATGTTCAAGTTCTTCAAATGATACATTTTCTTTTTCCATATTAAGATACTGCCTGGTCATTTCATTTCTTAAAGACCTGACCGGATGTCCCGTACTTCTTCCTGTAACAACAGAATCTATATCCCTTGCTGCTATTATTCTGTCTTTGTAAAGCTGATGAACATCTGATTCTTTGGCAACAACAAAACGTGTTCCCATCTGTACAGCCTCGGCACCAAGCATAAATGCTGCACAGAATCCTCTTGCATCTGCAATTCCACCAGCTGCTACTACAGGAATTGAAACTGCATCAGCCACCTGTGGAACAAGTGTCATTGTAGTCTGCTCACCGATATGCCCACCTGATTCCATTCCTTCAGCTATAACCATATCAGCACCTGCTCTCTCCATAAGTTTTGCAAGTGCAACTGATGCTACAACCGGCATAACTTTAATTCCTGCATCTTTCCACATTTTCATGTATTTTCCGGGATTTCCTGCTCCTGTCGATACAACAGATACTTTCTCTTCAACAACAACCTGTGCAACTTCTTCTATATGCTCACTTAAGAGCATAATATTTACTCCGACTGGTTTATCTGTTATTTCTCTTGCTTTTCTTATTTCACTTCTCACCCATTCTCCCGGTGCATTGGCAGCACCGATGAATCCGATTCCGCCAGCCTTACTCACATTAGCCGCAAGATTTGCATTGGCAACCCATGCCATTCCGCCTTGAATTATCGGATATTCTATGCCAAGAAGCTTTGTTACTCTTGTTTCCATTATGCTATTCCTTTTGCTCCAAGATAATCGATTACTGACTGTATTGTTGTAAGATTTTCAAGTTCGTCTGTAGGAATTTCTGTTGAATATTCCTCCTCAAGGCTCATGATAAGCTCAAATAAATCAAGTGAATCTGCATTAAGATCTTCTTTGAATCTGCTTTCCGGCTTAATGTCATCCTTATTTACTCCAAGCTGCTCTGCTACTAAATCTCTAATCTTTTCAAACATAATAAAAATCCTTTCTTTTTACATTCTTACAGTGAATACTGCAATTTTTAGTAATGACGTTATCGTCAAGATTTATGGCAGTTCCATTTTACAAGAATACTGCCCCAGTTTAATCCTGCACCAAATCCCGCAAATACAAGCAGGTCTTCATTTTGCAGTTTATTTTCACGATTCAGCTCATCAAGCAGAATCGGTATACTGGCTGATGATGTATTTCCGTATCTGGACAGGTTCACCGGAAATCTGTTCATATCTATACCCAATCTTTTTGCTACACTCTCAATAATCCTTACGTTTGCCTGATGTAAAATAAAATATTTTATATCTTCTGCATCTGTATTTTCTTTTTTTAACAATGTATTAATTGTTTCAGGAACTTTTTTTACCGCAAACTTAAATACTTCCTGCCCATTCATTACTATATTTTCATTTCTTTTTGCGGTAAGAACTTCTCCTAGCATTCCTTCATTGTGTAAATCGACTGATTTCACACCTTCTTGCTCACTGCTTTCAACAACACATGCTCCTGCACCGTCGCCAAAAAGGATACATGTACTTCTGTCCTTCCAGTCTGTTATTCCAGACATTTTTTCACTGCATACAATGAGAACTTTCTTATACATTCCTGCCTCAATGTAAGCTTTTGCGGCAGATAATGCCATAATAAATCCCGAACACGCCGCACTTATATCAAAGCACACTGCATTTATTGCACCTGTATTCTTCTGGATTATTGATGAGCAATTAGGAAACAGATAATCAGGTGTTGAAGTAGCTGCTATTATCAAGTCAATATCCTCTGAATTAATCCCTGCATTATCAAGTGCCTTTAATGCGGCATTGACTGCCATATCAGCAACATCACCCGATTTTTGTATTCTTCTCTCACTGATACCCGTTCTCGTTACAATCCACTCATCATCAGTTTCAACCATTGTTGAAAGTTCCTGATTCGTAAGTATGTACTCAGGAATATAACTTCCCGTTCCAATAATCGTAGCTTTCATAAATACATATCTGTCACTTTCCGCAGAACAATTACTGCTTTTTAGTTTGATAATCTTATATTTTGATTATCTTACTTTGATTATCAAACAATTATTTTTATATCACAACTCTATATGTGCTGTCAACAATTATTTTGAATTTCAAAATATTTTTTTATTACCATATTTGACATAAAAATCCCGGCAGACCTTTTCTTCTTGCCTGCCGGGGTTTCTTAACTTATGCGGAAATTGTTTTATATATTAAAATTTTTGTGCATATTCATATTCTTTTTCTAATTCTTTTTTATCCTGTATATCTTTATCTATATCTTTCTCAAATTTTTCATCTTCAATTTCTTCAATTTTTTCCTGCTTTTCTACACGCTTTGTTATTTCTTCTCGAATCTGCTGTTTTATCATATCCTGTGCATCATCAAAATCCTTCAAAAACTTGCTCCATTCTGATTTCGTATACGAACCTGCTCCGATTGCAACCGATTCTTCTGTTTCACCATTGAGGATTTTTTCTTTCAGTTCCTCATTCCTCTCCCTCAAAATCTCCAGAAATTCCGAATTCGTATGTTTCTTCTTCGTTTTCTGGGAATTTGGTGTCTCCTGTGATGTCTTTGTTCCAACTGCTCCTACTTGTGCCATTTTTTTCTTTCTCCTTTGCTTCTTTTTCTGTTGCAGGCAGTTTTTTATACTGCTCTGATTTTTTAAATTCACCATATGCATCATCATATGCTGCATTCAATTCTTCTCTTGCCGGGTCGTCATCACTTATCCTTGATTTTGCACTGGTATATATTTCTAATGCCTCTTCTTTGGACTTTGCCTGTTTAAGTCTGCTTTCAAGTGCCTTTCTCTGAATCTGTACTTTTGCCATTTTTGCATATGTGACCGGGTCATTCATTCTCAAATATTGCATTTCGTCAGCCGAAAGTTTCTTGCCTGATTTTATTTTTTTATAAAGTTTGTCTATAAATTTCTTTTTTTCTTCATCTGACATGCCGGTTGTCGGGTCAAATATTGAATCCACTGCATCTTTTAACGTAAGTCCTATCGTACTTGTGTCTACCTGTGATTCCTTTTGTTGTTCATCTTCGGATTTTAGCTTATATTTGGCAAACAGCTTTTCAGTCACTTTATTATTATTTTGTGTCTTGTTATTTTTGAAAAAACTAAGTTTAAAGCTGTTTACTGCACTCTGTATATCACTCATAAAAATCTCCTTCCCCAATATCTGTAACCAAAAAACGGACAGCACAAATAAATGTGCCATCCGTAGCAAGTTTCTTACATCCGTGTAAAATAGTTATCAATCTTCTTAAAAGTTCAAATCAATCTCGATTCCTTTAATATCTTCATTGACCAGACCTTTTTCTTTTATCATTCGCTGGATATTCTTCTGAACATCAGTGATATTATTATCTGTCTGTTTCTGTAAAGAAAGATTTTGTTCAAGCTTGTCAGCATCAGCATCTTTGCTAAGAATCTCTTCCTGTTCTTTGCGTTCCTGCCTGTTTTCTTCAATCTTTTCTTCACGTTCTTCACGTTTTTGGGATGCATCATCAGCTTTTTCCTGCGTCTCTTTTGCATCTTCGTCAAGCTTTTCTTTGCCATCAGCTATAAGCATGCCGAATATCTCATCCTCTGCCGCATCAATAACTGCATCAGCTGCATCATCAGCTTTAATCATAGTCTGGGACTTTAACATGTCTAATTTTGCAAGATTTATTGATTCATGCATGGAAATAACTTTTTCTTCCTTCATGCCGGCATCCTGCAAAATTGCATTTTTTGATGCATTAAATTTTAAAACCTGTTTCTGATAATCGGTAAGCGGTTCATTCTGTAGTTCTTTCAAACGATTAACCTCATCTTCGCTGAAATGGGAATTTTCTACACCGGCTTTATTATTCTGATATTTCTCAAGAAGCTCAAGATCTTTCTGTTCCTGCGAATCAGGGTCAATTCCGTACTCCTCGGCAGCAGCCTTTTTATCTTTTTCAAGATATGCAGCTTTTGCTTTTAAATCGGTAATCTCATTGACCTTGTCTGCCTTGTCTTTCTCCATATCCTGAATTGAACCAAGTGCTTTTGTATCTTTATCCCATGCATCCTGAATCAGCTTTTTAGCCTGCTTTCTTGCACCGTTTCTCTTCTGTTCGATTCTGCTTGCTGTACTGTCCGACAAATTCAAATCTCCGGCAAACACGGAATTTTTTTTGGCGGAACTTTTTACTCTCTTATCAGTAGATGCTTTAATTCCATTAAATGCGGTATCCTGACTGAGTGCATTGCTATTAGCATCACTGTCTCTTTTATACACTGAAATCAAATTTCTGTCCTACCTTTTTTTCATCTTCAGTCTGAACATTATCACTCATAAACAATTGATTCTGTGCCTGAATCTTATCAAGCAGTTCATCAATTGATGATGCTGTTATAGTTACTGTATCATCATCGTCATCTGAGACATTTCCGGTCTTATCCTTGCTCTTTTCCAGACGCTCTTTTTGGGCTTCTTTCTGAGCTTTCTTTGCTTCTGCCTTCTTTGCCTCTTTCTTTTTTTCAGCATTTTTTTCTATTCTCTGCTTCTGTGCGGCACTTGACTTTTTAAGTACAGCAAAATATGATGCTGTTCCATCATCATTAACCTGCATGCCAAAACCTTTAACTGACGCACCTGTTGCAGATATCTTACTGCTCATTGATGAAAGCCCTGTTGCAGCATTTGCGATAATGCCTTCATACTGCTTACGATAATTTTCATCTTCAGCCATTTTCTCGATTTTTTCTTCATCAATTAAAACGACCATTTTATTTGCGTTAGCATAACTCCCTGCCTGAGACTTAGCCTGTTCTTTCTGGTCAGCACTTACAAGGATAAAGTCCATATTAGAATATTTGCTTTTAAGCTGTTCATAATACCTGGCAGCTTTTTCGCTAAGCTTCGGACTTCCTATTGTTTTGCCGCTTACACTTGACTTTTTGCCTGCCTCTGAAGTTTTCTGTATATCAGATGTTTTTTCTGAAGACGACGCTGCATCTGCCTTTCCTGTCTTGCCCATATTCTGGCTATTGTATGATGCAACACTGCTGACATATGCTCCCATGCTTCCCGAATCAATACTACTCATAATTGTTCCTCCTTGAAACTTAATAATATTGCTGTAAGGTTAAACTCCGTTTCTACCCTGCATGTACATTTATAGGAATGCTTTCCTATATTTTGTATATCGTCAATAATCATAAAATAATTAGTCAGTTTCTTTGATTTTTTCTTCAATCGCATCAATTAATATTTTAAGTGCCTTTATTCTTGCATATTTTTTATCATTAGATTCCAAAATATGCCACGGTGCATATGTTGTATTGGTCTTTGCAAACATCTCATTAACAGCGTTTTCGTACAAATCCCATTTTTCCCTGTTACGCCAGTCTTCATCTGTAATTTTCCAGCGTTTTTCCGGTGTATTCTCACGCTCCTTAAATCTTGCAAGCTGCGTATCTTTATCAATCTGAACCCAGAATTTTACAATTACCGCTCCCCAGTCTGACAATTCTTTTTCAAATTCATTAATCTCAACATATGCTCTCTGCCAGTCATTTTCACTGCAGAATCCCTCGAGCCTTTCGACCATCACACGTCCATACCATGTTCTGTCAAATACCGTAACATGACCTGATTTTGGAAGCCTGTTCCAGAATCTCCAGAGATAATGCCTTGCCTTTTCATGTGGCTCAGGACTTGCAATCGGCTGCACTTCATATCCTCTTGGGTCAAGTGCTTCGGTTATTCGTCTTATATTTCCGCCTTTGCCTGCCGCATCCCATCCTTCATAAGCAATAATAACAGGAATTTTTTTCTTGTAAATTATATTATGAAGATTATTCAGCTTTTTCTGGTAATTCTTTAACATGTACTCATATTCTTCATCTGACAATGATTTATTAAGGTTTATATCAGATAATTTTTCCATTTTATTAAGAGGAAAAGCATTCTGCAAAAGAGGAACCGAAAGTGTGCTATTCTTCAATGCCGTATCAATAGCCTGCACCAACGTCTCTAATATCTGAAGCTGTGCCCATTTTTTGTCTGTAGCATCAACAATATACCATGGTGCAATTGACTGGCTTGTATCATCAATGAACTGGTCAAATGCTTTCAATGACTTCTTATAATGCTGATTCTGCCACCAATCATATTCGCTTACACGCCACCTTGTATTCTTATCATCAAGCAGTCTTGTAAGACGTTTTCTCTGCTCCTGCTCTCCGATATGGAAAAAGAATTTTATAACGAGATAGCCATTATCTGACAGCTGTCTTTCAAATCGTTTTACACTCTCAATCTTTCTTTTATATTCCTCGTCCGTGATTTTGCCTGATAATTTTTGTTTTGTAACTTCATCCAGACATCCACCATCCATAAATGTAAACTTGCCAGCCTCCGGAATATTAATCACATATCTGTAAAGAAATGGTCTTCTTTTTTCATCTTCTGTTGGTTTATCCATAACAGCAACTTTAAAAAATCTTGGATCAATATTCTTTATTATCTTACCAAGAATACTGCCTTTTCCCGCGGCACCCCATCCGTCAAAAGACACAAGAACAGGCAGTTTTTTCTGCATAATCAGAATCTGCTGCTGTACAAGCTTGTTTCTTGCTTTTTCGAGTCTTTCATTAATTTCTTCTTCTTCAGGAATTATTACATTACTCCAGTCTTTTAACATATGTCCTCCATTTCTGTGCATAATGCACTATATACATTATATTTTTTATTTTTATAAAATAATCCAGCTTTTATTTAATAACTTTTATCATAAAAATATGGTTTTTCCATAAACGCTTTTATATCTTTTATATTATCAAATTCAGCCAGAGCCCACATTAATTTCATAACTGATGCTTCAAATGTCATATCGGCACAGTTTATTATCCCCTGTTTAGCAAGTGTTTGTCCGACTTCATAGACTGAAAGATCTATTCCCTCATACATACACTGCGTTGTGATTGCAACCGCAGTTCCTGCTTCTGTAAGTTCACGCAACTTTGTTGATATATCATTATAATTATCAGGAACTCCGCCAATTCCAAAACTTTCGATTACAACTCCGCGATAATTATTTTTTATAAAATCAAATACTCTCCCATCAATTCCGGGATACATTTTCAATGGCATAACATCCGTACAAAGGTTAATCTTCGCAATGAATCCTTTGCTGCCATATAGATTTTGTGCAGTCTCTTTTTTTGCTATACTATTTCCCTTTGCAGTATATTCTATAATATCCTTTTTTATCGTTGCAATATCAGGACAATTGACACTTTCAAATGCATCGAAACTTCTTGTCTTTATCTTCATTGCATGCGTTCCAATTATAGCAATCCCATTAAATACAACATAAATGCCGCATATACTTTCACATGCAAAATATATTGCATCAGAAAGATTGTTTATTGCATCTGTTCCATCTGCCTCGATTGGAAGCTGTGAGCCCGTAAAAACAAGCGGCTTACCAAGATTTTGAAGCATATAACTTAAAGCTGCTGCACTGTATGCCATCGTATCTGTGCCATGCGTTATGACAAAACCGTCATATTTATCGTAATTGTCACTTACCGCCTGTGCAAGCTTCATTATAAGTTCTGGTGTCATGTTTGTACTGTCGATATTCATAACTGACATTGTATACAAATCACATATTTTATTGACATCCGGCACATAGTTTAAAAGTTTGTCAGCACCTACAACCGGCATAAGCCCTGAACCTGTATCGGATGATGCTATTGTACCTCCAGTCGTTAAAAGTAATATTTTTTTCATAACAAGCAATGCTGCCTTTCATATTTTATGCTGCCGCATTAGAATTAATAGAATTAATTATATTTTTAATTCCATTCCAGGCATTCAAATTATTATTATATAGTTCCACAAAACTTCCATAATTATTAAAAGGTGCCTCTCTGAGAACTGAAAAATCTTTCATTATTCCGTTGCGAACAATATATTCTATTATCTGATTAACAAAATAAATCTGTCTGCTGTTATAACTTTTTTCATCAAGATATTCAGAAAATGCCTCTTTCGCTGCATTCATATCAAGTCCTACAATTTCTCTTACAAATTCACCCAGTGGTTTTTCTCCTACCTGTTCTTCATAATCCTTTTTACTGCCTAAATCTTTCCACATAATATCTTCAAGGATTTTTATATCTGTAGATGAAAGTGGTCTGTTAGTCTTTAACTTTGCTATTGCAATGTTATCCTGATGCTGTCTGATATAATATTCTGCTTTAGCTTTATAATTATTCAAATCGTCGTTCTCAAGTTCTGCTTCATGAAATTCCATTGATAAAATTTCTTCATTACAGTCAATTTCATACTTTTTGACATCAGATATTGTATATTTCATCAAATCTCTTAATTCTGACCGTATATGTTCAAAATCATCAATACCGGCTCTGTCCAGATAATCTGTTTTCAAAATCTTTTCAATCATATCCTTATGATTTCTTATTTCATCAATGCTCATTTTATGTGAAAGACAATCTACACGCTTTAATAAATCAGAGCGGGCTTTCGTATGTTTATTTCCGATAATCGAAGCTAATTCTATTCCATACATAAGTGCATCAAACCGAACTGCATTAATATCATCATTGTCAGGTTTTATAAGCGGTGCCAGCTCCTCTTTCACCATATTAATATCATATTGCGAAATATTATTATAACTATTTTTATCAGAATACAACTCAACATATTTCAAATGCTGATGAACCGCAAAATTATCTTTTTCAAGTTCTCCCACCTTTGTACTCATCTGACTTATAAGCTCATCTCTGTACTTTATCAATCGTTCATTCTGAAATTCCATATCCTGCAATTTATAAACCATCTCAAATTGGAGCTTAAAAATTGCTCCCTGAACCGGCAAAACATTTTTAACTTCATGACCATTAGGATTTTCCCTGAAAAATTCAAAATTTCTTCCAAAATCAAATATATAAAACTTATCCTTGTCTTCACCATCAATAAGTCCTTTACATGTTCTTGTTCCACGCCCAATCATCTGCCAGAATTTAGCTTTACTCATTACTTTTTTAAAAAACACAAGATTAACAACTTCAGGAACATCAATTCCTGTATCAAGCATATCTACAGATATTGCAATCTGCGGCATCTTTTTTGAATCCGAAAAATCATCAATCATACTCTGGGAAAATTTAACTTTGTTATCAATAACCTGTGCAAAACCATTTAAGTCAGGATACCTTTTATTAAAAATCTCATATATCTTTTCTGCATGATTATGATTTTTTGCAAAAATTATGGTCTTTCCAAGTCTTTGTCCATAATCAACTTTTATACCTTTATCCATCAGAATATCAAGCACAACTTTTATTGTATCATCATTAAAAACCCAGCTGTTAATAGCCGATGGGGCTATCTTTTCCGGCATGTCTCCATTATCATCTGTAAATGTATCTTCATATTGCTCTTTTTCATCATCCGGAAGGTTATCATATTCAAGCCCGTCCTCCGGAATTTTCAAAGTTGTCTCAACTGTCATATAACTTACAAGATATTCATCTTTTACAGCCTGTGCAAGGTCATATCCATATGTAGGAACACCTTTTTCAAGTTCAAAAATATCATATGTATTCTTATCAATTTCATCTTTCGGTGTAGCTGTAAGCCCAACAAGCGGTGCATCAAAATAATTGAAAATATCTTTGTATTTGTTATAAATAGACCTATGAGCCTCATCGCATATTATTAAATCAAAATGTCCACATGAAAATATTTTTCCATACTCATCTTTTACAGAATCTATTTTGTTAATCATAGTCTGATATGTTGAAAATACACATCTCGCATTATAATTATCTTTTTCTTCTACAAGATTGGTACACGATAACTTTGGAAGCAGATTAACAAAATTTCGTTTAGCCTGAACAACTAATGAATTACGGTCAGCCAGAAACAAAATATTCTTTACCCATCCTGCATCTAATAAAATCTTGCACAAAGCAATCACTGTTCTCGTTTTTCCCGAACCTGTTGCCATTACAAGCAGTGCTTTTCTTCTGTTTTTTTCATCAAAACTTTCACATACTCGTTTAACCGCTTCTTCCTGATAATAGCGTCCTGCTATTTCTTTATCTACAGAAACATATTTGAGGCTTGTTCTCATTGACATGAGATTAAACCATTTTTCCAAATCTCTCTTAGAATAAATCTGTGAACATATTCTCTCAGGATATTGTCCATCTATAATACGTGTTTCAAATCCATTGGTAAGGAAAATAACAGGTCTTCTTCCATATTTTTCTTCAAAATAGTCAGCATATAACTTTGCCTGAATACGGCCAACAGATAAATCTTCACATGTCTTTTTAGCTTCAACAATCGCAAGCGGTTTTAACATGTCATCATATAAAACATAATCTGCTCGTCCTTTGCCGCTTCTGCCAGGCATTCCCTCAACATCAACCTCATCAACCCAGTCTTTATCTTTTATCCAGCCTGCATCACGAAGCATCTCATCTATATAGAGCTTTCTTGTCTCATATTCCGTCTTTTCAAGCGGACTTGGAACGTACAAATCCTTTTGTACTTCACTTCTAGCAGAAAGCTGTTCACGCAAATCAGCATTTTCTTTAATTAAAGCCTGTAAATCTATCTCTTTTGCTTCTAACTGTTCTTTTACAGCCCTGTTCTCTTCTCTGGATTTTTTAATCTTTTCTTTACGATTTAAAATTATATCTTTATCAAATATATGTTTTGTATATGGTTTTGAATAACAGCATGCAACATAATCAAGAAAAATAGATAAATTTTCAAGGCAAAGCATTGCCTCTTTAAAACCAAGATTCTTTGATGTATGTGCTGTATCATTACCACATCTTCTTATATAATCCATCCGACGATAAATATCATTACCAACAAACTGTCTGAAATCCTCAGCCCCCATCAGGCTTACAAGTGTTTCCTGATATGGCGGTTCAAGCCTTTTGTCAACTGAATAAATCCACTTTACAGCGAATTCCATCGCACGCCTGCTGTTAATTATACTTGCCTGCGGGTCAGCAAGAATTATTCTTTCTGCTGATATTGCAACATTAGAAAATGCATTATATTGAGGTTCTTCCTTTAAATAATCAAAATTTGTCATCCCGTATACCCTCCACATATCCGATTATGTTCTCACAGTCACTATTTCAACATATTCTATGTATAATTTTATCGTAAAATGGTAAAGTTTACAAGTATTTTGTCAGTTCTTTTCTATACATTCTGTACTCTGGACAATATTTTTCAACCTCATTCCAGAATAAATCTGAATGATTCATATATTTTCTATGCGAAAGTTCATGTACTATTACATAGTCCATAAGTGCCTGCGGCATGTAATACAGCTTATAATTAAAATTCACATTTCCTTTTGAACTACAGCTTCCCCAGCGTGTCTTCTGGTCTTTTATTAATATTCTGTTGACACTGACTCCCATAATATTGCAATAATATTGCACCCTTATTTTAAACTTTTCTTTAATTGCATCAAGTTCTTTTTGTGAAATAGTTTCTTTCGGCGGTGCAACGCTGATTATATCAGCATTTTTCTTTTCTATCAGACTCAGTTTGCTTTCAATCCATGACATATGATTATCTATAAATTTATTCAGTTCACGATTGGTTATCCTCGTAGGTGCCCTCAATATGACTCTGCCATCTATATGAACTTCCAATCCTATAGTTTTACGTTTTGATTTAATAACCTGTATGTCCAATTACTTCTTCACAACTTTCTTCAAATATTCATTTTTCAACTTATTTTCTGAATCAAGCCTTTTATTCTCATCTTTTAGATGTTGTATATATTCTTTTGCAAGCTTAACGCCGCCTCTTACTGCAACATCTTCATGTTTTTCCATCTCATTAAGCCACTGCAGCAATGATTTTTCTCTTATATCGTTGTATGTATTATCTTCTTTTATAAACATTTTAATGCCTCCATGTTCGTTGTATTCTTATGCTTGTTTTTTAATATATTTAATTTGATTTATGCGGCGGAGAATTTTTGCAATTTAGATTTGTCTATCTCGTTGACGAAAGCGGCAAACTGTCTCTGTTCATCTATTGGTACCATAATAATCTGTATGTCCTGCAAATTCTTGACAGATAACCCCGGCTGAGCTGCTCCTGTTTGATACCTTTTCAAATCAAGATTGAGCAATAACTGATTCAACCAAATACTATTCATCCGAATTATTGGTTTAACCAATAGTGCATGTTCCGTATTTTTAAATTTCCCCGTCGCATACTGAACATTCCCACTTAGTGCTCCCTGCCTACCTACAAGCGAATACTCACCTTCTTGGTTATATTCTGCTACATATCCTCTGATTCCATTACCACCATAACAAGGGTAAATGTTTATTTCGGTTGGTTCGACAGAAATATCTGATGCTGCTGTAAAATCTCCAGCTTTTAGCACTAAAACTTCATTAAGTTCTTTTGTTTCCAAACCTTTACTATTGATAATCGGGTCACCAAACATCTCGACAAATCGGGCTTTGATGAGTGTGACTAAATAACTTAACTCAGCTTTTCTTTTTTCAATTACATCTGAAACTCTATCAAGAATATCGACAATTTTTTCTTGCTTAACACTATCAGGATAGTTTATTTCAACATCTTTTAACCATTTAAAATGTCTATTATATCCCGTATTAGGTATTTTTGCACTTTTTAGTGCATAATATAAATATTTATAATTTGCATTTTTTTCTTTAGAACGAAGTACCTTAACACCATCTGCACCAAGAAAAAATGGTTCATCTATATACTTAATAAGTCTCGTATGGTCTCCAAAAATAATAACTGGTACCTCATTAAATAAACCTTCTTCTCTATTTGTATAACCAGCAATTTCTGCCTGCCCTTGATCCACAATAATGTGTTTACCTTGTTTTTCATATTCGGATGTTTGAATTTTCTCTCCATATTTCGTTTTATCAATAAATATTTCATTAAATTTTTTCATCTACATCATCCTCATCAAAAACCTTTATTGGCATTATAAGCCTCTGTTTGGCTTTCTTTAGTCTTGGTTATTCATTTGGTTCCCATGATTCCAAGACACAAAAATAACCGCTCCAACGTCCTGGAAGACAGAGCGGTTATCCAAATATAACCAATCTAAGGACTAACCGTATATCGGCAACGCCCTTTACATAATCATATTATCACCGCTATTTTTATATGTCAATTATATTTCTATTCTATAACTATTATTTCTCAACTTTGTCACATAGACTATTTATTATCCATACCGGATATACGCAGAACACATTCGCATTCAGCTTTGCATCATACTCATTTCCCCTACAAATCCGAATTTTAGTTAAAAATCAATCAAATATTATTACATAAAGCCAGCCCCATCAAGCTATATATCTCCTATGTGAAGTTTTTACATTGTTCTGATTAACTATTGCATATTTCATAGTTGTATCAATCTGTGAATGTCCAAGTATTTTTTGAACCTGCTCAATCGGCATACCTTTATCAATTGCCCTTGTTGCCATTGTTCTTCTGAATTTGTGCGGATGTATTTTTTCAATATCAAGTTTTCTTCCAAGTTCCCGAATACGTATTTCCACTCCGCTTATTTTTATTCTGTCATATGGTGCATCCAATGTAACAAATAAAGCAGGATTATTGTCTACGCGTGATTCAATATAATTCTGCAAATGCAATTTTGCCTTTGCATCAAAATACACACGTCTTTCTTTATCACCTTTTCCGTAAACAACACATTCACGTTCTTCAAAATTAATATCTGATATGTTAAGACCAACAAGTTCCCCAACTCGTATTCCGGTTGAGTACAACAAATCAATCATTGCCAAATCACGTAAACATTTACAGTTATCACGCAGGCGTTCAATAATTTCATCTGAAATTATTTCTTTCACCGCCTGTTTTGTCTTTATTTTATGAATACGCCTCATTGGGCTTTTTAATATATAATCTTCTTCCTCCAGCCACGAAAAAAAGCTTGATATGTTCCGCCTTATATTATCAACCGTGACTTTACTGCAATTATTACGTTTTTGATAATTTGCTAGATAGCATCGTATCTGGTCTGTTGTTATTTTTCTAATTGGACATGTAATCTGACTCAGCAAATGTTCGACCGTTACTTGATAATAACTTAAAGTTCGCATAGAGCAACCTTCTATGCGTTTAGCATCAATAAACATTTTTAAATATTCATTATTTGATATTTCTTCTTTTTGCGGTGTTTCATCAGACAAATTTTTCAATAAAACTTCTTGCAGTTTTTTCATCTGTGCAATATTCAGATAATCTGCCATTTCATTTAAAATGCTAACTAATTTTTCATCCATGTTGGTTTTCCTTTCATATTTACCAACATCCTGCTCCATCATAAGTATATTTTAAGCCATGCAAATGCATGGCCTAGTTTTGTAAAAGTATTGACACTCTTGTTTTAATTATTTCATTCATTATTTTTAATTTTTTAGATGAATAGTTATACTTACCTGTTTTTTTAATATCAAATGTAAGTAATTTACGCAACTTTTCTTTTATTTCATCATTCATAACCGTTTTTGCTTCTGAAATAAAATCATCATAAACACATGGAAATAATGTTTCTACATAATTTTGAAGAACTTTTTCACTCTTCCAATTTTCCTCGCCTGCAAGATTAAAAAGTGAATTTCCATGGTCAAATAATGGTGCCGGTGCAACAATTTTATTCGCATCACTATCAACTAATACGCCAAAATTTCCATAGTGACGGTCTGTATTACATATAACAGCATCAAAAACTATCATTTCATTTAAGGCACTAACAAATTGCTGTCCTAAGGACTCGTAAAACTGCCTTACAGCTTTCATTCCTCCTGACTTTATAAGCCTTCCAACAGGCACATATGAAAGATGTTTATTTGTAAATAATTCACATACTGAACAGAGATTACCTTTCCACTTTGCAGCTCTATAAGGAATTGCATTTATATCCATTCTCTCTGCTACCATATATGCATAAAGTTCTGAATATGGCTCATTTCCTGTATTTGATGCACCAGAAGTTGCCCCTTTATATAAATATATCTTATCATTTAATCTTCTCCAGCACTTCGGTAACATTCCATTAGTTGTAAACTCCGGTGATGATGCGAATGTCGAACGAATACTGCTGCCATATCCGGTAAAAGCTGTCCATGCAAGAACACGGCTAAAATTATTATCGTATAAATTTTCGCTTTCAAATGATTCCGTAAATGTTTCATCAGTTATCCAATAAGAATCATTTAAAGATAATCCTTTACACACTAATATAACATCCATTGGACGATTGGCACTCAAACCGCATTTTGCCAAAAAACTATTAACATATGCTCTGTTTTTTGGTATACTTCTATGCTTTAGCCAGCTTGCAAGTCCTTTATCTGTTGCATCCATTCCTAATGGCAATAATTCTTTTTTACTTTCATCCAGCCACAAAATATGCACTACAGGGTCTGCTAAATTCTCTATCACATCAAACTTCAACAATTCTGTATCGAATAATTTTAATGTATAACTCATCTATACCCTCCTTTCTATTCAATTATATTTATCATGTTTTTTATTCAGCCAAAATATTCTTGCATTAAAGAATCAAATAATAATTGTGTTTCATCCAATGCTTTTTTTACAGCAGATTTAGATTTGTCTATCTCGTTGACGAAAGCGGCGAATACTCTTTGTTCATCTATTGGTACATCAATTATCTGCTTATTATGAAACATATTTCTATTTAATGTTGGCACTCCCGTACCTTCAACAAATCTTGTCAAATCAAAAAGCTGAAGCAAATAACCAAGATAGATTACATTATTCCCATGTGTATCGGCAGAAAACAACGAGGTATTGAGGGGCCAGAAATCTCCTTCTGTATAAAAAACTTTGCCTATAGTTCCAGAACGTCCAGTGATAACACCTCCATGTATCTTTGCTACATTGTGATAATCCAATGCCCCATTCGAACCATATACAGGAATCTCTCCATCTTGCTGTCTATCTTGAACAGGCAAATCAAAACCTCTTTGCATTTTTACCACATTTATAAACTCTGTTGTTGGTCTATTTTGAGTATTTCTTATCGGGTCACCAAACATCTCGACAAATCGGGCTTTGATGAGTGTGACTAAATAACTTAACTCAGCTTTTCTTTTTTCAATTACATCTGAAACTCTATCAAGAATATCGACAATTTTTTCTTGCTTAACACTATCAGGATAGTTTATTTCAACATCTTTTAACCATTTAAAATGTCTATTATATCCCGTATTAGGTATTTTTGCACTTTTTAGTGCATAATATAAATATTTATAATTTGCATTTTTTTCTTTAGAACGAAGTACCTTAACACCATCTGCACCAAGAAAAAATGGTTCATCTATATACTTAATAAGTCTCGTATGGTCTCCAAAAATAATAACTGGTACCTCATTAAATAAACCTTCTTCTCTATTTGTATAACCAGCAATTTCTGCCTGCCCTTGATCCACAATAATGTGTTTACCTTGTTTTTCATATTCGGATGTTTGAATTTTCTCTCCATATTTCGTTTTATCAATAAATATTTCATTAAATTTTTTCATCTACATCATCCTCATCAAAAACCTTTATTGGCATTATAAGCCTCTGTTTGGCTTTCTTTAGTCTTGGTTATTCATTTGGTTCCCATGATTCCAAGACACAAAAATAACCGCTCCAACGTCCTGGAAGACAGAGCGGTTATCCAAATATAACCAATCTAAGGACTAACCGTATATCGGCAACGCCCTTTACATAATCATATTATCACCGCTATTTTTATATGTCAATTATATTTCTATTCTATAACTATTATTTCTCAACTTTGTCACATAGACTATTTATTATCCATACCGGATATACGCAGAACACATTCGCATTCAGCTTTGCATCATACTCATTTCCCCTACAAATCCGAATTTTGACAGCACTTCATAACCACAATCAGCCCCATTATAACTTATAATCCCAGAAGTTTCTCCAATTCTTCCATTTGCGTTCCAATTTCCATCTCAATTTCTCTTATGTTAGTCATTATTTCCTGAGTTGATGGATATTCAACCGGCTTATATTCGATTTTTTTATATTTATTAATACTCAAATCATAATCATTATCAACGATTTCCTGTTTGGGAACAAAAAATGACTTGTCAGTTCTCTTTCGCTCTTTTTCATTATCAAGATTGCTAAAACGTTCTATAATATCAGGTATATCATTTTCCTGCACAGAAGTTCGTTTATCATCAAGGCTGAAGCCGTCCGCTGTCATATCATAAAACCATACATCATCTGTACCGCCATGATTTGTTTTTGTAAATATAAGAATAGCTGTCGATACCCCCGCATATGGTTTAAAAACACCTGATGGCATTGAAATGACTGCCTGAAGTTTATTATTATCAACTATTTCTTTTCTTATTGACTTATGTGCTGATGATGAGCCAAATAAAACACCATCTGGAACTATACACGCACATCTTCCGCCAACTTTTAATATTCTTAAAAATAATGTCAAAAATAAAAGTTCTGTTTTTTTTGTCTTACACACTTTCAGTAAATCACCCGAAACTGATTCTGCATCCAGACTTCCCTTAAATGGTGGATTTGCCAATACTAATGTATATCTTTCCTTATCAGAATTCTGGTCTGATAAACTGTCACGATATTCTATACACGGATTATCTATTCCATGAGTCATCATATTCATCGCTCCTATACGAAGCATCGTCCTATCCATATCGTAGCCATAAAACATATGATTCATATAATGTTCTTTTTTATCTTTATCAAAAAATATCTCTTCTTTACGATTTTCCTTTAACCATTCACCTGATGCGACAAGAAATCCTGATGTTCCACATGCCGGATCACATATCATATCATCAGCTGATGGTTTCATAAGTTCTACCATCATCTTAATAATGTGTCTTGGTGTACGGAACTGTCCATTTCTGCCTGACTGTGCAATCTTTGAAAGCAGATATTCATAAACATCTCCTCTGACATCTGATGCCTGCATGTGATTCATCAAATCATATATCTCATCCAGAGAATCAACTACTTTTGAAAGCAACAATGGTGTTGGCAGCTTAAATATTGCATCCTGCATATATTTTGAATAAGCACTTTCCTTATCATTATGTAAAGATTTGATAAATGGAAAAATCCACTCCTGCATTATGCCATACATTTTTTCAGCCGGATAATCATGAAATACAGACCATTTTAACTGTGTTCCGTCAATAACACGTTCACCTATTTTAACATTTTCCGAAAATATTGTCTCATATGGCAATCCCAGCATTTCACTTTCTTTTGCTCTAAGATTATCTGCATCATCAAGGTCATGTATAAACATAAGATATGTTATCTGTTCAATTACTTCAAGTGGATTAACAAGTCCACCGGCTGCAAATGCATCCCACAATCCATCAATTTTATTTTTTAATTCACCTGTAATCATAATTTCTGCCACTCCTTCATAGCCTCAGCAAATTCTAATTCTAACGATAACATCATCCACCGCAAAACTCAACGCTTTTTTCAACAAGCCTCTCACCCTCATATCTTAGCTTCATCGCAAAAAAACGCTTTTCATCTTCAAGGAGAAGCTTTAAGAACTGTGCATCTCCTTCCCATGTCGGAAGCTGTGGCACGTCAGACTTTTTTACCCACTCAAGCTCGCCCTCATCACACGTAATAAGTTCTCCTGTATATCCGTCAGCTGTAAAAAGACACATCATCTCAGCCTCATATTCATCACTTATAAATGTGATAAGTCCGCGGAACTTGTATGATGTAAGCAAAAGCCCGGTCTCTTCTTTTACTTCACGAAGCAGGCATTCCTGCGGTGTCTCATTGCCTTCGGCATGGCCGCCTACGCCAATCCATTTGTCTTTATTGACATCTTTTTTCTTCTTTGTTCTGTGAAGCATAAGATAACAGTCATTATTTTCTATATAACAAAGCGTTGTCATTTTCATTAGCACAAAACCTCCCTCGCATCTTCTTTCTATGCTTAAATTCGTAAAAATATCAATTATTTCATTGTAATATAAAAGCTATTATTTTTTATAATACCACAAATAATAATATAAAAACAGATGGTCCGTATGTTTATTTGTGCACATTTATAATTGTGTCAAACATACATTCCATCTGTTTTTACAAAATACCATATCTATTCTATTCTGCTAACCCCGTTAGTGATAAATATCCTGACTTTACTATTTTTTATTGTATCGCAGATACATTATCGCAGATACATTATATCAAATACATTAATATTTCATATAATCTTTAATTACATTGTGGTCTTTTAATACCTTTTCAATGACTGTACCCTTAATCATTTTAAGAAGTGGCTTCTTTAATGCGTTAAGTGGTCCGGGAAGTTCAATTTCAAGAGGTGATTTGCCATCCATAAGTTTTACCGATGAATCAAGAAGATCTCTTACATCATATACACTGCCCCAGACTTCCGGAACACCTCTGTCTACACCAAGAAGTCCATATACAGCTTCCATAGCTGTTCTTACTGAATATTCTGTTGTAAATATAGTATCTCTAGGTGTTTCGGCAAACTGTCCTAAAAATGCAAAGTTTACACAGCCATCCGGAATTACGTCAGGTCTGTCGCCCTTTCTTCTTGGCATGAAGAATGCTGTGATAAATGGCATCATTGTAGGTGTTGTATTGCAATGATTCTTTGCAAGCTCGTCTATCTCATCTACAGGAACGCCGAGATGATACAGCCATTCAGCTGTGATTTCTTCACCTGTACATTCTTTCATAGGCTTCTTGATATAATCACCTGCTACATCTGTAAAGAGGCTGTATACCCATACGCAGACTTCATCTTTCTTCTGCTCCTTAAACTGTCCCTGTCTGTTAATAGTCCAGCTCAAAAGCCATCTTGAATCTTTACAGCTTACGATACCGCCTGTAACAACTTTTCCTGTTCTTGGGTCTCTCTTGCATATATTTTTGATATAAGAAATAATCTTTTCATCGCTTGTTGTAACTGTTGCTGACTCCCAGTTTGTCTTTTCAATATCACTGCAGAATTTTTCCGGATGTCCAAATGATTTGTCCTGTTTTGCAATATTTTTCCAGAGACTCCAGCATCCGCTTGTCCTTACTTCCGCCTCGCCAACAGGTGCATGTGTATGGTCACCATAGATTGTACCTTCTGTACAGCTTCCGTTTGTTACAAACACAAGGTCATTTTCCGTTAAATCTATTGATTTTTCTTTACCATCTACAGTACAAACAATCTTTTTAGCAACTTTTTTGCCATTTTTAAATTCAAATTCAACATTATCAACTCTTGTATTGAACTGGAATTTGACACCTGCTGCCTCAAGATATTTCTGCATAGGAAGAATAAGTGATTCGTACTGGTTGTATTTTGTAAACTTCAAAGCAGAGAAGTCAGGAAGTCCACCGATATGATGAATGAATCTCTGGATATAAAGCTTCATTTCAAGTGCACTGTGCCAGTTTTCAAATGCAAACATTGTTCTCCAGTAAAGCCAGAAATCAGAATCAAAAACTTCTTCATCAAAGAAATCTTCTATTGTCTTATCATACAGATCTTCATCTTTTGTGAAGAAAAGTTTCATTATCTCCATACAGCCCTTCTGGCTAAGATTGAACTTGCCGTCAGTATGGGCATCTTCGCCTCTGTTTACAGTTGCACGGCAGAGTGAATAGTTAGGATCATGCTTGTTAAGCCAGTAATATTCATCAAGTACAGATGCTCCAGGTATTTCAATTGAAGGAATACTTCTGAACAAATCCCAGAGACATTCAAAATGGTTTTCCATCTCACGTCCGCCACGCATTACATAACCTCTTGTTGGGTCATTAATTCCGTCGCACGCACCACCGGCGATATCCATAGCTTCAAGAATATGAATATTTTCGCCCTTCATCTGTCCATCTCTTACAAGAAAACATGCAGCTGCAAGTGAAGCAAGTCCACTTCCTACAAGATATGCACTCTTGTTATCAACACCTTCAGGTTTTTCAGGTCTTGCAAATGCTTCATAATTACCGTTTGAATAGTAAATACCTTTACTGTTCTTTGTATATTTGCCACGCTCTGTGTTCCTGAATGTATCATGTTCTTCTTTCTGAATTTCTTTTACTCTTTTTTTCTCCTCAGTTTTTTTGCTCTTTGCTGCAACTGCTGCAATTCCTGCTCCAACTGCTATCAAAGATGCCACGCCTAATTTTGTTGATTTTTTACCCATACAAATCATCCTTTCTGAGTTGTTTTCTATAATATAACCCGTTTAATGATTTTATTAAACAGGCAAAAAACAGGCAGTGCCTAAAATTTATGCACTGCCTGAACATTGTCTGTTTTTTAACAATCTATTTTTTTGTCCTGTTATAAATATATGCAGCAGCCAATATTATTATGACCACATCTACCATTATCCATACCCATGGCGGAACATTTGCAATATTGTAACATCTTACATTAATCCACATCTGATTAATTTTTGCATTTTTATCATTATCAAAATATTGCATTACAGCACTTCTTTCCATGACATCCTCACTTGGATACTGGGCAAGAATCTGTCTATCCATCTGGTCTCTTGGAATTGTTAGTATATATTTTTCATCATCTGAATCACCTGAAAAGAAATAGCCAAGCGGATATTCTACAGTATCTGCTTCATCGTCATCAGCCTCGTAATTCCACTTTAAATAATCAAAAACCACATCACTGTTCCCTCCTGATATAACAGAAGTATAACCGATGTAATACATGTTTCTGACAGCATTTTCCGGCATTGAGAGGAAATTAATAAAGCTCTGTGCTGCCTGCTTTTTCTCATCATTTCCGCCAATTCCTGATTTCAGCATTACCCATCCATCAAAATAAATATTGGTACTTTCCTTTGGCACTGCAAAATTAAGTGTAAAATCATCTTTATCAGCCTGATCCATTGTATACACGGCATCACCCGACCACTGATAACCTGCAACAACTTTTCCGGTAATCATATCTGCCTTTGCACTATCTGTCTCGAATGAGTAGGCATTATCTTTAACTTCCTGCAGATACTCCTGTACTTCTTTTATTGTATCATCTGAAGTATCATTCATCTCCTGTGCAAGTTTTTCTTTATAATCCTTTGAAGTCAGAAATGATTTTGATGTAAGTTTGTCAGACTTTATAGCACCTATCGCTGCAAACATTGAATCCCTTACGTTATCTTTTATAGTAATCTGACGTTTAAACCTGCTGTTATTTATAATAGTCCAGGTCGATGCCTCTTCCTTTGAGACTGCATCCGGATTATATATAATTCCTGTGATTCCCCACATATATCCCGCAGCATATCTGCTCCACGCCTCACCATTTATTTCATTACTGTCAAACATATTTTTAATAAACGGCGATACTCCGCGGCTGTAATAATTTTCTTTGATATTTTTATCATAAAAATCATTTGAAAATGGCTCAAGCCTGTCTTCTGACATAAGTTTCATTATCATATATTCAGACGGACACACAAGGTCATATTCATCGCCAAGCGTAAGCATATTATAAAGTTCCTCATTTGTCCCCAGACAGCTGTATTCAACTTTTACTTTTTTACCATATGTTTTGTAATACCAGTCCTCAAAATCAGCAACCATTGAATTCTCGCCCTTTATATCGCCGCTTTCAAGGTCTATTGTCTCATCCCAGCCACCTTCATCAATATACTCTTCCCAGTTGCAGACACGCAGCGTGATTGTATCAGAAGAAGTGGACGCATGTGCATATGACGGAAGAAATGCACATGCACTTCCTATTACTATAAGTGATGCAAGACTGACTGATACAATTTTTCTTAAAAAATATTTCATTATATCAGCCCTCCTTTTTTTCTTTTCTTGATGGAACAATATTAATAAAAAGTTCCACCACAATTACAATAATAAAAATTATTGTTGACAATGCCCACAACGCAGTCTTTATCTGTGTCTGTGAACCTTTTGTTGCATTTACGACATAGGTGCTTATAGTATCGAATGTAGCAGGTTTTGTATATGTTGCAACAAAATAATCGTCAAGCGACAGTGTAACAGCCATAACAAAACCTGATAAAATTCCTGAAGCAATCTGTGGAATTATAACTTTAAACAACGCATATGCAGGAGTTGCTCCAAGGTCAAGAGCTGCCTCATACAGGCTCGGGTCCATCTGTTTTAATTTAGGTACTACTGCAAGATATACAAATGGTGCACTTAACACAACATGACCTGCCACCAGAGGTATATACGTATCTTTGCTCACTCCGAACACAACAACTATAAGGATACATATTGAAAATCCCGTTACCACATCGGCATTTACAACAGGCACCTGATTAAGAACCGACAATGTATTTCTCACTCTCTTTTTTGAATAAAAAGCACCAACAGCACCTGTAGTTCCAAGTATTGTTGCAATTGCCGCACTGCCAAATGCAAGAAGTATTGATCCGAATATCATATGCTGCAATTCCGGTGTTGTAAAAAGTGTCACATAATTCTGAAATGAGAATGCATGTATTGCTCCAATGTTTGATGCATCAGTAAAACTGTACACTGCAAGCACAAGTATCGGCACATACATAAACAGAAGCACAAGGCTGATAACTGCATATTTTAATATTTTTTTAATCACAATAATGCACCTCCTCTGCCGCTTTCTTCTGAATCACTATCACCTGAAATAAGCGAGACGATACAGATAATAATTAAAAGAATCAATGCAATCATTGAACCATTATGCCAGTCATATGCACTGAAATAGCTTCCAATCAGACTGCCCATGATATATGTGCTGTTATAAAGCATATCAAGAACTACATAGTTAGTCATTGCCGGAAGAAATACCATTGAAACTCCGCTCACAATTCCCGGCACCGACAACGGGAATATAACTTTTATAAATGTCTGAAAATTATCAGCCCCAAGGTCTGCAGCCGCTTCAATAAGGCTCTTATCGAGCTTTGACAATGTTGTATACAATGGCAGAATCATAAACGGAAGAAAATCATAAGTCATTCCGATTACAGTATTTAAAAACGGATAAAAAGCAAGATTTCCTTCTATAAGTGAAAGTATCTCTTTTAAAGCTGTAATTCTTAATGTAAAATTAATCCACATCGGCATAACAAAAAGAAGTAGAATAACTGCTTTACGCTTAATTTTGCTATGTGCAAGTATATAGGCAACCGGATATGCAATTAAAAGGCACACCAGCGTTGTCACTATTGCAAGAACAAAGCTGTAACACAGTGTTCCAAGCGTATTAGGGTCTGTGAAAAAATTAAGCAGATTTGTAATGCTGAACTTTCCCGAACCATCCGTAAACGCATAATATACAAGCACTAATAACGGTGCTGCTACAAAAAGGACTAAAAATAAACCATATGGAATACCCAGCTGTTTACGTGAAAACATATTTTTCATCTCCGTAAATCCTCCTGTTTTACTTCTTTATCTGGAATTTCATCTTATCCTCAGGCATTATAAGCCCAACCTGGTCATCCATATTCCACAGATATTCATCATCTACGATAAGATCATGCCCATATTCATCACGAATAACATAACTGTAATGATCACCTTTATATATAAGATCAATAATTTTTCCCGAAACAAGACCGGCATCCGTCTCATCACTCATCTTTATATCATAAGGCTGCAACGAAACTATTACTTTTATCTTTGACACATCAACTGTCTCACCATTTTCATCAACAAGAATGCCGTCTTTCATATGAGACTTCGGAACAATATCAGCCAGATTGCAATTAATGACTTTTCCGTTAAAATCAAGTGTATAATCGCTGTTGACCGTTGTTACAAAACTTGTTGTATGATCCTCTGCCATCATTACATGAATTCCGTCAGGTTCAAGCTGCATGCCTACTTTATCTCCAACCTTATAACACTTAGTCGTCCTTATTACCATCTCATATTTTCCTGATTCAATAGTAATCTCATAGTGCATGCCCTTAAATATTACAGATACAACCTCACCTGATATTGCTCCTTCCTCAGGTTTTGTTATTATTACATCTTCAGGTCTGACAACGACATCGACAAGTGTTCCTTCAGGCAAATCATCCATTCCGGCAAATTCACCACCGCAGAAACGTACTTTCATATTCTTAGTCATAATTCCCTTGAAAATATTGCTCTCACCGATAAAGTCAGCAACGAACGCATTCTGTGGTTCATTATATATATCCTCCGGCGTTCCTATCTGCTGGATTTTACCTTCTGATAAAACAACTATTTTATCTGACATAGTAAGTGCTTCTTCCTGGTCGTGTGTAACATAAATAAATGTAATACCAAGCCTGTCATGCATATTTTTAAGTTCAAGCTGCATCTCTTTACGCATTTTTAAATCAAGTGCACCGAGAGGCTCATCAAGCATTAGTATCTCCGGTTCATTTACCAGTGCTCTTGCAATTGCAATTCGCTGCTGCTGTCCGCCTGAAAGTGTGGAAATCTTTCTGTTTTCAAATCCTTCAAGGTCAACTATTGAAAGAACATGCTTCACTTTTTTCTTTATTTCGTCTTTAGATAATTTTTTTAACTTCAGACCAAATGCAATATTGTCATAAATATTCATATGCGGAAACAACGCATAACGCTGAAACACTGTATTTATCGGTCTCTTATTTGCCGGAAGCTGTGATATGTCTTCACCATTGAGAAGAATCTTTCCGCTTGACGGCATCTCAAAACCTGCAATCATCCTGAGTGTTGTCGTTTTTCCACATCCTGATGGTCCCAAAAACGTTACAAATTCACCTCTTTTTACCTCTAGATTAAAATCATCAACCGCCTTAAAACCATTGTCATCATATACTTTACATATATTTTTAAGTTCAATAATATTTTTTACCTTTTCCTCCATAATATCCTCCGGATTAGTTGTATTTATTTGTATTATTTATTTGAAATATATATTTATCTTAGTAACTTCGCTGTCGGTTCCGACCCTTATTGCAGGACCGTACACTCCTATTCCCGACGTTACTACACTATACATATTATCAATCTTTTTTACTCCGTAATAATTCTCCCACGCAAACGGCTGAACAACCGTAAGAGGAAAAAACTGCCCCGCATGAGTGTGCCCGCTAAGAAGCACGTCAACACCTGACTGTGCATTTTGACGGAGCTTGTCGGGTTCATGATTTATCACTATAACAGGCTTATTCATATCACATTCGGATAACAGTTCATCTAACGGTTTTCTGTTCTTTGTACCGTCTCCCGGCTTTTCTTCGTCAAGTCTGCCGACAAGATTTATTTTTCCGTCCGCAATCTGAATGACATCGTCAAGCAATACATTAATTCCCGCCGATTCCAGAAACGGCTCCATTCTGTCATCTCGAAATGCCCTGTATGCAGACGATACCGAAAATCCTCCGACAAGCGTTTCTGTCACATCATGGTTTCCGAATACCGCATACGAACCGTATTTTGCATTTACCCCGCTTATAATCTGTGAAAGCCTGTCAGGGTCATCGAGTGCATCATAATCGTTGTCAAATATATCTCCTGCATATATTACCACATCGGGATTTAAAGCATTTATTCGTTTTACCATTTTTTCCATGTCTTTACAGCCTATGCTGTATCCGAGATGTAAATCGGCAACAAGAACAACATTAAGACCGTCCAATCCGTCAACATGCTTTTCAATACTGACATCATACTCTTTTGTCGTCATATTTCTTGCATGAATTGTTCCGTATATTGTAAATCCAAAACTTGAAACCGTCACCGCCGCACCTATTATCAATGCACCGTATCTTTTTTTCAGTATGGGAATTTCTTTCTTTTTATTTATAAGTTTTAATATTAAAACTATTATATCTGAAGCAGCTATATAAGTAAGAAGATAAATAAGAAATCCCAGCCACACATTTCCCGCACGATGAACTGAGGTCTGTATTCTTCCCGACGGAAGAAATGCACCGAAAAATATCGTTGATGCCGCAATACAGTATAATGCAACACAGATTCCCTGTATACCTCTGTGCTTAAAAAGCGGCGTAACAATTTTAAACCAATAAATAATTCTGTGTAAAACATACACGCCTACGATAAAGTAGACAAAAAGCATCAGCCATTTTAACATAATTTAATTACCTGTATTCCCCAATTTTTAACAAAACCCTTGTTTTCAATTTTACACTTATATTGCCGATGTAACAAGAATTTTTTTCAAACTGCGAAAAATACCCGTTTGATTAATATTATTATTGTGTTATTATAATGAAAACAAAAAATTTATATTTAGGAGAAAAACAATGCCTGTTTATGATTCAGAAAGTATAGCAAATTCAAAATCAAAATTTGAATGTACATATAAAACATTTACTTCCAACAACCAGACAGCCACACCTGATGCACCAATCCTTGTTCTCGATAACCTGTCCGTAGCATTTACAAATGACTGTGTAGGAACATTTACGAATCCTTACCGAAAAACTGCGTTCACCATACAGACACCTGACGGAGATGTATTCAGTAATATTCTTCTTATCGACTCACGTTTTGAAAGCCTTATAAGATGGCTTGGGGAAAATAAGATAAAAGTGAAACTTACAGGTGAAAATACTGCACGCGGATATGCTGTATACAAAATACGTGAAATTGCATATAACAATAGCCAGAAACTTTCGTCTGAAGACGGATTTTTACAGTTTATGATTGAAAGACTTCTTGAAAGCAGTGCTTTATCAGAAAATATTTCAGATGACGAGCTTGACGAATCAGGCGACAGCATGAAGGTTACAAGCCTTACAAGCATATCTGATTTCCTTAACTGTGCGGGAATTACCCTCCCTGAAAATATCAGGCTGTGGGCGAGAAGAAATCTTGCGGTTGCACGTTCCAACGAAGTTACTCCCGAAGAAAAACGCCATGCTCAGAGAGCTTTGTCAATAATGCTTAACATCAAATGGAAAAGCAATTATTTTGAAGCAATCGACCCTGATGAAGCACGTCGTATTCTTGATGAAGAATTATTCGGAATGGAACGTGTAAAACAACGTATTATTGAGACTATCATTCAGATTAACCGTACACATACGCTTCCTGCATACGGAATACTTCTTGTTGGTCCTGCAGGAACAGGTAAATCACAGATTGCCTACCTTATCGCCAAGATTTTAAAGCTTCCATGGTCTACACTTGACATGAGTTCAATCAACGATGCCGAACAGCTTACGGGAAGTTCAAGAATCTACTCTAACGCAAAACCTGGTATTATAATGGAAGCATTTAATATGGCAGGCGAATCTAACCTTGTATTTATTATCAATGAGCTTGATAAAGCAACATCAGGCAACGGAAACGGAAACCCGGCTGACGTGCTTCTCACACTCCTTGATAATCTCGGATTTACAGATAATTACATGGAATGTCTCATTCCTACATCAGGTGTATATCCGATTGCCACAGCAAACTACAAAGACCAGATTAGTGCCCCGCTTCTTTCACGTTTTGCGATTATTGACATACCCGACTACACAAGGGAAGAAAAGAAAACTATATTTGTCGAATACTCTCTTCCTAAGGTATTAAAACGAATCGGTCTTAAAGAAAACGAGTGCCGTGTGCTTGATGACGCACTTGATACCGTGCTTGACATATTCAAAGACACAACAGGTATCCGTGACCTTGAGCAGGCTGCAGAGCACATCGCCGCACATGCACTTTACTTAATCGAAGTAGAACACAAAACGGAAGTTGTATACAATGCGGATATGGTAAAAGAGCTGTTTAATTAATATTACACAAAAAGGTGAGCCCCTAGAAAGGCTCACCTTTTAATATATTTTTAGACATATAGGACAAAATGTGTTGATAAAACCGCATTTACAGTTACTTGTTTACGGAAGTTTTGTACTCTTCTTTACCGTATAATCGTCTGATGAAGATTTAACACTTTCATTTTCTGTATATGTATCGTTAAATCTTTCGTCATTCTGACCGTAAATCTGCCCCGATTCTGCACTGTCAGCTTTTTGACGATTTGCATAATGCGAACTTACAAAATAATACGATGTACCGACAACTGTCGATGCCAATACTATTATTCCTGCCGCAATAATCCCTACGCGTGTCTTTCTTCCCATAAAACCTCCTTTAATTATAGAATTATATTTTTGCTGTTTAAATTATACAATTATTTTTTTGTTTTATCAAGCATATATATTTTTTATTTTCCCATGCACTTTCTTTCTCACAAATATGTAACATATAACCTGCATGACTATCGTAATCCCCCATGACGCCGGATATGAAATAAACAGCACATACAGCGAACGGTTTAACGGAAATACCGCATATATCCATAAAACTCTCATTCCGACTGTTCCGATTACAGACAAAATCATCGGTACGGCCGAATAGCCCATGCCTCGCAGTGCTCCAGGGAACAAATCCATTATTCCGCACAGAAAATACGGAACTGTAGTTATTGACAATATTTCAAGCCCACATTTTATAACCTCGGCATCGGACGTATAAATTCTTAATATATAATTTCCAAAAAAATATGCACTACAACCGAATATAAGCGATACCGCCACGGTGAGAATCATGCAGTCAGCAAGAACCCTGTCCATTCTTTTGTATTTTCCGACACCGTAATTCTGGCTCGTAAAGCTCATACATGCCTGTGTGACTGAATTGATTGACTGATAAAGGAAGCCCAGAATATTGTTCGCCGCCGTATATCCCGCCATTGCAACAGAACCGAACGAATTAACTGATGACTGCAACAGTACATTTGAAAAATTAATTACCGTACTCTGTATTCCCGCAGGAATTCCCACCTGAAATATCTGAATCATATACTTTTTGTTTATTTTTAATTTTGAAAATCTAAGCTGATAGCTTCCCTCTGATTTATAAAGGCAACGCAATACAAGAATACATGAAATCATCTGTGATATTACGGTTGCCACAGCAACACCGACCACGGACAGACTAAAACCTATTACAAGAATAAGGTTTAGCACCGCATTAATACATCCCGATACAATAAGAAACATAAGCGGTCTTTTTGTATCGCCAACGGCTCTAAGCACAGCCGCACCATAGTTATAAAGCATGAAAAACGGCATGCCGATAAAATATATTCTCATATACAATGCTGCCTGACCTATTACATCTTCAGGCGTATCCATAAGTTCCAATGCCCCTTTTGAAAATACAAGTCCTACAAAAGCCATGATTAATCCGCTTATAATTGCAATGGCTATTGCCGTATGAACCGTATCTGACATCTCTTTTTCTTTTCCCGCCGCATAAAATCTTGCAGCAAGAACATTTGCCCCAAGTGAAATTCCTATAAAAAGATTCGTGAATACGTTAATAAGTGCCGTCGTTGAGCCAACCGCAGCCAACGCCCGGCTTCCGCTAAATCGTCCCACAACTATAATATCAACCGCATTAAACATGAGCTGTAACATGCCCGACAGCATTAACGGCAGGGCAAACGAAATCAGCTTATCCATTATCGTTCCGTTACACATATCAATTTCATATTTATTCTTTTTCACTCGTTTCTCCTAACTTATATCTGTTTTTCTTCACATTTTTCGCACGCCTATTATAACACCGATTTTCAAAATGTCCATATACTCATTAACTAAAACGACCGCATTAGGCAAAAAATCCGACAGACAAGCCATACAGCCCTCTGCCGGATTTTTCTTAATAAAGTAAAATTGGGAAAGAATTATTTATATGAATTTATCTTACTTTCTTATAAGTCCGTTTTTTCCTGTTTTTTTAATTCCATAAACACAAGCTCCTGCAAGTCCGCCTGATATTGCAAGAAGTGCGGCATATAAACCAAATGGTGTTGTATCACCTGTATTTGTCTGATTACCTGCTGTATCAGCACTGCCGCCATTTCCTGTATCACCTGTGTTTGAATTGTCACCGCCCTGGTCTGTACCGCCGTTGTCAGGTGTATCAGCAGGGTCTGTAGGAATTTCTGGGAATCCATTAGCAAGGTAACCCTTCCATGTGTCATATCCTGTTGCGATAAGTTCATCACAAAGATTGTTATCATAGTAAGAAATTGTTGTACGTGTTGAATAAAGAATTAAATCTTTATTGTTAATTTTTGACTGGCCAACCTTATTACCGTCAAGATTGAATAAATCATATACATTTACATATTTCTGATCTGCTCTTGTCGGGTCAACATCTGAATATAACGGACGATATGAATCATTTGCTTCATCATAAACATAGTTTGATGCCCATGTTCCGTTTCCATCTACAAAATATACATCAAATCCGTTGTTCATAGATGTATCTTTTACAACTTCCTGCTCTTTATCGGCAATCTTAACATCTTTAAGCCAGCTGTAAGCACTCTCTACGGCATCCTTTACTGCCTGTGACGGATTATGGATTGTCATAAGATAATCAACCACGGCTTTTGTTGTGTATGAACTTACAGACGCTCTTTCATATGTACGTCCCATTGTGACTTTGCCAGCTTTGTCATACTGTGATGCCCAGCCCGCTTTTTTGTTATTATTGCTTATTTGTGAAGCAACGATAAAATCATTTCCTTTTTCTACAGCTGACTTGATTGCGTCAACATTCATTGCTTTTCTTGCAAATACATAATTTTGATTATTTAATACGGCAATGTCGCTTAAAAGTGTGAGAACTTCTGTCATTGCACTATTTCCGACTTCAATATTTCCGTTAAATCCGCTTCCGCCGTTTGGCTGCATTGTCCATCCGCCGTTATCAAGCTGTGTTGAAAGAAGGAATTTAATACCTTTTATAAATGCGTCCTGATATTTTGAATCTTCAGGCTTATTTTCCGTAATATACTTTGCAAGATATTTTAACTCCGCTGTAGTTGCACCGTTTTCAATACTTGAAGCACCTTTAAGGCTTCCGAGAGATGCTCCTGTCTGTGCCATTTCAAAATTATCAGGAAGTACAGCAAATCCGCCGTCTTCATTCTGCAAAGCTACGATTGTGTCTGCTGCTGTCGTATCAAGTGATGCTGTACCTGCAAGCAACGCATCATAACGTATTCCATAACCCTTTGAAGATGTCTCATATGAAGGTACAACATCTGTTTTCATAACAGGAACTGCTGCATAAAAGCTGTTTGCCATTTTTGTGTCTTTATACATATCAGCACCGAATATATCAAGTACATATGCAACAGGAAGATATACAACATTATAATCTTCTGTTAAATATGTATTCATATCAGCATATGTATCTTTTGCATTTACTTTTACAGGTTTCTGCTCATCTGTTAATGCACCTGTTTTAACATTTCCGTTAATTTCAACATCTGTTGAACCGATTGTTAATTTTACAGTTGTATTATTCATGCTTACTGTAATTTTATCGCCATCCTCTTTATAATCGGCTCCGATATAAGCAAACATATTTTTCATCGGTGCCATAAGATTGCTTGTATCAGGTTTTGGATTTGTGGCATTACCTGTCGCAAGAACATTGACATTGGAATCAAGCCATACTCTCTGATAATCATCAATTAAAAATACAGGATCATCTGTATTAAACCATACTCTTCTTACAACCATGTTTGAGAAATCATAGCTTCCTCTTGTTACAGTTGCGGCACTTACAGGCATAACAGCAAGCGGTGCTGTAAGAACCGTAAGCATAGACGCAGCGGCAACTGCGACAACCGCTTTTTTTATAGTCTTTTTTATATTTCGTTTCATTTTAGCCTCCATTTATGTAAATACTAATCACATATTAAATGCACCAATTACTCGCCAAGTGCCTTTTTCCAAGCATCATATATGGTCTTTGCTTTTGTATCAGCACCAGTTCTTACATATGAATAACCGATTCTTCTCTCACACATGCCATAATTCATGCTAAGCTGTGCCACTGAATCTCTTCCTGCGAATATCTCGTAGAACTTATTGCTTGTGAGCTTATTCTTCATCTGTTCCTCAGTGAAACCGTAATATTTACCAGTTGTATCAAGTCCGTAGAATCGTCCGAACTGCTTTGTTGTACTTCCATCTTTTAAGAAAAGTCTGTCTGTACCGAGTTCTCTTGTTCTGTCGGAAATGTTGTATATACCATAGCCTGTAATACCTACCGAATTAATCCAGTTTACATAACTTGTGATTGCCTCTTTTACCGCATCACTTGGATTTACAATATTTGCAAGAACTTTTACCATTGTAAGGCTCTCGTCAGGAGATACTGAAGGAAGCTCGAATGCTCGTCCGCCCGCAGGAACCGGGTCAACCGCATCAGGTTCATACTGCTGTGCCCATCCTGTCTTAGTTCCGTCGATTACAACCTGTGCCCTGATTACAAAATCAAGACCTTTATCCCATACTGACTTCAATGTATCGTGCTTGATGCCGAGTTCAAGAACATAAGGATTTGTCTGGTTCTTAATCTCTTCTCTTGCCCATGCGTAATCTTCACACAGTTCACTGTCTGTAAGACCGCTGTCATTTGAAAGTGCATATATTGATTCCATGAGGTCAGGCATCGCATTATCATTAAATGTGATATTCTTGAAATATCCTACACCATAAGGATAATACTGTGGCCATCCTCCGTTGTCATTCTGTGCGTCACACATATATTTTGCAGCTTTCCAGAAACCTTTTTCAATAGTTGAAAGCTCTGTCGAATATCCCGCAAATAATGTAGGATTTTCTTTTGAAAGACGTATAATTCTTGATAAGAATTTCATGTGTCCATGTGTTGCACCATTATCAACTGTCGAATATCCCTTTGTATACAATCTTGCAAATGAATCTTCAAGCAAATCATATTCTGTATTTGTCTTTGCCCATCCACCGTCATCATTCTGATATACAGGGTCTACAACATTAAGACCTGCCTTAATCATATTGGCAACATTGGTCTTAACCTGCTCAGAAGTAAGCTTTGTAGAATCAAGTCTTGCTTTCATCTTGCTGTATGTATTAGAATTAGACTCCATCTTCTTTGTTGTGTAATCAGATTTTGAATTAACTACAGGAGATGCTGCTGCATCCGATGCGTAAAAAGCAAATGCCATTTCAAGCCTGTGCATTGCATCATTCCATACAACATTGCCACCAAGTGCTTCAGCAGTAAATTTTACAGGAAGATAGCATGCGTAGTAATCGCTTCCGTCTGCATTTTTCTCTCCATCAATCTTTTTAAAATAAGGAGCAACTTCGCTTCTCATATTAAGTGTCTTTGTATCTGTTCCGTTTTTAAGCTCAGCAGTTGTACTGCCTGCTTTCATTGTAAGTGTAAGTCCATTATATGTAATAACAATATTTCCCGTCGAAACATCTGCATCAACATGACCTGTAATATCTTCGAGCGAACACTTCATAGGTGCCATCATTCCCTCGGCATTGCCTTCTCCGAGAACCATATCAGCCTTGATAAGAAGTCCTTTTTCAATCTCCTCTGGTCCCCACTTATTGCCGTCCTTTTTTGTATAACGGTTAGGCTCATACTCTCCTATGGCAAGGAATCGCAAAACAAGATCTCCCAATTCAACCTGTTCACCGTCTGCTGCATATACAGTATCAACTTTGGAAAGACCTGAAAGTGCACCAGCTGTAGGAACACTAATAAACGCTCCCGCCAGCATTGTTGTGCATAATCCAAGCGTAACCAATGACTTAGTAACTTTTCGCATTTTTTACTGCCTCCTTATGAGTTTTTGTGAATATTTTATGACTTCATTATAAATTTGTTACCAAAAACATACTACCAATTATCTGCAAAATAAATTATAATTTACATAAAATAAGGACTTTTATAAAAAGTACCGTTATAAGTCCTGATTAAAAATTCTAAAGATTAAAAAGTGAGGATTATATAGTATGTTAGAAAAAATCAGTAAAGACTTTGTAATTGACCATAGAACCCGACATGTTGAAGGATTGCCTCCTCTTTCACATTCACATCAGTTTAATGAAATATACTTTTTGCAGTCAGGTAAATGCCATGTTTATATAGAAAATGAAAAATATACCCTTGAAGACGGAAGTGTTCTGTTTATTCCTGCTTTTAAAGAGCATACATTTATATATTATGATACAGTGGATGTAAAAAGAACAGTCTTATACATATCAACAGAACAGCTCAATTGGTATTTTGACGATAATTTTAAGGAAGAAATCGACAATCTTTTCATAAACCGCCATATAAAGTTGTCAAGAAAGAGTTTTTCTAATCTTTCTTCATTATTTGAAAAAATCCAGTTTGAAAAGTATAATATTGATAATCTTTCTGCCCCTCTCACAAAGGCTTATTTTTTTGAAATGATTATTTACATTATAAGATGCCACCGATACAATGATGAAATCATTAAGAAAACTGACCTGTCCAATATCACTACCGGCGAGATTCTTCATTATATAGATGACAATTACGGAAATGACCTGACCCTTCCTGGACTTGCAAAGAAATTCGGACTCAGTGAATCAGGGCTGTCAAAGAAAATAAAAGCATTCACAAACATGACATTTAAGGAATATCTGACAAAAACAAGGATTGAAGCCGCCAAATCCCTGCTTATTTCTTCAGAAAAAAGCATCACAGAAATCGCTGTGCTGTGTGGTTACAACAGCAGCAACTTTTTCGGTGATGTCTTTAAGAAAAATATGGGAATGTCGCCAAGCAGTTATAAAAAAATGCTTACAATGAATTAGACATTGCAATCTGCTCAGGAGTTATCGGCAGTTCATAAAAACGTTTTCCTGCTGCATGGCTTAATGCATCTGTAATTGCAGGAAGCGGTGTATTAATTACTACTTCACCTATCGATTTTGCACCAAATGGACCTGCGTTTTCATAACTGCTCTCAAACTCAACATTAATATGTCCAATATCCATTCTAGATGGTATTTTATATTGTAAGAAAGAGTTTTCATATAGTTTTCCTTTATCTGAATATGTGATATTTTCTGACATTGCCATTCCAATTCCCTGCAAAATGCCACCTTCTGCCTGTACTCTTGCAAGATTTGGATTGACCGGAGTTCCACAATCTACACATGCATCATATTCAACAATATGGCTCTCACCTGTAAGCAGATCAACTTCAACTTCTGCTGCACCAACCATAAATGGTGGCGGCGAGATTGGTGATGAATGAGTATTAGTAACAGAAAGTGATATATCATTTCCGCACATTGATGCTGTGGCAATATCTGCAAGTGTTACACTCTTATCTTTATTATTGCCTGATTCACATATTACTTTGCTGCCATCGAATTTAACATCACATTTATTGCATCCAAGTATTTTTGCACCGAGCGTTTCAATTCTGTCACGTAATTCTAATGCACAATTTTCAACAGCCTTACCGGTTATATAAGTTGTACTTGATGCATATGAACCTGAATCATAAGGTGAAATATCAGTATCTGCACCAAATACGCTTATATCATCAGTATTACATTCAAGAACTTCTGCTGCAATCTGTGCAAGTATGGTATCACAACCTGTACCCATATCAGCTGCACCTATGTTCATTGTATAGACACCTTCATCATTCAGCTTTAAAGTTGCACTTCCTACATCTACGCCGGAAATACCAGAACCCTGCATTGCCATTCCCATTCCAACATAACGGGCTTTTGTATCGGAAATTTTACGCATAGGATATTTTTCATCCCACTTTATCATTTCTTTAACTTTTAAAAGACATTTGTCCAATGCACAGCTTGTATTTACCTGTCCATAATAAGCCGGCATTACATCTCCCTCTTTTACTATATTCTTCAATCTTATTTCAAATGGATCCATATGAAGAATATCTGCCAGTTCATTTACTGCAGATTCTACAGCAAAAAGTCCCTGCGTTGCACCATACCCTCTATATGCACCAGCTGACATAACATTAGTGTATACAACATCACTTACAAAACGAAATGCTTCTGCCTTTCCATAAAGTGGAATTGATTTATGCCCTGAAAGTCCGACCGTAGTTGGTCCGTGCTCACCATATGCCCCAGTATTTGACAATGTGTACAAATCTATCCCTTTTACTATGCCATCTTTTGTTGCACCAAGTCTTACATGCATCTGCATCTCATGTCTTGGTGATGATGCTGACAATGATTCTTTTCTCGAAAAAATAATCTTTGAAGGCTTTTTTGTCATCCAAGTTACAAATGCAGGATATATCTCTGAAACAGACGTCTGCTTTGCTCCAAAACCACCACCAATCCTAGGCTTTGTAACTCTTATCATTGATGGCGAAATTCCAAGTGCATGTGATATGATTCTTCTGCAGTGGAATACAATCTGTGTTGAGCTTACAACATGAAGTCTGCCATATGTATCTATTGTGCAAAACGTCCTGAAAGTCTCCATCATACTCTGCTGGCATGCTTTTGTATGATATGTTCTGTCAATAACAACATCACACTCATTCAGGACTTTATCTATATCTCCATTACCACTCTCATCATGTGCACAAAGATTTCTTTTGTTATCAGCTCCGACAGGACAAAGTGATTCCCAGTTATCTTCCGGATGAACGAGAATTTTATTATCTTTCGCTTTAGTAAAATCAAGTACAGGTTCGAGTACTTCATATTCTACTTTTATAAGCTTCATTGCCTTATCAACACACTTTTCATCAACCCCGGCAACAATAGCAACAGGATCCCCTATAAATCTTACATGTCTGTCAAGTATGAGCCTGTCATACGGACTTGGCTCAGGATATGTCTGTCCGGCACATGTAAAACGTTTCATATTCTGGTCAATATCTTTATATGTAAAAACTGCCTCTATTCCAGGTACTTTCATTGCTATATCCGCATTAATATTCTTAATGACAGCATTAGCATAAGGAGAACGCAACAACTTCACAATAAGACAGTCATCTGGTGCAATATCATCTGTATACACAGGCTTTCCAAGCAGAAGCTGCATCGCATCTTTTTTTCGTATAGCTTTATTAACTGCTTTCATTACTGTAACTCCTTTTCTTTTTTAGCTTTAATATAATTAAGAATTCCTCTAAGCTGCCCTTCGTAACCGGAACACCTGCAGAGATTTCCTGACAGATATTCTCTAATTTCATTTTCATCCGGATATGGATTTTCTCTGAAAAGTGCAATTGCATTCATAACAAATCCCGGATTGCAAAAACCACACTGTTCAGCTCCCTGGTCTGCTATAAAAGTTACAAATTCAGAAGCCTCTTCCTGAATACCTTCAAGCGTTGTTACACTGCATTTATCCGCTCTTACAGCAAGAACTGAACATGAAAGAACAGGTTTTTCATCAAGAAACACTGTGCACAGACCACAATTAGAAGTTTCACAGCCGCATTTTACACTATAGCATCCGTGTTTTCTCACAAAATCATAAAGTGTCATATCAGCGGCTATATCAGATACGACAGATTTTCCATTTAATTTAATATTAACTAACATATATTCTCCCATCTGAATCTCAATTATTTATTAATATTTATTAAAGCTCTTTTTGTAAGAACACCTGCGAGATGGCTTCTATAACCGGCACTTCCACGCATATTTCCCTGTGTTGGCAGATTTTTTTCAACAAAATCAGCAAATTTTTCTATTGATTCTTCACTAATTCCAGATGAAAGTATGTCATAAGTATCTTTAACAATAACAGCCTTCCCAGGTCGTGCACCTATACAAATATTACATAAACCTGTATCTGCAAACTTTACTCCTGAACATGTCAATACAGGCAAATCAGTTTCAGTAATTCTCACTGCTTCATAAAACATATGCACTGGTCTTTTCTTTACAATAATATTTATAATAATATCATTGTCATAGCTTCGACCAGCATAGTCTTCAAGCCTGACAATACCTTCCTTATACAATTCAACATAAGAATCTAATCCAATCAGAAGTGTAAGCACATCAGAGAAACCGTATCTTCCAAATACACTTCCGCCAACTGTCGCAAGATTCCTGAACTGAACCCCAACAATATGTCTTAAAGCTTCTTTTACACATCCACCAGTATATTGATTAAATCCATCATGAACTTCCAACTGTCTTAATGTTACCATACATCCAATTCTAAATTCATCATCATTTTCTTCAATTCTATCAAGTCCAAGTCCTGACAAATCGATTGCTGTATTTATTCTGCTATCGCCCATACGCATCCACATCATACCGCCAATAATTTTGTTATTCTTTTTCTGGTTAAGCTCATAAGCTTCATCAAGACTTTCAACTTTAATATAATTCTGTATATTAAGCATAAAAACTCCAATCTTTTAATTTTGCAGTATTCTGCATTTAACTGTTATAAATATAACGGCTTGTAAAAATATTGTCAATCTGATAAACTCTATTTGCTAAATTAAAATAAATTAATGAAAGGATTTTTGTAATGAATTTTTTAAAAAAATTATCTGCTGTCGCATTATCGATGATTATGCTTGTCTCTGTCACTGCATGTAACTTTTCACATTCTGACAGCAATGATAAAAACACAACAGAAAATACTACATCTGCTTTTGAAATCATGTCTTATTTCAACGAAATCGGTGTAAGTTACCCTCTCACTGTTACAGACCAGGCTGGAAGAACTGTAACATTTGATAAAGCTCCTGAAAAAATTGCTTCTTCATACTATATTTCAACAAGTCTTCTTATCGCACTGGGATTAACAGATAAGCTCGTTGGTATTGAAGCAAAAGCAAACACACGAAATATATATAAACTTGCTGCTCCTTCAGCAGTAAATCTGCCTAATATGGGAACTGCAAAAGAATTTAATACAGAAGCATGCGTTGCTGCTGCTCCTGATGTAGTATTTCTTCCGATGAAATTAAAAAAAGCTGCCGATACACTTGATGAACTTGGTATAAAAGCAGTTGTTGTAAATCCTGAAGATCAGTCGCTTTTAAAGGAATGCATAACTTTAGCAGGAAAAATAACTAATACATATGGAAGAGCTACTGCTCTTAATAATTCAATAGATACATTTTTAACAAGTACAAAAAACGATGTTGCAGATGAAAAAGCTCCATCTGTATATCTTGCCGGTAACAGCTCTGTTCTGTCAACAGCAGGCAGTCATATGTATCAGGATACGCTTCTTACAAATGCCGGCGGGAAGAATGTTGCATCTGAACTTACAGATACTTATTGGGCAAATGTTTCTTACGAACAGATTCTTACATGGAATCCTGAATATATTATTATAGCTGCTGATGCATCATACTCTGTTGACGATGTATTAAATGATGCCAATCTTGCAAACTGCACAGCAATTAAAAATAAAAATGTTGTAAAGCTTCCAAATGATACTGAAGCATGGGACTCTCCGGTACCAGGAAGTTTTCTCGGCAGTATTTATATTGCACATATCCTTCATCCTGATAAAATAACAAAAGATTTCTACGAATCATGCGTAACAGAATTTTATAAAAATTTCTATGGATTTACACCTTCAAAATAATATGGGAATGATTTATGTTAAAAATCACTAACTACAAAAACAAAATTATATTTTTATCTGTTATATGGATACTGCTTCTTATTGCAGTATCCATATGGTCAGTTTTTACAGGACAATATCCACTTACAATAAAAGGATTACTGGACGGCGATAAAATGATGCTTATGGTGTTTTTCCGTCTCCGCTTACCACGTGTAATTATGGGAATTATTGGTGGATTTGGTCTCTCAATTGCCGGTTATGTTTACCAGCTGGTATTTAAAAATCCTCTTGCATCGCCTGATATTGCAGGTGTTTCATCCGGGGCAAGTGCCGGTGCAGCATTTGCTATCGTTGCAGTTTCAGCTTCAGCACCATTTATTTCAATATGTGCATTTGCAGGAGGTCTAATTGCACTTTCGATTACACTTCTTACAGCATATGCAGTTCCGGGAAAAAACAGATACACCATAATACTTACAGGTATTGCAATCCACTCTGTTGCACAGACAATTCTTATGTTTTTAAAACTTGCTGCTGACCCGGAAAAACAGCTTGCATCCATAGAATACTGGATTATGGGAAGTCTCAATGGTATATCCATCGACAGTATTGCTATTCCCTTTTTTATAACATTTATTGGTTTCTTTATTATACTTTTACTATACAGGCAAATTCTAATACTATCTATCAATGAAGATGAAGCAGCTTCTTTAGGTGTAAATGTCACAATATTCAGATTCATTATACTGATTACAGCGACGTTAATAGTTTCATCAATAATATGTGTAACCGGTCTCATAAGTTTTATCGGTCTTATAGCCCCACATATTGCCAGACTGCTCACTGGAAGAAATGACCGTTTCACATACATTTCAAGCGGTTTTGCCGGCACTATTATAATGACTCTTTCAGATATTTTTGCAAGAAGTTTATCATCATCCGAACTTCCTGTAAGTATATTTACATCTGTTATTGGTGCACCACTGCTTATAATTCTTCTTATAAAATCAAACAAAAAGGAGGATTTGTAATGCCTGATTTAATCGTTCCAACACTTGATATATCAGATGTATCTGTATACTATGGTCATAAATGTGCTGTTGAAAATGTAAGCTTTAATGCACATTCCGGACATATTTATGCTATTATCGGAAATAATGGATGTGGCAAAACTTCCCTTATGAAAGCTGTTATGAATCTTACCGGTCACAATGGCATATGCAGACTTAACGGAAAAACACTGGAAAAAATGTCAGTAAAAAAAAGAGCCCGGTTAATAAGCTATATACCGCAGAAAACCGGAATAAATATAAGTATGACAGTAAGAGAAGTATGTCTTTTAGGATTTAATCCACATCTTCGTATATTCGAATCATACAGTAGTAATATGAGACAGCAGGTCGATAAAGCCATCGATTCTGTAGGACTTGCCGGTTTATACAACACTGATTTTTTAACTTTAAGTGAAGGGCAGAAACAGTTATGCATACTTGCAAGAACGCTTATAGAAGATACACCTCTTCTGCTTCTTGATGAACCTGACAGTGCTCTTGATTTTGCAAATCGACATATGCTTATGAAGCATATAACTCATATTTCAAGAAATAATAAATGTGTAATAATGTGTATCCACAGTCCTGAACTGGCACTTGAGTACAGCGATGTAATATTTCTTATGAAAAACGGAAAAATCATATCTGATATTGATGTCCATACAGCAGATATTACAGAAATCAATGAAAAAATGTCATTTTTATATAGTAATATTAATGTAGTTGAATGTGCCGATGCTAACGGTAGATTACACAAAACAGTTCTTTCATTATAAAGGATGGGATTATTATGAATAATTTTTATATGGATGCTTCAGCAGTCCTTAATTTTTACAATATAACCGGCAAGAAACATCTTTTTATTACAGGTCGCAAGGGCAGTGGCAAATCAACTCTTTTAAATAATTTATGCGAGCTTTTAAATGAAAATTTTGATTTTTTGCGAAGTTACAAAACCATGAAACCTGAAGTAGTTATAAAATCTAATCTTATTGAAAATGCACATGAATATACAATAGGCACTCCACTAACCGCAAACCCTGATTCTTTATCAAAAGGCAATAACATGAAAGCCGTACAAGAAGGTTTTCTTAAATGTGCCATACCGGCTATCCGTTCACACATTGACAATTCAAATAATAGATTTTTTGTTATTGATGAACTCGGATATCTTGAAAGTTCCTGCATTCAATTCCAGACTTCTATATTTGAACTTCTGAACAGTTCACATGTATTAGCTATAATAAGGAAACAGTCAACATCTTTTCTTGACAAAATACGTTCACGAAAAGATGTACTTCTTATAGATATAGACACTATATTCAATAACCTCTCATGCATTATCATGGCCTCAGGCATGTCAAAAAGATTTGGTCATAATAAGCTGACTGCTGACTTTAATGGAAAAACGCTTATTGAAAATGCTATATCAGAAAGCCGCTTTGTAAATTTTAAAGACTGTATTGTTGTGACACGCCACAACGATGTAGCCGATATATGCAGACATGAAAATATACATTTTATAAAACATGATATGCCATACAGAAATGACATGATACGTATCGGCGTGACACATATTATTAATAATTCATATTCTGGTGGAATTTTATTTCTGCCAGCAGATCAACCATTAATAAAAAGAACAAGCCTACAACTTCTTTGTCTTTTATTTGTTTATCATAATGATAAAATATGCAGACTTAGTTTTAACGGAAATGCCGGCTCTCCATGTATATTTCCATCTCATTATTTTAACGAACTTTTAAATCTCCCAGAACACAAAGGTGGCGGATTTATTATTAAAAAATATCCTGCACAGGTCATTGCTGTTCCTGCACAGGATAAATATGAATTATATGATATTGACACACCGGATGATATTATTCGTCTTTCGGCAATATCACATTAAGTATTATTGCAACAAATGCTGCCGGAACAATACCAGATTCACCAAATATAAGCTGGACTGCCTGTGGTGTATGTGAAAGAATTGCCGGACTGACTCCCATACCATAACCTACTCCAAGTGCAACTGAAACTATAGAAAGTCTTCTTGCATTTAGAGGTTCTTTAGTTATAAGCTGAATACCGCTTACTATAATTGATGAGAACATCATAACTGCAGCACCTCCAAGTACAGACTGAGGCATAATTGAAATTAATGCACCAAGTTTTGGAATAAGTCCACAGAGTATAAGAAAAACAGCTCCTGAAGCAAGTGCTATTCTGTTAACAACCTTTGTCATTGCAACAAGACCAACATTCTGGCTAAATGATGTATTAGGAAGAACGCCAAACAATGCTGCCAGTGTTGAACCGATACCATCACACATAACACCGCCTGAAAGTTCCTTGTCTGTTGCTTCTCTTTGCATTCCACCTTCCATAACACCCGAAATATCACCAACTGTTTCTACCGCTGTAACAACAAACATAACAAGCACCGGCAAAATTGCTCTCAGGTCAAATACAGGTTTTATCGGCATAAACTTTGGAATTGCAATCCATTTTGCCTCTGCAACTTTGTTCCAGTTAAGCACCCATGACTTTGTATATTCTACTCCATCAGCAGAAACTGCTGTATGTGGAAGAACTAATCCCATAATAAATGCAACAATATAACCAACTATAATTCCAATAAGTATAGCTGATGAACTAATATATCCTTTCGTCCAATGTTTAAAAAACAATATCACTACAAGGACAACAAAAGCCAGAAAAAGATTTTCCAAAGAGCCAAAATCTTTAGCTGAATTTCCACCTCCAAAAGAATTAATACCAACTGATATAAGTGACAAACCTATAGATAAAACTACAGTTCCTGTCACTACTGATGGAAAAAATCTTCTCAAAGGTTTAATAAATGCTCCAAGTACAGTCTCAAACAAGCCTCCTATAATAGATGCCCCCATCAGTGCTCCATAAGCTAATACTCCACCGCCCATAATTTTAGTTACACTGCTGAATACTCCTATAAATCCGGAACTTGTACCCATAATAATAGGTACTTTTCCACCTATTGGTCCAATTGCAAATAACTGAATAAGTGTTACAATACCGGCTATAATCATCGCATTCTGTAAAAGTGCAACCTGAACAGATGCATATTCACTTCCTGCACCAATCCCGCATGCACCGGTTATAATAAGAAGCGGTGTAAGATTACCAACAAACATCGCCATAACATGCTGAAGTCCAAGTGGTATTGCCTGCTTCAATGGAAGCTTTCCATTAAAATCATATGCCTCCGGCATAAGTTCGCTAATTTTTTTCATAAATCCTCCATTTATTAATAAATCTTTCAATGAACAATATAATTCAAAATACAAATATTAGCAATATTTCTCATTAAAAAAAACATACTTTATTTTTTTATCAAATTTCTGACCCGCCTTACATACAGAACTTTCAAACTCTGGTCTGTTGACTGCGTCCGGAAAATACTGCGGCTCAAAACATACCCCATCACGGGGTGCGTATATATGTCCGTGTTTTCCTTTTACATTTCCAATATAATTGCCTGTATACATCTGAATTCCTGGATAATCCGAGCTTATCTTCATAGCAATACCGGTTTTGTCTCCGTAAACTTCCACACATTCAGCCAGCTTCTGTGAATCAGGGTGGTCAATCACCCAGTTATGGTCGTAGCCTCCCGCAATCTTAATCTGCTCATATTCTGAATTAATATCATCACCTATTCTTTTTATTTTTCTAAAATCCATAGGTGTTTTATCAACTGCACGAACTTCTCCTGTAGGAATTGCACCGGCTCTTAATGGTGTAAAAGAAACTGCATGTATAACGGTCTTATGATTAACAATACTTCCACTTCCCTCTCCATTAAGATTAAAATAACTGTGATTTGTCATATTAATTACTGTATCCATATCAGAAACCGCATTATACTCAATCTCAAATGAATTACTGCCTGTTATTCTGTATATAATATAAAACTTTGCATTTCCGGGAAATCCCTGGTCAAGATGCAGGCTCTCAATTTCAAATATAATTGAATCATCCCTGTATTCTGTTACATGCCACATTCTTTTTGAAAAAAGATGTGGCCCGCTATGCAGATTATTTTCCCCATCATTTTTTGCAAGTACATATTTAATATTATTTAAGGTAAATTGTGCATTGGAAATTCTGTTTGCATTTCTTCCGATATTAAACCCAAAACAGTCATTGTCATTTTCATAACCTGCAACATCATCATAACCAAGCGTTATGTCAACAAATTTGCCTGATTTATCCTTAACTTCCACACTCACAAGTGTTCCGCCAAAATCAGTGACACAAATCCTTAACATATCTGTCATTAAACTGTAAAGATGTGCTGTTTCCCCTGATGATAACTGTCCAAAATTTTTCACCATAAAATTGTACCTCCTCTATAAATCAATATTTATATTCACGTTAATTTTATTTAATTATATCCCGATTATTTTTTAAAAGCAAATCATGTTGGCATTTTTACACATATTAAATTCAATTATATACTTCAGTCCTAATAAACTATGAGAAACACGCTCCGCGGGTTTCTCAAGTTATCGCGGCACTCGCCAAGGTCTCGTGCAAGCACGGACTTTGGCTCGTTACACGCGTAAATAAAAAGGACTGCCAAACCAATCACTTAGTGTGGCAGTCCTGCAAATAGGATGGAAGGTACTTTTATATGAATATTACCGGATTCTTCTTATTAACTATCAATCGCAATCAATAAGAAGCACAGCAACATCATTAACATTTGTTCCGGTCGGACCAGTTATAATAAGTCCGCCTGTTTCTTTTAACGCATTATATGCATCATTTTGTCTTAGAACATCAAATATATTAATGCCTTTCTTTCTGAGTTCTCCCGCAGTATCAGCATCAGCATATCCTCCAGCGGCATCTGTCGGACCATCAGTTCCGTCGCTTCCGATACTGAATATGGCAGCATTTTTAATACCATCAATTCCACTGGCTGCTGACAGTGCAATCTCCTGATTTCTTCCGCCTTTGCCATGTCCGGTGAGATTAACAACTGTCTCGCCACCGGCAATATAGGCTGTCTTTTTATTACCATGGCAATGTGTTTTTGCTATAGAGGCAAGAAAACTTCCTGCTTCCTTCGCCTGACAGCAAAGCTGGTCTGTAAGAATTACTGACTCAAAACCATGTTTTTCACATTCTTTTGCCGCTGCATTGCAAAGTTCTCTTACACTACCATTAATCAATGTCGTAACATTATCCAATTTTTTTGGTGTTTCAACCTCCATAAGCTTTTCAGCATCCGGTGAAAGCTTCAGGTTATATTTATTTACAATTTTTTTTGCATCCTCACATGTAGTAGAATCAGGACACGCCGGTCCGGAAGCAATCATATCAAGAGGATCTCCAAGTATGTCTGAAAGCACAATTGAATATACATGTGCCGGTTCGCATATTTTTGCAAATCTTCCGCCTTTTACCATAGATAAACGTTTTCTTATAGTATTTATCTCCACAATGTCTGCTCCACAGGAAAGAAGCTGGTTAGTTATGTCTGAGAGCTCATCACCTGAAATCTGTGGTTTTTCAAACAATGCACTTCCACCTCCTGAAAGGAGAAAAAGAACTGTATCATTACTTTTTAAATCAGAAACCATATCAAGGACTTTCTGTGTTGCCTTAAAGGAATTGTCATCAGGCACAGGATGTCCTGCTTCAAAACATGTCACATTTTCTATCTCACCTTTGACATGTCCATATTTTGTTATAACAATACCTTTATCTATTCTATCGCCCAGATATTCTGATGCAGCATTTGCCATCTGCCATGCTGCTTTTCCTACTGAAACAAGAATTACCCTGCCGGGAAATTCTTTATTCTCAAGTGCTCTTATTACTGCTTTATCCGGCAGAACAGCTTTTATTGCTGCATCTATTATATTATCTGCAACCTTTTTTAATTCATAATTCATATGTTTCCCCTTTCTGTCTGATCTTCTATATATATACCAGACTTTTCTGGTTTTTATCGAAATACAAATATTAAAGTTTGATATCTGCCAGTTTCTCATAATAATGAATTATTGCACTGTGGTCACTGCTTCCGTCTCCATTATTATGAAGATATTGCATTATATCCTGAATCTGTGATGTCATTGGAACAACAGCACCAACACTGTGTGCACATTCCAAAGCATTATTCAAATCTTTGATGTGTAAATCAACCCTGAATCCCGGCTTTACATCATCATTAATCATCATAGGCACTTTAGCATTCATTACTGTAGAACCAGCAAGTCCGCCTTTTATTGCCTCAAAGACACACTCAGGATTAACACCGGCCTTTTTTGCCAGAATAAATGCTTCTGACACTGCCTGTATATTACCTGCTACAATTATCTGATTAGCAAGTTTAGTTGTATTTCCTGCTCCAAGCTCACCGCATCTGGTTACAGATGAACCCATTTTAAAAAGTATTTCTTTATATTTTTCAAATGTGTTTTCATCTCCGCCAACCATAAATGCAACTGTTCCATCTATGGCTTTTGGTTCTCCACCGGATACGGGAGCATCAAGCATTTCAATTTCTTTCTCTTTCAAAATTTTTCCAATATATCTGCTGTCAACCGGATTTATTGAACTCATATCTATAAAACATGTACCTGATTTCATATACCGGGCTACACCATTTTCACCAAGAATTACTTCTTTTACCTGTGGGCTGTTTGGAAGCATTGTAATAACAACATCACTGTTTTTCGCAATATATTCTAATGTTCCGCTTTCTGCACCACATTTTTCAAGTTCATTAATATTTTCTATATGATGGTCATTAACAATTAATGAATATCCTGCTTTACAAAGATTCTTCGCCATTGGTTTCCCCATTATTCCAAGTCCGATAAACCCAATAACCATATAAATCCTCCTGATTTTATATCATTTTAACAGCATTTTAATTATAAGAATAATGAAAGTATGAATATCTCAACCATAGATGCAATACCCATGATTAATGTACATACTGTCTGCGTCTTATATCCCTGTTCAGGTGTCATATCACCAAAGTTAGTAACAACCCAGAAATATGAATCGTTAGCATGTGATACTGTCATGGCACCGGCACCAATAGCCATTACACAAAGTACTGACTTTACAGGTGTTGCAAGTCCAAGTACAGTAAGAAGCGGAGCAAGTATACCTGCTGTTGTTGTAATAGCAACTGTTGATGAACCCTGTGCACTCTTTAATATTGCTGCAAGTATGAACGGGAAGAATATACCTACTGCCGAAAGCACTTCTGCATGCTGTGTTATGTAGCTTACCATTGATGTTGAAGAAATAACTTTACCAAGAACACCACCTGCTGCTGTTACAAAAAGAATAGGACCAACAGTTTTTAATGTCTCATTAGTAATGTTATAAAAATCACTCATCTTATGAGCAGTTGCAAGCTGGATTACTGCAAATATTGTACCAACTGCAAGGGCAATAATTGGCTTTCCTAAGAACTGGCAGGCGACATCAAGTGCTCCTGTCCAGCCGGCCATAGATGAAATTGAGCCAAGTGCCATAAGTATAATTGGAACAAGAATTGGAGCAAGTGCATTAAATCCATTAGGAAGTTTGCCATATTCTGCAACAAGTTCTTCATATGTTTTTGCTACTTCTGCATTATCGCCCATCTCGTCTGCACTCTTTACTTTCTTGCCGATAAACTTTGCATAGATAAGACCTGCAATAAGAGGGAATATCGAACATACAACACCAAGACCCATTACCAGTAAAAGATTATCACCTACACCAAGTGTACTTGCTGCTGCAATCGGACCAGGTGTTGGTGGAATAAATACATGTGAAATATAAAGACCTGCTGACAAAGCGACTGTCATAGCTACACTTGATACTGCTGTTCTCTTTACAAGCGCTTTTCTAATTGGATTCAAAATAACAAAACCGCTATCACAGAAAACAGGGATTGAAACAACCCATCCCATAAGTTCAATAGCAAGTTCAGGTCTCTTCTTACCAACAACTTTAATAACCATATCGGCAAGCTTTAATGCTGCACCTGTCTTTTCGAGAACTGAACCGATAAGTGCACCAAGAATAATTACAATACCGATGCTGCTGAATGTTCCCGAAAATCCTGCTCCGATTACTGTTGGAATTCCGGAAATCTTCTTTCCGTCTGCCGTGACTGTATCAACAAATGGAATTCCTGCGATTATAGCAAGAATAAGTGATACAGCCATGATAGCAAGGAAAGGATGAACCTTAAACTTTGAAATTGCTACTATCATAACTATGATAGCTAAAATAAAGACAATAATTAATGCTATTCCTGACATAATAAACACCCCTTTTCGTTATTTTTTATACGATTTGCACAATAGCTCGTACTGTCTATGGTGCAATCATATCACGGAAGCAAATCTTTTCACATGTTACACATAACATAATTATTCAAATTATTTTGTTTCATGTAACAATGCATATGTATCACTTTTTTCCATTTCTATATCCTGCATAATAAGATATGCCATATATAATGCCGGATTTTCGGATGGTTTTCTGACATCATATCCGGTCAGTTCCTTCAATTTGCCAATCCTGTACTGCAATGTATTCTTATGTATATAAAGACTATCAGATACCGCCTGAATAGAGCCCTGCTCTTTATAATAAGCCTTCAGGAGTGACATATATTCTTTTACTTCATCAACAGATGAATTCTTGAAAAGCTTGGTAATATATTCAAGCTTAATTTTGGCAGGAATACAGTTAACAAGCAGTTCCAGACTCATATCCTCATAGCAGATAATCTTTTCATGTTCATTTGCAGCTGCATTCCACGCCCTATGTGCCTGGATGTATGCCTCATGCATATCATCACTTTTCCCTGCAATCCCTATATTAAGATTCAGTTTCTGCTTTTCATATATGTAATCTGCAAGTTCATTTGAAAATTCAATTACCTTTTCTGTTGTCATATCATCTATAAGAATTATCTGTCTTGACGCATTTCTGAAATGTGCCTTGTAACCATTTCTGTTAAGAAATGCGGCAACATTATTTTCAAATTTGGCAATTACAGACTGACCCTCCTGATTATCTTTATACTCATCAAGTTCATCGATACTTACAATAATAATTCTTCCCGGCTTGTCTATATCTATCCCAAGAGATTTTCCGCGTTCTCTCAAATCATCAAAGTTTTTATATCCGTCATTTATAAGCCATTCTTCAAAAAAAGCATTTTTTACACGCTTATCCATGAGCTGATGATAACTGACACGGCGTTCCATAAGCAGAATTTCGGTCATCTTTTTTATCAGACGTCCGGCTGTTATTACCTCATCGTGACTTCCGGTAATTCCAACAACACCAACGATTTCACCATCAAGTTCAAGCGGAAGATTAATTCCCTGTTTCATTCCTCTTTCCTTATCATCTTTCTTAAGATAATATTCATCTAGACATTCCGTAATGATTTTGTATGCTCCATAGTGAAAATCACCTATCCTTGATTTATCACAACTTGCAATTATATGCCCCGTCTCATCCATAAGATTAATATTTTGTTTTACAAGCTGCGATATTTCATCAACTATCTGCATCGCAGCATTTTTTGATATATGCATTGTATTTCTCCATTCATATTTAAAATAATTATAATTTTCGCTCTTTTAAATGTATTAATAATATACCACTCAAAACATAACATTTCAATATATTTATTTTAATTGAAACGTCAACACTTGATATTTTCTTTTGTAAATGCAATAATGGATTTGTTTTATGAACTGCCACACTACAACAGCAAAATCAGAATGGAGATTAACTATGGCAAACAACCGATTAACAAGAAAACAGCGTGCAGCTGTAGTCAGACGACAAAAAATTACACTTGCCGCAGGCATTGCGGTTTTTATTTTAGTAATTATATTCGTACTCGCATTTAAGGGCTGTAACAGTAAGAAAAGGAATAACGACAAGACAGCCGGAACTACTACCGAGACTACTACTGATGACAATAAAACAGCAGCAGAAAACAACAGCGAAAACAGAAAATCTGAGGAATTTCAGGATGTTTCCACATCATCAGATAACAGCTCTGATTATTCAGGAAGCCAGTATGCTGATTCGCAGTCTGTTTCATCCAAAGGATTTTCAATCCAGACTATCAATGGAATAACATATGTTGATGGGGTGCTTATCGCCAATAAAACTTACTCTCTTCCAAGTGATTTTATTCCTCAGGACCCTGAGGTTCCTGTAACAAGCCAGCGAAGCACAACAAGTCTTGACAGAACACTTATGAGTGCATGGCGTACGATGCAGGCTGATGCTTCTTCACAGGGACTTAATATCTATATTGCAAGTGCTTACCGTTCATACAGTTATCAGGTAAATCTATATAATTCCTATGTAGCAAGAGATGGAAAAGCTGCCGCAGATACTTATTCATCAAGACCCGGTAACTCAGAACATCAGACAGGGCTCTGTTTTGACCTTAATTCTATAGATGACAGCTTCGGCGATACCGCAGAGGGCAGATGGGTCAATGACAACTGTTATAAATACGGCTTCTGCATACGTTTTCCTAAGGGTAAGGACGCATACACAGGATATCAGTATGAATCATGGCATTTAAGATATGTCGGTAAAGACCTCGCTGAAAAGCTTTACAACAATGGTGCTTGGATTTCACTTGAAGAATATTTTGGAATCACTAGCGAATATCCGGATTAAGCAAAAATTTGAATATTGAGAAGTATATGAATAAAAAAGCCCCGCCGCAGCGGGGTTTTTTATAGGAATTTATCAAGTTCAGTCTCAACACGCTTATTGATTTTAACCTTAGGATTTTCCATAATCGTTCCTCTTGCGACAACCATTTTTACATGGCGTAATGCTCTGAGGTCATCGAGCGGATTCCCCTCGGTTACAATCATATCTGCACATTTATCTTTTTCGAGCGTACCGGTAATATCACCGATTCCCGCCATTTCGGCAGCTCTTGCGGTTGCCGTATATAGTGCAAACGCATTGGAAACGCCCGTATATTTGTGGAAATAATACAATTCTCTCCAGAAATCATACTGTGTAATCCACGGACATCCAACATCATTGCCAAGAACGACAGGTATATCATTTTCAAGTGCCGCTTTCGCACATGCAATTATTCCCTCAAACACAACATTTCCGTTAAACTGTTCAACTTCAGTTGCGTTAGTAATTGAACGATCAAACAATGCATACGGAAGTGCAGGTGAAATTGTTGTACAAAGAAATGCCTTTCTTTCCTTGAATAACTTAATTGTATCATCATCAATTTTTGCACCGTGTTCAATTGAGTCAACTCCATTTTCAAGTGCAACACGCACCCCCTGCGGAGATTCAACATGTGCAGCAACGACATAGCCATTTTCATGTGCCTTGTCACAGACTGCCTTTACCATTTCAGGAGACATTTTTAATTCACCCGGAACACCTTTTTCTTTTGCATCCATTACGCCGCCAGTAATCATAAGTTTTATCAAATCAACCTTTTCTTTTTCCGATTGCTCCAGATGTTTTAAGGCTGTATCTATACTGTCCGCCGCAACAGCAACAGAGCCAGCCATATGTCCGCCAGGCACGGAAATCCGTTCATTAGCGGCAAGTATTCTAGGTCCAATCTTTGTTCCCGCATTAATCTCATCTCTTAATTTTGTATCAAAACTTCCAAGTCCGCCAACCGTTCTTATTGTTGTCACACCGCTCATAAGCTCTGTTTTTGCAAATCCGGCAACCATACCATATGCAATTGAACGCATAAGTGCATTTCCCATAAGTATTTTTACAAGCTTCTCATTATCACGCTGTTTTTTCTGCGGCTTACCATTACCTGCAAGATGAACATGCATATTTATAAGACCGGGTATAATATATCTGCCTTTTAAATCAACTTTTTCATATCCATTCAAATCCGTGCCTGCATTGACAATATCCTCAATTTTATCATTGTCCGTAAGTATGACGAAGCCCTCTTTTACCTGCATATCTTTGGTTCCGTCAAGTATTTTTCCGTTAATATAAGCATATTTCATATTTTTATACCCCGTGTTTTTGAAATGTTTATTTAATACCAATTAATCAAAATCTTACGCACTGATTGACTTTCCTGTGTAAAGCTGATAATATCTGCCTTTTTCTTCCATAAGCTGGTCATGTGTACCACGCTCAATAATTCTTCCCTGTTCCATAACCATAATACAGTCTGCATTCCGTACCGTAGAAAGACGATGAGCGATAACAAATGAAGTTCTTCCTGTCATAAGTGCATCCATACCACGCTGTACAAGTTTTTCTGTACGTGTATCAATAGAAGAAGTCGCCTCATCAAGAATAAGAACAGGAGGATCTGCAACTGCTGCTCTCGCTATTGCAAGAAGCTGACGCTGTCCCTGACTAAGGTTCGCACCACCGCCGGTAAGCACTGTGTTATAACCATCAGAAAGTCTTTTTATAAATCCGTCAGCATTAGCAAGCTTTGCGGCAGCTATACATTCTTCATCAGCTGCATTGAGTCTTCCATATCTGATATTGTCCATAATCGTGCCTGTAAAAAGGTTGGTATCCTGTAAAACAATGCCCAGGCTTCGGCGTAAATCGTCTTTTTTAATATGATTAATATTAATTCCATCATAACGGATTTTACCATCCTGTATATCGTAAAACCTGTTAATAAGGTTAGTAATTGTTGTCTTTCCGGCACCGGTAGAACCTACAAACGCAAGCTTCTGACCAGGTTTTGCGAACATTTTTATATCGTGAAGCACGATTTTGTCAGGATTATATCCAAAATCAACTCCATCAAATGTAACATCACCCTGAAGTCTTGTATACATTTCATCTTTGTTTGCAGCATTTGGTTTTTTCCATGCCCACATCTCTGTCTGTTCTTCAGTTTCATGAATTTCACCATTTGAATCATAACATATATTTACAAGTTCAACATCACCTTCATCTGTCTCCGGTACTTCATCACAAAGATCAAATACCCTGCCAGCACCTGCCATAGCCATTACAATGCTGCTTATCTGCTGGCTTATCTGTGTTACAGGCTGTGTGAAACTCTTGTTTAATGAAAGAAATGCTACAAGTGTACCAATAGTAAGTCCGGAAAACCCGCTTAATGCAAGCACACCACCTACAAGTGCACACAAAACATAACTTATATTTCCTATATTTCCATTGATAGGCATTGTAATATTTGCAATCCTATTAGCATTATTGGCACTTTCTCTTAACTTGTTATTAATCTGCTTAAACTGTTCAAGACTTTCCTGCTCATGACAGAATACCTTAACAACCTTCTGTCCTTCCATCATTTCCTCAATATAAGCATTTACCTTACCGATATCTTTCTGCTGTTCAACGAAATATCTACCGGATGCAGCGGAAAGCTTTGATGTCACAAAAAGCATAATTGCAACCATAATAACAGATACAATTGTAAGTGGTATATCAAGAACTATCATACTTACAAATGTTGATACAAGTGTTATAAGTGAATTAAGAACCTGTGGAATACTCTGGCTTATAAGCTGTCTTAATGTATCAATATCATTTGTATATACCGACATGATATCTCCATGTGCATGTGTATCAAAATATCTGATTGGAAGTGATTCCATGTTAGTAAACATCTCTGTACGGAGCTTTTTCATAGTACCCTGACCGACATTTACCATAATTCTGTTATATCCGTAGGAACATAAAACACCCACTACAAATATTGCTACAAGTTTTAAAAGAGCCTGTGCAAGCGGTGAATAATCAGGAACTGCCATCTGTGTAAGCGGCACAATATAATTATCAATAAGTTTCTGTATAAATAAAGTTCCACACAATGTCGTAAGTGCCGAAACCAATATGCAAACGACCACCATGAAACATGCCAATTTGTAATTTTTTATTATATAAGAAAGAAGTCTTTTTAATAATAAAAGCGGATTCTTCTCTTTGTTCTCATTTTTATTTTTCATGTCTTCCTCCTATTCTCACTATTCTGCCGATTCATCGAAATCACCGCCGCCCTGCATCTGGACTTCACAGATTTCGCGGTAAACTTTGTTATTTTCCATAAGATTTTCATGTGTATCAAAGCCACTGACTTTTCCATCTTCAAGAACAATAATTCTGTCGGCATCCTGAATACTTGAAATTCTCTGCGAAACTATAAGCTTTGTTGTTCCCGGAATTTTCTGGGCAAATGCCTGTTTGATTTTTGCGTCTGTTGCAGTATCTACAGCACTTGTCGAATCATCAAGAATAAGAACCTTTGGTTTTTTAAGCAATGCTCTCGCAATACAGAGTCTCTGTCTCTGACCACCTGAAACATTAGTACCGCCCTGTTCTATCCATGTATCATACTTCTTAGGCATTCTCTCGATAAATTCATCAGCACATGCCTGTTTACATGCCTCAACACAATCTTCATATGAAGCATTGTCATCACCCCATCTGAGATTGTCAAGTATTGTTCCTGAAAACAGGACATTTTTCTGTAATACTACAGCCACCTGATTACGGAGTGCATCCATATCATAAGTTCTTACATCTTTTCCGCCAACACATACAGAACCTTCAGTAACATCATAAAGACGGCTTATAAGGCTCACAAAACTTGATTTTCCGCATCCTGTACCACCAATAATACCAATTGTCTCACCTGCATTAATATGAATATCAATATCATGTAAAGTATCCTCTGTACTGTTTTTTCTGTATGAAAAATTAACATGATTAAAATCGATTCTTCCGTCTTCCACTTCTTCATAAGGTTTTTCTGGATTGGCAAGGTCCGCTTTTTCATTAAGAACTTCTGAAATACGTCTTGCACTTGCCGCACTCATTGAAACCATTACAAATATCATTGAAAGCATCATAAGTGCCATAAGCATGCTCATTACGTAACTGAACATTGATGTAAGATTACCAGTTGTAATTGAACCCGACACAATAAAATGTGAAGCAAACCATGACAATGCAACAATACATCCATATACAACAAGCATCATAGTCGGATTGTTAAATGCAAGAAATGACTCGGCTTTAACAAATGTTTTATAAAGATTATCTGCCGCTTTATTAAACTTTTTCTTTTCATGGTCCTCACGTACAAATGCCTTAACAACACGGATTCCTGAAATATTCTCCTGAACGCTCGCATTGAGTTCATCATATTTTTCAAAACCTGATGTAAAAACCGGTGTTACTTTATATATAATAAAGAAAAGTACAAATCCTAAAAATATAAGTGCAACAAGAAATATAATACTTAATCTCGGACTTATTATTACACACATTGTAATACTGCAAATCATCATGAGAGGTGCTCTCACAGCAATCCTTATTATCATCTGATAAGCATTCTGTACATTAGTTACATCAGTTGTCATACGTGTTACAAGACCTGCTGTACTGAATTTATCAATATTAGAAAATGAAAATGTCTGTATATTTTCATACATTTTCTCTCTCAGATTACACGCAAATCCTGTTGATGCTGCCGCCGCATACTTTCCTGCCTGTATACCACAAAAAAGGCTCAAAAATGCTATAATAAGCATTATTCCACCATAAATACCAACCTTTCTCATATCTCCGGCCTGTATTCCTTTATCAATTATTGAGGCTGTTATAAATGGAATAAGAATTTCCAAAAAAACTTCAACTGCAGTAAATATTGGCGTTATAATTGATTCTTTTTTATATTTGCCAATACATTTTGCTAATGTTTTTATCATATTTTTATCATTCTCCCTTCGATTAAATTCACCTTATAAATCTACAGTCAGCATGACTTGATACTGTCATATACTTTCTGCAAAAGATTTCTAAGCTGTCCTTTTTCATCATCATTAAGTGCCTTTAAAAGTTCCCTCTCATTTTCATCCATTGAAGCTCTTGCCGTCTTGCATATCTCCTCACCTTTTGCCGTGAGCTTTACATGTTTGATTCTTTTATCATTTGAATCATAAAACCCATCTATCATCCCCTTTTTTTCCAGACGTGCAGCAATTCCTGCCATCGTTGCCTGTTTAACTTCAAAATGCTTTTCAAGTTCTTTTAGCGTTATCGTCTCATCGGCTGCCTCGCTGATAGTTGCGAGGACCTTAATCTGCGAAAGGGTGACATCATCGCACATCAACGTATTATTAGCCTTTCTTCCAAGTGCATCGTTAAGTCTCTTTATAAGTTCACCACAATGCAATGTTTCTCCAAACATATGCTCATTCCTTTTCATAAAATTTGATAAATAGTTTCTTCTAGATGTTCTAATATATTACAAAAATAACAGCACGCTGTCAATAGCGTGCTGTTGATTTATAGTTTTTTAATATTTGCTGACTTACTTCTAATAATTTTCCGCTTTTTCTTTGACTTTTACCGGATTTACTACGTCAAGGCAGTTATCATATACCCACTCTGCCAGTTCATCTGCATTATTACTTTCATAATACGAAACAAGCATCTGTTTAAATGAACCATCCAATTCAACCGGAACTTTAAATCTTTGTATTCCTTTAAAGTTTTGTTACCATTCAAAATAACATACTCCCAAAATTTCACTTTCATCTACAACACTCTGCATTCTGTTTTGTTACCATTCAAAATAACATACTCCTAAAATATGTCAACAAGGCTTGCGATTGGCAGGGACGTTTTGTTACCATTCAAAATAACATACTCCTAAAATATCTTCACGCTCTTTAATCTGCATTTCGATGTTTTGTTACCATTCAAAATAACATACTCCTAAAATTAATCCAGAGCTCCGTTCCGTTATAATCAAGTTTTGTTACCATTCAAAATAACATACTCCTAAAATCTACTGCCAATCTGTACGTAATCTCCACTAGTTTTGTTACCATTCAAAATAACATACTCCTAAAATGTCAAATTCGTATATTATAACATTATACAAGGAGTTTTTGGGACTATAGCAACTAATCTCTACTCTGAATGTCAACTACTATTTAATTATTATACATCATAATTTCATCATAATCACTATCTACAAATAAAATTTTTTCATTTTTAACACATTCTTTCTCATCTCCTGTTTCTAACAAAAGAACCATTACTTTTTTATACATGATATATTTATAAACCTCTTCCAATTCTTTTTGAGACAAATAAAGTTTTAAATTAGTAAAAACAACTAATTTTGCTATTCCAAAATATTCAACAACATCAATTATCATCAATACAATATCTATGATTTTAGAATCTCTGTCACCCATTGCAATTTTTAAACCTAGAAGTTTAAGATATTCCTGCACTCCGATACTGTCTTTGTATTCAAATTCGAACGGTAAATCTTCCCATACATCCATAGCATTTATCTGCAAACTTTGAAAATGTGTCTGAAAATCACTCAATCTTTCATACTCTTGCTGATATATTTTTTCTATTTTCTGAAACAAAGCACTTTGTATTTTCTTTTGATTAAAATCAAAATTCCATATATCAGTAACAAGCATAATGTCTTTGGAAGCTTTCATTATTTTTTCATCCTCATCGATAAAAATAATTTTTTCGTTTAGCTCCTCAACTCCGTTTATAAGACTGTTAATGCTTCCTATTATTCTTGCAAACAATGTACCGTTTTGTATATGAAGCACACTTATATAATTTTCAGAAAAAACAATATCATTTTCAAATGAAGGTATTCTCATTATCATATTACAATCAATCGCTCCTCTCCATCTATAACACAGTTCTGTTCTTCACCAGATATGTATTCTATTCCGCTAAATTGCTTTTCAGTTATAATAAGCATTTCAATTAAGCCTTCAGGCGGTTTGTTCTTTCTAACTTTCTTTCTTATCAGTTCGGCTACTGTTCCATTAAGTGCAAGTTTTGTATACACAGATTCCTGCATCATAATAAATCCTTCCTGTATCAGAAACTTGTGAAATTTTCTATACTCGGCACGATTCTTTTCTGTAATTGTGGGCAAATCAAAAAGTACCATAACTCTCATAAATCTTAAACTCATGCAAATTCATATAATATTGATGTATCAAAACTTTCATGTTCAATAGCATCAAATATCTTATCAAGATAAATCTGAATTGCATTTGTAAGATTGTATTCATTAATATGCTTTATTCCAAGCTGCGTAAGATAACCATCGGCAACTATTTCTTTATTAAAATTGGAAAGTAAAATCCCATACCCATAATTTAATGCCGCATTTACGGAGCTCATATCATCTCTTGAAAATCCCTTTCCGAACAGACTGTTAAAATATACTTTTGCAGCATGTCCTTCACGGTTTTGTCCATACTCCCTGTGCATATTCTTCATTCCATGCAATCTGTTTTTTAATTGAATTATAAGCACCATAATATGGAACTAATTCGCTATTTGGATTTCTCTTTTCATCGCAAAAAATCACCTTAATTTTTCTTTTTACAAATTCACACAACAAATATGATGTCAATGACACCTGAGTGGAATCAATAATCACCGTATTAATTTCACTCAGATGTATCATTTTAACCTCATCACCCCGAACAATCATAAAATCATTTTTATAGCTCAACTTAACATGACTTTGTATTACCACCGTTCTCCAACTCAAAGCATGTTCTCCTTTCGTAAATTCCTGTCACTGACTTGTCAACTATTATTATTTTATCCTTAAAAGGAAGGCTTCTTTTCCTTCCGAGCCCATCACTTATGCCGGCAATATTGAATTTTGATACAGCCGGACGGCTACTGTTAGCCTGTACTATTTTATATATTTCGTTAAAGTAATCTATTTTTTTATCTATATCCAGCTTTGATGTATTTGCTCCTATAACTTTATCTATATCCTTGATATAGCCTTTAAACTCGTTATGTATCTTATTCTGTAGCAGCTTAAAGAACTCATCTATTTCTTTTTCAAGTTCATCAGTTCTTATATAGTGCCAGTTTTCGCTATTAATATATGAATATAATCTGTTAAATTTCTGATACCTGCTTCCAAGAACAAATTGTTTTGCATTAGCAACTTCTGTAGGTCCAACAAGAAAATATCTATTACCTTCTTCATCCATAAGTTCTTGATATTTGCAAATTTTACCTCTTAATATTTCTACGGTATCATTTTTTAATTTATCACATACATATTGTTTTAAATTGATATTTCCTTTATTAATCTCATACGAAATATATGTAGGAATACCGACAAACTCCATTTTCCACTGCTTTTCTTCTGTTTTCTTTTTCTTTTTAACAGTATAATATTTTACAAGAACAAAATATGCACATTCGCCACCCTGGTATCCGCCATATTTTTCTACCGAGAGTTCTTTAAGTTCCTCTTTTCCTCTTAGATTATTTCCACTCTTTAACGGAATGAGTTTAGTTTCTTTTTTATTTCCATCCAATTTCTCTTTTGGGTATCTTGTCTGATTATAAAAACTACCCGTATTTTCTTCTGTTTTTTTAGAAACCATTACATCTCTGTAACAAAAGATTTTTCTCATATAATCAATAATTTCTTCACCGTTCCACCCTGCTTTTTCATAATTCTTTGTAAATCTGCTAAGCATTGAAATATATATTTCCTTTTTTGATTTGGTATTATATTTCTTTTGTTCTTCATAATACTTTTCAAATTCTCGTCTGTACTTTTTGAAATTCAATTCATTTTTCCATCCCGGATATACTTTCTGTATATAAAGACCTATTATGCACGCAAGATACGCATCATGTGCATGATGATAATCATTTAATCCTCGATTCTTAAAAAACATTGCATTTTCTGTATTCTCAATCCAAAATCCATCATCATCCTTTTTTTCTTGCGTAAATTTGTTGCGTATATATGAACTTAATTGTGCTTTTACCTCTATTACTTCAATCTTATCATCATAATAATCACTTATTAAATTTGCCACATTTTTTACAATCTGTCTTGTCTCTACAAGCTGTCTGTTAATAAATCCTTTAGAAAATACTTCATCAAGTGATTTATTAAGATTATTATATTTTTTCTCAGATATTAGTCCTGCTTTATATAGCATTTCCCAATAATTTTGCATTTCCTTATAATCAGCTTTATTTCCAAATGCGTCTGAAACAATCCTATTTCCTTTGTTCTGATTTTCAATCTTTTTAACAAGAACTTTGTTATCCATACTGTCATCTTGACTGATTGAATAAGGTATAATATGGTCTACATCATACTGATTGAGATTATCAAGGCTTAATTGATTACTTGCACTTGGAGCAGAATACAAACTCTTGCCGTTCTGCGAAAAATATAACCTTACTTTTTCCTCATCAAGCCTTTTCTCATTATCTTTTAATTCTTGTTTAATATCATCATTATAATAGTCTTTAAATTCTTGTTTTAACTTGCCTATAGCTTTATCCAGCTTATCCTTTACCTTTTTTGTCTCTACTTTTTCCCCCTCTTCCCTTGCAAATTCAATAAATATCTGTTCAGGTTTTCTGCCCATATACTCTATTATTTCTTCAATAACTTTCATACATTGCTTTATTCCGCGTTTATTTGCAGGCGACGTATGCAATTTATCAATAATATCCGGCAAATCATCTTCACCGTTATACCTTAACCTGTTTTCCTCAATAACAGTTTTTATGTTTTCATCTCTATTAATAATCTGAATCAGATTAGGAATTTCTTTCCATCTTAAATCGCCCTCTTCAAGCATTTCTATAATTGTATGTCCTGTATCACCTTTAATTCCTGTAAGGAATTTTTTAGACAACTGTCCCCAGCCTGTATACTTAATTTTCAATATTCTCTTTAACTGAGAATCATTTATTTTATCTTTGTAATTCTGTTCAATCTTTCTTTTAATGATTTTTTTGTCATCAAATATTGTAAGCCAGTAGATAATCTGTTCAATCATATCTATATTAGACATATTTATTTCACCGAATATCTTTTTAAATGTTATATAACTGCTCATAGAGCTTGCAAAATTGTCTCCCCCCTGATAGCCCTTTATAACCCTGTTATCAATATCATTATATGTACCAGATTTTTTTAAATGTTCTTTTAAATTATTCCCCGATACAGAAACTTTCTTCAAAAAAAGATTCTGTATTATATCATCTCTAATTTCTTTTCCAAACTTTATCTTATCAATACTTATTTGAGAAAGTTCTGTCAAAACCTCATACCACTGATAAATTATCGAATGTTTCGGAAGTACCTTTTCACACGGCAAATAGGTACAATAATTAGTCATTCTTGTTATAAATTTTTCTGCCGTTTTATCAACATCAACAACCTCTTCTACATTCCACGGATATACTGATTTATTTTCCATTCCGGCTTTTTTGCTCATCCATGCAAACCTGCTGCCAGGATTTAACGGTCCCACAAAATACGGTATCTTTGAAGTTAGCATTTTCAAAATTAACTCTTTGTTCTTCTTTAATTCAGGATAAAATTCCCCCTGAATATCCAATATTTTCTCCATTTCCATTTCGTTCAACTGATATGGTATAACTGAATTACTTACATCATTAATCTTTTCAAGATATGAATCATTTTCCATTTCAGCACATATTCTTATATATCTTTCATCATCTTTTGCAACATCACCTAATAATGCCTTAATACATTTATACAAATTTTCTCTTGCCTTTGATTGCGTATCACCGCATCGTTTCATTCCCTTAATATAATTGGCATAATTAGGCACATACTCTCCTTTTTTAATCTTTCCGAAACTTTTTAAAAATGCCGGACTCATTTTACCGTCTTTTTGTTCTGCTTTTAATTCTTTATGAAAAAATTCACTATATTCTTTCTGTGTTTTATAATCTCTGAATAATTCTTTTAGTTCTTTCAATTCCGCATGGTGTTTTTCGTATTTTGCGACCATTGCTTGTGATAAATAATTTACACGATTTTTGTCACTTCCCTGCATAATCTGTTTTATCACATACCAGCTATACAATCTTTTCAAGTTTTCTATAACAGAAAATTTTTCACCAAGTTCATCTGATAATTTTTGTTCTTCCTCTTCATAATCTGCTGATGCAAAACTAACACTCATTTCTTTACCATTTTCATCACACAGATTCTTATCATTCATAATTGTTGCAACATTGAATTTATATCCTATAATCGCATTTGCTACTGCTTCTGCATACTTTTTATCTAATCCAAGTTTTTTCAATATTTCCGATACTTCATTATTTTTTTCTTTTTTAGATTTTTTTTCTTTTAATTTTTCTTCAATTTCCTCACAAGAAATTTGATCATAATTACACTCTATCTCTAAATATTCCTTTAATGAAGTTAAAAACTGTTCATAAATGATTTTAAAATCATCAAGTTCCATAAATTTTTGACCTTCATATAAAAAGTTTCCTCTATACTTGAGCATGTGATGCAATGCAAGATATATAAATCTTGCATCAGCTTTTTCTGTCGTCCCTAATAAGTGTTTTCTTAAATGATATATAGTTTGATATTTCTCGTAATAATCTTTGTCTGTACAATCCTTGTCTGCAAATAATATGTAATCAGATTTTGCCTTATCACTTTTATCCTCTTTCCACAAAAATGATTCATCCAATCTTGCAAAGAAATTTTCATCAACTTTGCATACCATATCCGACATTATTTTTCTTAACTCTAAAATTCGTGTATGTGTTCTTGAATATCTTCGTCTCGTACTTCTGTTTATACGGCAGCCTTTTGCAGGCTCTCCTGACTTGAATGTCCGTACTCCCCATAAACTGTTCCTTTTATTATTTCCGTTATCACCTTTTCGGTTAATTTTAAACAACTTTCCATTTTCATCTATAACGCAATACCCCACGCTTGCTGTTCCAACGTCAAGCCCTAAACAATAATTTTCACTGCACTTTCTGTTAAAATTCATTAATTTTACCTCCACATTCTTACTTTAAAATAATTTTATGTTTATTAGCTGTTACTATCTGGTAAAAGAGTAACCCATTTAATATATATTGTCAATATTTTTGTCCGTATTAAATGACATTATTTTTTATATTGATTTGACATTTCAGTTTGAATCATGTATATTCTCTTTTAAGTTATTGTTTGACATTTGTCATTTAATAATTTTAGGAATTATGTTATTTACTATTGACATTTATAATAATAAATATTATTATACTATTGTTATTACCATTCAAAATAACATAGCAGGTTAAAATAAATTTTTAAACCAAATGACAGCGGCTGCGTATGGCAGCCCTTTTTTTATACCAATTTGTCCCCAAAAAAAATACAAAAACACCCTCTCCTTACATCTGTCTGCTTTCGCAGATTCAATATCGGGAGGGGGTGTTTACCCTGTTATGGGATTATAATTTTATTATCTGTTTTTACAAACAGTTTTTATTTTGCTCTTTTTCTGTCGTATACGACTACTCCTGCCATTCCTGCCAATGCAGCAGCAAGAATTATCATATACATGAACATGCCTAAGCTGTCACCTGTTGAAACTGATGAATCCGGTGTTACAGTTGAGTCCGGTGTCTCTGTTGTACCTGGTGTCTCTGCTGTACCCGGTGTCTCATTATTTCCTGGATTTTCAGGTGTTGACGGTGTTATATCGCTTCCTGAATCCTTTGCTGCGTATACTACAGCATATGGGCTGAATGACTCTGCCTCGAATGAGAAACCATTTTCATCCGCTGTAACTGCTACACTTTCAAGAACTCCGTTGTTATTCATATGGAATACATACAGATTGTAATCTGCTGCATTGATTCCTTTTTTGTATGACATAGTAATCTTAATCTTACCGCTTGAAAGCTTAACGACTTTTCCGTCTGTTGTTTTAAGTGAAATATCATAATAATCCGCATTCTTTGAATCGAATCCCTTGATATTCTTTTCAGCAATAGCCGCATCAATCTTTTCAGATGTCGAAGCTGCTGTTTTCTCAACATTTAACTTAATTTCACTTACTGTAAGGTCTTTGCCTTCTTCATCTTTAACCTTTATGTCACCTACTGATGCAATATCCTTGAAATCAGCAGTATCTTCATTTCCATCAAGGTCAACTTTGATGTCTGTCTTACCTGGATCGTCAGGTTCAACAACAGGCTGCTTTTTAACAAGACCGTTGATTGCATCTGTTATTGCCTTTGCCATTGCATCTACCTTTGCCTGGTCTTCTGATGTAAGTGTTCTGTCTACTGCTTCGATTGCCTTTGTTACTGCTGAAAAATCCTCATAATCATCTTTGTTGAGGGCTTCTGCTGACTTAATAGCCTCATCTACTGCTGTGTAGTCTGCTGCAACCGGTTCCGGCTTAACATCTCCTGATTTATAGTATGCAGGTGTCCAACCCTCAAAGTAATCTTCAAGTTTTACTGCTGATGCTTCTTCATCAGTCATCTTATTAACGCCTGCAGCTCTGCTTGAAGTGCTTACCTTTGTTCCGTCTGCAAGATGTGTATTATATTCATAATACTTAGCCTTTGCAGGTGTTACATTACTCATTGAAGTAAATCCTGCAGGAGCGATAGTATTAGCATCTTCAACTTCTGTATTTAAGAATACAACCTTTGAATCTGCTCTCCATGGTCTTGCAAAATATGTCTTTGTTATACCGCTGTTAATTCCCGGATAAGAAGTCTTTACAACTTTACAGTTGTTGAAAAGATAACCTAACTGTGAAAGTGCCTTTGACGCAACAATGATACTTCCTGAAGCTGCTTTGTCACCGTATCCATACATGCTTAATGTACAGCCGTCGAATACCGCACTACCATCACCGCAGATATAATCTGTTGTACCTTCGATGACACAATTCTTAAAATATGTATGCTCTGTATTATTTCCTGTAAACATTGTATCCTGTGAACTTAAGAACTGGCAGTCCTTGAATTCGCTCTGGTCTGCTTCAATGAAAATAACACATGCTCTTTCCTTATTTTTATAAAGTTTGATATCGGCATCTGTTGCTTTAGAACGGTCAACCTTAGAGTTATCTCCACCTTTGCCTACGCCATCTGCAACTTCTTCTGTTGTCATATATCTGTTGAATGAACTTTCATATATAACACCTTCTGAACGGAACGCTGTAGCTGTAGGAAGTACATTAACTGTTGCTCCCCAGTGGCCTGTACCCATTCCGATTTCAACTCCTTTTTCATACTTATCAACTGCTCTTGCTTCACTGTAATAACCGTTCATATCGGCACTGTAATAAGTATAACCTGAACCATAATACCATGTTATTGTTGAGCCTGCTTCACTTGAAATAGTAACATAAGGAGTATCAACCATAACCTGCTCTCTGTATAAAGCATCTGTAAGAGTAATTGTTACTCTCTCTGTTGTTCTTGTCATTCTGCCTATATACTTAACTGCATCTGTTATAGTCTCAAACTGCTGGCCCTTACCCACTTTTACCTCAGCCTGATATTCAACAGGTGATGTATCTGCTTCTGTTTCAAGATAAACATCATTCAAAACATCTGCACTGCCGACACTTACATGGTCATATGCGGTATACTTTTCAGATATAACTGATGTATCGTACTCGCCTGCTCTTAACTGTGCTTTGTATCCGTCACCTGTTACATCGAATGAATAAGAATAGCTACTGTCTGATTTGTTTGTAAATGTAATCTTTGTAACATCTGAAGCTTTGTCGTCTGATGTTACGAACTTACCTGAAACATTAACCTTTGCTCTCTGTGTTGCAGCGATTTTTACATCTGTATAATCTCCTGCTGCCTTGTTTAACTTTTCTGTAACTTCATAATCGTCAACACCGCCTAATACTACTGAATAGTTTGAGCTTGAATTAATACTTACATTTGAAAAACTGTAAGAACCGTCTGTCTGTGCTTTTACATCAACCTCAATCGTTGAAAGCTTTGAATTATCAGGTACAAATTTAACTGAAACTGTTCCTTTTACAGCATCTGCCGGAATTCCCATAATACTTCCTGAAACTGTTGCAACTGCATCGGCAACTGCTTCAAAGTCTTTAACAGCCGTAGCATCTTCACCTGTAAGTTCGAGAATATTGCCGTTATCGGTATCATTAATCTTAAATCCTACAGCACTTATTGATACTTCGTACTTGGCACTGCCGTTTACTCTCTTTAATACAACGGAATACTTGCCGTTGCTGTCAACCTGTGCAGTAACCGTCTTTGCAGAACTGTCTGTAAGACTGTCAAACTTAATCTCTGTAATTCCATTTTCTGCTGCATTTGCCACTGTACCTGTAACTGTGACATTTATAATCGGATTATATTCTGTCAAAGCCATTGTTCTGACCTTAACATCTCCGCCTGATATAACAGGAAGATACTTCTGTCCTTCTTTTTCAACAATATAACCTGTAATATCATCCACTGTTACAGACTGTGTTGTTGTCTTCATCTGAACAGAATATCCGCTGTCAGCACTGCCGATATATACAGGTCTGTCAGTTGCAGCATTTGAACATAACTGCTCATATTTTACTTTTGTTGTGTCATCTTTTACCGGAAGATATAATACGCTTCCCTGTCTGAAACGAAGTTTGTCACTGTCATATGTAACACCACTGTTTCCTGCATCCCGTGACACATACAAAATGCCGCCGGACTCTCCGGCTGTTCCATCAAGAATTTCCCCTGCTGCAGGTGCTTTCTTACTTGAATTCGCTGAAAACGAATACGTAATTTTTCGTGTCTGAGTATCCGCGGCCTTTGCCGTAACGCCTAATCCTACAGGCATCCCCGATACAATCAAAGTAACCGCAGAAACTGCCGCAAATACCTTTCTAAATAATTTGTTAAATCGCATAAAACCCTCCGAACATTTTACTAAATTATATTTTTAACCACACACTTCCTTTCATTATCACGCTTACCATTAATAAAACACGCAGTGAACTAATAACTAAAAATACCCATAAGAAAAAGAAAAGACTTTTGCGTATGTGTTTTATTAAAGTATGTATAAATAATACACTTATATTATAAATGTGTCAATGGATTTTACTGATTATTATATTTTTTTTTTAGTTTTTCACAAAAACTCTCATTAAATCTTTACTAATATCTTCCCCTTACATTCAAATGTTTGAAGCTGTATGCAAAATATGCTATTTCTGCTATAGCTGTAATTGTCCACGAAAATACATAGACAAGATACAATGATGGTATAGAGTGAAAATATGCAAATATTGTATATACCCATGCAACCCTGAATACACACGAACCGCTTATAACAATAATTGTAGGCCCAACACTCTTTCCTATACCCCTCGATGCAGCAATTGATGCATCCATAAATGCAGATACCGCATACGAAAAAGCCATAATCTTTATTCTTGCCATCCCGGCGTCTATAACTGCCGGCTCACTAGTAAACAACGACAACAACTGGCGTCCAAACACAAAAAGTACAGTTCCAAGAATTCCTGCCGCACAAAATGAATATGTAATGCTTATAAAATAGCTGTGAAGCATTCTCTTTTTATTTCCAGCGCCCATGTTCTGCCCCATAAAACTTGAACACGCTGTATAAAACGCTGACATTACATTATATATAAGTGCATCAAAATTGGCAGCTGCGGAATTGCCCGAAACCATAACAGAATCAAATGAATTCACACCTGTCTGGATAAAAAGGTTTGCAATCGCAAATATTGCGTTCTGGATTCCTGCCGGGATTCCAAGCATAAGAATCGCTTTCGCTGCATTCTTGTTTATTCTTACCTGTGAAAGACGAAGCTTGCACACATCATTTCTTCGCAAAAGATTAGTCATAATAAGTGTTGCTGAAATATACTGTGAAATAATACTTGCCATTGCTACACCCTGTTCTGCCAGACGAAATCCGATAACAAATATAAGATTAAGGCATACATTTACTATTCCTGCTATAAAAAGATAGAGTAACGGACGCTTTGTATCTCCTCCGGCACTCATAACAGCATTACCAAAGTTGTATACTGCCATGGCAGGCATACCAAGTGCATATATTCTGAAATAAAGCATCGCACCGTCTATAAGTTCTTCTTTTGTATTTAATAGATTCAGCAATAAATGTGCACATGAAATACATATAATGCTTACAATAATTCCAACAATCAGGCACAGAATAAATGCTGTTTGAATTGTATCTTTCAAATCTTTGTGCTGTCTTGCACCAAGCTGCCTTGCCACTATTACATTGACACCACAACCCATTCCTATAAGAAATCCTGTAAAAAGCGTCACTAAAATTGTAGTCGAACCAACCGCCCCAAGTGCCTCATAGCTTGCAAATTTACCGACAACTGCCACATCGGACATATTAAAAAGAACCTCAAGAACCTGCGACATCATAAGCGGTATACTGAAAAGAACTATCTTTTTCCACAAAGAACCGCTTGTCATATCCATTCCACAGGACGTATTTTCTGTTTTTATTCCACTCATAAAAAATTTCCTCATATCAGGTATAATTAACTTTAGTTTTTGCACGTAATACGGCCTTTAAATCACGCCAAATCTACGCAGCAGTTAATTATACTAACACCTGATATGAGAAAATGCAACATATCTTATATTAATTTTTAATATTATTAATTTAAAGTTTTAATTTCAATATAATAACGTATCACTATAATAATCTGCCTTATGAACTGTAAGCAGTTTTTATTACATCTTAAAATATGACACACTCTCAGCTAGCTTGTCAGCAATCTCCCTAAGCTTGACGGCTCCTGAATACACTTCCTTGAACGTATCTGTAACCTTCTGCGTCTCCTCAAATGTTCTCTGAGTGCTTTCCATATTTTGTCCCGCAATTTCTGCAAGTTCTTCAACGGCACCAGACACCTTATTTCTTGAACCTTCAAGTTTAACCGTACTGTTCATTATTAATTCTATGCTGTCCTTTGAACTGCGTATATCATTAAGAACCTGTCCCACAATAATACGGGTCTCTTCCATGCTTTCGCTCTGACTTATAACTATATCCTGCATTTTCTGCATAATCTCGACAGATTTATACGAATCCTGCATAAGAACCTTTGTTATATCGTCAATCTGCTTACTTGAATCATTAGACTGCTCCGCGAGCTTCTTTATCTGCTGTGCAACAACAGCAAAGCCTTTTCCGGCTTCACCTGCTCTTGCCGCCTCTATAGACGCATTAAGGCTCAAAAGATTAGTCTCTTCAGCAACCGCCGAAATAAATGAGATTGCCGAATTAATTTTGTTTACAGACTCATTTGTGCGGTTTGTCTGCTCTTTTACTTCTTCAATTATATCTTTTACATTATCATTGATATTGCACAATTTAAAAAGTGTCTCAGAAACCTTTGTCCCTGACTTCTGCATAGACACGGCTGATTCGTTAAGAAGAGCCGCCTCTGATGTAGTCTCGCTGATGTTGTTTTCCATAATCTTCATATGGTCAAACGCAGCTTTGGAATTGGCTGACTGTATTGATGAATTTTCAACCATCTGATTAACGGTTGCACTTACTTCATTCATTGTCTTGTCGGTATTGTCCGCCGCCTCGCCGAGAACACCAGAAGTTTCAAGCAAAAGCTTTGAATTACTCGATATTTCGTTAATTACCGAGTTCATCGCATTGCTAAGCGATACTGTGCCTCGTGCCAAATCACCTATTTCATCTTTGCGGTTTAACAGCTTTTTGTCAACGTCTATATTAAGACTGCCTCCCGCAACCTGTTCCACGATTCCTACACTTCTCTTTATATCTGAACTTATAGAATATGCAATCTTCATGCTTATGCCGATACATATAGCCATAACAATGACAACAGCGGTGCATATCATTGCAATAATTCTGTTTAAAACAGTGTCCTTGTCCGCCTTGTTTGTTCCGACAAACACCATTCCGATTATCTTATCATTGCTTCCATTCTGATATACAGGCATATAATAGCCATAATTCATAACTCCATCCAGCGAAACACGGCTTGTAAAATATTCTTCTCCATCATTTAACACTTTCTGCGTTATGACATCTCCAGCAGGCGAACCGAGAATTCTTTCCCCGTTTGCGTCAAGTGCCGATGTCATCACTCTTTTTGTTCCGTAGAAAAATGTAACGTCCATACCTGTATTTTCTTTTATTCTGTCAACGAGATTTTCTGACTTGGATACATTGTAACTTCCTTTCCATATATCTCCGTTTGTTGTCACAATGTAATCTCCCGCATTTTGGTCATATGCCGCCAAAGTAGACGATGCCGTTCCTTTTAAAGCTTCCTCAACCTGTTCCATAACAGAACTTTTTACCATAGTTACAGTAAGGATTATGGAAACCATGCCCAAAACAAGTACAGGAATGATTGTAACCGCCAATATTTTCTTTTTAAGATTCATGCTGTATTCCTCCCATTATTCTCTTACTGTACTACTGTCACGGTTTTGAAATACCAGTTAATATTTCCCGTAATATCCGAATCTTTGAGTGTTTTTCCGTTCTCTCCGACTGTCGTTCCCGTATTGGTCTCTATAACTCCGTCAAATATTCCGAGTTTTCCCGATATAATATCCTTCTTTGCCTCATCAACTTTTTGCTGTGTTCCCGATTTGCAGAAATAAGCGAGCTGTGTTATGCCGACAAGATTTTCATTCATACCGCCGTAATAATTGCTTCCATCCCATGTTCCGTCAATAACGCTCTGTACAGCCGCCGTATAATATGCACTCCAGTTCCATATAACGCTGCAAAGGCAGGCATTGGGTGCATCTTTACTCATATCAGAATTGTATCCTATACTGTATACATTTTTCTGCTGTGCAAGAAGCTGCGGATATGTAGTATCACAATGCTGTGTTATAACATCGCAGTTCATGTCAAGAAGCGTAGAGGCCGCAGCTTTCTCAGCTTCAGGGTCATACCAACTGTTTGTCACCTTTACATATATCTGAGCCGAAGGATTCACAGAATAAACGCCCAATGCAAAAGCATCAATTCCACCCGTAACCTCTGAATTTTCCGAACCCATTGCGGCAACATAACCTATTTTATTCGTCTTTGTATTCATTCCTGCAACTATTCCGCTAAGATATCTCGGCTGATATATTCTTCCGAAATAATTGTTAAAATTCTTTCCGTTGCTCATGTAACCCGTGCCGTGAGAAAAATAAACATCAGGATATTCTTCTGCCATCTGTGCCGTTGTCTCCATATAGCCCCAGCTTGTTGAAAATATTATGTTACAGCCTTCGTCAATACATTCTTTTATCGCTTTTCTCGTAGCCTCCTTGTCCGAATCATTAACATTAATCTTTCTTATAATCTGACTGTCCGACAATCCGAGATTCTGCTGCATACCCATAATTCCAATATCATGCGTATATGTATATCCGCTGCCCTCGGCGGGATCAGACAGATGAATTACACCAACCTTTATGCTGTCTTTTGATACTCCTGAAGAACTTTTTACTGTATCGGAATCACCATAGCCCGTATTAACCGCGTAATCATCAATATTGCCATTCACGCCGCAGCCTGTAAACGAAGCACATAAAACAAGCATACCCAATATTTTAAAAAATGATTTAATTCTTTTCATTCGCACCACCTCATATTCAATTATCATTTACCAAAACAATATATAAATTAATTTGATAATATCATACACATGTTTATTTTTACAATAGGAAACAATAAAATTTTTGTAATATATTACATTTTCTGAAAATACGTCTAAATTCACACAAAAATACACAATTTTAAAAAATCACCAATTATACAGATTTGAATTTTAATATATATTTTCCGTCTGTGCAGTTTTTTATTTTAACAGGTTTAAATCAACGCCGGTTTATGATATACTTACTTTAATTCAATAAAGTAAAAATACAAAGGCGTATTGACTCACATAACAATGAGTTGATATGCCTTTTTATATTTTGTTATTTAACAAAATATTTATTTAATTAATGGAGGAATTATTATGAAGCTTGAAAATTATGAAGTACATCTGCCGAGTTACTCTATCGGTAATGCAATTTATGATAAGATTGGTCCCGTCTGTGAATCATACGGCAGAACGGTTCTTGTAATCGGTGGAAAAAAGGCTCTTGCAGCTGCACTTGACAAAATTAAAGAAGCAGTATCTCACACAGCACTTGAAATTATCGGCGTCGAACTTTATGGAAATGACTGTACATACGAAACTGTTGATAAACTTCGTGCATTACCTCTATATAGCGAAGCTGACATGGTATTCGGTGTAGGCGGCGGCAAAGCACTTGATACAGTAAAATGCCTGTGCATAACGGATGACAAACCTGTATTTACATTTCCTACAATTGCATCAAATTGTGCTGCTTGTACATCTGTATCAATTATGTATAATAGTGACGGAACTTTTTTAAAGCCTAACTTTTTTATCCGCCCTGCAATGCACGCTTTTATTGATACCGAAATCATTGCAAAAGCCCCTGTCCGCTATATGTGGGCAGGTATCGGTGACACATATGCCAAATATTACGAAGCTTGTATTTCATCAAGGGACGAACGTCTTGAACATTTTACGGCACTTGGTGTTTCTATAAGTGTTATGTGCCAGAAACCGCTCCTTGAATATGGTGCAAAAGCATATGAAGACCACAAAAAAGGATTATGTACATATGAAGTTGAACAGGTAACTATTCGGTTTCTATTTTTGCTGAATATGGTATTGTCTGTATCTTTGTAAAGAAATATACATATTTGAATATTATAAGAAATACAATAAACACTCTTCCATATATGTTCGACATTGCAATCATTGCAAGAACAAGCATACATGATGCAGGTATCAATATACAAAGCTTTGTTTTAAGCGTCATTGCACGGTTTTTCACAAAACTATCCAAATGCTTTTTATAAAGCTTTGTTTTTGTAAACCACTTATGAAAACGCTCTGACCCTTTTGCAAAACAAAAGGAAGCAAGTAAAAGAAACGGCGTAGTTGGCAATACCGGCAGAATAACACCAATCGCACCAAGTGCCATTGAGATAAATGCCGCTGCAAGCCAAAGAATTTTAATTGGATTTTTTATAATATTTTTCATTAATAATTTTAATACCTTTCATTTATAATTTTGTTATTCACATCTAAGCTGTATTAGTTATAGCTAACTATTGGCATTATAAACAAAAAAATATACATATGTCAAATGGTAAATTATATTACTCATCTGACATATGTATTTTACTCATTAAAATTATCACATCAAATATAATTATTATTAATCAAGAAGCTTTGCGAATTCTTCTTCAGGCAGCGGTTTTGAAAAATAAAATCCCTGAAGATAATCGCATCCATATTCTTTAAGACAGTCTGCCTGCTCTTTTGTCTCCACTCCTTCTGCGACCACTTTCATATCAAGTCTGTGTGCGAGCTCAATAATTGACATTACTATATTATTATATTTTTTATTTTCACCAAGTTTTTGCACAAACCCCATATCAAGCTTTATTATATCAAAATCGTAATCTCTTAATGTGCTGAATGATGACATACCACTTCCGAAATCATCAATAAGAAGCTTTACACCGTTATCGTGAAGCTGCATAAGAAAATTGGTACCTTTACCGGAAACATCTGCATATGCCGACTCAGTTACTTCATAATTAACCATCTGTTTTGAATAGTGTTCATCTTTTACATCATCAATAATCAAATCCATGATTTCATCATCCATCAGATCCATTCTTGATAAATTGACTGCGACACGAACAATCTTTTTTCCGTTTTTATATCTATTTTCCATAAATCTACGGACACTTTTATGTACATATGTATCAAGCTTTGTTATGTGCCCGCTTTCTTCAAGTGCAGGAATAAATTTACCCGGTAGTATTACGCCTTTTGGTGAAACCCAGCGCACAAGAGCTTCCGCCGATGCTATCTGCTTCGTTTTTGCGTCATATATAGGCTGATAAAACACTTTTATCTCACTATTTTTTATAGCATCATCCAGCTGAATCAAAGCAAGACTTCTTTGCTCATAATCATATTTCATGTCTTCATTAAATATAGCATACGGCTGCACATACTGATTAGGTATATATAATTTTGCAAGCTTTGCCCTGTCACACATATCAGAAACACTCAAATCCGTGTCTTTCGGTATATAATAAATGCCGCATCTTACATATATATCTACTTTCATCCCATCTTTATCATAAACACGATGAAGTATTAATGTGAGCTTTTCAAAATCCAGATTGTTCTTATCAACCAGCACAACAAATCGGTCTGCTTCTATCCTTGATATTGCAAGCGGTTTCAAAAATGAAGTCTGTAAAGTATTAACAGCCTGATGTAACACCGTATCTCCTGCTGCATAACCATATAAATCATTAATCGCCTTAAACTTCTGAATATTAAAATATAAAAGTGCAAAATCTTTGTCAGGATTATTTTTAATTATATTTTCTGCTTTATGAACAAATCCTTCACGGTTTAATGCACCCGTAACACTATCAGTCTCGAGTTCTTTTGTCATATCTTCAACAACAACAAGAATAATACCTTTTTTCTTATCAAACCAGTGATAGCTGTATCTTTCAACTTTATTTTTTATATTATAAACATTAAATGAATACACTCCAGCTATATTCATGTTATCATTAAGGTAATCAAGTGCCGTACATTTTAAGAACTGCTCTTTACTTTCATTGGCAATTCTTATCTCACTCATCTGCTTTACTATATCATCATATACATATGACTTCTGTTCTTCAAATTCCATGCCCTCAAAGTGAGCAGCACGCATATACAGATTTCCTTTACAACTGTCTATAATTCCGATTCCTATATAATCATTGTTATACAGAATTTTACTTATCTCTTTGTCAATATATTTTAATGTTCTGTCTTTCCAGACCGCATATGCTTCAATATGACCGTTGTACGGATTTTTTATAAGACTGACACGCACTTTGTATAATTTCAAATTGCCATTTTCACCATAATAACTATGATAAAATTGTATATTACGTTCACCTTTTTCAAAGTCTTCCAACAGAGCTTTTCTGGTGAAACCGTTCTTAAACTCTTCCAGATTATATCCATCAGAAATATTAGGATATATGTATTTATCAAGCCAGCATCTCACAGAAATATTATTTAATTCATTGTCATTATACTTATGCTTACGTGTTATAAGAGCAAGCATCTTATCATCCGTAACATCTATATATATAGAACAAACCCTATCCTTTTCTCCCGTCAGCAGAAAGTTCATTCTTTCCTGATATAGCTTTTCATGATGCCCTGTATCAATACTCAATGATTTATCCATATGCATTACCTACCAAATTTTACACGTCTAATATATTTCATATTAATAATGATAACATAAAAAAGCCGGAAATCAATATTAATTTTCAATAAAGATTTCCGGCATAAAACCATTTTTTTATTTAGAAAACAAGTCTATTATTATTTTGTACCAAAAATTCTGTCTCCAGCATCGCCAAGACCCGGACATATATATGCATTTTCATTGAGTTGTCTGTCAAGATGTCCTACATAAATCTGAACATCCGGATGAGCCTTATGAAGCTTCTCAAGACCTTCCGGTGCAGCTATAATACACATAAATTTAATTTTCTTGCCACCATGCTTTTTAATCTGATCAATTGCATCTACTGCTGAGCCGCCTGTTGCAAGCATTGGGTCTGTTACAATAATAAGCCTTTCTTCAATAGGGCTTGGAAGTTTGCAATAATATTCATGTGGTTCATGAGTTTCCTCATCTCTATACATACCGATATGACCTACTTTTGCAGTCGGTACAAGGGCAAGAATACCTGAAACCATACCAAGACCAGCTCTAAGAATCGGAACAACCGCAAGTTTACGTCCGGAAATCATAGGAGTCATGCATTTTTCAATTGGAGTTTCAATCTCTACATCTTCAAGTTCAAGATCTCCCATTGCCTCAAAACCTTCAAGCATGGCAATCTCTTCTACAAGCTTTCTGAATTCATTAGTTCCTGTTCCCTTATCTCTCAAAATCGAAATTTTGTGCTGAATCAACGGATGTTCAAAAATTGTAATATTTTTTTCTTCTTTAAAATTAATCATAACTTAACCTCTGTTTTTCCATCTATATAGATGTATTATTTGATTTTTAATTATTATTCATCATCTGTATTGCTTACATATACGCCACGGCTTTGGTCTCCGCTTGGATTTACACCAAACCTATAATCATTACCCGGTAAAACAGCATTAAGGATAATACCTGCAATAGCTGCGATAGCAAGTGCTGTGAGTGTAATATGAGTTCCAGCTATTGTGAATGTAAGTCCATCTGAAAAACCAAGACCGCATACAAAGATTACGCCTGCAATTATAAGGTTACGTGACTTTGTAAGGTCTACCTTATTTTCAACAACATTTCTTACACCAATAGCTGAAATCATACCATAAAGCATAAATGAAACACCACCGATTATGGCTGCCGGCATTGTTGAAATAATCTCTGAAAACTTAGGTATAAATGAAAGTATCACTGCAAGGCCTGCAGCAATTCTTATTACTCTTGGGTCATATACCTTTGAAAGTTCAAGAACACCTGTATTTTCACCATATGTAGTATTAGCCGGTCCACCAATAAGACCTGCAAACGCTGTAGCAAGTCCATCACCCATTATTGTTCTGTGAAGGCCCGGATCTGCTATAAAATTCTCATCAACAGTAGCTGATATAGCTGACATATCTCCAACATGTTCCATCATTGTTGCAATAGCGATAGGTGCCATTACAAGAATTGCTGTAATATCAAACTTGCAAATCTGGAATTTTGGAAAACCAATCCAGCTTGCTGATGAAACAGATGCAAAATTAAGTATTGCTGAACCATCAGGATTTGTAACTCCAAATGCATTAAGAATCAATGCAAAAGCATATGAAATGATTACACCCATAAGGATAGGAATAATCTTAAACATTCCCTTGCCCCAGATATTAAATATTATTATTACGGCAAGTGCAACTACGGCAAGAAGCCAGTTAGTTGAAGCATTAGATATTGCTGATGAAGCAAGTGAAAGACCAATACAAATAATAATTGGTCCTGTAACTACCGGTGGAAGGAATCTCATAACTCTGTTCACACCGACAAGCTTAAAAATTAAAGCTATAACAAGATATAACAGACCTGCTACAACGATACCGCCACATGCATATGCAGCTTTCTCATTAGCACCCATATCGGCATAAATTCCTGTATTGAGATTGGCTACTGTATAAAATCCACCAAGAAATGCGAATGATGAGCCAAGAAATGCAGGAACTTTAAATTTTGAGCAGACATGGAAAATTAATGTTCCAATACCGGCACAAAACAGTGTAACAGATACTGTAAGACCTCTTGTTATTGGTTCGCCACATGAATTCTGAAAATATCCTGCTACAAGAATAGGTACCAGAATCGTAGCTCCAAACATGGCAAACATATGCTGTATTCCAAGAATCAGCATTTTCGGAATTCCGAGCTGTCGTGCATCACGAACAGCTTCTTGATTTTTCTCGTTCATTAGTTTTTCTCCCTGTTAAAAATAATTTACATAATGATAACATATTTCACCCAGTTTTTAAACATGCTTTTTCATTTAAAAAACAGTAACTTAAAAAATAGCAAATATATCTGTACTTTCTTGAAGTGTCTTTGCTATAGCCTTATTTTCTTTCATTTTGCTACTGATATTAACTATATCTTCAACAAGGTTCTGTGTATTTTCTGCCGTGCTGTTGACACCCTCCGCACCTTCATCAACCGCAGCCGTAATAGTGTTAATAGAACCTGCTATCTCATCAATGTTTTTCTTTAAAGCGTCAGTTTTTAATACAAACTCATTCATAGCATCTTCAATATATGATGCATTATTTTTATATGAAGCACCACTATCAACAAACCTTTCAAATTCAGGGAGTATCGTCTGCTGCATATATTTAACAAGATTGTTAGCGTTATCCGATAAATTAGATACTGCTTTAACTACAACCGAATTTATCTGTTGTATTCTGTTTGCTGTTTCTCTGCTTGAATCTGCAAGCTGGCGTATCTCTTCTGCAACAACCGCAAATCCTTTTCCTGCTTCTCCAGCCCTCGCTGCCTCAATCGATGCATTCAATGCAAGAAGATTGGTCTGGCTTGATATACTTAAAATATCGTTAGTCAGATTATTAACCTGGTCAACACTTTTGCTGTCTTCAATCGCATTATTTAGTACTTCCAGTATCTCACCAACCTTTTCACTTGTCTGTTCCATATTGTTTCTGGCATTACTTTCCATATTATCAGCATCTTCTTTCATCTGCTTAGAAAATGTATTAATCTCATTTGACTTTGATGCTATTATATCAACGTCTTCACGTACATTATTCGCACTGTCATTAATAACATTAACTGATTGTCCTACATCCTGCATAGTTGCAGATAATTCTTCTGTCATTGCTGATAAATCAGAAGCACTATCATTAGAGGCAGCCACACTTTTATCTACTGCCTCTACAACGCCTTCCATCAGGTTTGTATTCTCAATAATCAGTTTAAGTATTCCCTGAAGTTTTTCCATAAAAATATTAATTCCATTACCGAGATCAGCAATCTCATCATTAGACAGTATTGTAACTCTCTTAGTAAGATCACCTTCTCCATTATCTATTCCACTTATAATTTCCCTAATATCTTTATTCGTTGCAAGTATCGGTTTTATAATATATTTCATAACACAATACAATGCTGTAAGCAGTAACAATATACTTATTGCAATAATAACAATACTACATATAAGAGAACCTGTATATACTGCCGAAAGTCTTTCTCTTGCAGTTGAAGCTGTAGAATTAGCATGTTCTTTTAATACATTTATATTTTCCTGTATTGCACTGCTGCTATCGCTTACTACTCCGTTTGCCAATGCATATGCCTCTTCTTTCTTACCAAGTGCACTATATGCCATAATACTTCCAAGCTCTTTTTTCATAATTTCATAATTCTGTACAAGTGAATTATAAACTTCCTGATCAGAATCACTGACATACTTCTTATAATCTTCAAGATTATTTTCAAGTTCTGACTGTTCCTTCCTTATATCTTCCACTACAGAAATCATTGTATTAAGGTCAGTTGCAATAATATGAGACAACCCCAGCTTATGTATTGACTGTGTTGCATTCTGGATTTCACCTAGTTCTGATATACTATTCATACAATCATCCGCAATATCAGATGCATTTGAATTAACCATTCTTATATTATTAATAGCCATTATATTGGATACCACAGATAATATTCCAAGAATAAATACGGGAATAAGTATCAGTACCTTTAAGCTTGTTCTTTTCTTATTTACCATAAAAGTCTCCATTCTGCTTATCTTAATATCAGCAATGTAATATCATAAAAGCCATCACTTAATAGTTGATGCTGTAATACCATTAACAAGTTTATCCATAAGCTCCTGGTCTGTCATTCCATTATTAGTTCCACTCAATATCGTATCGCCAAAATCCTTGCATGCATCCCAGAAACTGTTGCCAACTCGCTGCAATGTTCCATATTTAGACTGTTCAATTACAGCTTGTATTGCTGGAACTTTTTTCACTTCATCTGAAGCTGCCACATTTATGTTTGACGGTCCCTGATTACGCTCTTTAAATCTCAGTTTTTGATTATCTTCATTAGTCATCCAGTCCGCAAGTCTGCATGCCCAGTCCCTATTCTCTGAATATGCATTAACCCCCATCATCTTATATCCGGTAAAAGAAGACATCTGTACTTCCTTGCCTGCAACAGTATATGTCGGAAGTTTACATGCACCATAATTTTCGCCATATATTGCTTTTACATTCATAACATCCCATACACCGCTTATACCTGCTATAACATCCCCTGACTTCATTGCAGCCGCAATATCTCCATTAGGCATGCTTACAAAACCAGGATTTGATGCTATAGCTGAAAGTGCTGATTTAATATCCGTTCCTTTAATATCACCAGATTCAGAATTCCAATTACATTTATTAGTTACGCCATCAGGATTAATTGATAAATTAAGTCCTGTATTACCAAAAAATGTATACATGTACCACCCCGAATTAAATTCCATGGCAAACTTCTTTCCTGATGATGCCGCTACCGACATCATTTTATCCAATGACTTTACATCATCAGCCGAAAAATAATTTTTATCATAATACATAAAATAACCGTTATCAGCTGTCATAGGATATGCATATATTTTATCATCTAACGTAGCCGCTTTCACCGATTCTTCAATATTAGCAGATTTTACTTTTTCAGCATCAGGTATCTCAACCAAAACACCACCTGCAACAAGTGATGTAAGCTGATCATCAGGAAATGAAAAAACATCTGCACCATTATGTACATCTGTAAGCATTACATCTCTTACTTTAGCATCTGCCTGAACATCAATTGTAATATCAAATTGTGCCTCATCTTTATAATGTTCTTTAAAACTCTCCACCATTTTTGATGTTGTATCAACATTATCTTTCTCGCTCCATACAGTAAGCTTTACAATATTATTATTTTCGTTGTCCTCTTCTTTTTTAACGTTATCTGTTCCATGTATACCACACCCTGAAAACAGAAGTGCAGATACCATAAAAACTGACATAACTTTCCTTATTTTTTTTTGCATAACAAAATTTCTCCTTTGCCAATTATTTACCTATATACTTTATTATTAAACCATACATCATTATTTATTTTATATAATATATCAGATCTCAATTACTGTAAAGTCCTAATTGTAAAATAGACCATTGAAATCTATACTTTATCCTGATAAAATATACTTAAAATTATAACTTGATTTTTTAAAAGCACCGATGTCAGGTATCTGTACAGCCGATGCACAGTTTTACCATCCAAGGAGGAAGATACTAATGATACGAGGCGAGCTTTTTGAACTTGAATGTTTAGAATATCTACAAAACAAATATAGATATGAAAATGTCCATTTCCACCACAACGGTGGAATGGATTCAACTATGTCCGATATTTCTGTTATTAAAAACGGAAAAGTTGCATTTTTTATTGAGGTTAAAGATAATACGGCTCAATCCGGGCAATTCGTTGTACATCCTGATGCTGATTCTCACAGCTTTGGATTTTCTTCAAAAAATCACAGCATACAAAATCCAATGACGTATGCCATTATTGATTATATGAATAACGATTTTTACAGATTTTACAACGCCGGAACCGCCGGTGCAGCAATTGATATTGATTCTTCTGTATTTGCCGGCTGGATTATCGGACATTACCAGCAGCGAAATGTACGATATATAATAAGCCACGATTATAATTATGTAATACTTCCAATAAGAAAGTTTGCCGAATATTTCAGCATTACAGCCAGCTGCCGCATCAAAGGCAGCGGCTCATCTAAACCAGCCGAAAAAGATTATGATTTTATAACACAGGCAATTAAGCAAGTTTATAAAAATGCTAAATTTTTCCAAGACAATAAAAAATTATATGCTTCTATTAGTGAGCCTGTTTATGAAAAAAGATTTCCAATAAATTCAAATACTTTTTACCTTTCTGATTTAGGAAATGATACATATGAAATAAGGAAGTTGTCAAACACACGCAATATGACTGTGATTTTTTCTATTAAGCTGAAAAAATCACAGGATATAAATGATCTAGCTGAATTTGAAATTGACCTTAAATGATTGCTTTTCCTATTTCTATGCCTATATACTGAATTACATCCACAACTACAGAATTACCAAACTGCTGGTAGGCATGGCTTGATTTATCACTTATTATATATGAGTCCGGATATCCCATAAGTCTTGCACATTCTCTCGGATGAAGTTTTCTCGGTCTGCCATCAACAAGATAACCGCCTGTTTTTGCAAATACACCGCCTCCGTATGCCGAAAATGTAACAGCAATTCCTTTTGTACTATAAATGCGTTCTCCCTGTCCGCCTTTATTGACTATTCCAAGTCTTATAGGCTTATTGCTGTATACATTGTCTTCTAAATCATTATAAAATATATCTGGTCTTTCAACATATAAGTCTTTTGTCAGTGACTTATCCTGCAAAAGATAATCCTCAACATGATTTGTCAGCTTTACAGGCAGCGGAAATTGAAAATCGTTAATTTCAACATCATTTCTGAAACATACCATATATATTCTTTCGCGTTTCTGTGGAATCCCATAATCTACGGCATTAAGAACTTTTTTATAAAACCTGTACCCGAGCTGTTTCATAGTTGTACTCACAACACTTAATGTCTTTCCGTAATCATGTGTCTCAAAATTTTTAACATTTTCCATAAAAACAATTTTGGGTCTTTTTTCTTTTACTATACGTGCGACATCAAAAAACAATGTTCCCCTGCTGTCTTCAAATCCGCGTTGTTTTCCACTTATTGAAAATGCCTGACAGGGAAAACCTGCACATAATATATCATGTTCAGGAATTGTTTTTTCATCTATTTTTGTAATATCCCCTGCCGGAATTTCGCCAAAATTTTTATAATAAACCTGACATACTGGTTCATTCCATTCATCTGAATATACACATTCGGCACCTAGTGATTCCAATGCCAATCTAAATCCACCAAGACCAGCAAATAAATCTATAAATTTATACCCTTGTAAATATTTATTTTTTATTGTAATCACTTAGCACCTCCTGTTTTTATTTTTTTACCATATTCATGTGCGTTATTCCCGTGACTCTGTCGTAAATCATATTTCTGGTATCGCTGAAAAGGCATAATACCAGGTCAACGACAAAATATGCCGCTATTATTATAAATATCCCACATCCGATGCCATAAAACACATATTCCCAGCCGGTGGCTGTTTCTGTCAGTTTATATAAGCCATATGCATATATAAGTGAAGGAAGCTCTATCATATATAATATGATGTATCTGAAAAACAACCTGAAAATTCCGGCTTCTTTAAAATTGGTGCGGTCAGCCATAATATTTTCATTTGTGCCATTCACAAGCCTTATATTAACAAGTGCTTTTCCAACAGTCCGGCCTTTTGATGCAGCTGTAACAACAGTAAACACAATTGTTACATACGCCGAAATGCACATGATATAACGTGAATCATATATTATATTAATAATTATTTCTTTGTTAAATACAAAAAAGGCCACAACAGGTGCAATTATCAATGCAATATCAATAACCCACGCAACAATTCTTCTGAATTCTGATACAATCTCACCACGACTGTATGCTATCTCGTCCAATTTTTCTCTTTTTGGTATAAAAAATACAAAAAGCGGCGTGATTAAATATCCAGTCATTCCACCAAGCGTATTACATATAAGGTCATCAACCTCAAAAAATCTGTATGGATATCTATATATTCCATACAGACCAGATAACTGTGTAAGCTCAAAAAAGAGGCTGTACACAAATGACATTATAAGCACCTGCCACCATTTTCTTCTGAAATAATATCTCAGATACACTCCAAATGGCAGTAATAAAAGTATATTAAATATTATCTGCCAGAAATCAGCACAGCTGAATATGTTAATATATGTTGCCGGACTTTTAAAATTAATATGTGAATTTACAATCACTCTTTTAACCGCATCAAACGGCACAAGCAGCATGCACGCTGAGTCAGGTGATACAGAATCAAGCGGTGGGAGCGGCAGTATTGTCATAAAATATGACGTCAGCATATAAAATATAAACGTATATATAATTCCGGTTCTCAACACAAGTATAGAACCATATTTGTGATATTCATACAAAATATATGGTATTGTAAAAAGCAATGCAAGAACCGGAAAAACATAACACGCTGATATTATAGGTTTTAAATATATCTGCATTTTTTTAAACTTCGTAATCAAGGCATGATCTTATTGCTGTATATGGTCTTACTTTACCGTCTGCAACCGCAACATGCTTAGGATTAACAGCATATGCTTTTAATGCATCAACACTCTCAAATGTTGTATCAAGCATTACATCAGCTGTCGATGACTCAAGCCCGTTAATATTTACATGAACATCAATAAGTCCCGGAATCTGGCCTGCAAGTCCCTCAAGTCCTTCCTTTATACCTTTTTTTACACTTTCTTTTTCTTCTTTACCAAGTTCATCTTTTAATTTCCATAAAATTACGTGTTTAATCATACCTTTTATCTCCAATCTGTTTTTTACTGATATTCTAATATTATACTATATTTCGAGCTGTTTTGGCAGAAATATCAATATTTTTATTTCACAATCAGATAACTTGTAATGCAATAAAGCGTCTGTCCATTGTATACAACACGCGACCAGCCAACTTCATTGTTATAACCTGTCCTTGTAAGAATCGTTCCATTTTTAACCGACGCAACAACAACCGAATCCGAATCCGTATAACTTGGCTTCGACCTCAGATTAACTTCATCTTTCGGAGTTACCTCATCATTGCAGCTTATAAACTGAGTCATAAACTGCTGTGTTTCTGTCTGCGTCGGTGCGGACAAATCGGTTGTAAGATAGCTCGATACAGCATAAACATTCTGACCGTTATAGTTAAGCCTTGACCAGCCGCTGTCACTGATTCCTGTTCTTGTCACCGTCTCACCGTTATTTAATGTCGCAATTATTGTTGAATCAGTGTCCTGACTAGGTTTATTTCTTAATCTTACATATTCTTTTGCTGTAACAGTATCATTTACCGATGTAAAATTCATATTTGCTTCAACATCTGCACTTGCATCCGCAGCCGTCTCACCGCTCATCGTTCCCGCACTCTGGCTGTATCCGAAATATGCAACATTTATATCAACATTTGTGCTTATTCCGCTTACATTTCCATTACTTGTATACTGCCACATTGCACATGCTCCCGAATAAGATGTTGAGGATGTATCCGGATAAGGAACTGACGGATATTGTGCAACCCACATTTTATAATTATTTTCAAGTGTTGATGTATTCCATCTGCTGTTTCCTGTAAGATGCGATGCTGAAGCATAAAACATCGGCGTGTAACCTCTTGAATATATTTCCTGTAAAAATGCATCTGCAACATTAGTCCTGTCATCATTAGACATACCATTCTGCCTGCTGTCCGCCGAGTCAAAGCCCTCACAATCAAATGCCACAGGATAAGTTATATTATAATTTGCAATATAATCTGCAACCCAGCCAGCTTCTTCAATTGCTTCACTCTCATTTACCGCTGATGAAAAAAAATATACTCCGACTTTTATTCCGTTGGCTGCTGCCTGCTGCATGTTATATTTTGCATTAGTATCAGCATATATTACACCGGTTTTCTGTGTTCTGTAACCGACTCGTATCATTGCAAAATCAACACCGGATGATGCTACTTCCGCCCAGTCTATAGTTCCCTGATATTTAGAAACATCTATGCCGATTGTCGTATCTGCCGTTTCATTGCCTCCCGCCGAAAGAGTGACCGAAGCACCGCTTCCTTCATCTGACATTCCCATGTCGGCCTCATACTGAGGGTCTTCCTGCTTTTCTTCATCAGAAGAAAGTGTTGCCGTATCAGAAGCACAGCCTGTCTGCGTCACACTCTGTGCAGTTGTAGTCTCTGTTACAACATCAACCGTTCCGGCTGTCTTATTCTTTTTGCCGAAATTTATCACAACAACTATAACAACTGCAATTATTGCCACTGCAAGCAATGCCGCAACAGGAATGATTTTTCTTATGTCAAACGGCTCGTCTGTAAGATATCCGAACTCGTCTTTGTCTTTCTTAAATAATTTTATAAATTTATTCATAACATGGGCTCCCAATATTTATATTTTATGATTTAACCAGTTACCAGCTAAAATCGAATAAATATCTCCTAATAATAAATCCACAAAGCTGCAGGAATATATCCCGGTAATGTTCTCTTGATATTGTACCTGTTCTCTGTATGGCATTTAGATTACTATTCGCATCACCATTATAGTTTCATTTCTGCATTTGAGCAATACATTTCTCGTACAGCCATCACTGAAGCATTGACCGCACCATACTGAGCATAATTGGAATCAGCCATATTCTGAACATAACGCCTTCATTATTTTGTATTGCTTTATTTTTCTACAACAAATTCCTTATTTTATCACAACCCGATGAAATACTTTTTTCCCTTTCTTTATTTTAATTCCGCTTGCAAGCTCAGATTTTTTTATAACTTTATAAGCATCATCCACTTTATTACCATCAATGTTCACACCGCCTTGCAAAACAAGCCTTCTTGCTTCGGATTTACTGCTTGAAAGTTTACACATGACCATTAAATCCAGAAGCAAAACACCATCCTCTGATATCTCTGCTTCATCAATTTCCGTTGTTGGCATATGGCTGTCATCACCTACACCTGAAAATAGTGCATGAGATACTTCTTTTGCTTTACGTGCTTCCTCTTCACCATGAACAAGATTTGTCAGATCATATGCAAGTGCTTCTTTCTTTTCATTAGTTCTGCTATCATCCCATTTTTCCATTTCATCCAGTTCTTCTACAGGAATAAATGTAAGCATACGAAGGCACTTCATAACATCTGCATCATCAATATTGCGCCAATACTGGTAAAACTCATATGGTGTTGTTTTTCTCGGATCAAGCCAGACTGCACCTTTCGCAGTTTTCCCCATCTTCTTACCTTCACTGTTCATCAACAGCGTAATCGTCATTGCATACGCATCTTTTCCCGTTTTTCTACGAATCAGATTTGTACCTGCAAGCATATTACTCCACTGATCATCTCCACCAAACTGCATATTACAGCCATAATGCTCATTCAAGTATAAAAAATCATAGGACTGCATAATCATATAGTTAAATTCAAAGAAACTCAAACCACGTTCCATACGCTGCTTATAGCACTCAGCACGCAACATGTTATTTACAGAAAAACATGCTCCTACATCTCTCAGCAAATCCACATACTTCAAATCCAAGAGCCAGTCTGCATTATTTACAACTATTGCCTTGTCTTCACCAAATTCAATAAATTTACTAATCTGCTTTAAGAAACAGTCACAGTTATGTTTTATTGTGTCCGGTTCCATCATTGAACGCATATCTGTACGACCAGAGGGATCTCCAATAAATCCAGTTCCTCCACCAAGCAGAACAACTGGTTTATTACCAGCCATCTGCAAACGTTTCATAAGGCACAATGCCATAAAATGCCCAACGTGAAGAGAATCTGCTGTCGGGTCAAATCCAATATAAAACCTTGCACCTCCTTTATTAATAAGTTCTCTGATTTCTTCCTCATCTGTTACCTGTGCGATTAATCCACGGGCTTTCAATTCATCATAAATTTCCATCTTTTTTCCTCCTAAACAAAAAGACCAGATAAGAATAAATCTTATCTGGCCATTACTGTCCATCCGGCTACATGATTGTGCCTTGCAAGGTGCATATGCACCGTCCGATTATAGTGATAGAGTATATGTTAAATATCTGTTGTTGTCAAGCCTCTTAAACTATCTAATATTACTATTTTGTAATCTGTTTCCCATTCTTTCGTCATTCCCTGAGTTGTCTGCCTGATGCTGTTTCTCATACTTTCTTCTAATATCTGCTGGTTATCTTTTGCATTATATCCATTTATATATATCTGCTGAACCATATCTTTCACTTTTTTTATGATCTGTCCTCCATAATTTCCACTTAAAAAGGATGCTGGCATTGCTTAACTTGTTACAGTAATGTTTTACAATAATGGTTTAATGCAAATGTGTGGAATGCTTATATTTTTGCACAATTCATTATGATTTTCTGACACATATCATATCCTAACGCAGAGCTGTTCAAAGACAATGTATAATTGCCTGCCATTCCCCATTTCTGCTCCGTGTAAAAGTTATAATTTGTCATACGTCTTTTATCTGTGTCATTTATCATTTTTATTGCATCAGCTTCTGTAACATTATATAATTTGCAGATACGCTGTGTTTTTTCCGGCATATCCCCATGAATAAACACATTTAACACATCATCACTGTCTTTCAGAATATAATCAGCATTTCTTCCAACGATTACACAAGGCTGCTTTCCAGCCAACTCTAAAATAACTTTTCTCTGTGCTTCATATACGATATCTTCTACGGACTTTCCTGTAACATCGCGTCCGGCAAATGCATATGCAACTAAACCTTTCTTTGGAGATAACTCAGCATTTTCCTTAATGTACTCTGGTGACAATCCTGATTGTTCTGCAATCTGTCCAATAATATCCTTGTCATAATATGTAATTCCAAGTTTCTTTGCCACTTCTTCACCGATAAAACGTCCACCACTTCCAAATTCCCTGCTGATTGTAATAATTCTTTTTGCCATTTCCTATTTCTCCTTAATCCAAAACATCTACTTTATTCTTTCTTATTCTCTTTAAAAATGCATATCCTATCAGGCATGAAATAACCTCAGTTATTGGGAATGCCCACCAGATCAGGGAAACTCCCATCTGACCATTTTTTACAAACACAGAAAAAATTCCAGCCAATGGCAGGATAATGATAAGCTGTCTCAAAAGAGAGATTACCAATGATTCAATACCGCCATCCAGTGCCTGATAAATACCCTGATAAGCAACATTTATTCCGGCAAACAGAAAGCTTATTGAAATCACCCTCATTGCCCCGATAAAATATTCCCTCGACTGTCCTGCATTGAACAAAGTTGCAAAAGCTTCAGGGAAAATTTCCGTAATTGCAATTCCAAGAATCATTAGTACAACGGTATAGAGCAGTCCATACCTGATTCCATCCTGAATTCTCTTTTTACTTCTCATTCCATAAGCAAATGCAATAATCGGAGTGATTGCATCTCTAAGTCCAAAAGCAAGGAACAATACAAACTGCTGTACTTTATAGAACAATCCGTATGCGGTCTGTGCGGAGGAACTGAATTTTAAAATCAGATTCATCACATATACCATGATAGACATAAGTGCCTGTGCAATAATTGCTGGAAGTCCAATTGCATATATTTCCTTGATTATTCCGCTATCCGGCTTCATATACTTTACATCATGTTCAAATTCCTTATTCATTTTCATATGAAATACAAATAATAATATTGCAGACGCAACCTGTCCAATAACAGTTGCATATGCAGCTCCCTTCACTCCCATTTCAGAAACCGGTCCAATACCATAAATCATAATCGGATCAAGAACAATATTCACCACTGCACCCACAACCTGACCGATTGTAGAATATAGTGAACGTCCTGTTGCCTGTAAGAGTTTTTCAAATAATGAAAAGAAAATAATTCCAAATGAAATTACGCAACATATTCTTAAGTAGTCTGTTCCCATTGATATAACTTCAGGGTCAATTGTCTGTGATGAAATATATGCTCTTACTCCAAAAAATCCAAACAACAGACACACCGCATAAATAATCACTCCAAGAAACAAACTGTTCCCCGCAACCTTTGCTGCTTTTTTACCATTTCCCTGTCCAAGTGTTCTTGCAAGAAGTGCATTTGTTCCCACACCTGTTCCGATTCCAACTGCTACCATAAGCATCTGAACCGGAAACACCAGTGTCAATGCATTAAGTGCTGCCTCACTTCCTGATTTCATGTTTCCAACAAAGGCACTGTCTACAATGTTGTAAACCGCCTGCAATGCCATAGATAAGATCATCGGTATTCCCATCTGAACCATGAGCTTATTTACCGGCATCTCTCTCATCTTGTTACTTTCTGCCATTTTACAATCCTCCTTGTTTTGCGAAGCAAAATCCGAACCCTTTGGTGAGGAGAGGATTTAGCCTCCTTGTTTTGCGAAGCAAAATCCGAACCCTCTGGTGAGGAGAGGATTTAGCCTCCTTGTTTTGCACAAAAAAAGTGTGTACTTACCTCATAAGCTGGACTTACGCTGATAAGCTACACACTTTTAAATGCATTATATATTTTCATAATGTGCGACAGCAGGCACACAAAAAAACGAGCAGCAAAACTGGATTTACGCTAGTCTGCTACTCGTTTAGAAGTTATTATAGTTCTCTTCTGGGGAAAAGTCAAAAAAAAAATTTCTTACTTTTTCTAATGCTCTGCACTCATCAGCTTTAACGGAAGTGCCAGAAGAACTGCACCACCAACTATATTTCCAAGTGTAACAAAAAACTGGCTTTTTATTACTGCTGCCGTTCCAATATCACCAAGAAGCATATACCCTATTGTAAATGTTCCCATATTGGCAACGCAGTGCTCAAACCCTGCCAGAACAAACGCCGTAATAATACAAAACATCATTATCATCTTACCGCTCTCACTCTTTAATTTCATACCTGTATAGACAGCAAGACATACAAGAAAATTACACAAAACGCCACGTATAAACAATTCCATCGGTGTCGCATCAAGTTTTGTATATATAAAACTTCTGTAATAATCAACAAGAATCTGATGTGAGGCATTACTCCATACAAAAAGTCCGCCTAATATAAATGAACCCACAAAATTACCTATATAACTTATAACCCAAGTCTTTATCATATCTGACACTTTACATGTCTTTGTATACACACCCATCGCCATTACCATATTATTTCCGGTAAAAAGTTCTCCTCCGATAAAAACAACGAGAATTATCGCAATTGAGAAAAATATTGAACTTATAAGTTTGCCAAACTGCGGATATGTTTTTAACAAAACCGCTGCTGTCACATTAGAAAGCATAGTTGCAACAACTATGAAAAATCCTGCTACAATCGCCCTTATAAAATATTTTCCCAAATGATTATTACAAATATCAGCCTTGTTAAAAGCCGCTTTTTTCATAATCTCCAAATCACTGTCAAGCATATTTTTTCCTCTTTCATCCTTTTTGTATATTAAACACCTGCATCAAGACACAGGCCAAACGGAGATATTTTAATCCTATGATTCTTTAAAGTCAACCAATAAAATAAAAAAATACGTAATTATTACAGAAAATATTGACACTTTTATCAAATTTTAAAAAAAATAATACTTTATTACCAATTACATGTTATAATAGTTTACAAAGTAACTCAGTGAACAATTTAATATAATATATAGGGAGATTTTGCATGTTTAAAAGGAAAAAAAAGGATGAGATTTTGTCTGACCATGATGCGGTACAGATACTTGATACTATTGATAAAATTATTGCAGGTAACTTCAGCGGTGTTAATCCTGTTGACTTTAACAACCCCGAATATGGTGAAAAGCTCAATAAAATGCTGCATGTTTTTACAGAAGTAAATAACCCTGTTGTAATGCGTCTCAATGAAACAATGGGTGTTATCGGTGACAACACTCTTATAAAGAATACTCTGGAACAGGTCGAATCACAGACAAAATCAATACAGCACATGGAAAATTCCAGCCAGCATCTCGAAAGCTCTATTGAAAACATTTCTGATGCAATGGGAGATATCCGCACAAACACTCACAAAATTCTATCAGTTTCACAAAATATAACTACAGACATGAATGACAGTATTAAAGCTGTCAATAAATCATCTGAAAAAATCAACACTATCAATCAGAATGTCCAGGATTTCAAAGGAAAAATCAATAAAATAGAAGAAATTGTTGACATTGTCCAAAATGTCGCAAGCCAGAGTAATCTTCTTGCTTTAAATGCTTCTATTGAAGCTGCAAGAGCAGGTGAAGCCGGAAAAGGCTTTTCTGTCGTTGCCGAACAGGTAAGAATTTTATCTTCAAACACTTCACAATCAGCCGAAGATATTGTAAAATATGTTGCTGAATTAAGAGAAAGCATTGACTCACTTGCCTCTGCAATGGATGAGACAACTCTCACACTTGGAGAAGGAAATAAGAAAGTTGAGCAGTCGCTTGCCGCCATACAGCAGATGAATGACCAGATGGACAACATAAGCGTAAGCGTTGACAGTATATTTAACGACATTGACACGCAAACCGGTGTAACAAAATCATTTGCAAAACAAATTGAAAATATTTCTCAAAGTTATAACATTTTATCTGATGAATGTATACAATCAGGACAACGTGTATTTAAATTAGGACGTTATCTTGACAAGACCAGAAGTGACCTGGTTCGTGGATGTTCTAATATCACACAGCAGGACTGGATGCGTGTATTTGAAGTAGATCACTATGTTCTTACATGGCGTGTATACAACAATATTGTCGGATTTGAACACTTAAAGAAAAAACAGGTTGATAACCCTTTGGGATGCAAGCTTGGAAAATGGCTGAACAGCCAGACTGACAGCCGTCTTACTGAAAGTCCGGAATTTGGTCAGCTTGTCAAAACGCATGAAGTTCTTCATCACTTTGCCACTCTATCATGGCAGGCAAAAGAAGATGGGGACGACAAAAAAGCTCTCTCATATTTTAACGATACATATGATGCTTTCTTAAAATATGATAAAGCTCTTAATAATCTCCAGAAAAAAATGCAGCAGCTTGGTTATAATAATGCAACACAGATTGTTTCATTTGAAGAATAATTGATTATTTTATCAGAAAGGATAACACACAATGAGCATCAATAATGAAAATGAAAATCCACTTGGGTACAAAAACGAGGGAAAACTTCTTGTAGGATTTGCAATTCCATGTATTATATCAATGCTTGTTACTGCGTTATACAACATCGTCGATCAGATTTTTATCGGTCAGGGTATCGGTATGCTTGGAAATGCAGCAACAAATATTGCATTTCCACTATCAACAACATGCACTGCTATATCACTCCTGCTCGGAATTGGTTGTGCAACCAATTACTCACTGCATCTTGGTGCAGGTGAAAAGAAAGAATCAGAAAAATATGCCGGCAATGGAATAATTCTTATGACTATAATGGGAATACTTTTATTTCTTATAACCACTATATTCCTTACACCACTGCTTAAATTTTTCGGTGCAACACCTGATGTACTTCCATATGCAGAAGCATATACACGTATTACTGCTATAGGCTTTCCATTTCTGATAGCCAATACAGGGATGAGCAAGCTGATTCTCGCAGACGGAAGTCCAAACTATTCAATGACGTCAATGCTTATCGGTGCAATTGTAAATACAATTCTTGATCCTGTCTTCATATTTATATTTAAGATGGGAATGACAGGTGCTGCACTTGCAACTATTATTGGACAGATAATTTCATTTTGCATAAGTTTACGCTATATGTTTCATTTTAAAAATATAAAATTAAGCAAAAGCAGCTTTACAGTTTCAATGCATCATTGGAAAAATATTTTTATCCTCGGAGCAAGTGCATGTTTCAACCAGATTGCAATGACAGCCGTTCAGATTGTAATGAATAACACACTTGCACATTATGGTGCAATGTCTGTATATGGCGGTGATATTCCTCTCGCATGTGCCGGAATTATCACAAAAGTAAATATGATATTTATGTCATTTGTAATCGGAATATCTCAGGGAACACAGCCTGTTATCGGCTTTAATTACGGAGCAAAAAAATATAAACGTGTACGTAAAACATATCTGCTGGCACTTGCTGCAGCTTCCGGTTTATCGCTTATTGCATTTGTATGTTTTCAGGTATTTCCACGCCAGATTATCAGTATATTCGGTAACGGAAGTGAATTATATTTTAAGTTTTCTGAAAGGTATTTCAGAATATATATGTTTTTGACAATCATCAACGGAATACAGCCTGTAACATCAAATTTCTTTAATTCTATAGGTAAATCAAGACTTGGTGTATTTATGTCACTTACAAGACAGATATTGTTCCTGCTTCCGCTTATAATTATTTTCCCTATTTTTATGGGAATTGACGGCGTAATGTATGCAGGTCCTATCGCCGATGCAGCCGCCGCCATTGTATGTGGATATTTTACAATAAGAGAATTAAAAGAATTGAAAAATCTCGAAAAATCTTTAGAAGCCGCAGTTATATAAAACCGCGGCTTCTGCTATTCTATCACTTACGTCTTATAGCTTTATTAATCTTTTTTTCAAGTTCTTTTTCAAACTGTTTTTCAAACATAAGTTCATATCTGCTGCCACTTACAGGCAATGCAACTTTTCTGTTTTTCCATGATGAAAGGTATATTGCATTGGATAAATAAAGACTGTTAATAGCTTCGTCTCCATTTGCAACACACCTTCCCGCTGCATATTCTGTCAGTAGTTTTTCATATGCACCATCATTTGGCTCTGTCTTTATATCTTTCCACTCATACTTTGGCTTAGCAAATAAATCACCATTTCCTCTTCTGTATTCTATTTCCGGCTTGTCAAGTTCACATACACGAAGCTGGCCTTTATCACATACAAGAAGAGCATTATCAAGACTTATCTCCAGCCTGTTGACACCGGGTGCCTCGCCTGTTGATGCAATAAACACTCCGCTTGCACCATTCTCCCATTCCATATATGCTGTGACATCATCTTCTACCTCTATCGGATGATACTTGCCTTCACTGCAAAATCCGGCAACATCTGAAGGATTTCCACATATCCATGACAATAAATCAAGATTATGAGGACACTGGTTAAGCAGAGTTCCTCCTCCGTCATATTTCCACGTTGCTCTCCATTTACCAGATTCATAATATGCATCAGGTCTGTACCAGTCTGTAATAACCCAGTTTACCCTTTTAATATTACCATACGTTTTATTATCGATTATTTCTTTTATTTTTCTATAAACAGGAAATGTTCTCTGATGGAAAATGAATCCGTATTGAAGTTTCGGACAGCTTTTTTTTGCACTCTGATATGCCTCCCACATACTTCTTGCCTGTCTTGAATAAACTCCTGCAGGTTTATCACAAAGTACACTTATTCCACGTTCAAACGCTTTCTTAACAAGTTCTTCATGTGAATAATGTGGTGTTACTATTATTACTGCATCCACTGACAGACTGTTGTCATCTATGGCAGCATACATATCGTCACCCGAATTAAACTTCATAAGTTCAGGTGAAACATATTGTCTAATCATATCCCATCTTTCATCAGTAACTCTTGTTATCGCAGCAAGTTCCATGCCTTTGACATCACCTTTTGCTATCATCAGGGCATATTTTGCACCCATATTTCCCATTCCTATAATTCCAACTTTCATATTAACCGCCTTTCTGTATCCTGTTTTTTTGTTTTCTTCGAGACACTTCATGTTTTTCACAATTTTTTCATAAAATCAACAATTATTAATCACATTTTATCTGTAATATAAACAATGTCGAAAGACATTAGATAAAACCTTTTCATAAACTCCGATAGCTGTCCTGATACTATCTCCCTTTTTTGTCAGGCAGCTGTCATTCCCCCTCTTCCCTATAATTTTATTATATAACTTTTATTTTTGCATTGGTACTTATTATTTAAATTTGCATCTAAAATTTTACATGTAAAATTAAAATTATTTGACATAATCCGTCATTAATGTTATATTATTCAACCCTATCTATTGTGGGGATTATTTTTACATCATCACAAGGAGATTTCTATGACATTTTATCAGGAATTACAGCTTAGTTCTGCAGGTTCTAAGCAGTTAATCAAAAATACACATGACAAAAAAGAAAAATTCAGACATATTTTAATATATAATTTCAAGGTTTATCTTGTAATGATATTCTGCGTTGCAATTGTAACTATTTTCAGTATGTTGACAGGAAACAGTAACAGCGTCGTTGGTGTATGCGTTCTGCTTTCTGTACTTGTACTCAGACAGGCTGATTTTGGTATTCAGACAAATCACGGACTTATTTCAATTGCAGGTATATTTGTAATATTAGCTGCCGGTCCACGTCTTGCAAATATGATGCCTGCCATACCGGCATTTTTTATTAATTTCTTATGTATAATGCTCCTTATGATTTTCAGCTGTCATAATGTCATTATGTATAACCATTCAACATTTGTTCTCAGTTATCTCCTGCTTCTGGGATATGATGTAAGCGGACACGATTATCTTATGCGAATTGCAGGTTTGTCAGCAGGCATGCTTATATGCATGATTGTTTTTTACAAAAATCAGAAAAACAGACCTTACCATCGTACTTTTAAAAATTTATTTTCAGAATTTAATATTACTTCATCACGCACAAAATGGTATATTAAACTAACTTTTATTGTATCAAGTTCAATACTTGCAATGTCACTGCTCAACCTCCCTCGTGCCATGTGGGCAGGTATCGCCTGTATGTCAGTCTGCCTTCCATTTTCAAATGACATAAAGCCAAGAGCTGTGAAAAGAGGACTTTTTAATATAGTCGGATGCCTTCTTTTCCTTGCCCTTTACTATGTACTGCCTTCATCAATGTACCCTTATATAGGAATAATCGGTGGTATCGGTGTTGGATATTCAGCAGGATATGCATGGCAGACAGCTTTTAATACATTTGGTGCATTATCTATTGCAGCAGGGCTTTTCGGTGTCCAATACGCTATTATTCTAAGAATAAGTGCAAATATTCTTAGTTCTGCCTATACATTTATATGTGATAAAATCCTAAGCCGTATGCTTGCAAGATTTTAATAAAATAAATAACCTGAGTCCAAAAAGGAGAAGCCCGTGAGCTTCTCCTTTTGAAATATTACTTAATTAAAATGCTCTTCAAGCTTATTTGAAGATGTTTATTAAATTTTTATTAAATAGCATCAAGTGCCTGCTTGATATCGGCAATCAAATCATTCTTATCTTCAAGACCACATGATATACGTATAAGTCCCGCCGGAATTCCCGCCGCTGCAAGCTGTTCATCATTCATCTGTCTGTGTGTTGATGTTGCAGGATTAAGGCAGCATGTTCTCGCATCAGCTACATGAGTCTCAATTGCTGCAAGTTTAAGATTCTTCATGAACTTTTCTGCTGCTTCTCTTCCACCTTTTAATTCAAAGGAAACTACACCACAACCTCCGTTTGGCATATATTTCTTTGCTATTTCATAATATTTATTCGATGGAAGTCCCGGATAATTGACAAATTCAACCTTATCCTGCTTCTCAAGAAATTCTGCAACAGCCTGTCCGTTCTCCACATGTCTTGGCATACGCACATGAAGTGACTCCAGACCGAGATTTAAAATAAAAGCATTCTGAGGTGACTGAATGCAGCCCAAATCCCTCATAAGCTGTGAAGTACACTTAGTTATAAACGCACCCTCTTTACCAAACTTCTCTGCATATGTAATTCCATGATATGACTCATCAGGAGTACAAAGTCCCGGAAATTTGTCAGCATGTGCCATCCAGTCAAACTTGCCACTGTCTACAATCGCACCGCCTACAGCTGCACCATGTCCGTCCATATATTTTGTTGTAGAATGTGTAACAATATCAGCTCCCCATTCTATAGGTCTTAAATTAACTGGAGTAGGGAATGTATTATCTACAATAAGCGGTACACCATGTTCATGTGCTGCTTTTGCAAATTTCTCTATATCAAGAACTGTAAGTGCTGGATTGGCTATTGACTCTCCAAAAACAGCTCTTGTATTATCCTTAAATGCAGCATTAAGTTCCTCATCTGTGCAATCAGGGTCTACAAATGTCACATCTATGCCCATTTTTTTCATAGTTACTTCAATAAGATTAAATGTTCCACCATAAATAGATGATGAAGAAACAATGTGGCTTCCTGCTTCGCATATATTAAACAACGCAAAAAAATTGGCTGCCTGACCTGATGAAGTAAGCATTGCCGCTGTACCACCCTCAAGTGCTGCAATCTTTGAAGCTACATAATCATTGGTCGGATTCTGCAATCTTGTATAAAAATATCCTGATGCCTCAAGGTCAAAAAGCTTTCCCATATCTTCGCTTGTATCATACTTAAATGTTGTTGACTGGATAATAGGAATCTGTCTTGGTTCGCCATTGCCCGGTGTATAACCTGCCTGTACGCATTTTGTATTAATAGAATAATTCATAATTCTCCTCCTGTACATAGTGGAATTTTAATTATATAGTATACCTATTTTGTGTAAATGTAAAGTGTGCAGATTACATAAATATACTCTGCATACTTTCTGATACGACTAACTTAATACCTCTCATTCCCCATCAATGCCGGAAATATACGGCTCTCCGCTTTTTCTTTTGGCATATATCCCATCAAGCAGCCTTATAACCGAATCCTTTGAATTATCAAAAGGATTTCTGTGGCTAAGCATAAAATGTTGTGCTTTTATATTTTTTAGAATTTCAATTTCTTCTTTAAGAATTCCTGCATTATAAAGCCTTTTTTCACCTTTTTGCATTGCATAAACACCATCCCCCAAAAAACAGTATTTTTCATTTATTTCTAATGCCAGAGAACCTTTGGCATGGCTTGACGGGAGTGGAAAAATATGAAGATTCATATTACCATCACGAAAATACAAATCATTTTCCAGTATTTCACCTGTTTTCGTATATTTATAAGTCAATCTGCCCTGATACACATTTGAATAGCTGATTTTATCAAGATTACCTATATGGTCTGCATGAAAATGAGACAAAATCACATTTATCTTCTTATTTGAAGTGTTAAAAGCAGATATAATCTGTGGCACACACGGATTATTTCCGACATCGTACAGCCACAGATTATTTTCTCCTTCAATCAGCACGACATTTGCCGACAATGGATTTTGCGTCGGCTCTATATATGAAATGTTTTTTTCCAGTTCAATTACTGCCATTTGCATTCATGCTCTCAATTTCTTCATTAATTGTATCCTCTGATGCAGCCATTGCTGCAAGTGTCATTGTAAGAAGTTTTTCAAGTTCCCAGCCGAGCTGTTGTGCACCGCGTTCAATAACCTCTCTTGAACAGCCTGCTGCAAAACCTTTGCTCTTATATTTCTTTTTTAATGATTTAAGTTCCATGTCTTTTGTGCTCTTTGACGGACGCATAAGAGCTGCTGCCCATATAAGACCTGTTAGCTCGTCTGCCGCAAAAAGCACTTTTTCCATTTCATGTTCCGGTGCAACATCAACTGTTATCCCATAACCATGGGAAACAACTCCATGAATAATATCTTCTGACACACCGCCCTCTCTTAACAATTCAGGTGCCTTTATACAATGCTGGTCGGGATAAAGTTCAAAATCAATATCATGTAGAAGTCCTACAATTCCCCAATATTGTGCATCATCACCATAGCCTAATTCATTGGCATACCATTTCATCACTGCCTCAACAGTAAGTGCATGCTGAATGTGAAAAGGATCTTTGTTATATTTTTTTAGTAATTCAAATGCAGCATTTCTTGATATATGTTCCATCTTAAAGTTCTCTCCTTAAATTGCTATGATTATAATTACAGGAGTGTCTTCCTAAGTTCTGCTCCGTCCTTTGCACTCAGATATGCAGGTGCAATATCAAATACAGTCTTACAGCCGCTCTGACCTTCTTTGTAAAGACGATATGCAGCTCTTGCATATGCCACAATGACACATGATGTAAATTCAGGATTTGAATCAAGCTTTAAGCTATACTCAATAACATGATTATTTTCCTGATTCCAGCCCGTCTTACCTGAACGGATAACAAATCCTCCGTGTGGAATTCCGCTGTGGTTCTTCTTTAATTCCTCTTCGCTGATAAAATGCACTGTAGTATCATAATCTGCGAAATAGTTAGGCATATTCTTAATTTCTTCTTCAACCTTTTTTGCATCAGCCCCCTCTTCAAGAACAACAAAACACTCTCTTGTATGTTTCTGTCTTGTAGTAAGTTCAGGATTCTCACCATTTCTTACAGCCTCAAGAGCTGATTCTACAGGAATTGTATACTGCTTTCCATCCTTAACGCCTTCAACTCGGCGTATTGCATCTGAATGACCCTGACTTACACCTTTTCCCCAGAATGTATAATCTCGTCCCTCAGGTAAAATTGCATTTGCATACATACGGTTTAGAGAAAACATTCCCGGGTCCCAGCCAACGGAAATAATTCCGACATGTCCGCTTTCCTTTGCAGATGCGTCAACATTCGCAAAATGTTCAGGAATTCTTGCATGTGTATCAAAACTGTCAACAACATTAAACATCTTTGCATACTCAGGTGTCTGAACCGGCAAATCTGTTGCACTTCCGCCACAAAGAATCATAACATCAATTTTATCTTTCCACTGTGCAATGTCATCAACAGAACAAACTGCTGCACTCTCTGTAAGAATTGAAACTGTTTCCGGTGCACGTCTCGTAAAAACGGCCGCAAGTTCCATATCAGGATTCTGCTTAATTGCACATTCTACACCTCTTCCAAGATTTCCATATCCTAAAATACCTATTTTCATTAAAATTCTCCTCGTATAAATTTTTCTATTATTTTATCAGAAAAAGCAGCAAATTTCCATATAAAAACTGTCCTACTTTACAATTTATAATAGCAGTCAGATATTACAATATTTGTCATTAATAAAAATTTTTAATATGTTGTTATAACCACGTAATTTAACAAATTTATCAAATATAATAGCAATGCAAATAAAAAATACCAATTACCGAAAGGAGTTAATTTAATGGATAAACAAATGTTTTGCTTTCAATGCGAACAGACAGCATCATGTTCAGGCTGTACAGGAAATGCAGGCGTGTGTGGAAAAACAGCATCAACTGCAAAGCTTCAGGACGAACTCACATCTGCACTTATTGGTCTTGCAAAATCCTGTGAAAATAATCCAAAAACTGAAAATACTGACAGAATCATTATAGAAGGATTATTTACGACCATCACCAATGTCAACTTTAATGATGAAACATTAAAAAATATGATTGACAGAGTACACAAGGAAAAAAATATAATAGTGCCTGACTGCAGTGTCTGCAAGGCAAAATGCGGCAACACAGACGACTATGACCTTAACAATATATGGAGCGGCAACGATGATATACGTTCCCTCAAATCACTTATACTTTTTGGCATAAGAGGAATGGCAGCATATGCTTATCATGCAATGATTCTCGGTTACACTGATGATGAAGTCAATTTCTTTTTCTACAAAGCACTGGCCATGTTAAGTTACGATTTAAACATGGAGCAGCTTCTTCCTGTTGTATTGGAAGTCGGCGAAGTAAATCTGAAATGTATGGAACTTCTTGATAAAGCAAATACTTCAACTTATGGCACTCCTGCTCCCGTCAAAGTTTCATTAAACATTGAAAAAGGTCCATTTATCGTCGTTACAGGACACGACTTAAAAGACCTTGAACTTCTTCTTGAACAGACAAAGGATAAAGGAATAAATATCTACACGCATGGCGAAATGCTTCCTGCACACGCTTATCCCGAACTCAAAAAATATCCTCATCTCAAGGGTAACTTCGGCACAGCATGGCAGAACCAGCAGAAAGAATTTGACAATATACCGGGAGCTGTACTTTTTACAACCAACTGCCTTATGCCTGTCAAAGAAAGTTATTCTGACAGAGTATTTACAACAGAAGTAGTATCATATCCGAAAATGGTACATATTTATGAAAATAAAGACTTCACTCCTGTTATAAACAAAGCTCTTGAACTCGGCGGTTACAGCGAAAATCAGGAAAGATCCGGTATCAACGGAGGCAATTATGTAATGACGGGCTTCGGCCACGGTACGGTTTTATCTGTTGCCGATAAAGTCATAGACGGTGTCAAAAACGGTACCATCAGCCATTTCTTCCTCGTAGGCGGCTGTGACGGTGCAAGACCGGGAAGAAATTATTATACTGATTTTGTAAAACAGACACCAAAAGACTCCATTATACTTACTCTTGCCTGCGGTAAATACAGATTCAACGATCTTGACCTCGGACAAATTGACGGTCTGCCGCGATTCATGGACATGGGACAATGCAACGATGCGTATAGTGCAATAAAAGTTGCTGTAGCTCTCGCCAAAGCATTCGGCTGCAATGTAAACGAGCTTCCTTTATCAATGATTCTTTCATGGTATGAGCAGAAAGCGGTATGTATTCTTCTCACACTTCTGCACCTCGGAATTAAAAATATTTACTTAGGACCTACTCTCCCTGCTTTTATATCGCCAAATGTACTTAATTATCTTGTTGAAAATTATAACATTTCACCAATAAGCACACCTGAAGAGGATTTAAAGAAAATACTGGGATAAAAACAACTCCCTCGTTATCGTGTTACAAAACACCTGATAATGAGGGAGGAACATGAGACAGTCACACTTCCTCCCGTCTGTTAAATTTAATTACATTACTTGCAAGATTAGAAATTTAATCAGCTGCTTTCTCAAACACAAGGATTTTTTCCGCAAATCGTTTTACCACGGGCATCCAGGTCACAAGCTTGTATGCAGGATTAAGTGTAACCATTCCTCTTGCTATATTATCGTTTTTGACTTTTTTAAATCCTACCGCAATATCTTTTAAATCTTCAAATTTGTCAGCACCCCACGTAAATGTTGCACCCGTGGCTTTTATTGATTTCTCGATGCCTTCTTTTTTTACAAATAAAGGGCATAATGTTTCCATGCACACATATGCATTATCAAAATTATCCCTTATAATCCCAAGCATTGTCTTCACCTCATCGGCAGACATATACATTGTAAGTCCCTCAATAATAAAAAGCATTTTTCCTCTCACTTTAACCTGATTCACCCATGCTTTATCAAGTACGGAACAAGCAATCGTAAATATTCTGCCCGATTCGTTGTATACGGAATCTCGCACTTCTATAGTTTCAGGCAAATCGAGATTGTACCAGGTCAACAATCCATTATCCATGCGGTATGCCCTCGTATCAAGCCCGCAGGCAATATTTACAACCGTACAGTCGGGATTTTTTGAAATAAAATCTCCAACCAGTTCGTCAAATACAACACTTCTTGCAACAATACCTCCGCTCATCGCCGTATCTTTTTTTGCGTTGCTGAAATCATAATCTATCTTTTCCACGAGTTCTTCGGCTTTTGCGTCGTGAAATTTATTTTTTGGATTTTTACTGTGCATTGCCCTTGCATAAAAGCACTGTAACATTGTCTCCGCCGTTCCGTTAAGCACAGGTTTTATCTTTTTCTCATTATTCATAATTATCACTCCCTGTTATCTTTAAGACTCTCTACCATATCTACTTTTTCAGCTTTTCTTCTGACAATAACAAGTGAAATAACATAACATGCCACAACGATTACAACTGTGAGCAATATGCTCTTCACATTTATGACAGGAGTATATAAAACACCCTCAATGGCTGAATAAATTCTGAAAACTACAACCATCATCAAATATCCGGCAATCATTCCAACTGCAATGCCAAATGGTATTATGACATGATTTACATCAATTATCATCTGGTTAATTTCACGATTTTTAAGTCCGAGAACTTTAAGCATGGATATGTTGTGACGATTTTCTGAAATAAGCATATTTACCGAAACATAGAGTGATGCAATACATATAATTGCTCCTATTACGGCAAGTGAATATATAATTGATGACATTTCCGTAAGAATTGTCTGCATCTGCTCTTTTATATCTTCACAAGTTACCGTCTTTGATATTTCATCGCCAAGTTCCAGCGGTTTTACAGATAAAAGTCCGTTATATGTTCCGTCCTGCCATCCCAGAAGTTCTCTCGCCTTATCAAGTCCGCACACGATAAGCTTCTGACTGTCATTCATTATAATTCCGCTTATTTTAACTTTCTTTTCTTCCATAGTTGTAGGATTTACAAATAAAAATTCATCACCTGCTTTAAGCTTGTAAGCATATGCCATTACATTTGTCACATAAAATCCGTTTTCAATGTCGGCACGCTCTCCGTCAATCGTTTCAATATTAAGATATTTGACATCTTTATCTGCACCTATCAGCGAAAATGTTGACCCATCATGCTCATACTTTCCTATAACAAGCTCATCTGCGTCGTCTGTTTTCTCTGTTTTAAGCTTATTCAACACATATTCGTACTTAAATGTACCCATTCCCGTCGAGCCCTTGTCAATAACATTATTAATTGAATCAATGAACATAAACGCAACAGTTATCATTAATGCTCCCAAAAATGCTCCAAGAAATACAACAAAGCTTCTTCCGGGATTTGCAAGTATGCTTCTCATTGCAAATTTATTTCTGACTTTTCCTTTTTTACCTACAAGAACATGTTTGATTTTACTGTCACCGTCGGCATTTTTATTAAGCATTTCAACGGTATCTTTCTTTAAAAGCTTTGACACCTTATGTGCGGCTTCAAGCATATAAATAAGTATTGGAATAATCATTCCGATTATTGCAATATGTATAGGAAGCGTGAATTTTACTGGCATCGGCTCATAATCCGCAAGTCCGAGTTCACCGAACGGCTGCTGTATTATCTTTGTGACAACAGTTACTAAAATACCTCCGATAAGCCCCGGAATCATAGCAAGCACACTGTAGTGTCTGATAAGTGTACTGTTTTTGTATCCGAGTGCCGACAATGTACCGATAAGTTTCTGTTCCTGTTTTATCTTACGTCCTATTATAACGGATATAAGTGCCACGGTAATAAGCGGTATCGTGAACAGAAAAACGTATGCCATTATAAGAAACATAACAGCCTGGTCGTCAACCATTGTTATTCTCTGATTATTTTCCCTGCCAAGATAGCTGTTTATCTTGTATTGTTCGTTGATATACTTTCTGAAGCCGTTTACATCACTTTCCTTAGCGTATACCACTTTGTACTGGCACGAATTTGCCCCAAGTTTTTCATATGCACTGTCTGTCATATAGACAAGGAAAAAAGTTGTTATATTTTTATACGTGTCGTCGCTGTTTTCAAGCATATAAAGATAATCAGGGCGAAGAAAATTACCTGTAACCGTATATTCTTTACCTTTAATCTTAATTTTGTCGCCTATTTTTATATTTTGGTTGACAGCATATCCTTTTGATATAACAATTTCATTGTCTTTCGATACATCTTCACCGTCAACAACTTCATACAAATCAATTTTTTTATTTGCCTTAAAAACTCTGACTTTATAATCATCTTCGTTTATATTAATAAAATGTTCTTTTTCAAATGTAACATTATATTTATCTTCTATCCCGGAAATCTTTTCATCGGGAATTTCCAGATATGTTGTAAATGTGGCATCTTCAAGATTATTTTTTTTAAAAAATTCATCTCCGTATTTTTTGATTCCACTTCCCGCTATGTAAAAAAGATAAAACAAAAGCAATGCAACAACAGTAAGCACTGATGATGCAATATAAAAAGACAAATTTTCTTTAATATTTCGTAAATATCTCTTGTTAAGAGTCATTTTTTGACCTCCTTATAATCACTATTTGCACATAACTGCCATATCCGCCCGTGTCCGTGTATACATACGAAGCGGTCACAACACTTTTACGCGTAAATTATAACGCAAGTTCTTCTGCCGAAAGTTTATGTGGATTTTCGGTATAATCCGCAATGCGTCCGTCCTTTATTCTTATAACCGAATCCGCCATATCTGCAATGGCTTCGTTATGTGTTATGATTATTATTGTGGTCTTAAATTGTTCGTTGATTTTTTCTATGAATTTGAGCACGCTTCTTGATGATTTTGAATCAAGTGCACCTGTAAGCTCATCGCACAAGAGTATCTTCGGATTTTTTATCAGTGCTCTTGCAATTGCGGCTCTCTGCTGTTGTCCGCCTGAAAGTTCTTTTGGAAAACGATTTCTGTATTTTTCTATGTCGAGTGCCGTCATAACTTCTTCTATATCAAGAGGATTCTTTGAAATATCCGATACAACCTCTATATTTTCCTGCACTGTAAGGTCGGGAATCAAGTTGTAAAACTGAAAAACGAAACCCACATCTTCACGTCTGTAATCAATAAGTTTTTTCTTATCACTGCCGCTTATATTCCTGTCTGCAATCGTGATTTCGCCTGAATCAAGTGAATCAAGTCCGCCTATCATATTAAGAAGGGTACTTTTCCCCGAGCCTGACGGTCCCAGGATAACGTATATTCTGCCCTCATTCAATGAGAGGCTTACCCCATCAAGTGCATTAACCAGTGTCTCACCCTCACCGTAATGCTTTCTTGCATCTTTTATATTTATAAACATAGACTCCTCCTTGTTTTATTTTACTCATATTAGATAGTATGTTGCGTCTGTCTTTAGTTAGATAGTTCTAACTTTTTAACTTGATAATAGCACTAATACTGTCATATAACAAGAAGATTTTGGGGATTTTTGAGATTCAGAGACAGTCCCAAACAAAAAACCGCTGAAGCTCCACGGTCTCAGCGTTTTTTTAACCTTGCAGCTTATCCAACATCTCAATAATTTTTTCTTTCTCACCACTACCATTAGTTTTTAATCTAAGTAATGGCATTTCATACATCTCCATAATATGATTTTTCAACAAATCTCTTGAAGCTTGTACCGTACCATTTTTGTGATATTTATATCCGTCAACTTCAATCGCCAGCACAAACTTTTTGCTTATTCTGTTATAAATCAAAAAATCCAAATGTGTTGCAGGATTCATTGCATACTTGTATTCTTTTTCATTCAATAGTTCAGGATTGTCAATTAACATATTCAAAGGAAAATGACAAAGTACATCCAGACTTGAATACTTGTTATCTGCAATAATTTCCTCTATTAATGAATACATTAAATTCTCTGAATCATATTCAGATATTTTTTTACGATTTTGCAAATACGCAATTCTTTCCAACGTATACTGCTTATAAAGATAATCAAAAATTGAATGTATTTTACTGTCTGCAACCTCAAAATTATTATATTTAATATAATCTATCAACTCTGTTATATTACGTTCTTTTGGCTGTTCATTTCCGGTTACAACAAGTTTCAAGCTCTTTTTTGCTCTTGATACAGCAACATTGATTAAATACGGATTATCTACAAAATCAGATATTTCATCATCCACAGTAGATATGATAATGTTCTCTTTTTCCCTGCCCTGAAACTTATGCACTGTGGCAACATCAATATCTGTTATCTCCTTTCTTAATGCCTCCACCTGATTTTTGTACGGTGCAATAATCCCTGTTTCTTCGGGATTGGAAACATACTTCGGTATAATTTCATTTTTTATAACATCTATCTGACGCTGGCTGTAGTTATTTTGTTCATGATTTCCGTGAACTGTTTTTACCACTGACAGGACATTATCTTCTCCATTATCCCTTGTCATTATAATCAATTCTCCGCGATAAAATTTCTGATTACAAAAATTAATTATTTTAGGATGACATCTATAATGTTCCCTCAATAATATTTGTGTCACATTTGGCATAACATCTAAAATTGATTGCAAAAAACTTTTTGTATAATGGTATCCTTCATTAACATTAAACCTGTCAAACACTTCTTTTGCTTCGGTTTTCATATCTTTATCAACAATATTCGGAAGCTGTTTAGTATCACCCACAATAACAATATTTCTTGCACATGAAAGTGCCAAAGTTCCTGTTGCTATATCTACCTGTGATGCCTCATCCATTATAAGATAATCATACACTACATCTGAATTCAGACTATTTCTTGAAGAAAATGTTGTACTCAATATAACCGGATATTCTTTCAAAACTTCATATGAATTTTTCCATAAATTATCTTCATTAAATATCCTTCTACTACTATTTCCATCATATTTTCTCGCCAGGCTATCTTTTAACATAATCATTGACTGATTGCATAAATCATCAAGTAAATTCTTGTTGACACCATTCAGATACTCCTCTGCATTGGCAATCTCGCATGACAGTTCTGATTGCTTTGCATCATAGTACATAGCCTGAATTGTTATAATTATTTTTGAAATATCCTGCTTATAAAAATCCCATGTTGTTATTCCATACATAAAAAAACTTTTTATTTTAAACCAAATGCTTATTTTCTTTCCGCTTTCTGAAATTAACTGAAACTCCTGCCACAACGCCATCCATTGTTTTGATGATAATTTTTTCTTGAATTTTATTTTATCTGTATTAACATTTGATTTATCAACATATTGGTTAAAATATTTATGTTCCGTAGCCAGTTGTGAAAGTTCCTGCCTTAAAAATGCCAATTTTTCCTGTTTATCGAAAAATATTTTTAGCCGAAGTGATTGCTCAGCTATTTTCTTCTTTAAATCATTAGGATTTTCATCTGTTTTCCAAGATGAAAAATCCGGATAAACAGCTTTTTGATTCTCAATAAATATTTTCTTATTTTGAAAATTGCCTAACATTGCAACAATGAATCCCAAATTATACTTAGGCGAAGATAATTTTTCATATACATTTTCTATTGCTGAATTATTATTAGATACTATCTGTACAGTTTTACCTTCCAGCAGTATATTTGCAATAATATTTAATATCGTCTGTGTCTTACCTGTCCCCGGCGGTCCCTGTATAACACTTATTTGATTTTCCAAAGCATTTTTTACAGCTTTATACTGACTGTTATTACAACCAAAAGGGAAAATCGGGTTATATTCACAACCTTTTTCATTATCATTCAATGAAGAAGGATTCAAATATTTAGCTAATGCAACATCATCACCAACAAATGAAATTTTATTAAATCTCCTAGCCAATATATCTTTATCTATAACTTCACCTGTCTCCGGATTCCTAATCTTAATTAATGCTGCAATTTGCTTTATGTATTCAAATACATTTGAAGACTTTTCCTCACTAAGACAAGATTTAACAATATATAAATCTTTTTGATTATAATCTCTTTCACTGCCATTGCAAAAAAAGATATGCCAATAAATTTCCATTTCACTTCTAAATACATATATTGATGCTATATCATAAAATTTTCGTCCTTCTCTGCTAATATGATACATATCAGGATTTAAAATTTGTGGCTCAGTTAGCTTTTCCACATTAGTACACGCATAAGCATATGTTTTTCCGTTTTTGAATTTAACCTCCCATTTCTGTGCATCTTTATTAAATACACATGACATTATTTCAGATGTTTTTATCTGACCCTTGATAATAACCATAAATTCTTTTGTATCCATCTGTTTCTCTCTCTAATAAAGTAAAAGTTAAAAGTTTTTTTATCCGCATCTATGCCTTGTCCTAACAAAAAAGCCGAGAAACCTTAGCTTCAAGATTTCCCGGTCATATAATTTTGCATACTAAGCAATCACTTTTTTATCCAGAGCTTTGACTTCTTCTATGGTCATTTTCGCAATTTTTGCAATTTCTTCATATGACAACTTGCCTAATTCCAATAATTGCCGTGCTACTTCTACACGCTCTTCTTTCACTGCTTCATTCCGCATCTCTTCCATTGCTTTGCACATAGTCGCAACTCCTTTCTCGTCTTCTTTGAAATATCGAACTCGATCTGCCAATATTTTATATTTCATATCCTTGGCATCTGTACAGGAAAAATCATGCATCAGCTTTCCCAATGCAGATTCGTCTTTAATTTGTGAATTAACATATATAATATGCGATTCATCACCAAACAATTCGCCTGTTTCTTTTACCGTCCTGTCGATATGATAGATTGGTAATCCTGCTTTCATTATATCATTTTCTGTAATAAAAATAACATATGATTCACACAAATTTTCATATTTTTCATCCGGCTCTGTCACATTTGCGTCCATAAGGCTACTGTTGTATCTTGCTCTTTTCGCTCCGGCACCCTTATCACTTCTCTGTATCTCGATATTATATACTCTGTTATCTGCGTCAACTGCCATTATATCCAGCCCTCATAAAATCTCAACACAAAAAAGAGTACGCCACTCACGACGTGCCCCTTTTAAGGATATATTATGGGAAGAATTTCTATGACCGGAGAGCCCGCCCCTGCGGACTCCCTATAATTATCACGGCACTTTAAAACGCCGCTTTGTAAATATCTAATATTTCGTCTTCACTAAGCTGTACGTAATTATTCTTTAAAAGCCTCTGCTGTGTTTTTATCACATCACCGGCAAATACATCAAGGGCTGATTCTTTGATGCCGAACTCTTTAAGAGGCACACTCTCTAAGACTTTACCCATAAGTCCGTAAAGTGATTCGTGTGCATTTTCAGGCTTAACCGAAAAACTGTCGGCAATAACCGTTCCAAGGTCATTGATTCTGCCTATAGGCTTTATTTCCTTATATTTTTTCATAACGTCTTTAAACATAAGCTGGTTTGACTGACCGTGCGGAATGTGGTATACGAAAAGCGATTACTCAACAGTAATTATATCCTTTAATATATACTTAAATGTTGGGGCTGAACTGTACTCATTTTCAATATATCCTTCTTTTAAATCTATCTGCTCTGACGGATTATCGGGATTTACTCCAATATAGTCACCCTGAAATACATTTATATTTCCCTTTTTAAACTGTTCAATAACCTTTTTCACCCTCTCTTTGGTGCCGTTTGCAACAGCTATATCATTGAATTCCAGCATTGATACCCATTCCTCGTCAAATCCCGCACCGACATCATTTCCGTTTACATTGCCTTTTACATGCTTCTCTATCACTTTATCATTAAGAACTGCATCTATAGCTGATTTCATATACGGTTTCCAGTTAATTTTGCAGCCTGTCAGATATGTTGTAGGTGCAATGTCGAGCATGCTCTGATTATAACTCACATTGTATACTGGTACATCTGAAGATGTTTCTTCGCATGCGGTAGCCGGACCTGCCGTATCGGAATGTTGCGATATAATTATACAATTCTCGTCTATTAATTCCCTAGCATACTTCTTTTCGGTACGGTAATCATTCCATGAATTTGTATACTTAACGGTCATAACCGCCTGCGGCACAACAGACCTTGCACCGAGAAGAAATGCCGTATATCCCGATATAACCTCGGCGTAAGGATACGCACCGACATATCCTATTTTTGCCTCGGACTCCGAAATTATGCCGTCATCTATAAGTTCTTTAAGCTTCATTCCTGCGGCCACACCTGCGGCATATCTACCCTGATATATTGCTCCCATAAATGTATGATAATTTTTCAGATACGGTTCTTCATTGGCATTGGAACATGTTGCCATGCAAAATTGCACCTCGGGGTATTTCTGTGCCAATTCTTTTGTAGTTACACCGTAATTATAACTTGTCGAAAAAATCATATTACAACCATCACTGACCAGCCTCTCAAGATAGTCTCTCTCGGTTCCCTCGGCAACATTATACATAGAAACAATTTCAACTTTACCATTATATTCCTGTTCTATATCAGACAATGCCTCTATAAAATTATTTGTATACATTGTACTTGCATCTCCGACGTAGACAACTCCTACTTTTATGGTTTTATCTTCACCACGCTTTAAATAAACAATAAATGCACCTATAACTATACTTACCACTATACATGTTATCAATGTTATTATGCAGTCTCTTTTTGCTGTATATGACAGTGTTTTTTTTATCTTTTCTTTAATATCATTGTTCCCCATGATTTTCACCATCCTTATACAGATTGTCTATATCAATAAGGCCTTTTTCAATAAGACCAAGCATTATTTCTACAAGTTTAGGGTCAAACTGTGTACCGCTTCCACGTTTAATTTCTCTGATAACATAATCCTTATCAAGTTTTTTCCTGTATACTCTGTTTGCCGTCATCGCGTCAAAAGCGTCTGCAATTCCGATAATTCTTGCATTAAGCGGTATTTCTTCACCTTTAAGACCATACATATAACCGCTTCCGTCATATCTTTCATGGTGATATAACGCACCTTCCTCAACATGATTTATAAGCGTGAAATTTTTAAGTATCTGTGCACCTTTTTCAACATGCGATTTCATAAGTGCATATTCCTCATCAGTAAGTCTGTCGGGCTTATTAAGAATTCTGTCAGGAATACCTATCTTTCCTATATCATGCAAAAGTGCCGCTTTTTTCAGGTTTTCACATTCGTCCTCGTTGTAGCCCAATTCTTTCGCTATAAGCACGGAATATTCGGAAACTCTTAATGAATGCTGGCTTGTATTTATATCTTTTGCATCTACAGTCCTCGCTATTGTCATAACGGTTTCGTTGCCCATTTCAAGCTGCTTCTTGACAAATTCAAGTTCTTTTTTCTGAAAATCAAGCGTTCTTTTAACCTGTGTATGAAATATTATCCAAGTAATGTATGCTACTGCAATTGCAAATACAGCAACCATATATATTTTAAACCACCAGTTGTCATATATTTCGGCTTTTTTAATAATAGTATATATATTTTCTGTTACTGTCACTTTTCCCTTATCATCAAGCACTGCAAGATGAAATTTGTATGTTCCAACAGGTATATTTCTGTATACTATATTATTCATTTCGCTTTGAAGCATAACCCTCGGCTCGCTGTCATAACCTTCCAAATACATACTGACATACGGAACATTTACCGAATAATTAACTATCTCCGGAAACATTTCCAGAACATGTGCCCCGCTGTTAATATATATATTTTCCCCTCTTCTTACTCTGATAAGTTCATCATCTACCTGAATCGATTTCATCTGTATTCGGTATGACCTGATATTAGAGCTGTAATTTTCCAGGTTTATAACTATTACACCATCTTCCGTTGAAATATAAAGATTGTTATTTTTATCAAGGTAATTCCACGAATTAGGCGTAATTGCATTTTCAAGTCCCGACTGATTATTAAGCAAACGATATTCCACATCATCGCCTGACAAAAGCTTTTTCTCATCTACCACAAAAATTCCCGCAGAACTCAAAACAAACAGCACGCCATCTTTTCCATTGACAATATCGTAATTGTTATAGTACGGAAAATTTTTAAGCACACGTATATTTTGTGTTTTATCCATATAGCATATACTGTTGCTTGTAACAATAAATATGCCATCACCGGAACTATCCTCAACCATTCTTAAAATAACTTCCGAACTAAGGCCTTCATCTTTGCCGAAATTACCCACAATAACACCATCACGTATGACTTCTATTCCATTTCCATCCGTACCCGCAAATATTGTCTTATCATCTGCCTGCAAAGTACACAACACCTTGACGTTTATCATCTGTGGTCCCATATTATAAACTGAATCATCATTTTTGATAAAACTCATTCCCGAATCTCCGGCAACAAGTATTGTATTATCAGACAATTCCGTTACCGTTCTGTAACGCTCGCCGTTAAGTCCGTTGCTTTTATCATATTTTTTTACACCACCGTCAATTGTCAGCTTATATACACCAGCACCCGATGTACATATCCACAGATTTCCTTTGCTGTCCTCTTTTATGCAGCGAATTCTAACACCATTTAACGCATCAATAACAGGTGTGATACATCTTCCCTCTGTATTCGTGTTCTCATCTTTAGAAACATATAATCCATTGTCGGTTCCTATGTAAAATCCATCATTCCACCATGTAACGGTATTAACTACCGAGCTGTCTGTATTATATGTATTGTAGAGCTGTGTAAATGCTGATTTACTGAGCCTTAAAATCCCCTGACGCGATGAGACAAACCAAAGATTTCCCTGATAATCATAAGTCATGTTATCTATTGAGCTGTTAAAATTTCCCGTATTAAGTTTTACAAAGTCATCGATGTTGTTATAATATCCTATTCCGTTATCCGCACACACAAACAAAATTTCTTCTCTTGACGATATATTATCAACAAATTTCAGGCTTTTTATATTTTTTAATTCATTACATTTGTGATTATCAATTAATGTAAGAATACCTTCGTCAATTCTGTATACATCAATATTATCTTCAGATGTTCCTGCATACAATATACCATCTTCATCAAATGTACAGGTTGTATATGTACTTCCGTCAGCCGGAACATATTGCGATATTACATCCGTATCCCTTATTACGCTTAATTTTCCGCTATCACTTACCGCTGCAACATTTCCACTCTTGTCGGCATCAATGCTTACAGCATATGTGACGTCATCTATTATCTTTTTTACGGAAAGTCCGCCCGCCATGGATAATACCGACATCTTGCCTGTTGTTCCGACGTAATAACAGCCATCTGTTCCCTGTGTTATACATTTTACAGCATCATCAGATAAACCATCTTTTTCCGATACAACATTGGCAACCTGTTCGTTTATCATAATAGACAAGCCATTATCATTGGTTCCTATCCATAATCTGCCCTCTTCATCAAGATACATACAATTAACGCTTTTTATCGAATCATACTCATCAATCCATACGAATTCTTTTCCGTTATATCTGTAAAGTCCGCCGTATGTACCTATCCACAATATTCCGTCATTCGTCTGCACAATATCATTGGCACAGCCGCCAGGTATTCCGTTTTCTCTTCCGTACACCGTCTGAAGATAAGAACTGTAATCCTGTATTTTATCGTTATCTGATTGTACCATTACATCAGAATCTTTTTGTTGTTCATTCTGGGTTTTTGCCTGTGCTTCTATTGACAGATTCATATTTTGCCCAATCCGGGCTATAACTGATGATGCCAACGCAAACATCAGACACACCGATATTACTCTTTTATCGAATCTTTTCCATCCTTTGTCAAATTTCACAAAAACAAACAGAATTAATACCGCTATAACCTTATCAAGAAAATCAACATAAAATTCTCCCGCAGCGTAACTTATAATATTATTAAAACCTATGCTTATAAGGGAATCAATAACTCCGTCTCCCCAAATATTATTTGTATAACCATTGAAAAAAATATAATTGAAAATTACAGACACTACACAAGATACAAATGCAATATAGAAGCTCGCCGTCAGTGCTCCTAGAAGTGTTTTCATGTAATCTTTTTTGATACACACTCCTGCAATTACTGCAATTAAAGCACTTACAACAGCATAACAAATATATGTCCAGGAATAAATTATAGAATATAATGTATTAAGGGTAACTCCGACAATAACACCGCATACAGGACCAAGCACATATGTGGCGGCTATAGTTCCGAAAGAATCCATCCATATAGGAAGCTTAAGCCATTGTGCCAGACACTTGCCCGAAAGATTGAGCAGTAGGCATAATATAACAAATAAACTCGTACTATATCTCTTGTTCTTCTCCATATTCTGTCCCTTATCCAAAAAAACGTATAAATCATTAATATAAGCTACTTTTTAAGTCTATCATATAAAATATAAATTGTCGATTTAATTTTATAAATAAATATTCATGCCATACTTCTTTAAATCAACTTTTCCATTTATAACTTCTACTCCGTCAGCTTCAAGCAGTTCTGCCTGTTTTCCTGCTCCTCCGAACGCAAACTCCCCCGAAAGTTCTCCCTTGGAATTCACAACCCTGTAGCACGGAATATTTTCAGGATCAGGATTTTTATGCAATGCATTGCCAACCGCACGTGCCATTTTTCTGTCACCTGCAAGTTCGGCAATCTGTCCATATGTGGCTACGCATCCTCTCGGAATCTTTTTAACCGCACTGTATATTCTTTTTGTCGGGCTGTCAGATACAAGGTCATAGCTTTCCGCTATCATTCTTTTAATATCTTTATCCGGTATTGAACCATCAAGGATAATAGTGTTCCAATGTTCCTTATTCTGATGATATCCCGCAACTACAGAAGCATAGGCACTTCGCCAGAAATCTCTCCACTCAGGTGAAACTTTTACATTAAGATTAATATAACCATTCCGTTCATAAGTCCACAAAAAAACTTTTTTGTTACTTTTTACTCTCACAAGCTGCCAGTTTTCATCATGAAACGGAGCTTCTATATATGTATCCTTAAATGATAGGCCATATGCCAGTGCTTCTTCTCTTGTTTTCATAATACCATTCCATCACCTTAATAATACCAATTTAATATTAAAACTTTATTTTAATTCAAATTTATTGACAAATTCATTTAATGTCACTACCTGTATTTAATCTATTATAGCACTTTGTTACCATATTATTTAATAAAATTTTGTTATGTCAGAAACATTTTTTCTTTTTGGCATCTGAGCAGCATCAGCGGCATATCCGATTGCAATTACGGAAACCACCTGTTCGTTTTCAGGAATATCAAGAAATTCTCTTATCGCTTCGCCGTCACGAATTCCCATAATCAATGTGTCAAGCCCCGATTCTTTTGCTTTAAGGACAAAATTTTCATTTTGCAGTCCCAAATCATAATATCCCCAGCCATTGGCACATTCATTGACTGGCTCTCCTGATAATCTGTCAAATCCCACGCAATTTTTTACAAATGTAGTTACAACAAGTGCCGCTCCTTCTGAATTTTTCTGATTGAATTCCGGCAGACATTTATCAGAGAATTCTTTAATCATTTCATCCGATAAAATGCAGTAATATCTTGACGTCTGTAAATTTTTCCATGAAGGAGCCAATATAGCTGCATTTATAATAATTTCAAGCTGCTCTTTTGTAACTTTTTTATCAGCATCATAACTTCTGATACTTCTTCTTTCATTTAATACGTCCTGTAACTCCATGATATGTACCTCTTTTTGTATTTTATATTCGTTTATTATATACTTTTCATTCATAAAAATATCATCAGAAAGTCAGCCGCATTTGATGCCACTCAACATTTCCGTGTATAGACTTATCCGTCGCACCTTCATCTTTAAAGCCAAATTTTTCATAATACGGAATAAGCCGCTCCTTGCATGTCAAAACAAGCCCTTTGCGGCCTTGCTGCTTTGCATCGTCAACCGCACGACAAATCAATTGTGCGGCGTATCCGTGTTTGCGATAATCCGGCAGTGTATTCACTCCGAAAATCATCTGCCAAGCACCATTTTCATTGTGCATGGCTGCATTTTCATACATCTCATCGGTTAAATCATATTCATCAGTAACAAATCCATCAACGAACGCAATCAGCTTTTCAGCTTCATACATCAGCCAAAAATGATTTCCGTAATGCTTTACCCTTTCAATAAACTCTTTTTCAGTAGCTGCTTCTGACGGAGGAAAACATTCCCTCTCAACAGCAGAAATCGCCTCAACATCTTCTTTTGAGGCATATTTTATAATCATACTTTATTTCTCCTGCAAATTATGCGTTTCTTTTAATCTCCATATTGTCACTCCTTATTTCTGTACATTGTACAAATTTTAGTAATAACATTATACTTCTAAATTCAGACCTATTTTGTTCACAATATTATATCACCACCCCATTACAATGGTCCATCTCGTGCTGTATTATCTGTGCCGTAAATCCGCTGTATTTTCCATGCTGCGGCTTAAAATTACTGTCAAGATAATCAACTTCTATCTCTTCATATCTTATGCATGGTCTTACTCCGTCCAGTGACAGGCATCCCTCTTCTGTCTTATATTCACCTGACTTTTTTGTTATCACAGGATTAACCATTGCAAATTGAAACGGTCCCGCCGAAACAACTATTATTGATTTGTTTACACCTATCATATTTGCAGCCATGCCGACGCAAATTTCACGGTTGGCACGCAATGTGTCAATCAAATCTGTTACAACCTGCTTGTCAGCTTCCGTTGCAGGTTTTGCCTTTCTTGAAAAAATGTGTTTTCCTTTTAAGATATTTTTTATCATAACTTTTTAACCGCCTATAATTTCCTCTTCCCAATATACGATTCATACAGCTTATAATCGCTGTTCACTATCAGTTTTTCCGGGAATTCTGTATCTTTAATAACCTGATATGCCCTGTCAAATCCGCATATGCTTTCTTTTATGTGAGCATCACTTCCAATTGAAATACAGACACCCATTTCCTTGCAAAGATTGAGCATTTTGACATCATTATCATATGCTCCCTGTCTCGGACCGTCGGGATTTAATGATGTATTATTTAACTCGAGAAGAACATGCTTTTCCTTTGCCGCTTTTACAAGACGCTCATAATCCACAGGGTATCTTGAATCGTCAGGGTGCCCTATTATATTGACATACGGATTATCCATTACTTTTATTAAAGCATTTGTATTTTCCTCTATGCTTCCGGGTTTGATGCAAGGAATGTGAAGACTTGCAATAACAACATCACAGCCTTTAAGCCCATATTCACTAAGGTCAATATTTCCTTCATAATCCATAATATTAGCCTCACACCCCATATATATTTTCACGCCGTTTTTCATCCTTGGGATTATTCCCATATTTGAAAAATAAAAAACACCTGTACTTCCTGGCATCTTTGGTGCATGATCTGTTATAGCAAGATGTGTAACGCCTTTTTGAAAGGCGAAAGCCGCCATCTCATCTATTGTGTTATAAGCATGTCCACTAACTAACGTATGTGTATGTGTATCTATCGTAAATTTCATAATATTGTCTCCATTAAATATTTATATATTTCAGCATCAATCACTTCATATATCATCATATCTCTCAACAATCAATCACTTCAAATCAACCGTGCAAATATCTCTGTGTGGATTCGTCTGTGCAAGCCCCAATCTCACAATTTTACCTTTAAGCGGTATAAAATGTGTCTGCATTGCTCTTACAGCCGCAATCATTTGCTCTTTTTCAAGTTTCTTTCCCAACGTAATATGCGGAAGCCAACTATACGGTTTATAACAACGGTTAATTGTCACATCCTCACGCACTGCTAAAATATTATAAACCTTTTCTGCTGTTTGCTGCAAATGCAAATCCAATACGGGCGTCACATAAATAACATATGGCAAAAATTCGCCTACAGAAAATATATTTATATCATGGGATTCCAATTCCGACAGCTTCACAAAATCATCGCAGAGATTTTGTGGATTTCTTGTCTCAAAACTTGATATTGTAAGATGCGGTGGCACATTATTGTCAATCATATAAGTATTTCCCGTATTTTGTGCAACTGCATCAATAAACCGCTGTAATTGCCTTGTTGTATGTTCATCAAAATAAGCCGAAATCAGATACATTTTTTCTCCTTTACTCTTTGTCTCCACAATGTTAGGAAATTCCATATGTTTTTATCCGTCAAAACAAAAATTCATATCAATTATACGAATTAATCCGGCTGACTGACTTTTTCAAGCTCTGCACGAAACATTATTCTTCTTGTTCCTCTTATATTCCTGAACTGAATTTCATATGTCTGCGTTATATTATCAATTTTAATAATCTCACCGACACCAAATACTTTGTGTCTGACAATATCTCCAACATCAAACTTTAACTTAGGCAGCATCTGCTCAGTTTCCCCTTTAATTAATATTCTGCTGTTATTAATACAATCAACCGGTACAAATACAGTATCGAATTCAAGTCCTTTTGACGTGTGAATAGTCATAACCTTAACAACGTTATATTCACCATCTTCATCCTGTGCCGAAAACAGTGCAAAATGGCTTAGCAAATCTGCCAGTTCTACCTTTTCCTATCAATTCCAGACATAAGCTCAACATATGACATATCCTGCTTTGACATATCTATATCACTCATTATCTTTTTTGCAGTATTATCTTTAAGTGAAATACCCATATCCTCAGCTACATTCTTAATCATACCAAGTTCTGCTTTTTTATCAAGAATCGTAAAAGTCTTAGGAAATGACATTCTGTGAATCTCTTCTTTAAGAAACATATTGCAATATCCGTGAAATGTACCTGTTCTTTCGTCGCTCTTTCTGGTATGTTCATTTATATAAACCCTTTCCAACATATTTTCAGAAAAAAGACGCGGAATCTCTCCCACGCCTTTAAGTATACTTTTTATTTTATTATTCTTCTCATTTATAAAACATTTCATCATTGGTTATGGTATATATATCACACTTTCGATTAAGTCCATGGTTTTTAAATACAAGCACATGCTCTTTGTATGTAATCGTATCTTTCAAATATACAAACGGCTCTTCTCTGTAAAGAAAGCATTCATACCCTTTTTGCTTAAAGTTATTCATAATTTTTAAAGCTTTTTCATGTATTTTCCGGTTCTGTATTTCCTCTTCTTTGTCAAACTTTCTTCTGTCATATGAAGATGCAGCATCCCTCATATCGTTGATAATCTTATCTATAAATCGTCCATGCGATTTTTTATGAAACATAGATGCAATAATGTTACATTTTAAGCTGTCCGGCTTTTTTTGATAAATTTTAAGCATCCGTTCCATATTTCTATCACCGACACTTCTTGCGGCTTCCATGAGATAACTGACAGCTTCAGGATATATTGAATCGGGATAAGGCACATAATATGCTTTGGGAACTGACCTGTACTTTTTAACCGGTGGAAAATCTGCCAGCCTCATAAACACAAGTTCTTTTTCATTGCAGGATGAACTTCCAAGAAAACGGTATTTATCGCGTATAACTGCAAACTGGTATTCAAGCTGCCTTAAATATTCATATCCTTTTACCCAGAAATGTCCCATACAGCCATAATTAAAATATGTCGATGTAATACTAAGCTTTACAAACTTTATTGTAAATACATTCTCTCCACCCTGATTTACTATAAGCATATAACCATCTTCAAGCTTTTCCACTCCCGCAATCTGCTCAGATTCAATATCTTTGTATGTACCTGTGATTACCGGCTGTTCAAACACAAAAAAGCTTTCAACTGCATCATTCATAATATATGCCGCATAAATGTCACTGCTGCCATCAATCCTCACAGGTTCAAACAAATTCAGTTCAAATACCTGTGCCAGCCTGAAAAATTCATCCGGCATATCATCCGTTAATCCGTCAAGATAATTCATATAAAACTTCTTATCATCAAAATCCATCTCAGATTCCATATTCACAGACATATTTTCTCGCAATCTCTAAACCATCAATCGGTGCACAAAACTTCTGATTATGCTTCTTACATTCCTCATAAACATATTCTAAGTTAAACCAATCCACTCTGTCCAGCTCTTCTTTTTGTAATGTAAGCTTGTCGATATCCACAGATCCGGTATATACATAAACAAAAGCTATCTCGCTGTCCTTAAACATCTTTCCATAGAATTCTTTTTTATAATTAATTACAAATTTATCAACAAAATGCAAATCACTGACGGATGCATCTATTCCAAGTTCTTCTTTCATCTCTCTTATTGCAGATTCTTCAGGTTCATCACCAGCCTGTATATGACCTGCCGAAGAAGTATCATATCTTCCTGGAAATGAATCCTTACCCATCGCACGCTTCTGAAGAAGAACCTCTGCTCCATTATCCGTCTTTCTTATAATCCACACATGTGCAGTCCTGTGCCTTATTCCCTCACTATGTGCAATCTTTCTCTCAATGGTTTTTCCTGTTGGTATCCCATTTTCATCAACTATATCCAATAATTCCATGTTTAATCTGACTCCATTATAAACAGCGTATAAAAAATCATATAGCAAAAAGGAGACATAAAACAATCATCACGTCTCCTTTCAAAAAAGCAACTTATATTACAAACCTTATATAAATTTATTACTTAATAAGGCTTTCCTTAATCTTTACAACTGCTTTATGAATATTAACAGGTTCGTCCATTGTGCAGTTAGGGCGATGAATATCGTTAGTAAAATATACTGTAAATTCACCCGGATGTAATGTAACGAACTGTTCGTCAGCTACTTCATCATAATAAATATTGTCCTTTCCGGCAGGCTCTTCACCTTTTACGCCCGGAAGAAGAGGTGCGTATCCCTGTACTTCCTTTCCTGTAAAAAGATACTGAATGTCAATATAGTTTCTGTGGCTTTCTGCACGCTTCTTTTCTACAGGTGCAGTTGTCTGATCCTGAATGAGAACATAAATGTTATCTCCGTCAAGTTCATATCTTCCTACAGGAAGTTCCTTTGTTTCAGGCTTTGCAAGAAATTCCAAAGCTGTGGCAATTGCTGCCGGATACTCATAGTTACCTTTTTTTGCATTAAGTGAAGCGTAAATCATAATAATTCATCCTTTCGTTTTAAAAAAATTTTTATCTATTGCATATTATTTGCATGCTATTACATTGAGTATATACTCATACATTCTCTTTGCAGAAGAAATGCTTAAATGCTCTTCCGTTGTATGAATATTAAAAATATCCGGTCCCATAGATATGCAGTCAAGGTCTTCTATCTTTCCTGCAAGTATACCACATTCGACGCCTGCATGAATTGCCTCAATAGTAGGTTTTTTACCATACATCTGTTCAAATATATTAACCATATCATCACGGAGTTTTGAATCTTTCTTATATTCCCAAGCCGGGTATTCTCCTGTAAATTCAACACTTCCACCGTATGTTTTACTTACACATGCAATCTGGTTTTTAAGATTTTTCAATGCAGCTCCGACTGAACTTCTAAGGGCAAATCTGAGACAGATACCTGATTCATCTAATGAAATTATACCAAGATTAAGTGAAGTTTCAACAAGATTATCAATATCCTGACTCATTCTCATTATTCCGTTAGGAAGTGACTGTATAAGTGCAACCGCTTTGGCACTGTCTTCCTTTGTAACAGCTTTAACGCTGCATCCATCTGATAATTCTGTTGTAACATTAAAATCCGCATCAGATGTCGCAAATTCTTCTCTTATCTCATTTGCAGTTTCTTCAACAGCAGCTTTAACTGCCTCAGCTTTATCTGCTTCAACGATAATTTCAGATAAACATTCTCTCGGAATGGCATTGTCTTTTTTGCCTCCCTCAACAGATACAATAAATATTGGTGCTTTCTTGGCGGCATCACGAAGAATTCTTGACATGAGAACATTTGCATTTCCTCTTCCCTTGTCAATCTCAACGCCTGAATGTCCTCCCGTAAGTCCCGATATAGAAATACGAAGTTTTGTTCCTGTCATTTCTGTTCTGTTTAATCTGAGTTTAACCTGTGCACTACATCCTCCGGCACAACTTGCAAGCATGATTCCCTCATCTTCGCTGTCCATATTAAGAAGCTTCTTTCCTTTTAACATTGACACATCAATGCCCGCTGCACCTTCCATGCCTACTTCCTCTGATACGGTACACACAAATTCAAGACGTGGGTGTGCAATGCTGTCATCATCTAATATCGCAAGTGCATAGGCTACCGCAATTCCGTCATCACCACCAAGTGTTGTTCCCTTGGCAGAAACAAAATCCCCATTAACTTCAAGATCAAGTCCTTCTTCGTCCATATTCTTATCACAGTCAGGTGTCTTTTCACATACCATATCCATGTGTCCCTGAAGAATAATAGGTGCAACATCTTCATATCCTTTTGATGCTTCCTTTATTATAATCACGTTGTAAAGTGAATCCTGATAATATTCAAGATTTCTTGCCTTGGCAAATTCAACGAGATAATTGCTAATCTTCTCTTCTTTATAAGAAGGATGCGGAATATTGCAAATATCCTCAAAAAATGAAAATACATTCTTAGGTTCTAATTCAGATAATACTCTCATGTCTTAACTCCTTTAAAACATTTTATTTATATTATTTTTGTTTAATCTTATTAGTGTATACAATAAACTGATTTTTATGAAGTATCTTTGTAAACTGGCATAAACGCTCATACAAAGGTTCTGCCTTTTCTCCAAAATGTTGTTTTACAAGCTGTCCGATGTCATAAATACTTCGTACTCCGTCTATCTGACGCCATATATATGTACCAAATTCATCTAATTCAATGTAACTGTACTTAGGCTTTTTCGCAATAAGCTGTGCTATTCTATTGAAAAGACCTTTATTATGAACTTTAATTTCAACATGCCCTTTCTTGTTATCCCTAAATTCAAATAATGAATTATGTTTTGGAACATAGTCTAAGTAATTCTCCTTTTGCTTAGCCATGAAACCTCCTTAAATAAAACTCTTTATCAAAAAAGCAGAATTTTTCGTAAAAATAATAAATCTGTCGGCATGAAAGCCAACAGATTTATTATAACACATTTTTTTTAATTTGTCTTTTTTTCTTTTTTATTAATAAATGCTATTAATGTTGCAATAAGTGCCACAAAGAATACAAGACCGCCAATGTTACCAAGATTAATAACCTTTGATAAATTGATAGCATCTCCGAGAGTTGCTGTTCCTACAGGAATAATAGCAAATACGGCTAAAAGAATACCAACGAGACCTTCACCTGCAATAAGACCTGATGAGTAAAGGATTCCCTGATTAACCTTAGTTTTACGTTCTTCCTCTGAAAGACCTTTCTTCTTATCGAAGTAAAGTCTTACAAGTCCACCTGCCATAATCGGTGTGCTTAAATAAATCGGAAGGTAAAGACCTACTGCGAAAGGAAGTACAGGAATCTGAAGAATTTCAACAACTATAGCAATTGCTACACCTGCAAATACAAGTGCCCACGGAAGGTTGTTTCCCATTACGCCTTCAACTACCATTTTCATAAGAGTAGCCTGCGGTGCAGGTAATTCCGTAGAACCGTATCCCCATGCTGCATTAAGCAAATAAAGAACTCCGCCTACTGTAACAGCAGATACAGCCACACCGATAAGCTCACCAATCTGCTGCTTGTAAGGTGTTGCACCTACTATATAGCCTGTCTTCAAATCCTGTGATGTATCACCTGCAATAGCTGCGATAATACAAATTACAGAGCCAATACTTATAGCGGCTACCATGCCATTCATACCTATTGTACCTGTAGCTTTAAGAATTGCTGACGAAATAAGAAGTGTCGCAATAGCCATACCCGATACAGGGTTATTTGAGCTTCCGACTAAACCAACCATACGTGATGATACAGTTGCAAAGAAGAAACCAAAAATAATAATAATAATCGCACTGAGAAGATTAACAGGAATCGCAGGAATTAACCACATGATAATTGCAAGCACGCCAATACCCAATACAACCAAAGTCATAGGAAGATCCTTAGTTAATCTTGTCTCCTCACCATCTGCTTTCTTGCCATAGCCTTTCATTGCCTGCTTAAATGTTTTTACAATAAGAGGTAATGACTTGATTAAGCTTAAAATACCGCCGGCAGCAACCGCACCTGCACCGATATAACGCACATAATTAGACCATATCTTTGATGGACCCATCTGTGATATTGGAATTGTAGCCGGTCCTATAATGTTGTCTCCACCGAACAAAGCGATTAACGGCATAATCATAAACCACGCTACGGAACCACCTGCCAAGAGGTATGAAGATACCTTAGGTCCACAGATATAACCGACACCGAGGAGTGCTGGCAGTACATCTGCACCAACAGCCGAACCCTTGTATGGCTTGATAGTAAAATCAACCTCGCTAGGGAATACTTTAAGTCCATCAGCGATAAACTTATAAACAGCTGCAATACCAAGACCCGCAAATACTGTACTTGCCTTAGCACCGCCTTCTTCTCCGGCAACTAATACCTCAGCACATGCCTGTCCTTCAGGATAAGGTAACACGCCATGCTCCTGAACTATTAATGCACTACGAAGTGGAATCATGAATAATACTCCGAGGAAACCACCAATTAATGCAATAAGTGCTATCTCTATCAAAGAAGGCACAGATGTGCCGCCCTCCTGAGCCCACATAAATAATGCAGGGAGTGTAAAGATTGCACCTGCCGCAACAGATTCACCTGCAGAACCGATTGTCTGAACCATGTTGTTCTCTAAAATAGAATCTCTTCTTAAAATAAAGCGAATAATTCCCATAGAGATAACGGCTGCAGGAATAGAAGCCGAAACGGTCATACCAACACGCAGACCTAAGTATGCGTTGGCACCGCCAAATAATACGGCTAATAAGATACCGATAATTACAGATGTAACTGTAAGTTCAGGCATCACCTTATCAGCCGGAATATAAGGCTTGAACTCTTGTTTTTCGTTCATAATTTTTCTCTCTTTCTTAAATATTTAATGCAAAACGCATCATATTCTTAATATTATATTAAGAAACTGTTATTATGTCAAACATTTAACTATCAATATATAAAAATTATAAAAATCCAATAAATAAAACCAAAACATGTAAAAACCGGAACCTCGCACCAACACAGTAAGCGAAATTCCGGTCTTCTTAAATATTAATTTTCTGTCTTTTTACCTTTAATCGTTAATACTGCTGCCGCCCCTCCTATTATAAACATAAGAAGCCATGCAAATACACGTTTATTATCTCCTGTATCAGGCGTCTGTTCTTTTACTGTCTCTGTCTTATCGCCTTTACCCGTATAGTCCGATGATGTTGTATCTGTAATCTTTGCAACCACAGTCTGTGATTTTTCAATTTCAACAAGCCCATCCTGCTTGATGTAATATCTGTCACAATCTTTACAATACCAGTATTCAATATTTCCTTCATCTGTCCTGGTAGCCGCCTTTGCCGCTACTGACTTCAAGCCTTCATGTATACTCATATTGTAAGTGCCATATTCTTCACTGCAGATTGTACACACCGCTTTCTTCACACATGTTGCACTTCCGCCTGCATGTTTACACTGATAATCACAAACCGTGCATACACCGTTTTTCCAACCATGTGCTTCACTTGTCGATACTTCCTTATCACAGCAATCATATGCCTGTTTATGAGTCTTTTCTGTCTGTACCCATACTACCTTTCCACTGTGATTTGCCATATCTTTATCTGTATACTCCTTGCCGCAGGTTTCGCAAACTGCACCCTTTGTACATGTTGCTTCTCCTCCGCTGTGTACACATACATAACCACATGTTTCACAAGCACCATCTTTCCACCTATGATTTTCTTGTTCTATCGTCACTTTACCGCAGCAATCATATCTCTTTTCATGTGTTGTTGCTGTCTGTATCCATTTTTCCACACCCGAATGATTGTCTGCATTTATTTCTCCATATTCACTATGACAGGTATCGCAAACCGCTTTCTGCGTACAGGTTGCTTCTCCGCCTTTATGAATACAATCATATCCACATACCGTGCAATGTCCATTATCCCAGATATGATCTGCTATATTAGTTACCTCAGCACCACAACAGTCATATTTTTTCTGATGAGTTTTTTCTGTCTGTACCCATACCTGTTCTCCATTGTGGTTTGCCATATCTTTATCTGTATATTCCTTGCCGCAGGTTTCGCAAACTGCACCCTTTGTACATGTTGCTTCTCCTCCGCTGTGTACACATACATAACCACATGTTTCACAAGCACCATCTTTCCACCTATGATTTTCTTGTTCTATCGTCACTTTACCGCAGCAATCATATCTCTTTTCATGTGTTGTTGCTGTCTGTATCCATTTTTCCACACCCGAATGATTGTCTGCATTTATTTCTCCATATTCACTATGACAGGTATCGCAAACCGCTTTCTGCGTACAGGTTGCTTCTCCGCCTTTATGAATACAATCATATCCACATACCGTGCAATGTCCATTATCCCAGATATGATCTGCTATATTAGTTACCTCAGCACCACAACAGTCATATTTTTTCTGATGAGTTTTTTCTGTCTGTACCCATACCTGATTTCCACTGTGATTTGCAGGATTTAAAGTACCATATTCAGCATTACAATCCGTGCAGATGGCTCTCTTTTTACATGTTGCCGCTCCGCCTACACAGCTTTCTGTTTCTTCTATAGTACAGCCTGCCGTTGTACATTTGTGGGTATGTGTGCCGTTACCATTTGACTTCCATTCACCATATATATGTTCTGACTTTGCTGCTGTAACAATCTCACCACATTCACAAATTACAGGTGTTGTACAATCCCCATCATCTATACCACTATGTTTTGTCTTTGTTGTTGTTACCGTACAGCCGTCATTCTCACACACTTTCCAATGATAAGTATCGTCTTTTGTCCATGTGTCGCTGAACTTATGATTTGCCTGTGCCAGAAATATTTTCCCGCAGACAGAGCATATTGATTCTTTCGTACAGTCGCTGTTATCCATTGTATGATTCGCATTTACGGTAACAGACAGATAAATGCTGTATCCTTCATTATCCGTCAATGTTATTGTCTGTGTGCCATCTGCTGCAGATACAGTATAAATACCGTCCACATCAGGTGTAAGCGTTTTATTTCCTGCCATTACCTGTGTATAATCGGAAGAAGTTACTTTAAACTGTGCCTTCTCGCAGTATACTCCATTATTTTTAATACCGTCTACCACTGTATCCGGATTAATCGCATTATAATAATATGTAACTGTCTGTGTTTCTGATGTATACACACCCTTTTCATCGCCTGTCTTGCTTAAAAAAGTATATCCTGATGGAATCTTAATATTTTCAGGTACCGCATAATTCGTTCCCGATGTACCCTGAAGTGTAATCGATTCACGTAACTTCTGCTCACTGTCTTTTATCACATAATTAACAATTACTTTTCCTTTGCCTGATGTTACAGCCACATCATCAAAGCTTTCCTTATCTACAAGAATCATTGTAGTATACGCAGGTACAGTTACAACGGAGCCTGCGACTTCACCAAGTGATACAACTCCCGCACTTTCGCCATTTGCAATAACAACCCAGTCCGTAGCAGCTCTTCCTTGAACAGGAATTGTAATTTCTTTTGACACATCTGAATCATTATTTAATACTGCCATAGTATTCCACTCGTCGTCTTTTGTACCTGTAAGCACATAAGCTTCAGAATTTTTTATTGTCTGGCTTTTCGCAAGAGGAGAAAATGCTTTTCGTATCTCCATAAGTCCTCTGTAATATGAGACTACATCTGCGTACTCTGCTGAATCCTTCCATTCAATGTAACTGCTGTCTGCAAGAGTTGTTCCCTCAACGCTGTTACACATTTCTTCTCCGCCATCCATAAACAATCTTCCCGGCTTAGCATATTTCATTGCTGCTTTCTGCTTGTATATTTTTACGGCTTTTTCGTTTCTTTCGCCATAAGTGCCACCTGTGCTGCCGATTATTTCATCATATAAGGAAGTTTTATTCTGTCTTTCTTCCTTTGTATAATTATCTCCCCATATAACCAGATTGGCATCTTCCTTTGCCAATGATGTCTTTATCTCATCCAGCCATTTATATACATACGAAGAACCTTTGTACTTCGCATTGACACAGTCAATCAAATCCAGTGAAAATCCATCAACATGATATTCCTCTGCCCAATATTTCATGGAATTAACCATATAACTACGATACATCTTCCGCTCTGTAGAAAACTCATTGTCATATCCCGTATTTGTTGTATACCTTGTACCATTAGTATTCAATCTGTAATAAAACCACGGAACTGACTTTTCAAGAGGATTTTCCTCTGAGGCATGCGTATACGGCATCTCCATCACAACAGAAAATCCCGCACTGTGAAGTGCCTGAATCATCTCTTTACATTCTTTTATAACAGTCTTGCTGTCTGACGGATTGGAAGCATAGCTTGCCTCAGGTACATTATAATTTAAAATCTCATACTCACTGTCGCCATCAAAATCCGCAAACGGTGCAAGCTGTACTGTCGTAACGCCAAGTTCCTTCAGATAATCAATACCAGATACAAGCTCTCCCGCACTGTTTACTTTTGCACCCTTTTCCGTAAAAGCACTGTACTTTCCGCCCGCAGTCATACCTGATGCGGTATCTGATGAGAAATCCTTAACACTTATCTTATAAACAGTATTTGCTTTTGTCGAATCAACATACACATGTCTGTCCCTGTCCCAACCCTCAGGAGATACTGAAGATGTATCTGTTATATACGAACGCTTTCCGTCTTTGCTTACCGCAACCGAATATGGGTCCTGAATTTTATATTTTGTTGTTCTGTCGCTGCCAATATGGGTAATATCTGTTGTGGTAATCGTATAGTCATAATACAATCCACCACACTCACCAACAATCGTTATAGTCCAGATTCCATTCATCGTTTACAAGCATTTTCTCTAATCCATAAGTTCCTATATCACGTGCATTGCTGTCATTATCATCACCTGTTGCATAAATATTAACTTTTACATCTATTGCCGCAGGTGCCCATAACAAAAATTCAGTTGACTCCTTTGTATATGTCGCTCCAAGCTGCTTGCCCTTACGTGTATGCCCCCAATCATCAACATATGTTCCATCATAGAAATATTCATTATCAATATCTTCTGCCACTTTATTAATATAGCTGCTAGGAATCGTAGCTATCTTTTTACTGTTATCTGCCGCAACCCCGGTAACGGAACTGCTTGAAAATACCATTCCGATTGACAACGCCACCGCAGTAATCTTTTTTAAGTTTAAATACTTCATAAACTCTTCCTCCTTTTATTGTATTCAATGTATCTATGCAATATCCTAAAACATTACGAAAATACATTCTGTCTTAGTGGTATTATACAATAAAAAGCATCAAAAAAATGCCATTTACACGAAATGACATTTTTTCGACACGAACGATATTAAAATGAATGTTTATTTTTCACTTTTTAATCACAATTTATTTAAAAAGTTCCGGCTCATTCTCAATTTAAATATCTGCTTAACACCATTTACAATACTTCTCATTCAATGTGCCATCCTTTTCACGACCTAATCTGCCGTCTAAGGCTTAGATTATCATGCTGTTAAAAAGAGAATTTGCAAAATATCTGAAAATAGTATAATTTGGTGGCATATACTAAATCAGCTGAAGAAAATAGTATATGAAATAAATGATATAATGTGAATGGAGATGGAATTAATGAACCCAGAAAAATTATTAAGAGAATATAGACTTCATATTTCCGAGAAGTTGATGGAGACCAATTTTCGATATTAGACTATGACACCCCGGAAAAAATGTTTGAAGCAATGATGCAAGAATCTGTTTACTGTATGTACCGCAATCTTTGCTGCCAATTCAACCGGAAAACTATATACTCCAGTTAATATGCATGGCAGAATGCCGCAGTCTGTCCGGGAACGCTACTTAAAAATGAAGGAAGCTCCTGATCATCCGGCAAATCTTGATGTATTGATCCAGAATTTTGACTGTGCATTGTCTCACCCTGATGCCAATGACCTGGAAAAACTTAAATAAGCCGTTATGGATCCATCCTTCTGATAAGGCCATAAAATAAGGCAGCCCCACATAGATGAGTCTGCCTTACTCTCCTTATTTAACGTTGATGCCACTGGCATATTGCTGCAGAAACTGTTTCTTTCCACATGGTCTTCCAAAATAATATCCCTGCAGATAATCAACCTTCATTTCTTTCATTTTCAGAAGCCATT
>OGHF01000017.1_pt1 | contig 158736 bp, 158 predicted proteins | sample 1571481 | NCBI WGS metagenome assembly OGHF01 (sample SAMEA2581952, study PRJEB24529) | metagenome | biome: Human gut stool | place: China | collected 2011
CTCTCGGCTCTTTTTTATATAAATTTGTAATTTACACCATTATATGGACTTTATCAAAGCAGGAAAAGATAAAAACAAATTACGAAAAAAGGAGAAAATTATGGCAATTAAATCAGAAGCTAAATTAACCACATTTGAGGCAATAAGCATGATTGTGGGAAACAGCATAGGAACGGGAATAATAGCAGTTCCGTATCTTGCAACGAAGAACAGTATGATTGATGTTATCTGGATGGTAGGAGCAGCTTACATCATTAATGTAATTCTACATCTTATAATTGCGGAACTTTCGTATAACAACGGTGGAGTACAGCTTGTAAAAAGCTTTGAGGGCGAACTGTTCCACGGAGTTATGAAGAAGGTGTTCAGCTGGATTGTTTTTGTGGTGTATGGGCTTGCGATTATGATAGGAGTGAGCGGCAATATTAACGGTGGGGCACAGATATTTGTGAACTGGTTCGGACTGCCACTATGGGCAGCGCAGATAATATATTATGTGATTGCCGGAATTGTTGTATTTATGGGAATGAAGGCGGTAGGAATTGCACAGAAATACGCTGTAATACTTCTTATGGGAATAGTTGCAGTTATGACAGTTGGAACATTTACACATCCGGTTAATGGATTCTATACAGCACCTTTCCATTGGAATAATCTGCTTGCACTGTATAGTATGGTTGTATTTGCAACATCAGCTAATCAGGCAGTTATTCAGGTTGTTAAAGGGCTTGACGGCAATCCGGGCAAGATAAGAAAATCAATATTCGCAGGCTTTGGTCTGTCGTCAGCGTTCGTGCTTATTGTGACACTTACAGTTCTTCTTGGAACTAAGGGAACAATAGATAAGGAACTTGCTTATATGCAGCTTGGAGAAAGCATCGGAAAATGGGCAGTTATTCTTGCAGGTATCTTTTCGCTTTTTGCACTGCTTACAACATTCTGGAGTAACACACTTGCTTTAAGAGATGTCGTGCATGAGCAGGTTGGAATCGGCAACCGTGTAAGCTGGCTTATAGCGACAGTTCCATGTATATTATTTGCAATATTCGGAGTGAGCAGCTTTATAATACTTACAAGAATCATGAGCGGTGTAGTTGTACTGGTGAGCATAATGCTTGTTCTGACATATGGTAAATCAAGAAAGAAAGCAGGAGCAAGTCCTATATGCGGAGTGATAGGAACGCTGCCATTTCAGATTCTTATGGTAGTATCGACAATAGTTTCGGCTATCGGAGCGTTAATACCACTCAGCTAAAGAGGTGATAACATGTTTAATTCAGTGAATTTAAAGCAGACAGACAATGAAACATTTACATTTACAATAGATAAAGATAAAGATTTTAAGATATTACAGCTTACAGACCTTCATCTGGGATTTGGTTTTATATCAAGAAAGAAGGATAAGCTGGCGCTAAATGCAGTAACAAAGATTATTCATAAGGCAAAGCCTGATATGATAGTGCTAACTGGGGATTCTATATTTCCATTTCTGCCAAAGGCGGGGACGCTTAATAACAGAAAGCAGGCGTACAAGCTGATGAAATTCATGGACAGTTTTGCAATTCCGTATACACTTGTATTTGGTAATCACGATTGCGAGATGGGTTCGACTTGCAATAAAGAAGAGCTTGCACAGATTTATAAGAAAGGGAAATACTGCATATTTACAGAAGGTAGGAAAGAACTTACAGGTGTAGGAAACTTCTTTATTAATCTTACCGGCTCAGATGGCAATGCTTTATTGCCACTTGTTATGCTTGATTCTAATATGTATGGTGAAGGAGGCTGGTTTTACAGCGGATTTGACCGGATACATGATGATCAGGTGGAGTGGTGCATGAACAGGCTTAATGACTTGAAAAAATGTAATCCGGATATTAAGGCGATGGCATTTTTCCACATGCCGCCTGCGGAATTTAAGGAAGCATACCGTAAGATGAAGCTTGGTGATAAAAGCGTAATATATCAGCATGGCAGTATTGCTGAGAAGAATGAGCATTTTGGAATTTCAAAGTTTGAAGGAACATTTTTTAACAAAGCAGTGGAGAATGGCGTTATTAAATGGATGTTTTGCGGACATGACCATCTGAATACACTTTCACTTATATATAAGGGAATCCAGATGACATATGGAATGTCGATAGATTATCTTGGATATAAAGATATTGATAAGAGTTATATACAGAGAGGTGGTACACTGATTACACGAAAAGCTGATGGTCAGGTGACTGTAAATATGGTTCCTTTAGGAGCTGTAGTATCTACAAGGGTAAGAGGTGTAAATACACCCCAAAATGACGAGAAATAAAAAAGGCCTACCCAAGGAAGAGGGTAAGCCCTGCAATGATTTGAGCAAAAATCATTTACATGTCTAATATAACACACGGATTATAACAAAACAAGCAATACTTTGATTGCATTAGAACTTTACAATTCTACTAAAAAGGTCACAAAGCCAGTGTTTATCAGCTATTCAGATAGTTGGACACTGGCTTTGTTGTGATTGTGCTTTTTGAAGTACAATTTTAATGATTAAGTAAAAAGTATTAAATATTAGAATTAAGTGCTACATAATCTTCATTCATATCAATAACGATATCCTTGCCGCTGTTAATCATGAACAGCTTAACATAGTTGGTAACAAATGCATATCCAACGGAAGTGATGAAACTATAGTCATTATCGAAGCCCTGCTCGTTAGCAGCATACTGTTTGTGGTTAGTTACGAGATAATCTAACATTCTGTCAGCAGACACACCGCGACCATTATTAGATATCAGAGGTTTGTTAATATCGTTCTTGTTTTCTCTTATATAATTCATGAACTTAATTTCATATAACACATGCTCAGACATCGGTTCCGGATACCATGAGTTATGTGGAAATGTAAAGTAATCTTCTATGTAATGTAAGGCATAGCCTAAAGACAAAAAAGAAAAACAGTTCATTCTGCCATGTCTTTCAAGACGCTGCAGCCTTCTTGAAATTTTATTGTAGGAAGAATCCCATGTATGTCCCTTAATATATGTATGCAGAAGAATATCCGGCATAATACTTCCAAGTCTTAAAGCAAGATCATGTCTTTTCTTAAGCTTAGGGGTAAGTCTTTTGGTTACGGTTACATGTCCGTACTTGTTCATTAATTTTCCTTTCATAAATGCTTTATATCCGAATAATAAATCCGAATATAAATAGTCCTTTAGTCCTATAAGAAAGTAACACCTTTTAATACATTTGTCTAGCACATTATGGAAAAGAATGCATGAAATTTATGTAAATTTATTTTGATAGTCAAGCAAATACAAATCTTACGAACATATTGCAATCAGCAGCACTTGTTTATGTATATAGATTCTGGCACAGTTTAGTTCTGATTTTTACAATTTATAATATAAATGAGGTCGTACAATTCAAAGCATACAATTGTTAAGGCAAAGGCGCCCAGTACAGCGGAATCCGTTGGCTGGGCGCTTTTCCTGTATATCGTACAGATTGCGGGCAGCCAGAAAGAGATGTAGAAAGGATGGTAGTTATGGGAGCAAGAATTGAAGAACATCCAATATTGGGAAAACAAGAAAAAGGAAGGCTTGTAACATTTTATTTTGATGGAAAAGAACTGACAGGCTATGAGGGAGAACCAATTGCAGCGGCTCTTAAAGCACAGGGAGTTATGATACACAGATATACAAAGAAAGAGCATAAGCCAAGAGGAATATTCTGTGCGATAGGAAGATGTACAGACTGTGTAATGGTTGTTAATGGAAAACCAAATATCAGGACTTGTGTTACTCCTTTAGAGGAGGGTATGAAGGTCCAGACACAGTATGGAGTGAGTGATAAACCATTTGAAGAGCAGTAGATGAAAGGAAGTGTGGATATGAAGCGATTTGATCTTATTATAGTTGGTGCAGGTCCGTCGGGGTTATCAGCAGCAATAGAGGCAGCTAAGAGAGGACTTGAAGTAGTTGTATTTGATGAAAATGAAAAACCGGGAGGCCAGCTTTTTAAGCAGATACATAAATTTTTTGGTTCTAAGGAGCATAAGGCTAAGATAAGAGGCTTTAAGATAGGTGAGGATTTATTAAATGAAGCAGATGAAGCAGGAGTTAAGGTTGTTCTTAATGCAACAGTCTGTGGAATGTATCAAGACAAAGAGATTACAGTAAGAATTGGCGATGAGATACATCATTTTAAGGGAGATTCAATAATAATTGCCACGGGTGCAGCAGAAAATATGGTTACATTTCCGGGCTGGACATTGCCGGGGGTTATTGGTGCAGGAGCAGCACAGACAATGATGAATCTTCATGGAGTTAAACCGGGAAGCAGAATTCTTATGCTTGGCTCAGGAAATGTAGGACTTGTTGTAAGTTATCAGCTTATACAGTGTGGCTGTGAGGTTGTGGCACTTGTTGATGCTGCACCAAGAATTGGCGGATATGGAGTGCATGCAGCAAAGGTAGCACGTACAGGAGTTCCATTTTATCTGTCACATACGATAGTAAAAGCAGAAGGAGATGACCATGTTACTGGAGTAACAATAGCAGAGGTTGATTCATCTTTCAAATTCATACCAGGTACAGAAAAACATTTTGATGTAGACACAATATGTCTGGCCGTTGGACTTTCACCTATGTCACAGCTTCTTAAAATGTCAGGCTGTAAGATGGAGGATAATCCAAAGCGTGGAGGACAGGTTCCTATATGTGATGAATATGGAAGAACTTCTATTCCGGGGGTATTCGTTGCGGGAGATGTTTCAGGAATTGAAGAGGCAAGTTCAGCTATGATTGAGGGTCGTATGGCAGGAATCGCAGCAGCTGAGTATCTGGGATACATAGATAAAACAGAATTAGATGAGAATTTAAAGAGTCTTGATGTAGCACTTGAAGGTTTAAGACAGGGAATGTTTGCACCAAAGAACAGAGGTAAGCTTATAGAAAAAACAGAGGAAGGAATCGACATTTCTACAACACTTCTTACTAAAGGATATGTTGCAGATGATGAGATTGAGAGATTTCCAGGTGTGACAAGAAAGCCGGGAGTTCATCCGGTAATGGAATGTACCCAGAATATACCTTGTAATCCATGTCAGGATGCATGTCCTAAGAAATGTATCAAGATAGGAGAAAAGATTACTTCACTTCCGGGTGTTGATGAAAGTGCAACATGCGTTGGTTGTGGAATGTGCGTGGCTTCATGTTCAGGTCAGGCAATTTTCCTTGTTGACGAAACATATGAAGAAGGCTTTGCAAGCGTTACGATGCCGTATGAGTTCTTACCTTTGCCAAAGACGGGTGACAGAGGAATAGCTCTTGGACGTAATGGACAGAAGGTATGTGCGGCAGAGGTTATCAGTGTGAAGTCTTCACCGGCATTTGATAAAACCAATCTGCTTACTATAAAAGTTCCTTCAGAATATGTTATGAAGGCAAGATTTTTCAAGAAGGAGGCGTAATCCTCCCCTCACCAGGGGTTGGATTTTGCTACGCAAAATAAGGAGGATTGAATATGCATGAAGTAAATGACCGTTCAAGGGATATAGGAGAATTTGTTCCGGCACCAGATGACGATATGCTCATCTGCCGTTGTGAAGAAATTACAAAGGGCGAGATAAGAAAAGCTGTTCATGAGGGAATGTGGACAATGACAGAAATAAGAAGATATTTAAGAACAGGAATGGGACTATGTCAGGGACAGACCTGTGCAAAGCTTGTTAAGGGAATTGTTGCAAGGGAATTAGGAGTATCACCGTCAACACTTGAACCAGCAACAAGCAGAGCACCAATGAGACCTACAGAAATGAGAATTCTTGGTAATGAAGCAGAGGACAACAAGGAGGTGTAATTATGGCAAATACAGCAGATGTAATTATTATAGGTGGCGGAATTATAGGTAATGCCATAGCCTATTATCTGGCAAAGAAAGGCACTGATGTAATTGTTCTTGAAGGCAGCGACCATATTGGAAATGGTGGCTCGTCAAGAAATGGCGGAGGTGTCCGCCAGTCAGGACGAGACCCGAGAGAGCTTCCTCTTGTTATGTATGGAATAAAGAATCTGTGGCCATCATTATCAGAGGAACTTGAAGTTGACTGTGAATATCATCAGGATGGAAATTTAAGACTTGGAAAGAATGACAAACATAAACAGATCCTTGAAGGGCTTACCGAAAGGGCTGTCAAGGTGGGACTTGATGTAAGAATGATAGATGGAGATGAAGTACGCCGTATTAATCCTTATCTGTCAGATGAGGTAACATGTGCAAGCTGGTGCCCAACAGATGGTCATGCCAATCCGCTTACAACAACATTAGGCTTCTATAAGACAGCAAGAAAGCTTGGAGTAAGATTTATTACGGGCGAAAAGGTAATAGAATTAAAGAAGATAAAAGGCAGATTAAGACAGGTTATCACCCCTAATAATATATATGAAGCAGATACAGTCGTTGTAGCAGCCGGATATGAAAGTAAAGAAATTCTTGGTACGGTAGGAATAGATGTGCCTATGAGCAGAGTACTTATTGAAGCACTTGTAACAGAAGCTGAACCACATATGTTTGACCAGATGTTAGGAACAGCAGAAGCTGATTTTTATGGACATCAGACAAAGCATGGTTCATTCGTATTTGGTGGCTCATCAGGTTATGAGGCAGTCAATAAGGATAATGGAACCCCGATATGCAGCAGCATTACTGCTCCTTGTATATGCAGAGGTATTATGAAATATTTCCCAGATCTTGCGGATGCCAAGATAGTAAGGACGTGGGCAGGCTGGGCTGACCAGATGAAAGATGGTGTTCCTGTATTAGGAAATGTATCAGAGGTTCCGGGGCTTGTTCTTGCAACAGGATTTTGTGGCCACGGTTTTGGAATAGCACCCGCAATAGGTCATGAACTGGCAGATTTAATAGTAGATGGAAAAACATCTATAGATATAAATGCATTGCGATATGATAGATTTAAGGCTAAAATATAAATAATATGGCTTGGACTTTTGGTGGAGTTATATATCTGCTAAAAGTCCAAACTTGTCGTTGGCTTAAATGTAGGGGGAAAAGAGGAGGCAATATGGAGTATAAAACAGACAAATTAAGACCAACCCAGCCTTTTCTTGTATTGGAGACGCAGGATTTTAAGCAGGAAATATATCTTAATCAGGGGATATCACATTTCTACACATTCAGACTTGAAAAAACAAAGGAAATAACTACAGTTCCTGATAGTTGTGTAGATATGCTTTTCGAATATGGAGAAAATGGAATGACTGCTTATGCAATTGGTAGTCCTATTAAAGCATTAGATGTAGAGTGGCAGGGGAAGAAAGAGTATTTTGGAGTAAGGTTCATGCCTGGAAGCATGCCGGTTGGACTTAATGTGACATTGCGGGATCTTGTTGACTGCAGATTCTATCTGGAAGATATACTTCTTGATAATAATGGAACATTTGTAAGTGGGATGAAAAAAAAGAAGACATTCAAAGACAGGATTAATTATTTTCTTGAAGAATATACTAAACTGGAGATGAGACAGGAAAAGCCGTTTGGTAAGATGGAGATACTTATGGCAGTTAAAGAGCTGGCATATAATTCAGGAGGCTTGATGAGAATTTCAGAAATGGCTGACACAGTTGGATATACAGAAAGATATATTAATAAGATTTTTATTGAGCAGATGGGATTTTCCCCTAAGGTATTCTGCAAGATAATACAGTTTCAGAGAAGTCTGGAATTCCTTAATTATGGCAATGTGGATAATATGACGGAAGCAGCTGTTAATCTTGGGTATTATGACCAGCCGCAGTTTATAAGAGATTTTAAGACATATTGCGGAATGACACCTAAAAGATATCTTATGCTTACTAAGAGAATCAGATACAACAGCCTTGTTGAAAATGTGTCATAAAATATTCATTAATTAAAATGTTTATAATAAGTAATATAATTAAGTAAAAAGTGACTTTCAACGTTAAATATGCTACAATATGCAGGCAAATATAAGTGAACGGGGAGATTTACATGTCGCAGTTGACAAGAAAAGCAATAATGAAGTGTACACTTGAACTTGCTGAAAAAAAATCACTGAAGAAAATCACAGTTAAAGATATAGCCGATGAATGTGGTATTACGAGGAGCACATTTTACTATCATTTTTCTGATATATATGATGTATTGGATGGTGTTGTCCAGACAAAGATTGATGAATTCAATGAAGAGTACAATGGTGAGATGGACAAGGTTCTTATGAGATTTATTGAATATAGTATAATCCATAGGAAAGTATGGGCTAATCTTTTTGATGCAAGAGGAAGAGAGTGGCTGGAAAAATATGTTAAGACACGAATTCATTATCTGGCACTTTTGCAGATTAGAAAAATGTCTGAAGGATACATACTTTCTATTAAGGATGTTGAGATTATATGTAGTTTCTATGAAGAAGCTATATTTGGATTGCTTATGAGATGGATTATTAAAGAAGAAAAAACCAAGACTGTTGATGAAATCAAGGATACCGTTGAAAGAATCGAGAAATTATTTGAGGGACAGCTTGAGCTTATTATATCTAATATGAAGAAGTAATTGTCGGGAGTACATCAATGGGGAATATTTTAACAAAACAGTTTTACAGGCAGAGAAAAGATTTTGAAGATTCATGTGCAGGAAGAGATGCAGGATTAACATTTCCGGAAGGAGTAAGATGCAGTACTGACATTGCATATGCTGATGATGGAATTAAAGCACATCTGCTTGACATATACAGACCGGAAGATTCACAGGAAAAGGTTCTTCCTGTAATTATTAATGTTCATGGTGGAGGTCTTATTATTGGTAATAAGGAGTTTAACAGATATTTCTGTGCTCTGCTTTGCAAGAAGGGATTTCTTGTATACAGCATAGAGTACAGGCTGATTCCAGACTGCCTTATATATGACCAGCTTGCAGATGTTTTCATGGCAATGGATTATATAAAGGAGAGGCTGGCAGCAGATGGCGGTGATTCGTCACATGTATATATGGCAGGTGACAGCGGCGGCGCATGCCTTATCACATATGCCAATGCTATCCAGAACAGCACTAATATAGCGAGGGCAGCTAATGTCACACCATCAGGACTTCGCATTAATGCGCTTGGGCTTATAAGCGGAATGTTCTATACATCAAGATTTGATAAGATTGGACTTTTTCTTCCAAAGTATCTGTATGGCAGGGATTACAAGAAAACTCCATTCGCAAAGTATGTTAATCCTGAAAACAGGGAACTGCTGAACTCACTTGCACCAGTCTGGCTCTTGACAAGCCATAATGATTTCTTACGAAGATATACAACAGATTTTGAGAAGGCACTGACAAGAGCAGAAAGAGAGCATGAACTTGTAGTTTTTCCTAAGAATAAAAAGCTTACACATGCGTTCAGTGTGTTTGAGCCGTTTCTGCCAGAGAGCAGTGCGGTTATTGATATGATGGTGGAGTATCTTAGGAAGTTCTGATAATATTCGGACACTTTGATGAAAATGTCCGAAATTAGTACAATTATAGAACCCGTGTAGCGTTTTCGAACACTACACGGGTTTTGTTATGCCAAATTTTTACAAAAAAATATATAATGTGTGGGTGCTTTTCTTAGTGGACGCACAATATAATTAAAGAAAAAGGATGGAATATTATAATGAGCACTAACGAAATAATGCCAAAGTTAAAAGACTTTTTATGTGAGAATTTAGGAATTGATGCAGATGTTTTAGAGTTTGATACACAGCTTTTCGGAGATGGTGAAATCGGACTTGATTCAATCGATTCGCTTGAAATCATTGCTTACGTTGATGATGAATTCGGTGTTCAGATGACAGGTGTTGGCAAAGAACACTTCTACAGCATTGAGACAATCGCTAAGTATATCGAAGAAAATGCATAATATATTCTGATTTCACAGTGTATAACCTGGAGCCATTTATGACTTATAATCGCAGGATTCCTGCACCTAGTGGAAGTAAATGCCACCATATACAAAGTTTATTACGGTGTGGGAAATCAAACGCGCTACGCTTGAACGAGATTTCCCACACCGCACTTTAGTATATGGCGGCATTTACTTCCACACGGTTCGGAATAATTTGATTATAAGTCATAAATGACTCCAGGTTATTAACAAACAAAATAGAATAATAATAGTAATAAGGAGCAATTATGACAGAGAATAATAACCGCGCAGTCATTACAGGTCTTGGAATGATATGTGCTATCGGTAATTCAGTAGATGAAGCATGGAATAATGCCATTAATTCGGTTTCAGGAATACATAAAACAACAACACTTGATACAACAGACTGTTACGCAGACCTTGCAGCAGAAGTTAAGTGCGACACACTTGGAGATTTTGAGGGAAGCGAAGATGCAGACCGTTCAGCACAGCTTTGTATCAAGGCAGCGGGCGAGGCAATGAAGGATGCGGGACTTGACGATTTTGCAGGAGACCCTAAGGCTTCAGTTATCATCGGAAGCTGTGTTGGTGGAGCAGTAAGCATTTCTGATTATTATGAGCATGGCAAGAAAGCAAGTGATGTAACTAAGATGCCAATCTCATCAATAGCACCTCAGGTTGCAGGTCAGTGCCATGCAGGCGGCGTTGTTACTAATATTGCAAATGCATGTGCGGCCGGAACAATCAGTATTGCATACGCATGCGAGCTTATCAGAGCAGGTAAGGCAGATGTAGTACTTGCAGGTGGTTCAGACACATTTGCAGCAGTACCATATGCCGGATTCTTATCACTTCATGCACTTGACGCAGATGGCTGCTCACCATTCAACAGATGTACAGGAATTACACTTGGTGAAGGTTCAGGTGTCGTAGTAGTAGAAAGCTACGAGCATGCTAAGGCAAGAAATGCAAAAATGTATTGTGAAGTATTAGGTGCTGGTGTCAGCAGTGACGCACATCATATCACAGCTCCAAGACCGGATGGAGAAGGTCAGATGGAAGCTATCAACAGAGCAATTAAGAATTCAGGATTGAAGAAATCGGACATCGGATATGTTAATGCACATGGAACAGGAACAGCTAAGAACGATGATGCAGAATTCTTATCATTACATACAATATTTGACGGCGAGAACGATAACCTTTCAGTAAGCTCAACAAAGGCTATGACAGGACATTGCCTCGGTGCAGCAGGAGCAATTGAAGCAGTATTTTCAATCAAGGCACTTACAACTAATACAGTAGTTCCAACACTCGGATTTAAGGACGAGGATATGGATAAGCTTGCCGAAAAGGCCGGAAAGATAGATTTCTGCCCTAATAAGGCACATGAAAAAGAGCTTACAAGCGTAATGAACAACTCATTTGCATTCGGCGGTAATAACGCAAGTATTATCTTTAGCAAAGAGGCTGGCAATGTGACAGTTAAGGAAGAGAAGAAGCCTCTTGTTATCACAGGTATTGGCGTGGTTACACCAAGCGGCAACGGTGTAGATACATATGTTGCAAATGCAGTAAAAAATGTTGCTCTGACAGAAGCTAATTTAAGAAGTTCAGTCGGCAAGGAAGATTATGATGCACTTGGACTTAAGATGTCATTCTATAGAAAGCTTGATAATTTCAGTCTGCTTCAGGCAGTATCAGGTATGGAAGCACTTAAGGATGCTGATTATGCAGTAACAGACGATAATGCAACAGATATTGGAATAATTGTGGGAACGTCAGAGGGTGCACTTGGAACATGCTGTGATTTCCAGAGAATGATTACAGAGAAGGGCAATGCTGCAGGAAGTGCATTCAAATTTCCTAACACTGTATACAATGCAGCAGGCGGATATCTTTCAATCTGCTCAGGAATCAAGGGCTACAATGTAACAGTTACTAACGGTGCACAATCTGGTCTTGCAAGTATGGCATATGCAATGAGCGTACTCCGTTCAGGTCAGGAAAATGCTATGTTAGCTACAGGTTCTGATGAGAACAGCGATATAATGACAGAGCTTTTCGGTAAATTAGGTGTCACATCAGAAAAAGTTGTAGCTCCATTTGCAGGAAATGATGGATTCGTATTAAGCGATGGCAGTGCTTCAGTTCTTATTGAGGATGAGAAGGCAGCCAGGGAGCGTGGTGCAAGAATCTACTGCCATGCAGCAGGATACGGAATGGCTCATTCAAATGTTAAGTTCGGAACACTTACAGGTTCAGAGGCAGGCCTTACAAATGCAGTTAATAACGCATTAGCAGACGCAGGAATGACAATTGATGATATAGATGCAGTATTTGGTTTTGCAAACGGAATGAAGGCTGTCGATGATGTAGAAATCAAGGGATTGACAGCAGTATTTGGTGACAAACTGGCAGAAAAACCGGTTGTAGAATTAAAGGAAGTTCTTGGTGAGTCAAGAGCAGCAGCAGCAACAACAGCAGCAGCACACGCAGCACTTATGTTTGCAGGAAAGATACCTTCACAGGAAGCATACAGCATTGCAGCAGACGGAAGCGTTTTTAAGACAAGGGCAGAGGCTTATAAGTTAAACAATGTACTTGTAGCTGCCTATGGTGCAGGTGGTTCATACACAGCAATTGTACTCAGCAGGTAATGAGAATATGGGCAAAGGCTCATGGCAATGAGTAACATTTCTTATAAAAGAAAGGACACACAGATATGAAAGTAGCATTAATTACAGGGGCTTCCCGCGGTATTGGTAAGGCTTGCGCTATACGTCTGTCAAAAGACGGATATGCCGTAGTCATCAATTACAGTCATTCAGAGGAACAGGCACAGAAGGTTCTTGATGAAATCGTGGCAGCAGGCGGAACAGGCATAACATATAAAGCAGATGTTTCAGACCTTAATCAGGTTAAGCAGATGGTTAAAGATGTAAGCAAGGAGCTTGGCGGAATAGATGTACTCGTAAACAACGCAGGAATTGTAAGAGATGAGTATCTTCTCATGCTCAACAAGGATACACTTGATACATGCATGGACTTGAATGTTAAGGGTTACTTCTACTGCGCACAGCAGGCAGTACTTAAAATGTTCAGAAAGAAGAGCGGTGTCATCATCAACATGTCATCAGTCAGCTCGAAATTCGCACTTCCGGGACAGTCTGTATACAGTGCAACAAAGGGTGCTGTTAATTCAATGACACAGACAATGGCTAAGGAGCTTGCAGGTTACGGAATCCGTGTAAATGCAGTAGCACCGGGATTTATAGAGACAGAGATGCTGGATGCAATTCCAGAAGAGAAGAAGAAAGAGTATTTAGACGCAATCCCAATGCATAAGTTAGGAAAGGCAGAAGATGTTGCAAATGTTGTATCATCACTTTGCTCAGACGCATTTTCATATGTAACAGGTCAGGTTATCGTGCTTGATGGAGGATTATCATTATGATGAACATATTTGAGATTAATAAAAGAATCGGACAGCGCCCACCTTTCCAGATGATTGAGAAGGTGTTAGAGCTTGAGCCTAATGTAAGTGCCAGAGGTATTAAAAATGTATCAATTAATGAACCATATTTTATGGGACATTTTCCTGACGCTCCTATAATGCCGGGCGTACTTATAATTGAAAGCTGCGCCCAGCTCTGTTCACTTGTAATCGATGATGGTGGAAAGAGCAGGGAAGAGGGCAAGTTATATGTGCTTCTTAAAGTAGACGGATTCAAGTTTGTAAAGCCTGTAATTCCAGGAGATACACTTGATATTACAGTTACAGCTACAAGAATTAATAAGGTTCTTGCAGTATTTGATGCGGTAGTTAAGGTAGATGACAATGTGTACGCAAAGGGAAGCATGACATTTACAACAGTAGACCGCAAGGATATATATGGAACGGAGGAATAAAGTAATGGGAAAAATAGCAGTATTATTTTCAGGTCAGGGTGCACAGTATGTAGGAATGGGCAAAGACCTTTACGATTCAGATTCTGATGCAAAGAAATTATATGATTTGGGGGAGTCGCTCCGCCCGGGAACAGTTAAGGTGTGCTTTGAAGGAGAAGGCGAGGAGCTTACCAAGACTGAGAATACACAGCCGGCACTTTTCCTTACAGACCTTGCATTTGCCAATGCACTTAAGGATGCCGGAATTAAGGCTGATGCTGTAGCAGGATTTTCACTTGGAGAGATTCCTGCACTTGCATACGCAGGAGTTTTATCAACAGAGGACGCATTTAAACTGGTAGTTATCAGAGGAACCAAGATGGGTGAGCTTTCTACAAAGTATGCAGGCGGAATGGCAGCAGCACTTAAGCTTGCTCCAGAAGTTGTTGAAGAGACATGTAAGGAATTCAAGGAAATCTGGCCGGTTAATTATAATTGTCCTGGACAGATTTCATGTGCAGGAAGTGCTGACGAGATAGATGAATTCTGTGCTGCAATCAAAGAAAAAGGCGGCAGGGCAGTTAAGCTTGCAGTAAGCGGAGCGTTCCATACACCTTATATGAAGGATGCAAGCGAGGAGCTTGAGAAGGCACTTAAGACAATGACAATTAATGCTCCACAGACAGAGATATATGCCAACAGAACAGGAAAGCCTTATCCACAGGATATAGCACAGATTATAGAAACAATTGCTCTTCAGGCTTCTTCAAGCGTAAGGTTTGAGGACACATTAAAGAATATGTGGGCTGACGGAATAGACACATTTATTGAGGTAGGAGCAGGAAAGACACTTACAGGATTTGTTAAGAAGACACTTCCGGAAGCAAAGATGTACACAGTTACAACGGTTGATGCGTTGAATGAAGCAATTGAGAACATCAAGGCAGGAGAATAATAATGACAGTCAAATGTAACAAATGTAAAGAGGAAATTAATAAAGAGGATTTGGAGAAGAATTACTACATATGTCCGTTATGCGGGAAGCTAAACCGCATGCCGGCAAAGAACAGACTTCAGATGCTTACAGAAAAGTTTGATGTAATGTTTAATGACCAGGAATTTACAGATCCTATTGATTTCCCTTCATACAAGGAAAAGTATGAGTCTGCCAGAGAAAAGAGCGGCGAGACAGAGGGCGTTGTATGTGGCAGAGGAACTATCGGCGGACAGGATACATGTATATTCATAATGGAGCCTAACTTCATGATGGGTTCTATGGGAACAGTTGTCGGAGACAGAATTACAGCACTTTTTGAATATGCTACAAAGAACAGACTTCCAATTATCGGATATACAGTTTCAGGTGGTGCAAGAATGCAGGAGGGCGCACTGTCACTTATGCAGATGGCCAAGGTTTCGGCAGCAGCCAGAAGACACAGTGACGCAGGACTCTTATATGTTGTATGTACAACAGACCCGACAATGGGCGGTGCTACAGCAAGCTTTGCAATGCTTGGAGATATAATCATATCTGAACCGGGTGCAATGATTGGATTTGCAGGAAAGCGAGTAGTAGAGCAGGTTACAGGTGAAGTGCTTCCGGATAATTTCCAGAGCGCAGAGTTCCAGTTAAAGAACGGATTCATAGATGATATCGTGCCAAGACAGGAACAGAAAGCATATCTTGCTAACATTCTTGCAATACATGCAGAAACAGTAAGTGCATAACAGTATTGTTTTGCAATATAAGGAGAAAAATTAATCATGGCAAACGAGAATTTAAGTGTTTATGACAGAATCTGCCGTACAAGAAAGAGCGGCAGAGCAACTGCATCAGATTATATAAATGCAACAATAACTGATTTTGTTGAACTTCACGGTGACAGATGCTTTGCAGACGACCATGCCATTGTTGGAGGTATCGGACGACTTAATGGAAAGCCTGTAACTGTAATTGGAATTGAAAAAGGAAGAGACTTAAACGAAAGACTTTTAAGGAATTTTGGCTGCGTTCTTCCAGAAGGATATAGGAAAGCATTAAGACTTATAAAGCAGGCTGAAAAGTTCCACAGACCTGTTATCTGCTTTGTTGATACACAGGGTGCTAACTGTGGTAAGGGTGCAGAAGAAAGAGGACAGGGACAGGCAATTGCCAACAACCTGTATGAGCTTACAGATGTTAAGACACCTATTATATCAGTAATGATTGGCGAAGGCGGAAGCGGCGGTGCACTTGCACTTGCTGTTGCCGATGAAGTATGGATGCTTGAAAATGCATATTATTCAGTAATCACACCTGAGTCATGTGCAAGTATTCTATTCAAAGATCCGAAGAGAGCTCCAGAGGCAGCAGAACATCTCAAACTTACAGCATCAGACCTCAATAAAATGGGTATCGTAGAAAAGGTTGTTGAAGAACCGGAAGATTTTTCAGAAGAGAAAGAAACATCACATTTTATGAAAAAGCTTGCTGACGACCTTTCAAAAGAAATAAAGCAGTTAGAGAAGAAGCCGGTTGATAAGCTTCTTGATGACAGATATGAGAAATACAGAAAAATAGGCCGTTACAGCGAATACAGTGAGGCAGTAGGAGAGGTTCCCGGAGCAGCACAGTTACTTGGTGTATCACAGGCTCCTGCAAGAAAGAGAAGAGGATTATTTGGACGTGGCTAAGATATTAGTTTTAAATGGAAGTCCACATAAGAATGCCAGCACTACAATGGCGGTAACTAACGCATTTGTAAAAGGAATGTGTGAAGGCGGTGAATATGAGTCGGAGATAATCAATATCTCCGACTTAAATGTTACTCCATGCATGGGCTGTCTTTCATGCTGGGCAAGGACTGAGGGCGAGTGTGTTATCAAAAATGATGATATGCCGGCAGTTAAGAAAAAAATAGAAGAAGCAGACACTATAATTGAAAGTTATCCGTTGTATTTCTTTGGCATGCCGGGACAGATGAAGCTTTTCACAGACAGACTTTTAAGTATGATGTGTACTTACAGGGGACAGAAGCCGCCTGAAAATGGCGAGTCATTCCACGGCATAAGAAATCCAAAGACGGGACAGAAATTGGTTCTTATATCGGGATGTGCTTATTCGGAGTCAGAGTCAGTCTATGATTCGCTTCTTAAGGAATATGAGTGCATATGTGGTAAAAATGGATTTACAGCAATTCTATGTCCACAGTTAAAGACATTAATTGAACTGGGTGCAAGTTCAAGACTTGACAGATATTTGTCAAAGTATGAGGCAGCTGGAAAAGAGTTTGCTGCGACAAAGCATTTGTCAGAAGAGACAAAGCAGAAGCTGTCAAAAGCTCCATTTTCAGAGGCAGTGTATAAGAATCTGCTTGATAATTTCTGGAGGGAGCAGAAGGAGGGCTAAATCCTCTCCTCATCAATGGACTCGGATTTTACTTCGTAAAACAAGGAGGATGAGATTTGATAAAGATAGTTGTAGATTTGCTTGGTGCTGACAAGCCGCAGACAGAGCTTGTTTTGGGTGCAATTAGGGCAATCAGTGAGAATAAAGATTTGTATGTATATCTGATGGGAAGGAAGGCCGAGCTGGAGGATTTCCTTGCCAATGTAACTTATGATGAATCGCAGCTTGAGATAGTGGACTGCACACAGGAGATAACTAATTATGATGACCCGGTTGACGCTTACCACGATAAGACTGATTCGTCCTTAATCAAGGGACTTAAAATGTGCCGCATGAATGAGGATATCGGTGGATTCGTGACATGTGGTGCAACAGGAGTTGTGCTTATAAGTTCTATCCTTATACTTGGCAAGTTAAATGCGACAAGACCGGCACTTTCAGTAGTTCTTAATGGCCGTAATGACAAGCCATTCTGTATAGTTGACTGCGGTGCCAATATTGACTGCAAGGCAGACCGTTTTGTCGATTTTGCAAGACTCGGTGTAGCTTACATGAAGACACTCGGAATTGAGAATCCGACAGTTGCAACACTTTCTAATGGCATTGAAGCTGGAAAGGGAAGTGATGTTATTAAGGAAGCTCATGAGCTTCTGGAAAAATGTGGTTTTAATTTCACAGGTAATATTGAAGGCAAAGAAGTGTTAGACGGCAACGCAGATGTTGTTGTATGTGATGGATTTGCAGGAAATGTGCTTCTTAAATCAATCGAGGGAACAGCAAAGGTTGTGTTTGATGATATAAGAAGGGCAGCAGCAGGTGCATCTGATACCCAAAAGGCACAGCTTGAGGCACTTATTGGCAGACTTGAGCCAAAGTTTGATTACAACAATGAAGGCGGAGCAATTCTTCTTGGAGTTAAGAAACCGGTTGTCAAAGGACATGGAGCAGCAACGGACAAAACAGTGTATAATACAGTTAAGATTGCTTATGGACTTGCAAAGAATAATCTTGTGGAGAAGATAAGCGAGGAATTTGAGAAAAAGTAACATCCATTGAGGTGATTGTATAATGCAAAGAGAAAAAAACAACAATTTTATTCTTGATTTCACAGGTGTATATGATGATGAATTTGCTAAGGAAAAAACATCACTTACATGGATAGACTGCACTGATATTACAGGATGTGATATGTATGTATCAGACGAAGCTGAAAAACAGATAGGTGAAAGAGTTGATTCTGTTGGAATTCATGGAATACATTTTATTGATTCGGGTAACTACCATTATGTTACTAAGATAATGACTGACAGAATTAAGGAACCGTTTTCTTTAGTTGTATTTGATCACCATACCGATATGCAAAAACCTATGATTGAAGGATTAACAAGCTGCGGAGACTGGGCAGGAAAGGTGATTAAAGACAATCCGTATATTTGCCAGCTTATTCTGGTGGGACCAGAGAAGAAAGATATTAATGCGATTGGGTTAAGAAGTAATAAACTTATAACATATTCAGCACAGGAGATAAGAGCCGAAGCAATGGAATCTAAAACAAACCAGATTGATTTATCAGTTCCTGTATACATATCTATTGATAAGGATATTCTTGATGAAAGCATAAGTGAAACCAATTGGAGTCAGGGACATATGAAGCTTGGGACATTAGAGCATATGCTTGGGATAATTATAAGAAACCAGAAGGTTTTAGGTATTGATATATGTGGAGAATGTGATACAGATATGCCGCTTCCTGAATATATGGAAGATGAGGAAAAGAACGGAGAACTTAATAAAGAATTATATGATTTTCTTTTGAAACGACTGAAAAAATATAGTTTATAAATATTTTATAATTCCGCAATCCCATGTAAATACTGGGGTTGCGGAATTTTTTAATTGGAAAATAAAAATAATTAGCACTCACCTCTTGACAGTGCTAATAAAAAGGTATATAACATAGCCAAGAACAAAGGAAGGGAACCAAAAGAGGTACGAAAGTAAAGGAAAGTACCTCAAGAGGTTACTGAAACATCCCGGTTCCAAAGAAACAAGGTAACAAGATAGTGATATATGTTAAAGGAGGAATGACTTATGTTGATGCCTAGTATTTTTGGAGAGAATTTATTTAATGATGATTGGATGGACTTCGGATTTCCTGAAGTTGACAAGGCTTTATATGGTAAGCATGCAAATAATGTAATGAAGACTGATGTTAAGGAAACTGATACAGGTTATGAAGTTGATATTGATCTTCCAGGATTTAAGAAGGATGAAATTAATGCACAGCTTGATAACGGTTACCTTACAATAAGTGCTGCTAAGGGACTTGATAAGGATGAAAAGGATAAGAAAGGTAAATACATCCGTAAGGAAAGATATGCTGGTGCTATGAGCCGTAGCTTCTATGTAGGTGAAGGTGTCACACAGGAAGATATCAAGGCTAAGTATGAAGATGGTATCTTAAGACTTTCAGTTCCTAAGAAAGAAGCTAAAGCAGTTGAGAATAAGAAGTACATTGCTATTGAAGGCTAATGACTAATCATTTATTATTGAATTAGAAAGGGAGCGATTGTTATGGATAAGAATCCAAAGCATCCATTAAAGAAAAAGAAAGTACATCAGAAGATGAATGTTGCAGACCACAGTGTCGAGGAACAGGCAGCTTTTGGTAAGCATAAGAAACACACATATGAATAAATGATTTTAATCCCGTGGCGGTTGTATGACTGTCGCGGGATTTTTATTTAATCAGCAATTGCTAAATATGAAATTTTAAGAATATATGCCATTGGAAGCCGCGTGTGTGGTATTATAGAAACTGTTTAAAAATATGTGGAAAGAAGGCAGGGTTTATATGTCATTAGAAAAAGCACTTGGATATCTGGAGAAAGCAGGATACAGAGAGCATGTAATACAGCTTGGTGAATCAACGGCCACGGTTGCAATGGCAGCGGAGGCACTTGGAGTCGAGCCAGGAAGGATAGCCAAGACAATGTCTTTTCTTCAGGGCGACAAGGCAGTATTGATAATCACAGAAGGAACTGCGAAGATAGATAACAGAAAATATAAAGACACATTTCATGTAAAAGCAAAGATGATACCATTTGAAGAGGTTGAGAATATAATCGGACACGCTCCCGGTGGAGTCTGTCCATTTGGCATTAATGCGGGCATTGATGTATATCTTGATGAAAGCCTTAAACAGTTCAATATTGTGTATCCGGCAGCAGGTGACGACCATTCTGCGGTGAAACTTACAATTGCTGAGTTAGAAGACGCTTCACAGGCTAAGGGCTGGGTTGATGTGTGCAAGGAGGCGGAAAATGTTTAACAGAGAAGATAACACATATAACGAAATCAGGGAAAAGTCATTATTCCAGTGGCTTGATGAGATGGAAAAGCATGAAGACATAGCGGTTCGTGGAGGTGTTAAACTGACACGGGAATATATACAGCATTTAAAGGATGAAAATAAGAGGCTTGAAGAGCAGAATAAGCTGAAAAATGAATATCTTAAGAAGGTTGTGGGAAGATAAAGCATTTACAAGGTAGAATCATGAACATACAGGTAATAAAATCCAGAAGAAGAACAATAGGAATAGAGGTTCATGCAGATGGGAAAGTGATAGTAAGAACTCCATTGCGAATGTCATCAGCAGAGATTAACCGATTTATAGAAGAACATGATGAATGGATCAGGCAGAAACTGGATTTTGTCAGACAGAAATCAGATAACAGACGCGGTACAGGTGCACCGGGTATTGAATGTCTGTCGAAGCAGGAACTTGATAATATAAAGGATACATTTGAAAAGAGAGTACAGTTTTACTGTGATATAATGAATGTGAGCGTTGGAAGAATAACTATCCGTAACCAGAAAACGAGGTGGGGAAGCTGTAGTTCTAAAGGCAATGTGAATTTCAACTACCAGTTGTATTATATGCCGCAGGAGCTGATGGATTATGTAATCGTGCATGAGCTTTCGCACAGAAGGCATATGAATCATTCGGCAGAATTCTGGGCGGAGGTTGAAAAATACTGTCCGGAGTATAGAACATACAGAAAGCAGTTAAAGGGATATGAACTTACTTAGAGGAGGCATTTTATGATAAGCAGATAATGATGTGTAGATTGAACGGAAACATTAGTAACTATAATCATAGAAAAGAGGTATACATATGGAATTACAGGCAGTAATGGAGAAAAGAAGAAGCATAAGAAATTATAATCCAGAGAGAAAGGTTACTAAGGAGCAGCTTGAGGAACTTATTAAGGCTGCGTCATATGCACCTTCATGGAAGAATCTGCAGACATCAAGATATTACTGTGTTTTATCTGAAAATGCGGTAAAAGAACTTAGAGAAAAATGTCTTCCGGAATTCAATCAGGCTAATTCAGACGGAGCAGGTGCATATATAGTCACAACATTTGTAAAGGGAATGGTTGGTTTCGATAAGAATACAGGCAGCCCGGTTAATGAGGCTGGTGACGGCTGGGGCTATTATGACCTTGGTCTGCAGAATGAGAATCTGCTTTTTAAAGCTGCTGAACTGGGGCTTGATACTTTGGTAATGGGCATTAGAGATGGTGAGGCGTTAAGAGAATTGCTCAATATTCCAGACAGTGAAAATGTTGTGTCTGTTATTGCTGTTGGCTACAGGGGACAGGAGCCACCTGAAAGACCTAAGAGAAAAGAGCTTGAGGTTGTTGCAAAATTTATATAATGATTATAAATCCAGAACTGGAGCAAGAAAGCTAATAGATAAAATGATGAAAGCAGGTTTGATAGAAAAAGTAGGAGAAAGAAATAATACTCTTTATAAAACAAAAAAATAGAAAAATTAGTAATTACTTTTAACATCAGAGTGACTAGTATGTGGTCACTTTTATGATTAAGTGTTCACTAGGTGGTCACAAGTGGTCACTTTTAACATCAGAGTGACCACCATATATACAAGCAGGCAGACTTTGGAGTTATAAATGATGAGCATATTTAAAAAGAAACACACACAATCCTATGATAAAATGAATAAGAAACCGGTACTGAAAACAAGCATATGCACAGGTGAGCAGGTTGCTGGATTTCAGGATATCCATACCGGTAAGATAGAGGAGATAATGCTGATTAAGCAGACTGGGGATATAGATACATTTAAACAAATGTATGGAATTGATGGAGAGATACCAAAGGTATACTAAATATTTACAGGTAAAGAGGACTATGAACATACCAGAAAGAGCAACGAAGGAACAGACAGAGGCAATAACACAGACAGAAGGCAACATAAGGGTTGCGTCAGTTCCAGGTTCGGGAAAAACATTTGTACTTACATATAGAATAGCATATCTCATAACAGAACTGTTTGTTGAGCCATCATCTATTGTGGCGCTTACATTTACAAACAAGGCAGCTTCGCAGATGAAGCATAGATTAAGGAATATTGTTGGTTATAACGCCAACTGTTTTACAGGAACATTTCACGGATATTGTAACATGTTTCTTAAAGAGGAGATTCACAGGCTGACATTTCCCAAGACATTCACGATTCTTGATAAGAAGGCAGAGCTGGAGATGATTAAGGACGTGGCAGATGATATGGGAATATCGCTCAAGGACAATACTGCGAAGAAGATAATGAGTGATATAGACATAACCAAGCAGGATATGTCCTATGTTGAGCTTATGGCAGGCGTTGATAAGACAGAGCTTAAAAGAAGGGCTTCCAGCGAGAAAAATGTGGATAAAAAGGTTTTCTATAATTATCTTAAGAGACAGTGTGACAATTATGCTCTGGACTTTGAAGATCTTATTAATTTCACCTTATATATTTTAAACAGGAATGAAGATGTGCGGATTCGCTGGCAGGAAAAATGTCAGTATGTACTGTGCGATGAGTATCAGGATGTTAATATGAAACAGGACATGCTGCTTCACATTCTAAGTGGTTTGTATCAGAATCTGTTTGTGGTAGGTGATGACGACCAGAATATATATACATGGCGCGGTTCTGACCCTGAATACATGATTAATTTTGACAAAACACATGAAAATGTGCAGGATTATTCACTTACTGAGAATTTCAGGAGTACTCCTCAAATTGTAAATGTGGCTAAGTCACTTATATCTGCTAATCAGAACAGGCTTGAAAAGCAGATGATTTCTAACAGACCAGATGGCAATAAGCCGGTATTCAATGCGCTTGACACGGAGGAGAAAGAGTCTTTGTGGATAGCTGATACTATTCTTGATAATGTCGCTAAGAATATGAAGTACAGCGACCATACTATATTGGTGCGGGCTGCTTCACAGACAAGGTCGTTAGAGGAAGCATTTATAAAAAGAAAAGTTCCTTACAAGATACTAAGCGGTGCAAAATTCTATGAAAGCGAAGAGATAAGAACGGTGCTTTCATACATGAGAATGGTGTACAGTCTTACGGACATGGATTTGATGTATACTATATCCAGACCGAGAAGGGGCTTTGGTAAGAAGTCTGTTGAGAAGCTTAAAAATGCAGCGGCACAGAACAACTGCAGTCTTTTCAAGGCACTTGGAAAGCAGATTGAAGATGGCGATATAACACAGAAACATGTGATAGAATATTACAATGCAATCAGTGAATTGCATGATACATATGTTGCTTATACCTGTACTGATATAGTAAACAAATGTCTTGATATGGGATATCGTCAGGCATTGGAGCAGGATATCGACCAGACAAGACTTGATAATGTGTCAGAGCTTATTAGGACTATTACGGCATTGGAGGAAGATAATCAGGAGAAGGTTGAGCTGGCTGATCTGTTAAGCCATTTTGCATTATTTTCAGCGCAAGATGAGGACGGAGAGTATAATGTTGTAAAAGTAATGACAATTCATACAGCAAAAGGACTTGAGTTTGATACAGTATTTGTACCAGGACTCGTTGAAGGACAGTTTCCAAGCAGCAGGCTTCGTAATGAAGACGAATATGAAGAGGAAAGAAGATTATTGTATGTTGCGATGACAAGGGCGAAGAATATGCTTTACCTCAGCACTTATAGAAAGAAAGATGGCCGTTTCGCTGCAAGACCATCAGCATTTTTAAGTGACATTGATACTAATCTTCTTGACTGTATCAACAACAGCAGAGTATTAATCAGAGGTGTGACTGAGCAGATGCTGCCAAAGGTTGTATTCGAGGTTGGAGATAAAGTCAGACATAAGGTATTTGGAACTGGCGAGATTGTTAAGGTAGATAAGGTTACACAGACATATGAAATCCAGTTTGAGAATATCAGGGGAACGAGAAGACTGATGTTTCGGGCAGAGCTGGGAAATGTTGAAAATTAAAGCAGGTTAGAGAATGGAAAAATAGGGGAACCCCCTATTTTTTCATTCTTGACTGCAGAAAAGTAGGAATGACAAGTTTATTTTCTTTCTTTTCTGACTTAGCTAAAAGATAATTTATGTCAGAGGCTTTAACGGTATTATAAGTATTTTTCATAGGCAGGTTGGTAAGGATGTGCATAACAATATATTACAAAGAATAGAAACACATATGTATGAACAGGCTTTTTCACCTGATAAAGAAAATGATGAAAGAAGTTTTGATGAAATATGTGATGAGGCTCTAAAATTATTTAAGTCACAATGTGATAATATACATTTTAAAGCTATAGATGATAGAGATGTTGAACTTTTATCAGATGACAATGGGCATAATAAATATAATGTTATTATAATAGAACATTTCAGGCTTTTGCAGAGCAGACACACCACATACAAAAGCATGAGTCAGGAGTTGTATAAATATTGTGTACAGTATCTTCATGATATGGCAAAAAAATATGGATATGTGGTTATTGTTGGCATGCACATTAATAACACAGAAGAATGGCTGAATAACTGGATGAAAAAGATTTAAGGAGGATAATAAGACATGATAAATAAAACAGTATTAAGAATGATAAGCAGAAATAGAAGGAGCCAATTCAGAGATTTTTGAAGTTTCAACAGTAATTGCATATCGTTTATCTGAGGCAATTTTAAAACAGAATTATTTGAATCCGGAAAATTATCTGTACATAGAAGATGATACAATGATACTTCGATGCGTGGTAGACGATGAAGATGTGAGATACAGATATAATTTTAATGATGGTGACTTTTCAGAATATAAACAAATGATAGATGATGATTACTTAATATAATTACAATGCGGGATTTTATTGTATAAGTGATATAATTAGCGTAGATAAAATTCACTGAAAGGAAGGGTTATTTATGGAATTTTCAGATGTAATTAAAAACAGATATTCATGTAAAAAATTTAGCAGCGAACAAATAGGAAAAGATAAATTAGATGCTATCTTGGAAGCTGGAAGAGTAGCGCCTACAGCAAAGAATCTTCAAGAACAGCATATATATGTTGTACAATCTGAAAGTGCATTAGAGACTATTGATAAATTAACGCCTTGCCGATATAACGCACCTACAGTCCTAATTGTTGCTTATAATAAAAATAATGTGTTCACTTACCTAGGAGATAAAAGAAACTCTGGAATAGAAGACGCAACTATCGTTGCAACCCATCTTATGTTAGCTGCATACAATGAAGGTGTTGACAGCTGCTGGATTAACTTCTTTAATCCTGATGAACTGGCAAAAGCTTTTAATTTACCAGAAGATGAGGAAATATTAATGCTTCTTGATCTTGGTGTTGCTGACAAAACAACTACTCCTCTCCCTAATCATAACAGCAGAAAAGCATTAACAGAGACAGTATCGTTTATTTAATTAAAATTATATATGTCTTTTTGACTATCTTTTTATATCTTCTTAAATGTCCGCAAAGCCTTATTTTATCGGCTCTACGGGCATTTTGCTTTTGTGGTAAACCTCACATATCTAGGTCTATCTTCTTATATTTTCGCTATCAAGCGTGGTTAAAATCGTGGTAAATACTTCTTATGCGATTAGACGCTGAACCTCTGATTTTGCGGTATCTATGGACGCATGAGCATAGTAGTATGCAAGTCTTTTTATGAAAATAATTTTTAAAAATTATTGACAAGAAGCATTTCTTAGCTTAGTATTTAACCGTAAGGTTAATTAACTTTTTGATTAAATGAAAGAGGTGTGAGTGTGGGAAGTGTATTTAAAGCTATTAGTGACCCAACTAGACGAGAAATTTTGAAACTATTGAATGAGAAAGATTTAAGTGCTGGAGAAATAGCGGAACATTTTGACATATCGAAACCTGCTTTAACAAAACATCTGAATATCTTACGAGAAGCAGAGTTAGTTAGTTCAGAAAAGCAAGGAAACTTTGTCATTTATTCAATCAATGTAACAGTACTTCAACAAGCATTGTCTGGATTTATGTCTATTTTTGGAAAAAAGGAGTGATTTAGAAATGAAGAAATCAATTTTTATTTTAGATATATGTATATTTGGGTTATCTATCACAGCACTTCTGATCGCCTTTTTCAAAAATTTAAGCAATGTTAATTTCCTTATAGGAGCAGGTTTGATTAGTTTAATGGGTGTTGCGCAAACGAGAATGGCAGTTATTACAAATTTATCTAAAGATAATCCAAAAGTGAAAACAATGCGTCGTATGAATAGATTGACGGTAATATTGGCAGTTGCACTATATTTTGTTCCGCTAATAGATAATGATTTCATCGTCAACATTCCAACATCATTTATTTTTGTGGTTACCATTATGCTTTTTACTGGAAATGTTTCAACAAAACTTCCTTTAAATAAGTATATGGGATTACGATTACCTTGGACAACGACAGATGAAAAGACATGGAAAATTGCGAATAGATTATTAGGATATATTACATTTCCATTAGTTTTCATTATGTTGATTTTATATTTTATAACAGAGCAATCGGAGTTGGTTTTGTTCATTGGGCTTGTTATTTGGGTTGGAATTCCTACAATTTATTCTTTTATCAAACAAAAAAAAACAAATTAGGAGAGTGAACTATGATTAAAAAAATATTAAAAGATGTCTTAGGAGAAAATTTTACTGAGAATAATGAAAAGTATGCTAAAATCAATTTTATTATTGTTATTCTTATGTTTTTGGTTTCCGCAATTATGTTATTTTTCTTACCGGAGAAGATAAATATTTTGCATAATGGAGATACCTATTATCCTATCCCTAGTATTTTGGGAATATGGCTTGTTCCTGTTATTTCTTTGGTACTGAATTTTACTTTTATCAAGCAAAAAAAGTTATCATCATTAAATAGTATTATCATGGGATTACTTCTCATTGGAAGTACCATATATTATATTACTTTGATATAGTAAAGGATAAGACCAATGAAAAAAACACTTAACATCATTCTATTTGGAAGAAAAAAATCATATTTTGTCAAATGTACATTAACTTTAATTGGACTGTATCTAGGTGTTTTGTTTTGGTATTTTAATGTGGATTATCTAGGACAGCCAATACAAAATGCTTTAGTATTGGCTGTTTGTAGTTTGATTTGCATATCTGTTCTTGTAGCTTTGTATCGAATTCCAGAACAACTATGTGTAAATTCACAGATAGAAAAGTTACTATATTTTCCTGTTAATCCTACAAATATTATTTATATGGTTATAATTCGATTATTTAAAATACAAATATTGTCATTTATCTGCTGTTTTTTATCAAGTATATATTTTTTTAAGTGGAATATTTTACCGTTAATTTTAACTACCATATTATGTGCTTTGATATTGATAATAATTGATTTATTTATCTTTTCAATTTCTATTGTTATATCGACAGTTAGTGAAAAATATTGCGGATATATTTTACTTACTTTTCAATATGGTGGTTTTCTTTTTATAATGTGGGGGATTGTACGTTTACTTATATTTGCATTTGAAAAACCGCTGATGATAAATGGAATATACCATCTTTTTGAAAATAATTATTTGATAAGTGTTCTTATTTTTATAATGATTATATTTCTGAGTTATATATATACTATCAAAATAAGTGCATCATATTTTCTTAGGTGTTACCATTATTTAAATTGTTTTACCAAACCTAGATTTCATGCAAATATATCTAAGTATTTTAACAAAAATCCATATATTTTGAATGAATGGTGTCGAGTTTCAAGAAATAAGGAATTACTTTTTTACTCTAATTTAAAAAGTGTGATAACTGTGTATCTTTTGGTAAATCTTTTTTCAAAAAGAATATCTGGAAGTTATATAGAAATTCAAAGTGTACTAAAAATTCTTGTAATGGTATTATGCTGTGCTATGAATACAATTTCCAGCACATCATATACCAGTGATAAAAATATCTCATATTATAACCTATTTCCAGTCAAAAACAGTAGGATATTCTTTTCTAAGGTATTGATAAGCTCTGTTTTGAATGAAATTGTCATCATTTGTGCATGGATTGTTTGCAGTATTGGTAAAAATGGGCTATTTTTTGATATATCTTTATTGCTGTATGGTACATTTACGAATATACTTTGCTCTTTTATGGGAGTGTACTTTGACTATAAAATGCCCAGAACTGAAATCACACCTAATACATTATTACATGGGAATATGAGCAAGATATTTGTTTTAGTCATGATTGTGGCTTTAACAATTTTAGAAATGTATTTTTGGAAAAAATTTTCCTTTGTTAAATTTTCTATTGGATTATCAATGATGAATATCTTGATTTTATTATTGATAGGTGTGGTTATGTATATGAAAAGAGGTCTTTCAGATGATAGAAATAAATAATTTAAGTAAGTCTTATGGTATAAATAAAATTTTTGAAAATGAGAGCATTACTTTAACTAATTCCTGTATATATGCTTTAGTAGGGGTAAATGGTATTGGAAAATCGACTTTTTTAAATTCGATTATCCAACCTAGCACATTGGATAAAGGAAGTGTAAAAATAGATGATATTCCTTCTACCGATTTTACAGCAAAATATCACTATGCTTTTGTTCCAGATACAAAGGATATGTTTTTAAATTTGACTGGAAAAGAATATTTACAATTTGTTAGTGAACTTTATAATCAAAAAGAAAAGTTTGATGAACTGCTTGCTATCTATATACCAAAATTGAAGTTGGAAAATTCATTAGAACAAACTATTTCCAGTTATTCTCTTGGAATGAAACAAAAAATATATCTTGCAGGAGCTTTCATGTCAAATGCTCAAAACATTATTTTGGACGAACCGTTTAATGCGATTGACCCAGAAAGTACTTCCGTTATCAAAAAAATATTATTTGATTTAAAAGATACTGGAAAAATGATTTTATTTTCTGTTCATAATTTAGATTTAGTATCAAATTTCTGTGATAGAATTATTTTTATAGATAACAGACATAGCATTTTTGAGTGTAACAACCCACAAAACTTTGATGTATTAGAAAAAATATTTTTTGACAAATGTGTAATAAAAAAATAAATTTAATGACTTAGTGCTAGAATACTGGGAGAATTTTATGAAATGAATGAGAAAGAACTAACTTCTAGTTTTAAGGCTCTCTCTTGCGAAACTAGAAGAAAAATTATTTACCTTTTAAAAAGTAAATGCTTATGTGCCGGAGATATAGCCAAACATTTTGAACTCACTGGAGCTACTATTTCACATCACTTAAAAGTATTAGCAGAGGGAAATTTGATAACATCTAAAAAAGTGGGTTTAGAGATATACTATTCTCTCAACATTGAAAAATATAATGTATTGAGTAGGTGGTTTCAATTTCTGAATGATATAGAAAATTTCAAAGAGAAAGGGATAAAATGAACACTCCAAAATATCTAGAAATTGCAGAATTGCTTAGAATAGATATATTTGTAAAACATGCAAAAGAAAATCAACTAATTCCCGGTATCAGAAGATACGCTCAGATTTACAATGTCAATCCAAAGATTGGATTATTCTGATGTGGAATTTGAAAATATGATAACAGAAGAAGTTATAAAAAGGTAGGTGTTCTATTATGATTGGACTTAAAAAACGAGATATAAAAAGGCGTTAAAGTTTGAAATCAAATGAAGTAATCAACGGAATAAACAAAGAAAATATAGGGAGATGCACAGTTATTTGTGCTATCTCCCTTAGTCGTTTTATCATCATATCAAGGCTCATTCAATCGTGGTAAATCTGTGGTAAAATGAGTATTTCCTATACCTCAAAATGTTTAAAAGTGTAGTGTTTATGCGGATAATCTAAAATTAAATATAAAATTTAAAATTACATAATATATACATTTATGAATATAATAAGCCCTATTTCATGCTTTCTCCCCAAAATTTGAATTTGAAAACCACAATTTTATAAGTGGTTATTAACCCCCACAGGGTTTTAATAAAATCCTCCAAAAGCCTTGAAAATAAAGGATTTATCGCAAAATGCTCACCTTAACTTATTATACGATTTCACACTGTTTTATTCTTCCCTTGGAAGCTGATAAGGGTAAACACAAGGGCAAGAAAATCTGATAACAAGATATAACAGAATGTGGCAATCGGAGAACTGTGACGTATGTGCGAATATATTATACTGGAAGATTTATTATATGGACAAGTACATTTTGAAAGTATGGAGGGGATTACGGAATGAGATTACTTTTATTCTTAGTCCGACAGAGAAATGGGGAACCAAAACAGAGTATACAAAGCTTAAAAAGTTTTTACATAAAGATGGCTATTTGCGAATTGCACCGGAAGTGTATATGCGGATAGTGCAAAACCGGAAAGCATCCGAAAAACATTTCAGACGAATAGAAGAATATGCACCTAAAACCGGAACGGTGAGACTTTTACGCTTAATAGAGAAGCAATATAATAATATATATTTGGTGACGGGTGAACCGGATTATCAAGAAAAAATAGTTGGAACAAACAGTCATATTATGCAAAAATATGATTTGTAACAGAGCACTTATCTATGTTTAGAAAATAAATAAAACATTGCACTAAATATAGTGGTTGAATGCCCCTCCAAAAATGGTGTATCGTTCAACTAGACTAAATTATTAATAAAAAATGATATGGTGTTAGTAATATTTATGTGGTACACTAGAAAAAAAGAGGTGATAAAAATGGAAGGCAAGTTTAATATTTGGCAAAAATGCTTAGAAATTGTATGTTTTGTATTGATTCTGGCATCTAGTATATATAAAGGACTTTTTTGTGATGGAGATATGGGTGTAGTAATTACTTTGTCCTTTGTTGCAATTTTATTATTTATAATTTTTTCAATTGCAGCGTTATTTCCAGCAACATGGAGAATGACTGATCGAGAGAAAGAGAAAATTAGTGATTTAAAACGATACCAAGAGAAATACACTAGTATATTTGTTATTGTAAATTTAGTGTTGAGTATTTTTATGAATTGGCTAATGTTAGTAATAGGATGATGCGTTGTTATAAAAATAGAAAATAGAGGAAATGATGAGATATTATTGTATAAAACAGCTCGACATTACTGATTGTGGTGTCGCATGTCTTGCGACCATTTGTAAACAGAATGGTTACAAGATAGGTATTACCCAGATTCGTGAAGTTGCAGGAACAGATAAACAGGGAACTAATGCATATGGTGTAATTAAAGCAGCAGAGCACTTGGGTTTTAGTGCAAAGGGAGTAAAAGGGAATAAGGAATCATTCTTTTCAGAGTTTCCCTTGCTCTGCATTGCTGTTGAATGCCCCTCCAAAAATGGTGTATCTTCAACTTTCATGAACAGAATAATGAAGACAATAAATAAATCAAATTTAAGAGGAAAATATATAAGATAGTAAAATGTTACTCCCGTTTCTTTTGTTTTTCTCCCAAAATATATTATAATTGGGAGAAAGATGTAACGTTTGGGAGAAACACGCAACAAAAACAGGAAAGAAGAGCAGTGCTTACGATATTGTAAAATCATTCACGGAAAATACGCTTGGAAAATTTTCAAAACAGGATGCCTTATTTTCATGTCCCAGCCTTGGCAGCTCCTCTGTTAAATCTGCACTAAAAAACTTGTAGAAGAAGGAGCTATTATTAAAACCGGAGTCGGACGCAAAACTATGTATATGAGAAACATCAATTAATACATTTATTATGTATCATACTAAAATATCATTATATTCTTGCGTTTAGTTTATACCAATGATAACTTCATATTATATCAGTAATTCTTATTTATTCTCTTGTTGAGAATTTGTCATTTGTATGGACTTGTGACATACAAATCAGGAGCTATTTATTCAGCATATATTAGCACGGATTTTTCCGTGCTTTTTTATTGCTTAAATCCATGCTGATTATATAGAAAATTATTAAGCCAAAGGCTAGAAAAGGAGGTTGTCTATGGACAAAACTATTCAGGGAAAATCCCAAAAGGATATCTTTTTTGAATTATCAGGCATTTTAAAACTTGAAGATTACAAATTCAAAGAAGATACCACCCATCAGGCTTATTTCCCATCAGCAACAGTTTTTAATAAAGTCCGAAATCTATTGGGCTTTTATTTGGAAACTGAAGCTATTCCTTTGCCAAATGGAAAACTATTCTATGTAACAAAGGAATGTGATCAGGTTGTGGTATCTGCATTAGTAAGGACTACCATTAAATATGATGATGGTGGGCATTTTTCTCATTATAAAAAATTCTAATTAAATGTCATCTGTTTTATGCTTACCTTTTAGGTGTACTTACGAAGGATATTAAGATATTCTATATATGAATAAATCTTAGCCTTTCCAGATTTATCTGTTTGCTCCAATATTCCATCATCAATCAGGATGGAAACTACCTTTGCCACAGTATTATACGACATTTCAAGTGCTGTAGCAGTTTTTTGAATATCAATAATAGGATTAGATTCCAAATAGGCAAATACTTTAAGGGCGCTGGTACGCTGTCTCTTTGTTAAAGCATCAAATAACTTTAAGTTTTTATCATGTAATTCAGTAAGTCGGTCAATTGTATGGATTGCATCCTCCGCAGAATCTGCAAATGCCTGAAGGAAAAAAGAAATCCATTGCTCATAATCACCAGTACGTCGTACCTGAGTCATACGATCATAATATTCTATACGATTCATCTTTAGGTAATATGAAATATAAAGTGCCGGAGTTGACAAAATACCTTTTTCCATCAAGAAAAGTGTAATGAGTAGTCGTCCTACACGTCCATTGCCATCAAGAAATGGGTGTGTGGTTTCAAACTGGTAGTGAATTAAGGCTGCCTGAATCAATGGATCGAGGGTATCATCACTATTTATATACTTTTCAAGATCAGACATGGCAGTTAACATATCTTCTGGGTTTGGTGGAATATATCTGGCATTCTTAAGAGTACTTCCCTGTCCGCCAATCCAGTTTTGCGAATATCGGAATTCCCCAGGATTTTTTTCCTGTCCTCGCGCACTTTCCAAAAGAACTGCGTGAGTCTCTTTAATTAAACGGTTGCACAGAGGCAATGTTTTTAGTCGCTCAAGTGCAAATTCAGTTGCACGAATATAGTTGACAACATCAGAAACATCTCTATTAGTGTTATTTTCAATAAGAGGATTCAAGATATCCTCAAGAGTACACTGTGTGCCTTCAATCTGCGAAGAAAGAAGTGCTTCTTTTCTAACATACATGGAAACGAAAAGCCCCATGTTAGGTATACGAGATGATAATCCTTCAAGTGTTGCTATTTTCTTATTAGCATCAATAAGTTTCGTAAGAAGCTCTCCAGATACCTCAATAGGAGGATTGGGTGGAAGAGGAGCCGGGCAAAAAGATTCATAAGCCATTTCGCCTGATAGATTACTTACAAATGTTCCAGCTCTATTTGTCATGATTGTTTCCTTTCCTCCGAAAAACGGAAAATGAAATTTCTAATGTTATTTTAGCATAGAATTTTCACTTTTTCAAATTATAATGAAAATATATTGCGATAGAAATTTCATAAAATTGTATTTTTATGAAATTTCATAGATAAAACTGCACTGGAAATTTCAAGTTAATCACTTCTTTATTATTAAATCCTATCTGGATTTAACACATAAGTTCTTATCTATTAATTATAATCTACCATATTGCATTGAAAATACACCCTTTATATCCTTAAATGATTACATTGCAAGTATTTCATTTGATACTGATGAAGTCAAATGTTTCTATCCCCCTGTTGGAAAAATACCTAAAGAATGTATTGATTTTACAGTAATTGATGAGGTTCTTATTCCCAAGAGATCATTTGTATATTCAGAATTGATGATACTGACTGTCGCATTAGCGACATTGTCGACCTCAGATTTTTAGATTTGAATGCGTTTTCAGAACTTTTTAATGCATTTGATTCAATTAATTCACATTAATGAAATTACATATTACATTATCATACCAGAGACGGATTAGATAACAAACTATTCATATACTATATAAGATTATTGATATCAATATTCATATAAATGTGGTAATATAATAGTGTAATTATATTAGTATTATCTAGTAATGATAATAACTCATATTAAGAAGATGTATATTATATTTATATGTCTGAAGGATGTCTTTGGTAAGAATCTTCCAATCTACACATTTAACAATATCTGTGAACAGGACCACTCCTTGACACTTGGTGATGAAGCAACAAAGGTAATTGTAAATGCAGAAGGTTCAAGGGACGATTTATCTGAGAATATGCGTAGTTTCTTGGATTATCTGATTGAAAAAAAGGCAACGAAGGAACAGACAGAGGCAATAACACAGACAGAAGGCAACATAAGGGTTGCGTCAGTTCCAGGTTCGGGAAAAACATTTGTACTTACATATAGAATAGCATATCTCATAACAGAACTGTTTGTTGAGCCATCATCTATTGTGGCGCTTACATTTACAAACAAGGCAGCTTCGCAGATGAAGCACAGATTATGGAAGATAAAAAATATTCACTGGGTGGGTTTACATTTGATACGCAGCAGGAATATGAGCGGGCAAAAGTTGAATTGCAGGTTATTCTTAAGATTAAACAAAAATATGATATTAATAATCCAGAGGATGCCAAAAATGTTTTGGATGCTGTGAATAAAAAAGGAGATGTGTTTAAGTCATCAGTTGGAAAAGCATTTATTAATAAGTTAAAAAGAGTGTCAAAGAATGAAAATGAAATACATGTAAAAAAACCTGTACCAGAACAAAAAGTAAGATATAAGCAGAAAGAAAAAGTTCATGATAGAGTAATTATCCCTATTATTGCAGAAGGAAAGAAAAAATCTGATATAAAATATCATATTATATTTTTTATGACTTTTTTATTTGCGGCAATCGGACCTTATATTCCAAATGGAGGAGAAGGTTTTGGTGCAGCTGTTGCATTTACTTTTTTGTTGGTAATTGGAATTGCAAGTATACGAAAAATAAAGAAGAACAAGAAAAAAGCTGATGAGTATATATATAATCATTTAACGGCTGAAGAAAAAGAGGAATTTGAAAACAAGAAAATTAAGGATAAAGAGTTTGCTGATAATTCAAGATTTATAATAAAAATTTTAATGTTTATTTTAATGATAGTGTGTCCACCATTATTAGTTATATTTATAATTTTTATGCTTGTTGCGAAGTCATCATCTAAGATTAAATGGCTAATCCATAACTGGAAATCTGGAGTGATGAATGTAATATACTACGTTGCATTAGCTATGACAGAAGCGATACCAATGGGAGTCAAATTTTATTTTGATATACAGATTCCAATAATTATATTGCTTGTTCCAGTATTATTAATTTCAGTAATAACATATGTTATAATCAGGACAACACATAAGAGTCAGTTTTATCTTGCTATGAGAAATATAGCTATGTATCCAATTGTAATATTACTTACACTATTACCATTTGCATTAACGGGAGCAATGGCTTACATAGGATATACAGCGAAAACTGCAGTTAATAATGTAAATGGTGGTGGTAATCCATATGGCGGAACCGGACCGGATTTTGTATATGACAATCCACCTGTATATCAGGTATCAGGATACAGCTATTACAATAGTCATGGCACATTTGTTGTAGTAGGACCAAGTATGAGAACAATGCCAGATGCATCTGTATATAATAATTTGAGTTATAAAGGATAGATTTTAAGATAAGGAGACACACAATGAAAAGCACATTAATAAAAGACACAACTAAATCAGAAAGAATCCAGTTAATAAAGGAATGGGAAGAAACAGAAGGCTGCGAGAGCAGCGGAATAGATCTGATGACATATTTTAAAGACTACATTGACGGGGTGAAAGAGATTTCAGAAGTCAATGCAGCCTTTAATGCAAGATATGTCTCAGAAATACCAGACAATGACTCATCAATGAGTTGTGGTATGGGTATGAGAAGATAATATTTGGTTTATTAATAAATTGTAAAATTAGTCAAGATAATCAGAATCATCAAGTGTGTTGAGTTCTTCATGTTCGATTGTAACAGACTGGTGAGTTTTACGGTATTTTAAAGGGGTTACAGTCATTATTTTTTTAAATATTCTTTCGAAATATGACGCACTTTCAAAACCAAGCTCAGCAGCAACATCTGATATACTGAGATTAGAGGTTTCGAGAATCTGGGTGGCTTTCTTAATGCGGAGAGTATTAACATATTCGGTGATAGTAAATCCAGTGTATTCTTTAAATATGCGGCACATATAATATTTGCTCATAAAGAGCTCGTCTGAGATAGTATCAAGGGCGAGCTCTTTTGTGTAGTTAGCTTCAAGATAGGCACTTATGTTAGAGGCAGATAATTCTTTTGGGCTATTAATTACAGCATGTATCTGCGTACTGTCATGTTTCAGGGAGAGCAGTTTATACAGCCAGTATATAGTTGCAATTTCCACCCTTGACTGATATCCACTGTTCTTTTTGGTTAATTCATGTCTTAAATCCATGTATAGATTAAGAAATGCTATACGCTGGTCTTCATTGAGGTGGTATATGCCATAATTATTATGAAAGTAATTAACAAGATTAAGACCAGGATACTTTTTGTCAAAATCACACATCTTTTCATAATCAATGTAAAGAATAACACGGTTGTAGCCTTTATCCTCATCTGATATTGAGCATGTAGTATGAACCAGATTGGTATCAAGTATTGCAATATCTCCAGCATAAGCATTATAGCTTTTGTTATCGAAGAAAAACTGGCGCTCTCCTTCAATTATGTAAAATATCTCATACTGGTTGTGAAAATGCTTCACATTCATATTGAATCTGCCATAACGTATAAGCTGTTCTACGGATATTCCATCACATTTGCCAAAAAAAGTAATTTTATTATCTGCCATACAATACCTCACAATTAATTATTATTAATTAAAAAGTATAGAGCAATATATTTAAAAAATCAAACATATATAGCAATATTGTTCAAGAAAAGTATTATTTTGCGGTGATATAATCCAGTTACAAGATAAGAAATGGCTTATGAAACAAGCCTTGAAATACGCGCGGATTTCAAAAATAAAAAGTAACAATAATAAAGGGGTCTCATAAGAAAGGAGAAGGTTATGAAAGCTTATAAAAAGATAATAGGCACAGCTTTTGTTGCAGTGTGTCTCATTATTGTAATAGTAACATTTATTAAAGTTAAAGGGATTAATTCATCAGATAAATTAGTTCTTCAGCTGGCGCATAATCAGTCAGCAGGTTCAGAAATAGCGGATTCAATTGCTAAGGTATCAGATTTTGCCGCAAAAGAATCTGGTGATGAGGTAAATATTAAGATATTTGCCAGTGGTGTTCTTGGTACAGAAAAAGAAGAAATAGAAATGGTTAAAGCCGGAATTATTGATATGGCAAAAGTAAGCTCTAACACATTAGGTCAGTTTGATGACAGATATGCAATATTTGCAATTCCTTATCTGTTTAAGAATCAGGAGCATTATTATAATGCGATGGAGAATAGTGAAGCAGTTAAAGAATTATTTGCTGATACAGCAGATGATGGATATATAGCTGTTGGATATTATGCTAATGGTGCAAGAAATTTCTATCTTAAAGATGATGTTCCAGTTACAGATACATCAGTTCTTAGTGGAAAGAAAATTCGTTCAATGCCAAGTTCAACATCAATGGATATGATTGAGAAAATGGGAGGAACACCGGTTCCTATGGCTGCATCAGAGACATATGCGTCATTACAGCAGGGTGTCGTTGATGGAGCAGAGAACACAGAGCTTGCTCTTACTGTTGATGGACATGAAGATCTTGTTAAGTCTTATACATATACAGAGCATCAGTTTTCACCAGATATATTCATTATAAGTACTAAGACATGGAACAAGATGTCAGAGAAACAGAGACAGAGTCTTATAAAAGCACTTGATGAAACAAATGATAACTTTAAGAGTCTTTATAATGGAATGATGGAGGATGCCATTGAACATGCAGAAAGTAAAGGCGTGCATGTATATAAGGATATAGATAAGACACCATTTATTGAGGCAGTACAGCCAATACATGCCAACTTCTATAACAAGGGCGAAGCATATAAGAAGCTATATGATGACATTCAGAAATATGCAGATTAATGCATATAAGCCCATGGTTTGCAGGAAGAAAGGAGAAAAGCATGAAGTATTTGAATAAAGTAGTTGAAATAATATTAGAGGTGCTTGTAGCCGGTATGGTACTTGGATGCTGCTGGCAGGTAATTACAAGATTTGTGTTACATAATCCAAGCAAATATACAGAGGAATTATTAAGATATATGCTCATATGGCTGACAATGATGGGCGTTCCTTACGCATATGGACAAAACAGTCATTTGGCTATCAATTTTATAGTTAAGAAGTTCAAGCCAAAGAATGAAACACTTGCTCAGATTGCAATAGATGTGCTTATTATGATTTTAAGTGTTTCAGTAATGATTATTGGTGGAATTATGGTTACTGCTAATGCAGCAGGACAGCTCTCACCAGCTATGCAGATTCCTATGCAGGTCTATTATGTATGTGTTCCGGTATGTGGAGTTCTCATGGTTATTTACGGAGTGTTTAAGATTGTAGATCATTTTAAGAAATTAAGACAGAATTAAGATTGAATAATGCATATATATGCAGAAGGAGGCAATATGGAAATACAGGCAGCAATTGTATTGATAATAGTATTCTTTTTATTACTGGCATTTAGTGTTCCAGTATCATTCAGTATTATATCAGCATCACTTGTTACATTAATTATGTTTCTTACACCACATTTTGGTGTGTTTATATCAGCTCAGAAAATGGTTACAGGTATTGACAGCTTCACATTACTTGCAGTTCCGTTCTTTGTACTTGCAGGTCTGTTAATGAGTAATGGTGGTATAGCAAAAAGGCTTATTAATCTGGCAATGCTTGTTTTAGGTAAGGTTCCAGGTTCTTTAGCAATGACTAACATTGCAGGTAACGCAATGTTTGGTTCTATATCAGGCTCAGGTATTGCAGCAGCAACAGCAATTGGTGGTGTTATGCAGCCACTTGAGGATGAACAGGGATATGACAGGGCATTTTCAGCAGCAGCAAATGTTGCTTCAGCACCAGTAGGACAGTTAATTCCACCAACAGCTTCATTCATTGTATTTTCAGCAGCAAGTGGTGGAGTTTCAGTTGCAGCATTACTTATGGCTGGCTGGATTCCAGGATTATTATGGGCATTACTGTGTATGGTAGTTGCTTTCGTATATGGAAAAAAGCATGGATATGTAATCAAGAGAGATCATCTTACAGCTAAGGTTGTTTTAAAGACAATCTGGGATGCTATACCAAGTCTTTTCCTCATTGTAATTATTATTGGTGGTATATTATCAGGATATTTTACTCCGACAGAAGCATCTGGTGTAGCTGTTGTGTATGCATTTATACTGGCTGTGTTTGTTTATAAGAGCATTAGGATTAAAGATATTCCAAGAATTTTAAAAGAAACAGCAGTTATGACAGCAATTGTTATGCTTATAATAGGAGCTTCATCAGTATTGTCATTCGTATTGTCATTCACTGGTCTTCCGCAGGCTATAAGTGCAGCATTACTGGGTGTGTCTGATAATAAGATTGTTATTCTGTTAATTATTAACCTGATACTTCTGATTGTAGGAACATTTATGGATATGGCTCCGGCGTTACTTATATTCACACCTATATTCTTTCCTGTAGTTAAGGCATTAGGTATGAATCCTATTCAGTTTGGTGTAATGATGGTTATGAACCTTTCAATTGGAACAATTACACCACCTGTAGGAAGCGTATTATTTGTAGGTTGTAGTATATCGCATCTTCAGGTAGAAGAGGTAATTAAGAAACTGGTGCCATTCTTTGTAGCAATTTTGGTCGCACTTCTTTTTGTAACATTTGTACCACAGCTTAGTATGTGGCTGCCAACAGTATTTGGATTGTTGGGATAAAAATAAGATAAAAACGGAGGACATATATATGAACAATAAAAAACCTGACAAGAAAGAAATTGAGAATAAGCTAAATCTTGTAATTGATAAGCTTATGAATCTTGGCAGACCTGATAATGATGAAGAGCTGGAAAAAGGCGGCGAGTCAATAGGCTTCTTTAAAAGAGACTTTGGAATTAAAGAGTGGGACTGGCCACAGGGGGTTGGTTTATATGGATTGCTTAAGATAATGCAGATTAATGGCAATGATGAGTATAGAGAATTTCTTTACAAATGGTTTAAAGAAAATATAGCAGAAGGTCTTCCATCAAAGAATATCAACACAACAACACCGTTACTTACTCTTGTTGAATTAAATAACTATTACAATGATACACAGTTCGAGGAACTGTGTATCAAATGGGCAGAGTGGCTTATGAACTGCCTTCCAAGAACAAAGGAACGTGGATTCCAGCATGTTACAAGTGCGAATGGAGACAGACAGGGAGTAAGACTCAATGAGAATGAAATGTGGATAGATACTCTGTTTATGACAGTTTTATTCCTTAATAAAATGGGTCAGAAGTATAATCGTCAGGATTGGATAAATGAGTCAATACATCAGGTACTTATGCATATAAAGTATCTTTGCGACAACAAGACAGGATTGTTTTATCATGGCTGGACATTTAATGAAATGAATAATTTCGGTGGTATATTCTGGTGCAGAGGGAATAGTTGGTTCACATTAGGAATTCTTGATTATGTTGATATGTTTAAGGGAACACTTAACAGTGGTGTTAAAGAGATAATAATAGATGCTTATAAAGCCCAGACAGCTGCTCTTAAGAAGCTGCAGAGTAAAAGCGGATTATGGCATACAGTACTTACAGATTCATCAAGTTATGAAGAAGTATCTGGAAGTGCTGCAATTACAGCCGGTATATTAAAGGGAATCAGAATGGGAATACTTGATGATTCTTATATAGATGTTGCTGACAAAGCGATAAATGCAATACTTAAAAATATTGATTCAGATGGAACAGTGCTTAATGTATCTGGAGGAACTGGTATGGGATATGATGCGGAGCATTATAAGAACATACTTATAGCGCCTATGGCATATGGACAGTCACTTACAATACTGGCTTTAGTGGAGGCATTACAGAATGATAAGAAAAGCATTTAAAATGTATCTTAAAGCTGGATGTGCTGATGAATATGAAAAGCGTCACAATGAATTATGGCCTGAAATGAAGGCAATGATACACGAATATGGCGGACATAATTATTCTATATTTCTAGATGATGAAACTAACATATTATATGGATATATAGAGATTGAAGATGAAGAAAAGTGGGCACAGTCAGCAGACACGGAGATCAACAGAAAGTGGTGGAAATATATGGCGCCTCTTATGAGGGTTAATCCAGACGACAGTCCTGTGAGTGATGATTTAAGGTGTGTTTTTCATCTTGATTAATACATGAATTTAATACAGGAGGTAAGATTGTATGAAACCGGTATATTACCTTGCCGTTGATATTGGGGCTTCAAGTGGAAGACATATTCTTGCATCCATGGACAACGGCAGAATGACAATAGAAGAGGTATATCGTTTTGATAATGGCATGATTAATGATAATGGCAACAAGTTATGGGATGTTGACAGCTTGTTTGCCAATATTATTGAAGGAATGAAAAAATGTAAAGAACTCGGGAAAATTCCAGTAAGCATGTCGATTGACACATGGGCTGTTGATTATGTTCTTCTTGATGATAATGACAAATGCATAGGAAATGTATATGGATACAGGGATGAACGTACAGATGGAATGGATGAAGAAGTTTATAAGGTGATATCCGAAAAAGAATTATATAAGAGAACAGGTATTCAGAAACAGAAGTTTAATACAATTTACCAGCTCATGTCGGATAAATTTATAAGACCTGAACAGTTAAAGGAAGCGAAGACATTTATTATGCTTCCAGATTATTTTCAGTTTCTTCTTACGGGGGTTAAAGCATCGGAATATACCAATGCAACATCAACACAGCTTGTTAATCCGGAAACTAAACAATGGGATTATGAACTGATTGATATGCTTGGAATCAACAGAAATATGTTTATGGAGCTTAAGCAGCCGGGAACAATACTGGGAGAATTAACTGATGGTATTAAGAAGATTGTTGGATACAATACAAGGGTTGTTATGTGTGCAAGTCATGATACAGCATCCGCAGTTATGGCTGTTCCAACAGTAGCGGATAATGTTTTGTATTTAAGTTCTGGAACATGGTCACTGATGGGGACAGAACTTCTAAAGGCAAGATGTGATGAGAAAAGCCAGGTATGTAATTTTACCAATGAAGGTGGATACGATTATAGATTTAGATATTTGAAGAATATTATGGGACTCTGGATTATACAATCTGTAAGGCATGAATTTGAAGACAGATATACATTTGCAGAGCTTTGTAAGGAAGCAGAGGAGACAGACTATATAACATCAAGGATAGATGTTAATAATAAATGCTTTCTTGCACCAGAGAATATGACAGAGGCAATCAAATCATACTGCAATAATAATGATTTGATTATACCTGACACAGCCGGAGAGATTGCAGCAGTTGTATATAAGAGTCTGGCTGACAGTTATGCAGATACAGTTATGCAGATAGAAAAGAATCTGGACATTACATATGATGCAATATATGTAATAGGTGGAGGTGCTAATGCTGGATATCTTAATCAGCTTACGGCTGATTCGACTGGGAAAACAGTTGTAGCGGGACCAGCAGAGGCTACTGCTATTGGAAATATTATGGCGCAGATGATAGCAGATAGTGTGTTTAAGAATCTGAAGGAAGCAAGAGCGTGTGTAAGAGATTCCTTTGATATTAAACGATTTGAGCAGAAAAGATAATAAATTTCAGATTATATAAGGAGAATAATGCTATATATGACTAATGAAAGATATGAATCAGCAAGAAAGATATATCAGAGTATAGGAGTTGATACTGAGGCTGCATTAGAAAGATTAAAGAATGTGCCGGTATCAATGCATTGCTGGCAGGGAGATGATGTAATTGGTTTTGACAGCAGAGAAAGTCTGTCAGGTGGTATACAGACTACTGGAAATTATCCGGGAAGAGCAGCTACTCCTGAGCAGCTTATGCAGGATATAAGCAAAGTATTGACACTTGTACCTGGAAAGAAGAAGCTAAACCTTCATGCCAGTTATGCCATTATAGATGACGGTTCAGACAGGGATTCAATTAAACCAAAACATTTTACCAGATGGGTAGAATTTGCTAAGAAATACAATATGGGAATTGATTTTAATCCAACATTTTTCTCACATAGAATGGTTAAAGATGGACTTACATTATCATCACCAGATGAAGAAGTAAGAAAATTCTGGATTGAACATGGCAAGAGATGTATTGAGATATCAGAATATTTTGCTAATGAAACAGGACAGCCATGTGTAATGAACATATGGATTCCGGATGGCTATAAGGATATTCCGGCAGACAGACTTGGACCAAGAAGGAGATTTAAAAAATCTTTAGATGAAATTCTTTCAATTCCATATGATAAGAGCAAGGTGTTTGTGTGTCTTGAATCTAAAGTATTTGGCATAGGCGTTGAATCATACACAGTTGGTTCGTCTGAATTCTGCATGAATTATGTAGCAAGAGCAGGCATAACCCCACTTATGGATAATGGACACTATCATCCTACAGAGGTTGTGTCAGATAAGGTATCATCAATGCTTTTATTCAATGACCACTTAGCATTACATATTACAAGACCTGTAAGATGGGACAGCGATCATGTAGTTTTATATGATGACGAAACCAGAGAGATTGCTAAAGAAATTGTCAGAGCAGATGCGCTTGACAAGGTATTTATAGCAACTGACTATTTCGACGCATCAATTAACAGAATATCTGCATGGATAACCGGAATGAGAAGTGTTCAGAAAGCTCTTTTGTATGCATTGTTAGAGCCAGAATCACTTCGCAATCTTCAGAACGAAGGAAGGTTCACAGAACTTATGGCAGCACAGGAAGAATTAAAGATTATGCCATTTGGAGATATATGGCAGGAATATCTTAATAGAGAAAATGTGGCAGCTGATTATGTCAGTGAGGTTATGGATTACGAAAAGAAAGTATTGGAGGCACGATAATGAAAGATATATTAACAGCACCTTTTGTTAAAGAAATGTGTGATACTACAGCTAATATGTATCGTCTTGGCTGGGACGAAAGAAATGGTGGTAATATCAGCTATATGCTTGATGAAGAAGAAATTGCACAATATCTTGATATTAATCATGTGTTAAGAGAGATTCCGACGGGTTTCAAAGCAGATGCACTTATTGGCAGAATATTTATAGTAACCGGTACAGGTAAGTACTTTAAAAATGTAAAGACAGATCCAGAGAATAATCTTGGAATAATAAGAATAGCTGAAGATGGAACAACAGCGCAGTTATTATGGGGATATAAGGATGGAGGAAAATTCACAAGCGAATTACCAGCGCATCTTATGAGTCATATGGCAAGACTTTCTGTTGATAAAGATAACAGAGTTGTTATACATTCACATCCAACTAATACACTTGCCATGAATTATGTTCATGAACTTGACGAGAAGAAATTTACGCATACACTTTGGGAAATGTGTACAGAGTGTATAGTTGTGTTCCCGGATGGTGTAGGTATTCTCCCATGGATGCTTTGCGGAACTAATGAAATAGGCGAGGCAACAGCAGAAAAAATGAAAGAATTCAGACTTGTTATATGGGCAATGCATGGAATATATGGTGCTGGAAAAACTCTTGATGAGACATTTGGACTTATTGAAACTGTTGAAAAAGCTGCACAGATATATATGCTTACAGCTGGACTTGAGAGAAAGAATACAATAAAAGACGAAGATATGATTAAGCTTGCAGAATTCTTTAAGGTGGATTATAGAAAAGATTTCCTTAATATATGAAGCGGTTTCATATAAGGACGTATGCAATGACGCAGGAAATTCCTGCGTCATTTTTAATGCGGAATAACATTTAAAGTGATATAATAAATATTTACAAATCAGCAGTTTGGAGTGAATGAAATGCATTTTATAAAGAAAAATATTATTATTCCACTTGTTGTATTTATAATCGGAATGAGTGCTGTGGCAGGTATTGTATGCAGCATAAATAACGAGCAGAATAAGCAGAACAGGATAATGGCGAATCTTAACGCAATGACTTATGCAGAGCGTATTAAGACGGATATTATGAAAGGCATAGCCGTTTCGGACACATTAAGACAGATAATTATAAGTGATGATGGACAGATTAATAAATTCTATGAGATAGCAGAGGAGATGATGGAAGATTCTGTTCAGAGCATCCAAATTGCACCAGATGGTGTTGTGACAGATATTTATCCTCAGGAAGGTAATGATGCGGGAAAGATAGATCTGTTAAATGATAAAGACCGTGGTGAAATATGCCGTTATGGAAGAGATAATAAAGTTGTTACAATGCAGGGACCATTTCAATTAAAGCAGGGGGGATATGGTGTAGCTGTAAGAAATCCTGTATACATTGAAGAAAACGGACATGAAGATTTCTGGGGATTTGCAATAGCTATAATCCGTGTTCCTGAGATTTTTGCTGATTCAATGAAGGCACTTTCTGATTTTGGTTATAATTATACATTATATAAAACTGCTTTTCCGTGGGGGTCTGAATTTGAAGAAGTGTATGGCTCGGAAGAAGGGTTAAAGAATCCTGTTTCATATATATTTGATATAGGAGACAGCAAGTGGAAGCTTGATATAATGCCATATAAGACTCAGTCTGAAAGAAGATATCTGTATGCGGCTGGAATAGGCGGAGTTATTATTGTTCTGCTTCTTACAGGATTTACATGTGCGCTGCTTGTGCTTGACGAACACAGAAAGAAGTTTAAGAAGCTGGCTATAACAGATGCTTTGACAGGAATAAATAACCGTCATGGATATGATGAAAGAGTAACAAGGTATCTTAAGCAGAATCCGGATAATCACTGTGTAGGAGTAGAATTTGATATTGATGATTTTAAGACTATCAATGATATGTATGGTCATGTTTATGGCGATGTGGCACTTAAGGTATTGTCCGAGGGAATGCAGAAGTTTTTTGATAAAAATGTGCTTTTAGGACGAAATGGTGGTGATGAATTCTGTATTTTCCTGCCAGATTGTACATGTGCAGATGTTAAGGAAAAACTGGAGGAATTCACAAAATTAAAACGGTCATTTAAATATGACGGTGAAGAGCATCAGTTCACTATATCAGTTGGATATGCTGAATATCCGGTTCATGCTGACAAACCATCAAAGCTCATGCGTTGTGCAGATACTGCACTTTATGAGGTAAAACTTCGTGGAAAGAATGGCTGCATGGCATATAAGAACGGACTCAGGATGGAGATTCGTACACAGCTTGGTTTTGCACTTAAAGATGTTTCTGAAAATCTTCCAGGAGCATTTATCATATACAAAGCAGATAAGAACGATGATGAAATTCTTTTTGCAAACCGCGAATTTATCAGATTTGCAGGCTGTAAGAATATGGATGAACTGCTTGAATATACAAAAAGAAGTTTCCGTAATATCATTAAGGTGGATGAACGGGAAGCTGTTATAGCAGATATATGGAAGCAGATAGATGAAGGACATACTAATGGTTATACGCATTTTAATATGCTGAAAGCAGATGGCGGACATATACAGGTGTTTGACCATGGAAGAATTGTTGAGAATGGACGATATGGAAGGGTAATCTATGCATTGATAACTAATCTGGAAATAGTGAGAGAAAATTATGGAAATTCAGAATGTAACAATTGAAGATGCAGAGGAACTTCTTGATATATATGCACCATATGTTAAATATACAGCGATAACATTTGAATATGATGTGCCTTCTGTAGAAGAATTCAGACAAAGAATTGTGAATATTTCAGACAGATATCCATATATCAAGGCAGTTGACAATGGACAGATTGTCGGTTATGCATATGCCGGATGTTTTAAGGACAGGAGAGCATATGACTGGTCTGTTGAGACAACTATTTATGTGCGACAGGACTGCAAGAGAATGGGAATTGGAAGACTTTTATATGACAGACTTGAACATGAACTTAAGAGTATGGGAATACTTAATATGAATGCATGTATTGCATGCCCTGAACAGGAAAGCAAGTATCTTAATGATGACAGTATCCGCTTCCATAGCAGATTGGGATTTTCAGAAGTTGGTCGTTTTCATGACAGTGGTTATAAGTTTAACCAGTGGTTCGATATGGTGTGGATGGAGAAGATGATTGGGGAGCATAACGCAGAACCGAAAGAAGTCTGGGGATAAATATATAAAAACATAAAACTGCCGTCCGTTTAACATTAAGTTTAGCGGATGGCAGTTTTTATATGGAATGTTTAGTTATAGGCTGTGTGTATCAAGAACTGTTCTGCCGGTTACCGGATCAGTAATACCAAGCAATGCCATGATTAGTGCCATTCTTATATATTTACCATTCTGGACCTGGTCAAAATATGCAGCTCTTGGATCGTCATCGACATCAAGGGAAATCTCATCGACTCGTGGCAGAGGATGAAGAACAGGCATATCTTTATCAGCCAGCTTTAACTTTTCTTCGTCAAGAATGTAGACATCTTTTAAACGGAGATATTCTTCTTCATTGAAAAATCTTTCTTTCTGTACTCTTGTCATGTACAGAACATCAAGTTTAGGAAGAGTATCTTCAAGGCTTGACACTTCCTCATAAGTTGAATTAGATGGATTTAATACATCGTCTCTCAGATAATCCGGAATCCGTAATTCTTCGGGAGATATGAAGTAGAATTTATTATCAGAGAAACGAGTAAGGCTGCTGACAAGGGAGTGTACCGTCCGTCCGAATTTCAGGTCGCCACAGAAACCGATAGTCAGGTTATTAAGCTTTCCTTTACGCTGTCTTATAGTCATCATATCAATAAGTGTCTGTGTAGGGTGCGCATGACCGCCGTCTCCTGCGTTTATTATAGGAATGCGTGAATATATTGATGCCTGCAGTGGAGCACCTTCTTTTGGATGTCTCATCGCAATTATATCTGCATAGCAGCTTACAACTCTTGCAGTATCAGCAACGGTTTCACCTTTGGAAGCACTAGACTGAGCTGCACTTGAAAAGCCTAGCGTCTGTCCTCCAAGACTTAACATAGCAGACTCGAAAGATAAACGGGTTCTGGTACTTGGTTCGTAAAAAAGTGTAGCAAGCTGTCTGCCATCGGCAACATGCTTATATAATTGTGGTCCAATGGATATCCGCTCCGCTTGATCTAATATATTCATAGTTTCTTCAACGGAAAGATCCATAGGGGTTATCAGATGTCTCATAGCCACTCTCCTTTTAATAAATATTCATCTCTCTTAGCACCGACAGATATAAAGTTGATTTCTGCATGAAGCATATCCTCAATTGTTTTAATGTAATTTTTTGCATTAGCAGGAAGCTCGTCAAATGTCCTGCAATGTGATATATCTTCTTCCCAGCCGGGAACTTTGTATATAACAGGAGTGCATGAATCAAGGTTATCAGTTGGGTCAAATTCAACCAGAGAGCCGTTTGGGTCATTGTAGCCTGTAATTATAGGAATTTCTTTCATAGAGCTTAATACATCAAGCTTGGTTAGTGCGATTTTGTCTGCATGCTGGCATCTGAGTCCGTATCTGCTTGCAACTGCATCAAAAGGACCAACACGGCGAGGACGGCCTGTTGCAGCACCGAATTCACCACCGGCTTCTCTTAAGTCTTGCTGCCATTTTTCTGAAACAGCATTTTCAGCAACAAAAGGTCCTGCACCGACACAGGTAGAATAGGCTTTAAGCACGCCAACGACATGGTCAGCGTGTCTGCCAGGAATTCCTGCACCGATAGGACCATAGGCAGATATAGTTGATGAACTTGAAGTGTAAGGGAAGATACCGTAATCAATATCTCTTAATGCACCAAGCTGAGCCTCAAGAATAACTTTTTTACCACAGGATAATGCCTTGTCTATAAATGTGCCTGTATCGCATATGTATTTGCTGAACCTTTCAGCCTGTTCCCTGCACCAGTCAAGAAGTGCCGGATATGACATAGGCTCCTGATGATAGCAGCCGGCAAGCTCAAGGTTCTTGGACTCAAGAATAGTTGTAAGTCTTGCCTGTACAGCTGTATCATCTAAGTGAAGCAGGTCGCCGAGACGCAGAGTTTTTTTTCTGTATTTGTCGCTGTAGGCATATGCTATGCCTCGTCTTGTAGAACCGAAAGCAGAGCCGGTTCGTTCCAGTCTGTTTTCTTCAAGTTCATCCTGTACCCTGTGCCATGGCATAGATATTGTAGCTTTTTTAGATAATTTCAAATGTTTTGGATTAATCTGTATTCCTCTGTCTTCAATCTGCTTTATTTCGTTGGCAAGGTGTTCAAGGTCAACAACCATGCCGTCTCCAAGAATACATATAACATTGGAGTGAAGTATTCCTGATGGCAGAAGATTAAGAACAAATTTTCCCTGATTAGTCACAACAGTGTGACCGGCGTTATTGCCGCCCTGATACCTGACGACTATATCTGCATTTTCAGCAAGAAGGTCAATTACACGGCCTTTGCCCTCGTCGCCCCAGTTAATACCTGTTACAGAAGTAAGCATAATAATAATTCCTCCTTATATAAATGTATAGTTAATACTAAGTGCAATAACGGAATGTGCGGTCCGTAATAATTCTGGCAAATATAAGTCCGAGCGGAAGTGCAACAATTATCATAATTGCAGATGTAAACCATGAGACCGCTTCTGTCAGGGACATTATGCCGAAATTGTATATTGCGCGGTATAAGTAAAGTCCGGGTACCATAATAACTATGGAAGGAACTGTAAGTGATATTCTAGGATATCCATTATAATTTTTAATAAATGAGGCAAGTAATCCGGCAGTAGCAGCACCAATAAATGCGGCAGCAGCGGCAGGCATGCCTGTAAAATCAACAAGTTCAAGACGCAGCGTATTGGCGATACAACCAATAAGAGCAGCCATAGCCGCCATCGGAACAGAACTGTTAAACATGATAGAGAATCCGAATACACCGCAGAAGCTTGCAATAAGTCTTAATATCAAATGTAACATTTTTCCAATATGTAATGTAGTAAATTCTTCTGGCTGCAAATGCAGTAACAAAGCCATAATCCATGCAAATACGGTAGCAACCAGTACAATAATTATTGAATATGTCAGCCTTTCAATACCTGACCGTAGGTCGAGCTTTGCAAGGTCAATGCCGCTGGTGATGAAAGGAAATCCCGGTATTATGAAAAGCATGGAACATATGTATCCGGCTTCATGTACAGAAGGGATATTAAACATCAGAATAGCAAGTTTAAGCAGAATTGCATATATAAGGCATGATGCAGATATAGAAACTGCTATATTCATGAATAGTGTAAAATGATGTTTAATAAGCTTTGTCCTTATAAGATTACCTGTTCCGGCTGCAATGAATGCGAAAAGCATCTCTATAGGACCGCCGCCAAGTAGAAATGTGAATCCGCAACATGCTAGAGCGGCGGCAAGTCCAAGCTTGACCGGTGAATACAGGGTATGTATCTGTTCAATTTCATCAAGCCTTTTATGAATCATTTCACCTGTAAGGTGGGCTTCTTCATTAGGAAAATTGTCAACAAACTGTTCCATTCTGTAAAGCTTGGAGGTATTAACACCGGTATTGGCAATGCTTAACGACTGTGATACGCAGTCATTACCATCAAAGCAGTTAAATTCAATAGACATAAGGCCAACATCCACGGTACAGGTTACTCCAAGTTCCTTGGATAGCTTATTCATAGATGTACGGACACGCCATGCACCAGTGCCGCATGATAGCATAATCAGACCTACACGACCGATAACGGAGGCTTTTTCTATAAGGTCTGCATTAGCAATTAATGCATTGCTGTCGGCATCCGTATAGTCGTGCCACGGAATTTCCATATGATTTTTTTCCATAATGTCAGTGTAATTAGTCCTTGGCATATATAATCGCCTCTGCTTTCTTAACATGGTGTTCAAGGTTTCGTAAGAATATAGAATTGGGAAGGAAAATTCCAAGTTCGTCAAAATGTTCATTGTGTTCAACGAATGAATCCTGACCATAGAATATGTATGCCATTGGAAGATTCTTCTCAAGCTCAAGCATAAGATCCCATACAGCACTATAGGCCTCCGCTTCGGTTTCCTTCATTCTGACAGTGTCAGGCAGTTCGCGGATAAGCAGTATACCAGTGCTTCTCTCAAGAACCTGCTGCTCCACTACAGACGGGTCATCGCCATATGTGTGACTGTATCTGTAAGCCTCGGCAAGAAACATATTTTTATTATTATCAAGGTTCTTATAAATGTTATAAAAATGCTGATAGTCTTTTTCATGAACAGAATTAGCAAATTCTGGTAGAAGCATACCTTTATCGTCGGTCATAATTATAGGATTTTGCTTTCCATCAGCGTTGAAGCGGTATGGAATAAGAAATGAATTTCTCAGTAAATCAAACATGGTATTTTGCGTGATAGCCATAAGAAATGCAGATAAGTCTTTATTAGAATAGCAGTTGAATAATGCTTCCGTGAATTGAAGCGGAGAAAGTATTGCTTCAGAATCATCATTGCAAAACAGATTGTTACAGAATGTCTGGAAAAGTTTGTTGTAAGCCCAAGGGTCATTTAGAATTTTATCAAATAAAACCTCAGATTTTTCTTCTCTTGGAAAGATAGTTTTTTCTTTCATAATCGTCAGCTCCTTCTTGTTTTTCAATTTCGGCTAGATTATACTATTGGCATAGAGATAAGTAAAAACTATAATTGATATAAATGCTATAACAATATGATATGTCAGATGTTACGGAGCGATAAGTTATGGATGTTAATTTTGAGTATTACAAGATATTTTATTATGTGGCAAGATATAAGAATTTTACGAAAGCCGCACAGGCATTAGGAAGCAGCCAGCCTAATGTTACAAGGGCAATGAACTGTCTGGAACAGCAGATTAATTCAACACTGTTTGTAAGAAATAACCGGGGAATACAGCTTACACCAGAGGGGGAAAAACTGTATATAAGGGTTACAGCGGCTATGACACAGCTTATGGCAGCAGAAGAAGAGCTTGCGGACAGTGCAAGTCTTTCACATGGCAGTATTTCCATAGGGGCAAGTGAGACTGCGCTTAATATATTTCTTCTTGATAAGTTAAAAGCATTTCACATGGTCAATCCCGGAATCCGGCTTAAGATATATAATCATTCAACGCCGGAGGCGGTTGATGCAGTAAAAAATGGACTGGTAGACTTTGCAGTGGTATCATCACCTGTGTACGCAGATTCATCACTAAAGACGGTGGTGCTGCATTCTTTTCAGGAAATACTTGTCGGAGGAACTACATTTACAGCATTGGGAAGTCAGGAATTATCAATAAGAGAATTGACGGATTATCCACTGATATGCCTTGGCAGAGAGACTATGACATTCAGATTCTATAAAGATTTATTTATGTCACATGGGGTTGAATTAGAGCCTGATACGGAGGCTGCAACAACAGACCAGATACTTCCTCTTGTAAAATGTGAATTAGGACTTGCATTCTTACCAGAGACAATGGCGCAGGAATCGATTGATAAGAAAGAGATTGTGAAGATATCTCTTAAGGATAATATTCCGAAGAGAAATATATGTCTTGTCTATGACAGTAGACATCCGGTGAGTTCGGCGGCAAGAAAGTTGAGAAAAACAATAGGGGAGATTAATTATGGGGAGAATTAAAGTATGTAACTTTGGCAGAATTATGCTGAAAATATTCTGCTGGACGACAGTAATATTATCAATATATCTGATATTAGGGTTTACAGGCTGTTATGAAAAATGGTTTGGTGGTCCGACAGGAATAGTAAAAGCGCCAGTTTACTGGCTTATCCGGGCAGGGATAGGAATTCTTGTGGAAAGCATAATATTCTGGATAGGAATTATAATGGTGTATGCGACATCTGAGCAGCTTGGAATCAGATGGAGAGTGCTTGGAATCGTGTGCGGATGGATACCTGTTGCACATCTTGTCATGCTTCATATTATTATAAAGACAGTTGGTGAGGAAGTCCGCATGGAGAAAATGCGTGCTAAGAGAAATCTGCAGCGCAAAGAACAGCGGATATGCAGTACGAAATATCCTGTTCTTATGGTGCATGGCGTATTTTTCAGGGATTTTGAACATCTTAATTACTGGGGAAGAATACCGGCAGAGCTTGAGGCTAATGGTGCAGTGATTTACTATGGAAATCATAACAGTGCCGCGGCTGTGCGAGACAGTGCTAAAGAGCTGGCAGAAAGGATTCATCAGATTATAAGAGAGACAGGTTGTGAGAAAGTAAATGTAATTGCTCATTCAAAAGGAGGACTTGACATGAGGGCAGCGTTAGCGCTTACAGATATTGCACCTTATGTGGCTTCTCTTACAACGATAAATACACCACACAGGGGCTGTCAGTTCGCTGATTATCTTCTTGGCAAAATTCCTGAAAAACAGCAGCAGATGGTTGCCAATACATATAACGCGGGAGCGGCTAAACTCGGAGATATTAACCCTGATTTTCTTGCTGCAGTATATGACCTTACATCAGAAAAATGCAGTGAATTCAACGATGAGATAAAGGATAATCCCGACATTTATTATCAGTCAGTCGGTTCTAAACTAAACCATCCGGCTTCGGGAAGATTTCCACTTAATTTTACATATCCACTGGTGAAATATTTTGATGGACCTAATGACGGACTTGTTGGAGAAGAATCCTTTCGATGGGGACGGAACTATCAGTTTCTTACTGTCAGCGGTAAAAGAGGCATATCGCATGGTGATATGATAGATCTTAACAGGGAGAACATTAAAGGATTTGATGTTCGGGAATTTTATGTGCAGCTTGTTGCGGGACTTAAGAAGATGGGATTTTGATTTGAAATATATTGATAAATTTCCAACATTTGTATATACTAGGTATATACAAAGAAGAGAGGTGATTGTATGCAGGCACAAGTAAGAGAATGGGGAAATAGTCAGGGAATCAGATTATCTAAGGATATATTAAAAAGTGCTGGAATAGCATTAAACGAAATGTTAGAAGTTACAGTATCAGATGGAGTGATTACATTAGCAAAAACTTTCAGACATAAAACTTTAGAAGAAAGAGCGGCAGAATATAATGGCAGGTTAATGCTTGATGGTGAATATGATTGGGGAGAACCTGTTGGAAGAGAGGTATGGTGATGGGGATTGCACATCAGGGTGACATTATTAAAGTAGAAAAAATAAAACCGCCAGTATTAGTTGTAAGTAAAGATTTTTTTAACGAAAGTGGAGAAATAATAGGCTGTCCTATTATTGGTGATTCTAATGAAGGACCACTTCACATATGGACATCAACAAAAGAAGTTGAGGGATATGTTCAGTGTGAAAAAATAGCGTTGTTGGATTTATCTGTGCGTGGATATAAAATAATAGATAGCATGCCTCTATCTGAATTGATTAATATATCTGATGCAATACAAGGAATTTTTGAGTATATATGATATTAATTATATAAAATTTAAAGATGGAGGCAAAAATAAGATGAAACTTGATAAATTTATAGGAATGATGACAGGACATTTTGATAACAAAGAACAATTTGATATTATGCAGAGGGCAGGAAAAATATATCCTTATGCAGAACACATCAATACTATATGTAATGATAAAATAAAAAACATTCCTAAGGATTTTAACGGAAAATTTGTTGTTGAAGAAAGTTATTATGAAACCAATGGAAAACGCCATGCATCACCCCACATTTTCCTTATTATGGAAACTGAGGACGGAATTGTTCTTTCTTCATATGAAATTCCAGCAGGAGAAGACAAGAATACATTTTCATATAATTCTATGAAGAATGTTGATTATGCTGAACTGAAAAAATCTGAAAAGTTTACACCGGCACTTTATCATGAAAAGAATGGAATCTGGGAGGGAGGCAGCATAAGCCAGTTTTCACCGGTAATGACATTTAAGCTTTGGGAAAAGTTTTCTGATAGCTGCCTGGAAGTATCTGAAAGCATGGAAGTTAACGGAAAAAGAACTTTTGGATATGATGAACCAATTATTTATAAGCGTGCATAAACAAGTGGAATTAAATGACAATTATCCTTTTATTCTTTTATGTTTTATGTTAAAATAAATAAAAATGTGATGTTGGAATATGAATTGGTTGATAATTCCTGAGAAGATTTAAAGATAAAAATAGATAGTCTGAAGAAAAAGGCTATCTATTTTCTGACTTATAAAAATATATTAATAAATAAAATGGTGAAAGAATTCAAAGAATGGAGATTAGTATGAAGAAGAAAATAGCCAGAAACATAGGCAGAGTATTGTTAGTAATTCTTGTTACAGTGATAATGCTTGTAGGAACTTTATTTTTTATGATTAAACGGATATGCAGTAATTCGGCACCATCAGCAAGAAATCTTTTTATATCAACAGTTCTTGAATCTGGTCAGATGAAGTTTCTTGCATCATGGTTCTGTACAGATGATCAGATTAATGAGGTAATTAATGCTAATAAGATGGAAACTCTTGATTCGGATATTGATACATCACTTATTAATATATCTGCTTCGGATGAGTCAGTAAAGGATAATAATGAGGAAGCGGAGCAGTTTGATGAGAATGGCATAAGAATGGTAGAGATATCAGGAAGATCTTTTTTTGGTAAAATGCTTATTATAAAGGACCCTTCACAGGTCAAAGTAGGAACTACATATCCATGGGGAGATTATGGTAAGGAACTTGACCAGATTGTAAGCGGTGCAGGTGCAGTTGCCGGTGTCAACGGAGGTCTTTATGTTTCAGCAGGAAACAGAGGGGGTTCACCACTTGGAATAGTTGTACAGGATGGAAATATTACATATAATAGTCCTTCGTCGCTGACAGGACTTTACCTTATCGGGCTTAATAAGGACAATCTTCTTGTAATCAAAGATATAGATGGGATGTCGGCAGCAGATTTTGAAAAATATGTAGCGGAAGCCGGAATCAGGGATGCGGTTGCTTTCCAGGAAGAAAGTTCTGATGCAAATAATCATTTTGTTTCACTTATAATTAATAATGAGGCTAGAGCTTTAAAGGGTCAGGGAAGTGGAGCTAATCCAAGAACAGTTATAGGACAAAGAGCAGACGGTGCAATTCTTCTTTTGGTTACAGATGGAAGAGGTGCTTCAGGACATCTTGGAGCAACGGCATCAGACCTTATTTCAGTCATGCAGGAATACGGTGCTGTTAATGCAGCAAATCTCGATGGCGGCAGTTCTTCAACTATGGTTTACAATGGCAGCTATGAGATGACGAGCGTGACATTTTATTATCAGAATTCGTCATGGAAACTGCCTACAGCATTTGTGGTAATGCCTAAATAGACGAGGGAGGAGAATTGTAATAATGAAAGACAATACTAAAACAGGAAAATTTAATATAAAATTAAATTATTGGACAGGGCTTATCATATATGCTGTTGTTTTGTTAATTATAGGAATCTGCATATATATATATACAGGATCATGTGTTAAGAAATATGAGAATTCACAGTCAGATAAAGTTATGGATGGATTTCTTAAAGATTTTGAAAAAATGGTTGATGATAAGACTCTTGCGGACAATATAGAGCTTCCTGCAAGCAGTGAATTTGAAGGGAAAGATACATTTGTCAATATGTATATGTCAGAATTTGATGGTGTATCCGGATATACATATAAGAAGTCAGAGGGAAGTTATAATACAGAAGAGCCGCAGTATGATATATATGCTGATGACAAACTGGCTGCAAGGATGACACTTGAAGCGAAAAATCAGCATGTTGTTCTTGGGATTCTTACAGTATTTGATTGGAAAATCAAGTCAATCGAGCCGGCATTTTCTGCTAAAACTACTGACTATACTGTTTTGATTCCACAGGATTACACAGTTACTGTTAATGGAATTAAGGTATCAGATAATTATAAAACAGGCAAAATGGTTGAAAATCCTGATTTTGTTAATGTATCTAAGTATGTTGATATGCCAAAATCTGTAGAATATAAGCTGACAGGATTTGTAAACAAACCTGAAATTAAGATTTATAGTGCGGCAGGAAGTGAAGTCGCTGTCAATGTAGATTCTAAGGGCAATATTACAGCCGGTGCAGGAGGGGATTCATCTGATATGCCATCAGACAGAAAAGAAGAAGCTCTTAACATGGCAAAAATATGGGATAATTTCCTTACTAATGATTTAAGCGGTGCAGGTCACGGTCTTGCAACTGTACAGCAATATCTTATTGAGGATTCATATTATTGGAATCTTGCAAAAGACTATTCGGTAAGTCCTGATATTACATTTATAAGTGACCATGTACTTTCAGGTAATCCTTATACAGGTGTGGTAGTTGATAATTATATTGAATATAACGACAACTGTTATTCATGTCATATTGCATTTACCAAGAATATGACACTTACATCCGGCGGTGCTAGAAAAGATGTTATTGATTCAACATTTTATTTTGTAAAATACCAGGAAAATTGGGCTATTGCCGACATGATTGCAACAACAAAATAAGTTGTAATACAGGTACCATGTACTATATGAAAAACAGAAAATACAACAATAGCACTATTTACATGAAATTATAAAATAAAGTATAATCGGTTGGATTAAAAATGGGACTATAAACATTGTTTTAATAACGTGGAGATATTATGAAAATAATTTATGGAATCATTATAATATTGCTTATAATATTACTTGGAGCATGTGCGTTAAAGGCAAAGAATAAAAAAGGGAATCTTGCCAGAATAGTGTTTTTGTATGAAACAGGTGCGGTACTATTTGGTATTACATTTATGATATTTACATTTTCCAATAATATCAAGGTAGTAACTTTTTGCCGTGGTCTTATGTTTGCAGGATATGACTGGCTTCTTATATTATTGATGTATTATACACAATATTATACAGGCTTATTTGATGAAGTCAGAATTATTAAAGAAGCTATGGTTATATATGGTATGTTTGATACTGTACTATTATTTTCCAATATATGGACAGGTCAGATGTTTTCAGTAGAATTTATTACAGATGCCGAGTTACATTTAAGATTTACAGACAGTATTTTTGTAAAAATACATTTTATATATAATTTTGCAATTGTGCTTCTTCTTCTCGTTTCATACATGTTTATGATAATGAAATCTTCCAAGTTTTACAGAATAAGATATGAAGTTATTTTTGCATCACTTTTTATAGCAGCTGTATTAGATATTATTTTCTTTAAATCTAATTCTGTTTATGACATTTCAGTTGTAGCATTTGGGTTGATGTCAGTGTTTATATATTATTTTACATTGAGTTATGTTCCTGAGGAACTGATTGAAAATACGCTTTCACTTGTTATAAAAGATATGAATAGCGGAATTATATGTTTTGATAACAGGGGAAAATGTATACATTGTAATGATTATATAAAAAAAGTATTTAGTTTGTGTGATGAGTATAGTGAGTTGGAAACGGGATATCACAGATGGCTTGAGGAAATTGCAGATAAAAGAGAAAATAATATTGAGTATTCAGCTGTGAAAGTCGTTGATGGTGAAAGTAAAAATTATGATGTGATATATAAACGTATATTTGATGATAAAAATAATTTTATATGCGATTATTTTGTATTTAATGATAAGACCGAAGATATAAAGTCGATTGAAATTGAAAAGTATAAAGCATCACACGACAGCCTTACAGGATTATATAATAAAGAATATTTTTATAGCCATGTACATGAAATCGTAAATAAAAACAGTGGCATACAGTATTGTATATTGTGCAGTAATATAAAAGATTTTAAATTTATTAATGAATTATTTGGACTGAAAAAAGGTGATGAAGTTCTTGTTAAAGTAGGAGAATTTTTTAATGAATATCTGGAAGATGATTCAATATGTGCAAGAATTGAAAATGACAGGTTTGCACTATGTATGCCAAAAGAAAAATTCAATGAAAAAGCGATTATAAACAGACTGAATGAATTTCAAAAACAGTTTGATAATAATGCATTCAGAATGCATGTATTTATAGGTGTTTATGATATTGAAAATTTGGATGAGCCTGTCAGTATAATGTGCGATAAGGCTAATATTGCAGGCGATACAATTAAAAATGATTATAACAGTTATATGGCATATTATAATAATGCAATGCTTGAAAATTCAATTGAAGAGAGACGTATTATCGGTGAATTTGAGCGTGCGTTAAATAATGAAGAATTTGTTATGTATCTTCAGCCGCAGGTTGATTTTAAGGGAATTGCCAGAGGTGCTGAAGCATTGGTGAGATGGAGACATCCTGTAAAAGGCCTGTTATCTCCGGCAGTATTTGTTGATGTGCTTGAAAAGGCAGGACTTATCTACAAAATTGACAAATATATGTGGGAAAAAGCGGCAGCTAAATTAAAAGAGTGGAAAGAACTGGGAAAAGAACAGTATCATATATCTGTTAATATATCTACAAAAGATTTTTATCTTGTTGATGTTTATGAGACATTTGTAGATATTGTTGAAAGAAATGGAATTAATCCGGAAAAGTTAAAGCTTGAAATAACTGAAACAACTATTATGGATAATTTTGAGAGAAATATTAAAATTATAAAACGCCTTCAGGATTATGGCTTTAAGATTGAAATTGATGATTTTGGAAGCGGATATTCTTCTCTTAATATGCTTAAAGATATAAGTGCTGATATTTTAAAGATTGATATGGGATTTTTAAATGCCACGGAGAATGAGTTGAAAGGCCAGGATATTCTTGAAAGTATTATTTTCCTTGCACAGAAACTCGGAATGGAAGTTATAACAGAGGGTGTTGAAACATCCAAGCAGCTTACAATGCTTATACAGATGGGCTGCAGGATGTTCCAGGGATATTATTTTTCACGCCCGATACCTGAAGAAGAATTTGAGAAAAAATATAATATCAGACAATGACTTCAAAAATGATATAGTTTATGTTGCAGATTTTTTCGTTGCGTAAAGTAATATTTCCGTTATTATTATTTACAATTGTTTTTAATGAAGGCAGTCCAAGACCGTGACCTGTGTTTTTTGCATGTTTGGTTGTATAACCGGGCAGAAATATATTATGCAGAAAATCAGATGTAATCATTGGGAACAATATGCAGGATATTCAACTTATGGAATTATAAGAAAATAGCAGAAAAAGCGGGGTGTAAAATGAAAAAACAAAGAAAAATAGTGATAGCAGTGAGTGGATTAATAATTGCTGTAATTATAGTATTTATTATACAAAATATTGTTAATACACCCAAAGGCGGTGTATGTATTGAAGAGGGACGAATAGTTAATGGTTCGGCTCCTTTTACATCACTTGAAGTTAAAGATGCAATGAGTGAGCTTAAAAGTATTTTTGAAAAATCTTATGCCGGATGCAGCATATCAGATATGTGGTATACGCAGACAGGTGGGGAAAATTATAAGACTGCGTCCGACAGTAAAATAACATTGCATACAAAAATTATTACCGGAAACAAAAAAATAGGTAAAATGAACAGAAATGCAACATATAATGACTGGAAATGGATATTCCAAAAAACAGATGAAAATGGGAAATGGCAGCTTATTAGTGATGGATATACGCCGTGAAAAAACTGAGAAAAAATATAATATCAGACAGTGACTTCAAAGATGATATAGTTGATATTATTGATTTTTTCGTTGCTTAAAGTAATATTTCCGTTATTATTATTTACAATTGTTTTTAATGAAGGCAGTCCAAGACCGTGACCTGTGTTTTTTGCATGTTTGGTTGTATAACCGGGCAGAAATATATTATGCAGAAAATCAGATGTAATCATCGGTCCGGGATTGCCTATTTTTATGTAACATTGGTTGTTTTGTGATGCAATGTCGAGAAAAATAGTATTTTCGACCGGAGTGGCTTCAACAGCATTATCAATAAGTATGCCGAGTACGGTAATGAGTTTATATTCAGGGAGTGCAGAATAAATGAAATCGTCGGCAAGCGTTACGTTAAGTTGTTTATTCTGTGAGGCTGCCTGATTTTTTTTGCTTATGAGAAATCCGGCGACAAGTTTCATGTTACATTTTATAATAGGGTCAAGCCTGTTTTCTGCGTATACCGTGTTGGTGTATGTCTTAATTGCAGATGCGAGTGAATCATAATCTTTGTGTATTAAAGGCATGTTTTCAAATGTCTGGAGCTGATTGTCGAAGTTATGTTGTTTGCTTCGTATCTGCATTATCAGTTCGTCTACAATCGGCAGGTATTCTTTATATGCTTTCAGTTCATTTTCGTATTTTTTATATTGATATTCAGTTAAAAATAATACGTAATTGACACATAAAATAATTACGGCGGCGATTATAAATGATATTAATGATTCAATAAAATTGTGAATGTCAATATTGGCAAATACAATAATTATATCCATAAGAAGGAATCCTTCAAAAATTATGAATTTTGGAAGGATTGAGCGGCTGGTTATTGCACGCAGTATTTTATGAAATGGTATAAAACGTGATGATATAATAATAAATAAAATTGACAAAAGATTCCCTGTTATCTGATAAAAACTGCCAAATGGTTTTATAGGAAACAGATTAAGAACAGCAACAACAATAAGCTGGTATGCGATTACAAATATAACTTCAAGAAAAAAACTGAAAATTAAATCCTGAAATTTCGGTTTAAAAATAAAAGCAGTCGATATGATTAATTCAATCTGAATTAATATAGAACAGAAGAAATAGTCATGCAGGAAAAAGTCTGTCGTTGACATGATAAGGATTGCCAGAATGATAATGCTTATGTTTTTGCAGTTGAATGTAAGCTTTACATTGAGCAGTGACTGCATTATAAACAGTGTTATGGCATATTCAGATATAAAAATTAATATATTGACCAAAAAATTAATTGCTAAATTCTGCATTTTTTAATACCTTTCTTCAAATTCATCTTTATATTTTTTGCCAATACCGATGTGGAAATTTTGTGGCTTATTATTTATTACTGTCGATATCGTTATCATTCGGTTGGTTTTGTCATAGTTAGTGACATACGCAACGCAAACTATATATTTTCTGTGACAGCGGACAAATTCATCCGGAAGATTTTGTTCTACTGAATCCATGGATTTATTGCGTATCAGAAATCTGCCGCTTTTTGTATAAAAAATAAGGATGTGCGAGTCTGCTTCTATAAAATAAATATCGCTGAAATTAATTTTCAGGCTGATTGAATTAATATCCTGTAATGTTATATATGACGATTTTTCAATATCTTTATGAATACAGAAATTAAAAGCAGAATATACATCGTCTGGTTTGTATGGTTTGTAAATATAACTGCAGCAATGCAATTCGTTGAGTGCAGTAGTAATCTGCGTCGCAATGGATGTTATGAAAATTATAGGAGTGTAAGGCATATTTTTTTTAAATCTTATAAAACGTGCAATGTCAATACCGCCGTTCGGATTGTCACTTAAAGCAATGTCTAATATGAAGATGTCAATATTGTTAGTATTGATGATACGGATTGCTTCATCGTAATTATCTGCCAGCATATATGTGAATGAATCTTCTGTATATTTTTCACTTAAAATCTTATAAAGGCTTTGTAACTGTATATCATTATCTTCAACGATTAATATGTTCATATATCATCAACCCTCTTTCGTACCACATGATATTTTATTTATATAATAAACCAATAATGCAGGGCAGTCAACGCATAAAATTGACGTTCGTGTCGTTAAAATTGACGTTGGCGAAAAATTGCACAGGAAATATTTAAAAATATATTTTTTTAAGGCAATATGAAGATATAAAAAGCAAAAGGAATGAATTAGGTAATTATGTGGAATGGGAAAATGGTTGATTATTATATAAAAAAATATGTTGAAAAAGATGAGTATGAACCGTGGCAGATTGAAAGTATAAGATATTCGCTTTTGTCGATAATGCTCGAGCTTGAAAAATGGATTGTGCTTATATGCCTTTTTTCAATATTGGGCATGGAGTATGATTTTCTGATATTTGCAATCTGTCTGTTGTGTGTTCGTATTTATCATGGCGGGTTACATATGAAAACATATACCGGATGTTTGATATATTCGATTTTATATTTTTTTGTGGCTATGGGGTTGCATCATATGCTTCTTAAAGCAGATATTTCAATAATAGTATATATAATAATTATTTTATCGGAAATGTTTGTGTTTATTATTCCTAGTCCGTTTAAAGAAAATATAAAACTTGATAAAAAGCATAATGTAATAATGAAAATTAAACTTCTGGCAGTAAATGTTGGATTGATAGCAGTGTCTGTGTATGTAAAACGGAACTACATATTATATATTGAAATAACATATATATTTCATATTATGGAATTTGTTATTGCATGTATTATTAAATTTTCAAGAGGGAAAAATACAAAAAATTGACGTTCGTGTCGTTAAAATTGACGTTCAGGAAAAGATTGTCAGACAGTATTTACATAAAAATAGTGACAATCTATATTGGTAATATGCAAAGAAAAGTGAGGTGTAGTAAAAATTTGCAAATATAACGGAAGGAGGAGATAAAAATAATGCAAAAAAAGAACAAATTGGGGAAAAAACATAAACTTATCGGAGTAATTTACGAAGAATACTTACATTCGGTGTTAAGCTGGAAAATACCTGTCGGAATTCTTATCATTCTTATAGTAGGAATTATGGTTCATTATGAAAAACAGGTTAATAATGTTATGAATGGATTTGAAAAGTTAGTGTCGTCTAGTAATTTTAATAAATTGCTTATATTTGCGGCGGCATTACCGGTATCGTTAAGTTTTGCTGACGACTGGTGCTCGGGAAGAATACCGTATGTTACGATAAGAAGCAGCAGGGACAGTTATATAAAAGGTAAGATAATTACATGTATATTAGGTTCATGGATAACAACGATGCTGGGACTTACAGTATATATTGTATACGAAATGATTGCTGATAAAGGATATATATATGCAAAATATCTTTGGTATTATTATGGTACAACATATTTTGATGCGGTGGCGGTAAATCCGTTTATTAATATATCAATAAGGATAATTACTGTCGGAGCAGCATTTGCGGTATATGTTCTTGGAGGACTTCTTATATCAATAATTATACCGAACAGATTCGTGGCAATTGCCTCACCGTTGCTTATATATTCTGTTGCAGAGACGTTTAGATATCTTTTTCCAAAGTATTTGGTGCTGGACAGACTGATGGCTAGCGATTATTTATATGTGCGTAATTTTAAACTTGACCGTTTGTTCGGGCTGATGACGATAACAGGGTATCTTATTATTCTTGGATTATTATGCTATTGGTGTATGGACAGAAGAATGAAAAAAGAAGGAATCTGACGACGGTACATATAAAGGAGGTGAGGTGTAGCGGTGGTTTGAAAATATAATGGAAGGAGGTGTATACAGATGAAGAAAGATACAATGAATAAGATGTTAATTAAGTTGAGTGAGAAAAAGCTTGTTAACACAAAAAGTGCATTTTTGTTTGGAGAAGTAAAAGTTGCAGAAGAAATCAAGAAACATTACGAAAAGAATAAGTGATTACGAAGGAGGCACATATATGAATATTAAAAGAGCAATAAAAACAGCAGCGTTATCAATGACTGCTATTATGATGTTTACTGTTCCTGCTATGGCAGCATGGGAAAACTACTGGTTTGATGTGGATGTAGCAGAGGATTCGATAAGTGAGGATTACACGAGGAATCTTACAAAAGATAATGATGATACATATGGTTATATTAAAATAAGTAATAGTAATGTATCTGAAATGGATAAGTTTGAGATGAGTATTAACGGTCCGGAATATTATAATTACAATTATACTGGTAATATTAATGTTGGAACATTTATAGGAAGAATGTATCCTGAATATAGTCAGCCTGAAAAACCAAGCAAAGGACAGTCATATCGTCTAAGAGCACAAACATATGCGTATTATGTGCATGTAGACGGAACATGGGAGCCATAGGCTATAAGTGCGAATAAGGGTTAAGAGAGATTAAAATATTGTTATTTATTAAAATAGGATATTCTGCCTTATAGAGGCAGAATATTTATGACAAAAATAAAATCTTCATATTATTAAATTTGTAAGTTATAAATGCAAAAATTGGTGTATGAAAAGTTATAAGGATAGTGATTGAATTAAATAATGTGAGGAGAAGATAAAAATAATGCAAAAAAAGAACAAATTGGGGAAAAAATAAACTTGTCGGAGAAGATTTAGATAAAATCAAGAAGGGAGTTAAAGGGGTTTATGAAAAAATATAATTTTAAAAGAATCGGTGCAGCGGCAGCAGCGGCGGTTATGCTTACGGTAAGCGGCTGTTCTTTATATCCTGACGGAAAAAGCTACAGTTGGGAGAGACAGAACAACGGTACTCAGGAAGCAACAGAGGAAGTAAGCATAAGCGAAGATATGACAAAGATTACAGGAAAACTTAACGGAGTAACATCGGCAGATGCAACATTAAGTATATCAAATCCATCAAAGTGGTATAAATATACTGCACAACTGAATGGTATCGATGAGGACAGAACTAATAGGTTAAAAGAGTATCTTAATTATGAAGAAGAGACAGAAGATAAAAGTTTTTTGTCCAATAGAGAAGGAATAACATATACAACATTAAAAGCAAAAAAGAAAAGTTACAGTAATTATGTTCATGGTCAGAGAAGTGACGGATTTATAAAGAATATGGATGAAGTCTTTCCGCTTACGGAACTTGATGGATTTCCTTTAAATGATGCTTTGAAGGTTACTGAAAAAATACTGGACATATTAGGACTAAATGCAAAGTTATACAAGACAGTTGCGATAGATGCAGAGAATGCGACAGCCAGAATGAATGAAATAGGTGAAGATGCTCAGATATATTATCCGAGTAAGGATGCAAGACGTTATAGAGAAGGCGGAGAGCCGGTTGTATGGACAAGGGATGATGAGGCATATTTTATATCATATCAACTTGAGCTTGATGGTGCATATCTTACAAATATGTATAAGCATCTGACATCAGGCGATGTTAATGGGACAAGATTAGAATTTGTAGTTGGAAGAGATGAAGTATATTGGATTAACTGTTATAGAATATATAATATCGAAAGCAGGGAGGAGATTACAGAGCCGCTAAAAAGCGTGGATGATGTATTAAAGAGGATAAAGGAAAGTAATTATTACACAATCGGACTTACAGAAGAAGGTAATATGACTTCGATTGAATTAGGTTATATATCGTATTACAGCCAGCAGGAGAAAAAGATGATGATAATACCATGCTGGGTGTGTGATTTTGATATAACGAAGAAGATGGTTACCGGTGATAAGGAATATAATGAAAGTGCCAAAGTTATGGTTATAGATGCTGTTACGGGGCAGGTGAGATATTGATGAAAGCGTTAAGAATATGCTGGCAGAATGTACGTAAATGGGGCGGCAACCGACGGATATGGATGCTTATAATTCTTTCAATATTGTCGGTTCATCTGTATACAAGAGGGCTTTGGGATATATGCAGTTATGTCGGTGAACCTATGAGTCCGTGGATATTTCCGTTTTTGTTTATTTTCAGATATATGAAGATTGAATTTATGATACCGCTTGTGTTTATTTTTTGTGATGCACCTTTTGTCGATTCCAATCAGATGTATGTTATGTTAAGGACTGACAGGACGACATGGGGAATCGGGCAGGTTTTATACATATTTGCAGGTTCATTTTTTTATATGCTTGTTCTTATGATGTCAACAATTGTATTAAATATCGGACATATCAAGTGGGATAATACATGGGGGAATGTGCTCGGACTTGCAGGAACAAGCACGGTTCAGACTGTGCTTGGGCATGCTACGGATACTGTTAAAGTGCTTGGAATTGTTATAAAGTATTTTACGCCGGTTCAGGCAATGTTTTTTTCGGCACTTTTGATGTGGCTTAGTTTTGTCCTTACAGGATTGATTATTTATGTGCTTAATATAATAACGGGAACGAAATTTATAGGTGTATGTGTGGCGTCATTTTTTATTATATTTACGGCGGTCGCTGACGGAAAGTCAATGATTACAAGAGTATCGCCAATGAGCTGGAATTCACTTAATAATATTGATATTGGCGGAATGACGGAATATCCCGGAATTGTATATGTGCTGACACTATATATAGTTATGATAGTGGTTCTCAGCGTAATCGCAGTTGCGGCAGGAAGAAAAACAAGTATTAATTCATCAGACGAGGTGTAAAGGGGCAGATATATGGAAAATATAATTACAGTTGAACATGTTACTAAGCGTTTCGGACAGGCGACGGTGCTTAATGATATAAATGTATCATTCGAAAAGGGAAAGATACATGGACTTATCGGAAGAAACGGTTCAGGAAAAACAGTGCTTATGAAGTGTATATGCGGCTTTGTCCCGGTTACAGAGGGAAAAATAATTGTAAACGGAAAACAGATTGGCAAGGATATTGATGTGCCTGACAATATCGGTGCGATTATTGAGACACCGGGATTTTTATATAATTACAGCGGATATAATAATCTGAGATTTCTTGCAGGCATAAACAGGAAGATTGGAAAAGAGCAGATTCGTGATGCGATTAAAATGGTTGGGCTTGACCCAGACAGTAAAAAACATGTCGGAAGATATTCGCTTGGAATGAGACAGCGTCTCGGTCTTGCACAGGCACTTATGGAAAATCCCGAGCTGCTTCTGCTTGACGAACCTATGAACGGTCTTGATAAACATGGTGTTGCAGAGATGAGAGAGTTGTTTAAAAAACTTGCAGATGAGGGCAGGACGATAATTATGGCGAATCACAGTGCGGAGGATATAGAGGTGCTTTGCGATACAGTGTGTGAGATGGATTTGGGTGTGCTTGAGAGAATAAAATAATTAAAACATTGCTTATGTCATACAGAGGTGGTACAATACAATAATTGTATTTAAAATTAAAGGAGGGCTAATCTGTGATTAAGCAATTATCGGTACTTGTTTCCAACAATCCGGGTAACTTATTTAATGTTGTTGAAATTTTAAAGGAAAATAATATTGAATGTTATGGACTGTCAACATATGATGCTACGGATTTTGGTGTGTTTCATATGATAGTGGACGACCCTGACAGATGTAATGATGTGCTTTCTTCAAAGGGATATACTGTACTTGAAAGATTCGTAATAGCAGTCAGACTCCAGGAAAGATTTACAAATATGTCTGATTTTTTAAAGGAACTTAAAAATGCACGTACTAATCTGGACTGCATTTTTACATTTGTAAGCCATAACCAGGAGCCTGTTATTGTATTCAGAACAGAGGACAGCTTTGAAGTTGAAAAGTATCTGACTGATAAAGGTTTCCATGTGTATACATCAATGAAGGAATTTATGTAATGTTTGTTCGCCAGATTTCATATCAAGGTGTATTGATTCATTATCATATATAAGATTGAATGATGTATCACGTAATGCAGATATATCTATGTATACAGACCGCTTGTTATTATCCCATGACAGGCGGTTTATTTTTATGCCGCATTTTGTGAGAAGACCGCATATTTCGCCGTTAATAAGACCTGTGTTTAATGCAGGGAGCAGTTCGACCGTACATTCGTCAGAGTACACCAGCATTTCGTTTATGATGCCGACTATTCCGAGAAGAGTGTCTGTGCAGAATACGCCTTTTGAGCGGTCTGTATTATGGTCTGTAAAAAATGTGTTGTAAAATATGTCGCTTTTAAAAAGCAGCAAAAGCGTATTATATACAGCTTCCGGGTTTTTGAGGCGGGCTTCTACGAGAGCTTTGTGAATCCAGCCGTGTGATGCGGTGTCGTCTTTTCCTGTGTTTTCGCGGTTACGGTTAATTATTGCCTGACGGCATGCGGATGCAAGTGCGTGATTGTGCTGTGTTTCTGATGATGGCCATGCACAATAAAGATGGCTTATGTGGCGGTGGGCATTATTTTCTTTGTATTCGTTCATGGACCATTCTTTTATTGCACCGCTTTTATCAAACATATATACAGGCAGGCACGATATCAGATGTGTGATTTTTTCAAGGGTTTTCTGATAACCATTAGGCTTTATGTCTGAGAGTATATTTTTGTACATATTAAGAGAATCAACGGCAGCAGCTATATCCATAGCCGCGTTGGCAGTTATTGCACTTTTATAACCGAGCGGTTTGTTTTCGGGTGAAAACGATGGGATTATAAGATATTTTTCATCTGGTTCCAAGGATGTTTTTCCCTTTACAAAGCGGGCATTTCCGTTTGAATCTGTAAAATATTCGGGAGTACAAAGCTGTTCCCAGAAGTTGAATGTTTTTGCAAGTAAAGGAAGAAGAATGTCTTCTTTAATGCGGAAAATGTTTTTATTATATATACGTATTATATTTTCATCGTGTGTTGTGATTGTGACGTTGCCATAGACTTGCATGAATTCATAAATCGGAATAATCATCCAGCTTGCTCCAGCATTCCAGTACTGAAATGGATAATTGATGTCATATTCAACCATCATTGCACGGTGACCGTCGGTATTTACGGGGGTGAGGACAGCGTTTTTCATGCCGTAAACGGCTTTGGCATTGATTTCCCAGTCGGGAATCTGTTTTAACACAAACCAGATGTAACCTTTGCCTGCATCACACATTCCGCATGTGTTCATGCCTGATACCTGAATATTTACATTGGCGTCCATTGTGTAGGCACTTCTCCACAGCATATTCCATTCGCCTGTCCAAAGCCCCGAAAGACGAGGTGCAGTATGTCCGGCACAGGAATACATTGCATATCTGCCATGGTTGTATACACGTTTCAGAAGTTCAGGCAGTATGTAATCAGTTTTTTTCTGCTTTTGTAATAATTCTTCGTTGCTGAGAGCTTTATCGGCGTTGTTAAGTTTCAGGCTGACATGGTTAAAAATACTGCTGTATTTTTCTATATGAGGTTTTAGTGCAGCTTCATATGAAAATAAAGAACTTGCGTCAGCGTATTTTATTAATGTTTTGTTAATTTTATTTATACACTGTGAGACAAGTGGAATTGTGAAAAAATCTTCGGTTATTTTATCAGGCTGTTTATAAGTCCAGTCAAGGTATGTTATAAGAACAAGTTTTTTGCCCGAAAATGTTATGATGGGATTTTTGGGGTCAAGGCATGATTTTGCACGCATATCAGTGTCCGTAAAAGATAGGGAAGTTGTTCCGTCATAAGGGATAATGCGTGTTACGCCTGCAAATCCTCCATTTTTTAATTCACTTTCTTCGTATTGCGGATACAATGCACAAAAGCCGATTAATCCATCAGTTGCAAACCGCGTATATTTCATATTTAATTCGGGTGCGTCACCGCTTTTTTGTCTGCCAAATTTGTGCATTGATTCAAAATCATCAATTGATATGTCAACAGTGAAACTGTTACCTGATATTTCTGTGATTATTACATCGTCAACAGATGATGTGAAGGTACGTTTTTTTATATGATTTGCATACGTATTGTATTCTGACATGTTATACGATGAAACCAGCTCAGATGTTTCATAATCTGTAGAACGTACAAAGTCTGTAATATCTGAGGCATTTTTTAAAGATATTCTTAACTGGTGTCCCGGATGATAACAGTACATATTGGTTCTTTTTCTGTTATGTATATTCCATGTGTCGTCCATATTTATTACAGATTGTCTTGCTTCGTCAAGCTGTTCTGTTACTTCTGCGGGAACACATCTTGGCTCGTCTGATGGCATTACAAATTCAGTATTCTGAAAAATAAAGCTGTCGTTTTTTGGGGCACCAGATGTGAGAACGCCTATGTGTCCGTTGCCGCATGCCATACATTCGTGCCATGCAATCTGTTTTATATCATATCCGGCATAGGGTATTATTTCAGTAAAATAATTTGAATACATAATTATCCTCCGTTTACATATTTTCAATAATAAACCTCAAACAATTGTAGCATATTTTTGTTGCATTTTATATGAAATTATAGTACGCTATGAAAAATAAAACATAGTAATACGGTAGGAAAGGTAGAATATGAAGAAGACAGTTAAAAAATTAATTGCAGACGTACTAATTATTACAACATTAATTTCAATATTTGCACTTGCAGGATGCGGAGTGAAAAATTCTGATAATGCCAATGCTGATGTGCAGGACGGTGTTACATTTACAGATGCACTGGGCAGAAGTGTTACCGTAAAATCGGCAGACAGAACGGCTTCGCTTCTCGGAAGTTTTTCTGATGTGTGGCTTCTTGCGGGCGGAAAGCTTGTGGCTTCGGTTAATGATGCGTGGGACAGCCTTGATTTGGGACTCGACGATTCTGTTGTCAAGCTTGGGGCGATACTTGAACCGAATGTAGAGCTTCTTATAGCTTCACAGCCTGATTTTGTTATTGCCAGTGCCAATACAAAGCCCGATGTCGAAATGCTTGCAACATTGGAAAATGCAGGAATTACAGTTGCATATTTTGATGTTAATAATTATGAAGACTATATAGCAATGCTTGATATATGCACAGATATAACGGGACGCAAGGATTTATATGAAAAAAATGGTGTTTCTGTGCGGACAGAAGTTGAAAATGCAAAAAAACAGATTGACGGCAGCAATCCTAAGATATTGCTTCTTCGTGCAGCTTCCAAAAATGTCAAGGCGAAGGGCAGCGATGGAATTGTAAGCGGCGAGATTTTAAAAGATTTGGGATGTGTAAATATTGCTGACAGCGACAGTTCTTTGCTTGATGATCTGAGTCTCGAGGCTATTGTAAAGGAAGACCCCGATTTTATTTTTGTGACAATTCAGGGAACTAATACTGAGGCGGCATTAAAGAATGTTGACACACTTTTAAAGAGCAATCCTGTATGGAAAAGTCTCACAGCAGTAAAAAATAACAGATATTATGTGCTTGATAAGAGTCTTTACAATTTTAAGCCTAATGAGCGTTGGGGTGAGGCTTATCAGAGACTTGCGGATATTTTGTATTAGAGGAGGATGGACAATTATGGCATATTTTCCATTTTATGTAGAATTAAAGGATGTTTCGGTACTTATTGTTGGCGGCGGAAAGGTTGCACTTCACAAGGTGAAGAGAATACTGGATTATGGACCTAAGATAAAGGTTGTTGCCAAAAAAGTTGATGAGAGAATTAAAAATATTAAAGGTGTTGAGTGGGAAGAAAGAGAGTTTGAGGACAGCGACGTAGAAGGTGTGCGTTTTGTTATTGCAGCGGCAGGTGATGAAGAACTTGATGAGCATATAACAAGTCTTTGTAACGATAAAGGAATATTTATTAATGTAGTTGATGTAAAAGATAAATGTGATTTTATATTCCCGTCGGTTGTAAGCCGCGGAAAGCTGGAAATAGGAATATCGTCAAGTGGTGCAAGCCCAAGAATCACAACACTTCTTGCCGGGGAAATTGACAGTATTCTGCCTGACAATATAGAAGAAATACTTGATTACCTTGAAAAATTGCGTCCTTACGCTAAACAAAAGATAAGCAATGATGTACTAAGGGCACGTTTTCTTTCATATATGGCAGAGCTTACATACAGCCGGAGAAACATTCCGGATGATGAAGAACTGGAAAAAATTTTAAATAAATTCTTAAATCCTATTGAAACGATATGAATAGTAGTGTATTATAATAAAAGTTGCAGAACTTAAAAAGAAAAGAGGGTTATTATGGCAGAGATAGCAAAACAGATAACAGAGCTTATTGGACGTACTCCGATGTTGCAGTTATGTAACTTTCAGGAGGACAATAATGTTAATGCAAACATAATAGCGAAGCTTGAATATTTCAATCCGCTTGGCAGCGTGAAAGACAGAGTTGCATATGCGATGATTGAAGACGGAATTAAACTGGGAAAGATTAATAAAGATACGGTTATTATAGAGCCTACAAGCGGCAATACGGGAATAGGACTTGCTGGTGTGTGTGCCGCAAAGAAATTAAAGCTTATTCTTACTATGCCTGACACTATGAGTGTAGAGAGAAGAAAGATTGTAACGGCACTTGGAGCAGAAGTTGTTCTCACACAAGGAAGACTCGGAATGAAAGGTGCAATAGCAAAGGCTGAACAGTTAAAGGAAGAATACGGCAACGCATTTATTCCACAGCAGTTTGACAATCCTTCCAATCCTGAGATTCACAGGGTTACAACAGCAAAGGAAATCGCAGAAGCGACAGACGGAAAGGTTGATATATTCATTGCATCAGTTGGAACAGGCGGAACTATAACGGGAACTGCAAAAGGTCTTAAAGAAGCTGGAATTAATGCAAAAATAGTTGCCGTGGAGCCTTCGGGTTCACCGGTTCTTTCCGGTGGTAGTGCTGGTCCTCACAAGATACAGGGTATAGGAGCCGGATTCATACCTGAGGTTATGGATACAAGTATAGTTGATGAGATTGTAACTATAGGAAATAACGAGGCGTTTGAGACGACGAGACAGGTTGCAAAGTCAGAAGGCCTGCTTGTTGGAATATCTTCGGGAGCAGTTCTTTGTGCAGCCTTAAAGGAGGCACGAAAGCCTGAAAATGCAGGAAAGAATATAGTTGTTCTACTTCCGGATACAGGAGAACGATATTTATCGACATCATTATTTGAATTTTAAGCTGTAGGAATGGGTGGTGAAACATATGAAAAAAATATATAAAATGCAGGCAGTTTTGTTAGCTGCATGTGTTTTTACAGGGCTTGCAGGATGCGGCCGTGAAAAATCGAATATAATGACAATCACCAATGTTTCATATGATGCCACAAGGGAATTCTATGAAAGCTATAATGAGATTTTCAAAAGCTATTATGAAGAAAAATATGGTGAGCCGGTGAAAGTAATACAGTCACATGCCGGTTCCGGAAGTCAGGCAAGGTCAGTTGTTGAAGGCTGTAATGCAGATGTTGTCACACTTGCACTTGAACATGATATTTCACTTATTGAAAAAACCGGACTTGTTGACAGCGGCTGGAAGCAGGAATATGACAATGATTCCGCACCATACACGTCAACAATGGTCTTTCTTGTAAGAAAAGGAAATGAGAAAAATATAAAAGACTGGGATGATTTGATTAAAGACGGTGTTGAAGTTATAACGCCGGACCCGAAAAGCAGCGGCGGTGCATGTTGGAATTTTCTTGCGGCATTAAGTTATGCCAGGGAGAAATATACGGATACAGATAAGCAGAATGAATTTGTCAAAAAATTGTATGCTAATGTATCAGTTCTTGATTCGGGAGCGAGAGGTTCAGCGACAACATTCGTTGAGAATCAGAAAGGCGATGTTCTTATTGCATGGGAAAATGAAGCAATGATGACAGTCGCCAATTATCCGGGACAATATGAGATTGTAACGCCGTCAGTAAGTATTCTTGCACAGCCGAGCGTGGCGGTTGTTGATGATAATGTAAAAGTTAATAAATCAGGGCAGGCAGCAGGAGAATATCTTTCTTATCTGTATTCGGAAAATGCCCAGAGACTTGTGGCTGATTACGGATATCGCCCAAGTGATGAAAAAATCCTTAATGAATATTCGGATAAATTTAATCTGAATGTAAAATGTACAACAATTAATGATTTCGGCGGCTGGGACAATGCGTATAAACAGTATTTTGATGACGGTGCATTGTTTGACAAGCTGTGTAACTAAGTGCAGATACGAAGTTGTATTTATATAGGGTATGAAGTTGTGCGGAAATTATATTTATATATACACAGAAATAAAAGCGGAAAGGAAAAATAAGTATGGAAGAAACCGTAAAATTAAAAAAAGCAAAGAAAACCAGAGTGATTCCGGGCTTTAAGCTTACAATGGGAATTACGGTGACAATGCTTTCACTTATTGTATTAATTCCGCTTGCATCAGTTATGGTATATTCGCTGAAGCTGTCACCGTCGGAATTTATAAAACTGATTACAAAGCAGAATGTAGTTTACGCATTTACGACGAGTATTGTCTGTTCTTTTATAGCGGCGGTGATAAATGTAATATTTGGAGTAATTCTTGCATGGACACTTGTAAAATATGATTTTCCCGGAAAGCGTATTCTTGACGGATTTATAGAGCTTCCTTTTGCACTTCCGACAGCAGTTGCGGGCATAACGCTTTCTAAGATGTATTCGGATACGGGAATACTTGGAAAACCGCTTGCCGCAATAGGAATTAAGGTAAGTTACACACATCTTGGAATTATAGTTGCACTTATATTTATCGGAATTCCGTTTGTAGTAAGAAATGTGCAGCCGGTGCTTGAAAAACTTGATGGACAGTATGAAGAAGCTGCATATATACTTGGTGCGTCGCCGTCAAAGACATTTTTTAAGGTAATACTTCCCGAATTGAGACCTGCGATACTTACAGGTTTTGGGCTTGCATTTGCAAGGGGAATCGGTGAGTATGGAAGCGTTATTTACATTTCGGGCAACAGTGCCAAAGAGCATACACAGGTTGTATCGTATGTAATAATGCAGAAGTTAAGTTATATTGATTATGCGTCGGCAACAGCTATAGCACTTGTGCTGCTTGTAATATCATTTCTGCTTTTATTTGCGATAAATGTTATCCAGATGAAGCAGGCAAAAAGAACCAATAATATATAATCATACAATGTTAAAACGGCGGATGATAAAAACAGGAAGGGAAAAGTTATGAATGAACAGGAAAAATTTGAAAAGAGAAAAAAGATAACTAAATATGTTCTTATAACAATAAGCGTTTTATTTGTATTTTTTATGCTTGTGATGCCGCTGTTTTGTATTGTATCCAGCTCGCTCAAGCAGGGACTTGGATTTTATTTTAAATCGGTATCGTCAAAATATGTTGTCAGTGCTTTGAAGGTTACTTTGTTTGCAACTGTTATTGCGGTTGTTATCAATACATTTTTTGGATTGTGTGCGGCATGGGTTACGACAAAGTTTTCATTTAAGGGAAAACAGGTGCTTGCGACACTTATTGATATTCCGTTCTCAATATCACCCGTTATCGTTGGACTTGCGTTTCTTATGACATTCGGGCGTCTCGGCTGGTTTTATCCTGTTATAAGATGGTTTAATTCGGTATTCGGAGCGAATGTAAGAATCGCATTTGCAATTCCCGGAGTTGTGCTTGCGACAATATTTGTAACATTTCCGTTTGTATCAAGAGAGATTATTCCGGTGCTTAATGCACAGGGAAAAGACGAGGAGGAAGCGGCGGCTCTTATGGGAGCGGGCGGATTTAAAATCTTTTTTAAGATTACGTTTCCTCAGATAAAATGGGCTTTAATATATGGAATTATTCTTTGTACATCGAGAGCACTCGGCGAGTTTGGTGCGGTAAATGCATTATCAAAGACGAGAGGCGAGACATTTACACTTCCTCTTGAAATAGACGCATTGTATATGTCTGGAACGGAAAGCTCGATTACGGCGGCATTTGCAGCATCTTCAATACTTGTTATTATTGCGGTTGTTGTGCTTGTGCTTAGAAATATACTTGAATACAGGGCGAAAAAGAAAGGTCAGGAGCAGGCAGCTTCTTGAGAGTGGTGTGAAATATGTATGTTGAAATGAAAAATATTTATAAACAATATGGCGATTTCAGGGCTTCTGACAATGTGAGTTTCGGAATTGAAAAAGGTAAGCTTGTCGCACTTCTCGGACCATCGGGAAGCGGAAAGACAACGCTTCTTAGAATGATTGCAGGGCTTGAGACTCCTAATGCGGGAGATATTTTTATAGACGGAAAACGTGTTAATGATATTCCTGCATCAAAGAGAGGAATCGGCTTTGTATTTCAAAGTTACGCATTATTCAGATATATGACGGTATACGATAATGTGGCATTTGGACTTGAATTACAGAAGGTTCCGAAAGCCGAAATAAAAGAACGTGTTATGAAACTTCTTGAGATAACAGGGCTTTCGGGAATGGAAAAAAGGTATCCGAACCAGCTTTCAGGCGGACAGAGACAAAGAGTTGCTTTCGCAAGAGCATTAGCTCCGAATCCGCAGGTGCTTCTGCTTGATGAACCATTTGCCGCCATTGATGCAAAGGTTCGTTCTGAATTGAGACTGTGGCTTAGAAGTATGGTTACACAGCTTGGAATTACGAGTATATTTGTAACGCACGACCAGGACGAAGCCGTTGAGGTTGCCGATGAGATTATTATTACGAATCATGGACATATAGAGCAGATGGGTACTCCGCTGGAGATTTATAAATCACCAGATACGCCATTTGTTGCACAATTTATTGGAAGACCATCGGAAGTACATAATTATGATACATTAAATGGATTTGATAAGATTGAAGGTGCAGATAAAGCTGTTATAAGACCTGAATTTGTCAAAATTTCAAAGTTTGGAAAGCTCGACAGATACATGAGTGCGGCAGAGACAGGAATTGTCGAGGACGTTGTTTTCCGTGGCAACAGGCTTGACGTTACGATTGATGTCCATGGAATAAAAATTACAGGCGAGTGGTCGCTTGAGAAAGATTCACTTGAGATTGGCGAAAAAGTTAATCTTTTAATATACAGAATCTATGTAATGGACGATACGAAAGCATATTTGTGTGAAAATAAAGAAATGCAGGAAGATGACGTATTCTATATCTAGGGATTGGAGAAATGGGTTATGCAGATTAAAAAAAGAGAGACACTTAATACAGACATACTTATCATCGGCGGCGGAACAGCAGGCTGTTATGCTGCGTTGACGATTGCAGAAAAATCGGGATATTCGGTGCTTATCGCAGAGAAAGCCAATATAAAAAGAAGCGGCTGTCTTGCAGCTGGAGTAAATGCCATCAACGCATACATCGTTGATGGCAGAAAGCCTGAAGATTATGTTGATTACGCAAAGAAAGACGCAGACGGAATTGTAAGAGAGGATTTGCTTCTTACAATGTCTGAGGGACTTAACCGTGTCACGGAAAAGATGGAAAAACTTGGACTGGTCATTTTAAAGGATGAGAATGGCAAATATGTCGCAAGAGGCAACAGAAACATAAAAATTAACGGCGAAAATATCAAGCCGATTCTTGCAGATGCGGTAAAAGCACTTCCAAATTGCACAATTCTTAACAGGGTAAATATCACGGATTTTTATGTTGAAAACAATACAATCTGCGGAGCATACGGATTCAGTATAGATGAAACGGAAGAAAACGGAGAAAAAAGTGGAACGGCATATCTTATAAAGGCTAAGAAAGTTCTCTGTGCGACAGGCGGTGCGGCAGGTCTTTACAGACCAAACAATCCGGGATTTTCAAGACACAAAATGTGGTATCCGCCATTTAATACGGGAGCGGGATACGCAATGGGAATAAATGCGGGAGCTGAGATGACAACATTTGAAATGCGTTTTATAGCACTCAGATGTAAAGATACGATAGCTCCGACAGGAACGATAGCACAGGGTGTCGGTGCAAAGCAGGTTAATTCAAAGGGCGAGATATACGAGACAAAATATGGTCTTACAACTTCACAGAGAGTATACGGAACTGTCATGGAAAATATTGAGGGAAGAGGACCATGTTACCTTAGAACTGAAGGTATCAGTGATGCACAGGATGAGTCATTAAAGAAAGCATATCTTAATATGGCACCGAGCCAGACATTAAAGTGGATTGAGTCTGGAAAGAATCCGAGTGAGCAGAATGTAGAGATAGAAGGAACGGAACCTTATGTAGTTGGTGGACATACAGCAAGCGGTTACTGGGTTGATACAGAAAGAAGAACTACTATTCATAATCTTTTTGCGGCAGGTGATGTGGCAGGCGGATGTCCTCAGAAATATGTTACAGGTGCAATGGTCGAAGGTGAGATTGCTGCTAATACAATGTGTAAGGAACTAGATGAGGAAACAGATGCTCCTGTAAATGAATCTGGCATTGATAAAGCTTTTGATGAAAAAGTAAACGAGTATAACAGAATTTTAAATAATAAAGATTGTGTATACACGACAGAACAGCTTGAAGATGCCATGCAGAAGGTTATGGATGCTTATGCAGGAGGTATCGGAAGCCATTATCAGTTCAATGAAAAGCAGCTTGAACTTGCAAAAGAAAAGATAAAGAAATTGCAGGAACTTGCTGAAAATGTCAGTGCTGATGACTGCCATGAGCTTATGTTTGCATATGAGTTAAAGGAAAGACTTACAGTATGCCTTACACTTATAGAGCATCTTAAAGCGAGAAAAGAGACACGCTGGCACAGTTTTGATGAGAATCTTGATTACCCTGAAAAGAGTGATGAATGGCTCAAATACGTCAATTCAAAGAAAGTTGACGGAGAAATAAAGATAATCACAAGACAGCTTGTGGGAAGGGGTGAGAGCTATGAGCATAATAATTGATAAAGAAAAATGCAGAAAATGCGGCAAATGTACGCAGGTCTGTCCTGGAAGCCTTATCAAAAAAGATGAGGATGGAAAGGCATTTATTAAGTATCCTAAGGATTGCTGGGGGTGCTGCTCATGTATAAAGGAGTGTCAGTTTGATGCCATAGGACTTTATCTCGGAGCGGATATAGGAGGAATGGGAAGCAGCATGACAGTAAAGTCAAGAGACCATTTCCTTGACTGGAATATCCACAAAACAGACGGAAGCATAGAAACAATAATTATAGATAAAAAAGAATCTAACAAATATTAAGTGAATGGAGGAAAAATGTAATGGAAAAATTATCACATCTTGATGCACTTGAAGCAGAAGCAATTTACATAATCCGTGAAGTTGCAGCTGAGTGCGAAAAGCCGGTAATGCTTTACTCAATAGGAAAGGACAGCTCGGTAATGCTCCATCTTGCAATGAAGGCATTTTATCCAGAAAAACCACCATTTCCATTTTTACATGTAAATACAACATGGAAATTCAAAGAAATGATTAAGTTCAGGGATGAGCAGGCTAAAAAGCTTGGTATAGAAATGCTTGAATATATCAATGAAGATGGCGTAAAACAGGGAATCAACCCTTTTGACCATGGTTCTGCATATACAGATATCATGAAGACACAGGCTTTAAAGCAGGCGTTAAACAAATACGGTTTTACAGCGGCTTTCGGCGGTGGTAGAAGAGATGAGGAAAAATCAAGAGCAAAGGAAAGAATTTTCTCATTCAGAAATGAAAACCATGCATGGGATCCGAAGAACCAGCGTCCTGAAATGTGGAAGTTATATAACTCAAAAATCCACAAGGGCGAGAGTATAAGAGTTTTCCCTATTTCAAACTGGACAGAGGCAGATATATGGCAGTATATAAAGAGAGAAAAGATTGAGATTGTGCCTCTTTATTTTGCAGATGTAAGACCTGTTGTATACCGTGACGGCAATATTATCATGGTTGATGATGACAGAATGAAATTAAGACCGGGCGAGAAGGTAGAGATGAAGAGCGTAAGATTCCGTACACTTGGATGCTATCCTCTTACAGGCGGTGTAGAATCTACAGCAAAGACACTTGATGAAATTATTGATGAGACACTTTCAGCCGTATCTTCCGAGAGAACAACCCGAGTTATTGATAACGAGGCGGCAGGAAGCATGGAAAGAAGAAAAAGGGAGGGTTATTTCTAGGATGAGAAGTTTATTAAAATTTATTACATGCGGAAGCGTTGATGACGGAAAATCAACTCTTATAGGTCATATTTTATATGATTCAAAACTTTTATATGCTGACCAGGAAAAGGCACTTGAACTTGACAGTAAAGTCGGAAGCCGCGGCGGTGCTATTGATTATTCACTTCTTCTTGACGGTCTTATGGCAGAAAGAGAACAGGGAATTACTATTGATGTTGCATACAGATATTTTACAACAGATAACAGAAGCTTTATCGTTGCCGATACGCCGGGACATGAGGAATATACAAGAAACATGGCGGTCGGTGCTTCATTTGCAGACCTTGCCGTAATTCTTATCGATGCAAAGCAGGGTGTTCTTGTCCAGACAAGAAGACATGCAAGAATCTGTGCACTTATGGGAATTAAGTATTTTGTATTTGCAGTAAATAAAATGGACTTAGTCGGTTATGACGAGAACAGATTTAATGAGATTAAATCACAGATAGATGAGCTTTCAAAAGAACTTTCGCTTGAGAGTGTATACATTATTCCTGTATCAGCTACAGAGGGCGATAATGTAACTAAGAAATCAGACAATATTCCTTGGTATAAGGGTGAAGCACTTCTTACATATCTTGAAAATGTAGATGTTACTGAAAAGAAGCAGGAAGAGGGCTTCTATATGCCTGTACAGCGTGTATGCCGTCCTGACCATACATACAGAGGATTCCAGGGTCAGATTGAATCAGGTGAAATCAAAGTCGGTGATGATATTGTAACACTTCCAAGCAAAGAACATGCACATGTTAAGAGTATTCTTGTCGGTGACAAGGATTCACAGAGTGCATTTATGGGTCAGCCTGTTACAATCCAGCTTGATAAGGAAGTTGATGTTTCAAGAGGCTGTGTTCTTGCGGCAGGAAACAATCTTCCTATAAGCAAGTCATTTACTGCAACAATTCTGTGGATGGACGATAACGAGCTTACACCGGGAACTGATTATATTGTAAAACTCGGAACAAAGCAGATGCCAGCCATCCTTAAAAATATACAGTATAAGATTGATGTTAATACAGGTGAGTATATTGCTGCCAATGTATTAAAGAAAAATGAGATTGCCGTATGTGATATTGCACTTCAGGAAGAAATTGTTATTGATGAGTTCAAGAAACATAAGACACTCGGCGAGCTTATTCTTATCGACAGAATTACAAACATGACATCTGCGTGCGGTGTTGTAGAGACATCAAAGGTTGATGACAGCAAGGATTTAAAGGCTGCGTTTGTATATGGTTCATATAAGGCAAACGGTGATATTTTTGAGGAGTTCTATTATAATCTCGACAGTATGACAATTAACAAGGTAAGACCTTCAGGAAAGACATATACAGTCGGTGACGAGATTCCTGTAAATGGTGAAAGCTACAGTTATCCTGATGATTTTGATATTGTGGTTCTTCGTGATAAAGTTGCAGTTAAGGTTCGCGACCGTATGGTTGTCGGAATCGGAAGCCTTGACGAGTACGGATATTCAGATGTTCCTGTAATCAACGGACGCGGTTTTGCTGTTAAGATTGCGGATGAGAAAGATTTGAAAGCTTTTCTTTCTGAGCTTAATGCACAGAATGGTAATATAAGCAGTGAATTCTTTAATAAATGGATTACATTCGAGACATACAGAAAGATTGTATTTAAGGACGAAATCTGGAATTAAGGTAAATGCGGGGCTGCCACACCAATCCGGTGTGGCAGCCCCGATAATTTTATGAGGGAAGAAAAACAGAGTCAGTGCCCGTAAGGGATTATTCAAACAGGAAATATTCACCTTTTTCATCTTTAAGACGGCGGCATGATGCCGAAAAAACGTCTTCGATAATATGGCTTTTGATGCAGTCTGCGGGTGTGCCGTCAAAGACGATTTCTGAATTGTTCATAACTACGATTTTATCTGATATTTCAAGTGCTTTTGATATATCGTGCAAAACCAGAAGCACAGTCTTTCCCCGTTTTTTTAAAGACAGAATCATGTTGTAAAAGTTACGCTGGCCTTCAATGTCAAGGTAGGTTGTAGGTTCATCAAGAATAATTGTATCGCAGTCCTGTGCGAGTATCATGGCAAAAAACACGCGCTGTCTTACACCGCCTGAAAGAGTGTTTACATACATATCGGAATATTTTGTGACACCTGTAAAATCCATCGCTTTATTTACAATGTCTGTGTCTTCTTTTGTCTTGCGGCGTGAAAATCCAAGATGTGGAAACCTTCCGTGTTCTACAAGCACTTTTACAGGAATTGCAGGGATTACCTGGCGTATCTGCGGAAGAAATGCAATCAGTTTTGCACGTTCTTTTGAACTTATTTTTGAAAGGTCGGTGCCTTCAAGTACGATTGAACCGTCTGTCAAATCAGCGGTTTTATTAAGGCTTGATATCAGTGTTGTTTTTCCACAGCCGTTAGGACCTATGATAGTTGTTATACGGCCTGATGGTACATCAAGTGAAATGTTTTTTAATATTGTATCGCTGTGATAAGATACATTTACATTTTTAAAACTAAGCATTAACTCTTCGTCCTCCTTTCTTTTTAAGTAAAAGATATAAGAAAAACGGTCCGCCGACAAATGACATGATAATGCCTGCCGGGAGTTCATACGGAGCTGCGATTATTTTGCCGAGCAGGTCGCATGAGATTACGAATATCGCACCGAGAAGTGCAGAACACGGCAGCAATATGCGTGCGTCGTTTCCGAAAAGTTTTCTTCCAATATGAGGCACGATAAGACCAACAAAGCTTAAAAGTCCGGCATAGCTTACAACACAGCCAGCCATAATGCTTGAAAGAGTCATAAGAATAAGGCGTGTCACACCGACATTTAATCCGAGTGAACGTGCTATGTCATCGCCGAGATTAAGTATGTTTAAGTGGCGTGAAAAACATATTGAAACAAGAACAGCGGCGGCAATTCCGATACACGGAATAATGATTGCCTTTGAAGTGATTCCGTTGAGTGTTCCTATCATAAAAGTTGTTATATTGATTGTTATGTCGCTGTCTATTAATTTTATTGTGTTGATTCCGGCACTCAACAAAGAAGAAATAGTTATTCCGGCAAGAATTATTGTTGTTCTTGAATTGTCGCCAAGATATGCGATTCCAAATACAAGAAATGTCGTAATTAAAGCTCCCGCAAATGCAAAAACAGCGGAGTGTGATGAGCTTCCGTTATAAATAAAGAGTGCGAGCATTACGGCAAATCCTGCACCCGAATTGACGCCGATTGTATTCGGGCTTGCAAGCGAATTATTCATAACGCTTTGTAGAATCACGCCCGCACAGGCTAGTCCCATTCCTGCAAAAACACCGGCAATCATACGCGGCAGCCTGATATTAAATATAAGAAGTGCATTTACTGAGGAAGAATCGTTTCCTGTTAATACATTAAAAACATCGTGTGGTTTTATATATACACTTCCCGACAGAATACTTAAAAACATCATAAAAACAAGTATTACTGCAAGTAAAATAAATATACTTATCTTTTTCTTTTTAGTCATATAAAATTATCCCTTAATACGTAAAATTTATGAGTGGACTGGCAGGTGTCCAATGTCGTTATTGTAGCAGAAACACTGAAAAAAAACAATATCATACTAAATTAATAAGATTTATATGAATTTATGGTTGACATTTGCCAAAATAAGTGTATGATAATATCATATTAAGTTGATAGGATTAATATAAAAAGAGGTCACATATGAAATTTAACACAGCGTTATTACATGGAGATTTTAGAGGCGATAAAGCCACGGGTGCAACTCTTACACCTGTTTACCAGTCAAGTGCATTTGAGCATGAATCGGCTGAGGAATTAGAAAAAATATTTAATAACAGAGCACCGGGATTTTCTTATACAAGAATAAGCAATCCGACTATTGATGCTTTTGAAAAACGAATGACTGCACTTGAGGGAGGCACTGCAAGTGTTGCTTGTGCCTCAGGAATGGCTGCATTGTATAACGCTTTCTGCAATATACTCTGTGCCGGTGATGAGATTGTATCAAGTGCAAGTCTTTACGGCGGCAGCATTGATTTATTCAGGGATCTGGAAAGCTTCGGAATTAAGACAAGATATGTTGAAAATAACAATCTTGAGGAATTCAGGGCTGCAACCAATGAACATACAAGACTTTATTTTGCGGAGACAATAGGCAATCCGAGACTTGATGTTACCGATATAAAGAAACTTGCAGAACTTGCACACAGCTTTGATATTCCGCTCATTATGGATAATACAGTTGCGACAGCTTATCTTGTAAAGCCGTTAAGCCTCGGTGCAGACATAGTTGTCAATTCTACATCAAAGTATATCAATGCGAACAGCAGTGCAATTTCAGGAGTTATAACCGACGGCGGTAAATTTAAGTGGGATACAGAAAAGTATCCGGGCATGAAAGATTTTAAGAAATTTGGACCATTTGCTTATACAGCGAAGTTAAGAAACGGGTTGTTCAGAAATACGGGAGCCTGTCTCTCGCCACAGAATGCTTTTTATAACAGCATAGGAATGGAAACACTCGGACTTAGAATGGAGCGTGTCTGTGATAATGCTAAAACACTTGCACAATTTTTTGCTACGGAATATAGTGATATTGAAGTGAATTATCCGGGACTTGCAGGCAGCAAATGGCATAATATAGCAACAGAGCAGTTTGGCGATAAATTCGGTGGAATAATAACAATAAGAACAGGAAACAAGAAGAGAGCATTCGGAATAATTGATGCATTAAAGCTTCCACTTATAGTATCAAATATAGGGGATACAAAAACACTTGTTATTCACCCTGAATCAACACTTAATGTACATAGTACACAGGAAGAAAAAGAAACAGCCGGTGTATTTGACGATTTAATAAGAATAAGCGTCGGAATTGAAGACATTGAAGATTTAATAGATGATTTCAAACAAGCTATAGAGTCTGTTAAGGATGTTTACTAATAAGCTAAAAGGAGAAAATAATAATGGCAAATATTGATTATGCATCATTAAAAAAAGGCGGCTTCATGAGACAGAAGCAGAAAGGTTATTTTTCATTAAGAATTCAGGTTGTAGGTGGTAATCTTACAGCAGAAAATATCAAGGCAGTTGCTGAGGTTGCTGAGAAATATGGAAAAGGTTATGTTCATATGACATCAAGACAGGGAGTTGAAATTCCATTCATTAATTTTGAAGATGTCGAGACAGTAAGGGCAGAGCTTGCAAAAGGCGGAGTTAATCCGGGTGTGTGCGGACCAAGAGTTCGTACAGTTACAGCCTGTCAGGGTTCTGAGATTTGTCCTAGCGGATGTATAGATACATATTCACTTGCAAAGAAGCTTGACGAACATTATTTTGGAAGAGAACTTCCGCATAAATTCAAATTTGGTGTTACAGGATGTCAGAATAACTGCCTTAAAGCAGAGGAAAATGATATAGGTATCAAAGGCGGCATGGAAGTTACATGGGTAAAGGATAAATGTATCAACTGCGGTGTATGTGAAAAGGCATGCCGTACAGGTGCAATCAAGTGCACAGGCACAGAGGTTACTGTTGATTATTCAAAGTGTAATAACTGTGGCAGATGCGTAAAATCCTGTCCGACAGATGCATGGGAAGGCAAGAGTGGATATATTGTTTCATTCGGAGGTCTTTTCGGCAATCATATTTACAAGGGCGAGACAATTCTTCCTCTTATAACAGATGAAGATACATTATTCAGAGTAACAGATGCAGCGATTGGCTTTTTTGAAAAGAATGCTAATCCGGGCGAGAGATTCAGACTTCTTCTTCAGAGAGTTGGAGAAGATGAATTCAGAAAAGAAATACAGGCGGCTTATAAGGGCCAGGAATGAGGTTGAGAATGGAAATTGAAGGAATTAAGATTGATGATACAGTTGATATAACTGATAAAGTTTGCCCACTTACATTTGTAAAGGCAAAAGTTGCTATTGATGAGCTTGACGACGGCGAAGTTATTGCGATAAGAATGAACGACGGAGAACCTGTCCAGAATGTACCAAGAAGCATTAAAGAAGAAGGACATCAGATACTTAAACTTGTTAATAATGAAGACGGTACATATAACCTTATTGTTAAAAAGGTAGAAGAATAAATACGGAATCACGTAGGAATTGAGGTATATATGGCAGCAAGAGTTAATAAGGATGAATTTGAAGGCAAGGTATTAAAAAGCGATATTCCCGTTCTGGTTGATTTTTATTCAGACAGCTGTGTTCCATGCAAAAAGATGACACCTGTTATCGGTGATGTAGAAGATGATATGGAAGGAAAACTTGCAGTATACAAGGTTAATATTAATTTTGATACAGAGCTTGCAGAAAGTTACGATGTACAGTCTGTGCCAACACTACTTTTGTTTGACAAAGGAAGCGAGAAGGCAAGACAGAGCGGAGCTGTAAGAAAACCACAGCTTGTAGAATGGATTGAGGAAAATCTCAAATAAATAAAATAAAAAGCCGGCAGGCGGAAATGAGGAAAATATGAAGATTACAGTATCAGGAGCAGAAAAAGAAGTAAAAGACGGACTTACATTACCGGAACTTATCGAAATGGAAAATGTTGAGACACCGGAGTATGTAACAGTTTCAATTAATGAAGAATTTGTTGAAAGTGCAGCAAAGGACAGCACAGTATTAAAGGATGGCGATAATGTAGAATTCCTTTACTTCATGGGAGGTGGAAGCTATGGCATTGACTGATGAACAGATTGAACGTTATTCAAGACATATCATTTTAAAAGAAGTAGGTGCCAAAGGCCAGAAAAAGCTTCTTAATGCGAAGGTACTTATCGTAGGTGCCGGCGGACTCGGAGCACCGGCAGCAATGTATCTTGCAGCAGCAGGTGTAGGTACAATAGGAATTGTTGATGCCGATGATGTAGATTTAAGCAATCTTCAGAGACAGATTATTCATCAGACAGCTGATATCGGCAAGGCAAAGGTTAAGTCTGCAAAAGAGACAATCAATGCCATGAATCCTGATGTTACAGTTAATACATACAGAGAATTCCTTACAAGTGAAAATATCATGGACATAATCAAGGATTATGATTTCATAATTGACGGAACAGATAATTTCCCTGCAAAATTCCTTATTAATGATGCCTGTGTTATGGCTAAGAAGCCATTTTCACATGCCGGAATTATCAGATTCAAGGGTCAGCTCATGACTTATGTTCCGGGAGAAGGACCATGCTACAGATGTGTATTCAAGAATCCACCACCAAAGGATGCAGTTCCTACATGTAAGCAGGCTGGTGTAATCGGTGCCATGGGAGGCGTAATCGGAAGTCTTCAGGCTATGGAAGCTATCAAATACATAACAGGTGTAGGCAAGCTTCTTACAGGTTACCTTCTCACATACGATGCAATTAATCAGGAATTCCACAAGATTAAACTTCCATCAAATACAGATGGTTGTGCAGTATGCGGAAGTCATCCTACAATAACAGAACTTATCGACTACGAACAGGTAGAATGTACTGATAAATAAAGTGCAATGAACTACTGAAAAAATAATGTTCAATAAAGGAGCAGATTATGATTTCGATGACAAAAAAAGATTATGAGCTTATCTTAGAACATGCAAAGTCATGCGTTCCGGAAGAGGCATGCGGACTTATTGCAGGCGTTAAGAATGGCGATGATAAAGAAATAAAAAAAGTATATATTCTTACAAATATTGACCATTCAAATGAGCATTTTTCACTCGACCCGAAAGAGCAGCTTGCAGCAGTCAAGGATATGAGGGCAAATGGTCTTGTTCCGCTTGGCAACTGGCATTCACATCCGGAATCACCTTCAAGACCTTCAGAAGAAGATAAACGTCTTGCATATGACAGCAAGGCAAGTTATATGATTCTTTCATTAATGGAGCCGGAAAAGCCGGTGCTTAATTCATTTCACATTGAGGGCGATGTATCGACAAAGGAAGAATTAGTTATATGTTAGATGTTGTTATTATAGGGAGCGGTCCTGCGGGTATTACCGCAGCAATCTATGCCAAAAGAGCTAATCTTAATGTTGCAGTTGTGGAAAAAGAATATCTTGGAACAGGTCAGATAGCAGAGAGCAGCAGAGTTGACAATTATCCGGGAATTCCGGGAATCGACGGTTACAGCCTCGGTGAAAAGTTCCGTGAGCATGCAGAAAGTCTCGGCGTCGAATTCACGGAAGCACAGGTTTTGTCTTTAGGGCAAAAAGACGGGATATGGATAATAGGCTGTGATGAAGATATAACGCTTGAAAGTAAAGCGGTTATATATGCCACAGGCTGTAAAAACAGACCACTTGGTGTACCGGGTGAAGAAAAATATTATGGCAGGGGATTGTCATTTTGTGCTGTATGTGATGGTGCTTTCTATAAAGGAAAGAGAGTTGCAGTAATCGGCGGCGGTGATACTGCACTTGATGATGCAATGTATCTTTCTGACATATGTGAAAAGGTATATCTTGTCCACAGACGTGAATTTTTCAGAGGTTCTGCTTCGACACTTGAGAAGTTAAAACAAAAAGAAAATGTAGAAATTATAGTGAATGTCAGAGTTGAGGAAATCACCGGAGATAAAAAAATTGACGGTATAATTCTTGACAATAAAACAAAGCTTAATATAAGCGGACTTTTTGCAGCAGTCGGAATGATTCCCCAGACAGAACTGTTAAAAGAGTTCGGCGTGCTCGATGAGAGCAATTATGTAAAGGCATCGGAAGATACAAAGACGACAGTAAATGGCCTGTTTGCAGCTGGTGATGTCCGCACAAAGCAGTTAAGACAGGTTGTAACTGCTGCGGCAGACGGTGCCAATGCGATATATTCAGTTATGGAATATCTCAGAAACATTTAAGAAATGGAGAAAGAGTAAGAAAATGGAGAATATGTATCATAGTGCAACGGATTTAATAGGAAATACACCACTTTTATTTCTTCACAGATATATGAAGAAGTCTGGAATCAGTGATGTAAATGTAATAGCAAAACTTGAATATTTTAATCCTACAGGTTCTGTAAAAGACAGAGTGGCTTTATCAATGATTGAAGATGCCGAGGAAAAAGGGCTTTTAAAGCCGGGAGCTACAATTATAGAGCCGACTTCAGGAAATACAGGTATTGGAATTGCATCAGTTGCGGCTATAAAAGGATATAAGGCAATACTTACTCTTCCTGAGACTATGACAATAGAAAGACGCAATATTTTAAAAGCATACGGTGCTGAAATTGTACTTACTGATGGATTTAAGGGCATGAAGGGTGCAATTGAAAAGGCTGAGGAACTTCATGAGCAGATTCCGGGTTCAGTTATTCTTGCACAGTTTGATAACATGGCAAATCCAAAGGCACATATCAAGACAACAGGTCCTGAAATCTGGAAACAGACAGAAGGCAAGGTTGATATATTTGTTGCCGGAGTAGGTACCGGCGGAACAATATCAGGTGTAGGTGAATATTTAAAGAGTGTGAAGCCTGATGTAAAAATTGTAGCCGTAGAGCCAGCTACAAGCCCTGTACTTTCAGAAGGCAAAGCCGGTCCTCATAAAATTCAGGGAATCGGAGCCGGATTCATTCCCAAAACTCTTGATACATCGGTATATGATGAGATTATAAAAATTGAAGATAATGATGCCTTTGAAGAAATGAGAAACATTGCATTTTCAGAGGGTATACTTGTAGGTATAAGTTCGGGAGCTGCATTAAAGGCTGCGGACATTCTTGCAAAAAGACCTGAAAACAAAGGAAAGACAATTGTAGTTTTGCTTCCTGATTCAGGAGACAGATATCTTTCAACACCTGTATTTGCAGGTAAAAAATGATTTTATCGATGCAAGTTAAATGTAAAAAATATACAGATTTGATTAAATATGCCATAGAAATAATCTGTGTAATGAAAAGAGCTGTACTTTGACGGGTAAAAACCGTTAAGGTGCAGCTTTTTATGGTTGATACCGTTAATTAAAACGGTACAAGTGGTTAGAATAATATAATAAATTATTTTTATGTAAATTATTTTTCTCCCGATTAGTTTGATTTTCTCCCAAAATATATTATAATTGGGAGAAACATCCAACATTTGGGAGAAGGGAAAAGGAGTATATATAATGAGTGAAGAATGTACACATGATTGTTCAAGCTGCGGCTCTAACTGTGCCGAAAGAGTAGAGGAGCAAAAAAATAAAGATAACTATGCGGGAGTAAAGAAAGTAATTGCGGTTGTGAGCGGAAAAGGCGGTGTCGGCAAATCTATGGTAACATCGCTTCTTGCTGTTAATTCGGCAAAAAACGGTCTGAAAACTGCTATCATGGATGCCGATATAACAGGTCCATCAATTCCTAAGTCATTCGGACTTAAAGAGAAGGCAAAGTGTGATGAAGAAGGAACAGTTATTTATCCTGAAGTTACGAAGGGCGGAATCAAGGTAATGTCTATGAATCTTTTAATGGATAACGAGACAGATCCTGTTATATGGAGAGGACCAGTAATAGCCAGTGCAGTAAAGGAATTCTGGGAAAATGTAAAATGGGGAGATATTGACTGTATGTTTGTTGACTGTCCGCCGGGAACAGGTGATGTTCCGCTTACGGTATTCCAGTCACTTCCTGTTGCAGGAATTGTTGTTGTTACATCTCCGCAGGAGCTTGTTTCAATGATAGTGGAAAAGGCGGTTAATATGGCAAATATGATGGATATTCCTGTACTTGGAATTGTTGAAAATATGTCTTACTTTGAATGTCCTGACTGCGGTAAGAAACATGAAATCTTTGGAAAGAGCCATATTGATGAGATTGCTGCACAACATGATATTAAGGCGGTTGCTAAGCTTCCGATAAATCCTGAGGCAGCATCAAAAGTGGATGGCGGATTTGCAGAAGATCTTGACGTTTCTGCACTCGATAATATATTTGAGGCAATAAGGAACTGTTAAAATGGATAAAGTCGTCATTTTATTTAAGGGCGGAGTGGAGACACAGGAATATTTCAGTATTGAGATGTCAAAAACATTTCAAAAACACGGATATGAAATATATTGGTTTGACCTTGTATTAAGCGGATTGTCAGCAAAACAGCTCTGTGATTTTTATAAGGCTGATAAATCAAAAAAATTCATGGCGTTCACATTTAATTTTAATGGTATTGCAGGCGAAGACGGGCTTTATGACGAATCATTTGAAGGCGGAAGCTTCTGGAATGAAACGAAAATTCCCGTTTATAACATGGTTGTTGACCATCCGCTGTATTATCATAAATATCTGCCGCTGCGTCCGGAAAATTATATGCAGATAAGTATTGACAAGAACCATATAAGGTATATGAAAAGGTTTTTTCCTGGTGTGCAGCTTGCACCTGATGACGGATTTCTTGTGCTTGGCGGAACTGAACTTAATGAAAAAAGAGATATTCTTTCAGATAAATTTCTGCCAGTAGATAAGCGTGACATTGATGTTATATTTACAGGAAATTATACACCTGTAAATTCTTTTGACAGGTTTATAGCACATCTTGACAGTGATTATCAGGAATTCTACAGAGGACTTGTAAGAAAGCTTATAGAAAACCCTGAAATGATTGTTGAAGATGCAGCCGAAGAAGAACTAAAGAATCAGGGTATTCAATTTACGGACGATGAGTTAAAACAGATAATGCCTAACCTGATGTTTGTTGATTTGTCTGTAAGATTTTATTTCAGGGCAGAAGTGATTGCAAGGCTTGCGGACAGTGGAATAAAGGTTCATACATTTGGTGCCGGCTGGGATATGCTTGAATGTCGTCACCCGGAAAATATTATTACTGCCGGAAATGTTTCGTCACAGGAATGTCTTGACATGATAAGCCGCTCAAAAATATCAGTAAATGTAATGCCGTGGTTTAAACAGGGAGCACACGACAGAGTGTTTAATTCAATGTTAAACGGTGCTGTCTGTGTTACGGATACAAGCGGATATCTGAAAGATAATTTTATTGATGGAGAGAATATTATTTTTTATAATCTTGAAAATATTGATGCCGCGGCTGATAAAATTAAAAGACTGCTAACGAATCACGACGAATTGGAACATATTGCAGAAAATGCATATAAGATATGTGCAGAAAATCATAAATGGGAAATGCGTACAAATAAAGTGATTGAATGGATGAACTTGACAGTTTAAATCTGTTTGTGATAATATATATATCGCTTGCGGATGTGGCGGAACTGGCAGACGCGATAGATTTAGGTTCTATTGTCAACAGACGTGCAGGTTCAATTCCTGTCATCCGCATAAATGGCACGAAGTTAATCGTTAGCTTCGTGCCATTTTGTATGCATATTTTTGGAGGTAAAAATGAAATCAAAATTCAGATTGTTTTTTCCGTGCTATTTTTCATTTTTTGTAAATGGTGCGATGGTACTTTTAGTTGGTGCAATTCTTCCTTATATTATAGAAGAAGCAGGAATTAATTACAGTGTTGCCGGTGGATTTTTATCTGCATTTGCAATAGGTAATCTTATTGCAAGCTTTGTAAATCCGCCGATGGCATCAAAGATAGGAAGAAAAGCAACTATAATAATATTTTCTGCATTAATACCGGTAATGCTTTTTGTTATAACACTTCTTCCACCGGTGCCGGTAATATATGCAGCGTTTGTTCTTGTCGGAATCGGACGAGGTTCTGTCAGCATTATCAATAATGCTGTTGTCAATGATAATTCAAACGGCAAGCCGACGGCACTTAACCTTTTACATATGACATTTGCAGCGGGAGCATTTCTTGCACCATTTATAACATCGCTTTATATAGGAAACGGATTTGGATGGCGTGCACCGGCTTATACTATAATTGCCGGTTCAGCACTGTCTGTTATCTTATATGTATGGATGGAAATAGATTACAACTGGCCTGTTGAGTCTAAGAAGGGTAAGAATGAGGGCAGCATGGCACAGCCATTTTACAAAAGTCCTGTATTTTATGTCTGTGGATTACTGCTTTTCTTATATCTTGGGCTTGAAAACTGTGTAAATGGCTGGTTTGTAACATATTTTAAGAGTATGAACATAATGAGCAGTGCATATGCTACCAATCTTGTATCAGTTACATGGGTTATGGTAATGCTTGGAAGACTGCTCACAGCAAAATTATCATCAAAAGTTGATAAAAATAAACTTATTCTGGCATATTGCGTTGCTACAACAATATTTTTCTTTTTGCTTACAGCGACGCACAGCCTTCCGGTCATAACTGTGGCAATTGCGGGACTTGGATTTTTCTTTGCCGGAATATATCCGACAACAGTATCAAGTGTCGGCAGTATTATCAAAGGTTCTACGGCAGGAATGTCACTTTTTCTTGCCATAGCAGCACTTGGTGGAATAGTTACGCCGCAGATAGTTGGTTTTCTTGCAGACGGAATAGGAATGACAGCAGCAATACTTGTGCTTGCATTTAATGCAGTTGGCATGCTTGTTATGGCAGCTGTGAATGCAGGGATGAAAAAGCGTGGTTAATCTGCAATCTGTCTTCCGGTTCCATCCATGTGAAAATTATCACGTATTATCATTTCTGATATTGGAATAAAGGTGTATCCTTGTGACTGGAGGGTTTCAATTACGGTGCCGAGAGCTTTGGCAGTATATTTTGCACCGTTATGCATAAGAATTATGGAACCGTTACCGAGAGCTTTGTGATTGGTGACGGTTTTTATTATGTTTTCAACTCCATAATCACGCCAATCAAGGCTGTCAACGTTCCATTGTATAGGGTAATGGTTACATCCATATACAGTGTTAATCAACGTTGAATTATAGTCACCGTATGGAGGACGGAAAAGAAATACATCATATCCTGTAAGTTCTTTGACTTTGTCTGTTACATACATTATTTCGTCTTTTTGTTCAGAGGCGGAAAGCTTGCTCATCTGTTTGTGATTATGGCTGTGGTTTCCGAGGTCATGGCCTCGTGAGCAGATTTCTTTTACCATGTCTGGATAAGAGTCAACCCAGCCGCCGGTCATGAAAAATGTTGCTTTTACATTATATTTATCGAGAGTGTTAAGAATTTCTATTGTGTCGTCGGCACCCCAGGCAGCGTCAAATGATATAGAAATGCATTTTTCACTGTCATCATGTTTTACACAATAAATAGGAAGTGATTTTTTGCCGGCGACAGCATTTCCGTTAATGTCGCCACCGCCTATTCCGCTTCCGGGTTTTATGTAAGAGACACTTCCTGATGATACGGGATGGGAATTTTTGCTTTTTTTATCGGGGGTAAGATAGAATAAGCAGGCAAGCACCATTATAAGTGCGAGCAGGATAATTGATTGAAATATAGATTTTTTCATGTTTACCTCCATGCATAGATTGTGGAATTATAACTAAAATATGTTGTTTAAATATAATATGATTTTCTATATAAAAAAATGATTATATATAATAAAAATTGATGAAACAATCCTTATTGATAAAGAAATATCAATAAGGATATTTTTGTTGCGGCTGATTTTTTTCAGGTGTAAACTAAATTGAACGAGATATATTTCGTTAAAAATACGGGAAAAACAGGAAATTAATTAATCCGTAAACACAAGGAGGAAATAATTATGGCAGTAAAATTTGACGGAAAGAAAACAGGACTTTTTGCGGCAGGCGTTTTATTTGGAACAGCAGGAATCAAACTTCTTTCAAGTAAAGATGCCAAGAAAGTATATACAGGATGCACAGCAGCTGTCCTTAGAATGAAAGATTGTATTATGAAGATTGCAGCAAATGTACAGGATAATTGCGAGGACATTTATGCAGGAGCAGTTCAGATTAATGATGACCGTAAGGCAGCTGAAGCTGAGTACGAGGATGAATCTGCTACAGAGGATGTAGAGTTAGAGGAAGCTAAGTCAGAAGAACCTGAATGTGGCTGTGGATGCAGTGAACAATAATTATTGTATAAATATTATTACATAATTTAGAAATATACAGAGGCACAATCTTATGAAATTTGTTATTAAAGATGAGATTAGAGGAAGAATTCGTGTCAGGGTAAAGCAGAATGAGATGACTTGCCGTGAGGCAGACATTCTGCAATATTACTTTGATGGACAGGAATGTGTCACAAAAGTTAAAGTCAATGAAAGAGTTAATGATGTAGTTATCTGTTACAGCGGCAGCAGGTCACATGTGATTAAACTGTTACAGCAGTTTAATTATAAAAATGTGGATGTTCCACAGACATATCTTGATAATTCAGGCAGGGAACTCAATAATTATTACAAGGAAAAGCTTATCAACAGGGTTGTCTTGAGAGTTGGCAATAAGCTTTTCGTACCACTTCCTATAAGGACAGGCATTACAATAGTAAGGTCGTTCAAGTATATCTGGGAGGGGATAAGAACTCTCGCAAAAGGAAAGATTGAGGTTCCGGTTCTTGATGCGACAGCAATTGGAGTTTCTATTTTAAGAAATGATACAGCAACAGCAGGCTCAATAATGTTTCTGCTTGGCATAGGTGAAATTCTTGAAGAGTGGACACATAAGAAATCTGTAGACGACCTTGCCAGAAGCATGTCTCTTAATATAGGAAAGGTATGGATTGTAAAAGACGGACAGGAAATACTTGTTCCATCAGATGAAATTGAGGCAGGTGATAATGTAAGAATAAGAGTCGGCAATGTAATTCCTTTTGATGGCGAAGTAGTTTCCGGGGAAGCAATGGTAAATCAGGCTTCAATGACAGGTGAATCAATGCCAGTAAGAAAAGGTGAATCTGCGATTGTATATGCCGGAACAGTAGTTGAAGAAGGCGAGATTACAATTTCAGTACGTTCTACTAATGGTGGAAGTAAGTATGAGAATATTGTTCATATGATAGAAGAATCAGAAAAGCTCAAATCATCAGTTGAGAGCAAAGCATCACATCTTGCAGATCAGCTCGTACCTTATTCACTTGCAGGAACTGCACTCACATATTTATTTACAAGAAATGTGACAAAGGCGTTATCAATACTCATGGTTGATTATTCATGTGCATTAAAGCTTTCAATGCCTTTGTCAGTGCTAAGTGCTATTAATGAGGCAGGAACATATAGTGTAACTGTAAAAGGCGGAAAGTATATGGAAGCCATTGCCGAGGCAGATACAATAGTATTTGATAAAACCGGCACACTTACTAAGGCAGAACCTACAGTTAAACAGGTTGTTTCATTTAATGGACTTGGAGAAGATGAGCTTTTAAGAATTGCAGCATGTCTTGAAGAACATTTTCCTCATTCAATGGCTAAGGCTGTTGTGGGAGCTGCCAGGAATAAGAATCTTGTGCATGAGGAAATGCATTCAAAAGTAGAATACATAGTTGCACATGGTATTTCATCACAGATAGAAGGCAGAAAAGTAATAATCGGAAGTTATCATTTTGTATTTGAAGATGAAAAATGCATTATACCTGATGATAAGAAGGAATTATTTGATGGCCTGCCGGATGAATATTCAAGATTGTATATGGCAATCGAAAATGAACTTGCGGCAGTAATCTGTATAGAGGATCCTATAAGAGAAGAAGCAGCAGATATTATAAAGAAGCTTAAAGAAGCGGGAATAAAGAAAGCTGTAATGATGACAGGTGACAGTGAGCGTACAGCAAAAGCTGTTGCTGCAAAAATAGGTGTTGATGAGTATTATTCAGAAGTTCTGCCGGAAGATAAGGCAAAATTTGTTGAAAAAGAAAAATCGCTTGGACACAAAGTAATCATGGTTGGAGACGGAATTAACGATTCACCGGCACTTTCTGCAGCAGATGTAGGAATAGCAATAAGTGACGGAGCAGAGCTTGCAAGAGAAATTGCAGATGTCACAGTTGAGGGAAATGACCTCTATGAACTGGTTGCATTAAAACATATAAGCAATGCACTTATGAAACGTATCCATAAGAATTACAGAATGATTATGGGTATCAATTCAACCCTTATTGTGCTTGGCGTTGCTGGTATAATTCCGCCTACAACATCAGCACTGTTACATAATACATCAACAATAGCAATAAGTTTAAAGAGTCTCGAAAAGTTAATCTGACGGGATTTTAAGTCTGTAATACATTCGCGGTAGGTAAGTTGTATCGCATAAAAATGCCATATGGCATATAACGTGAATGATTACAGACTAAATTTTTAAACACGGGTTAGTAAAAACTAACATTAGTTATAAATATAAAATTGCAGAGTGTTTTTGCTTCGCAAAACAAGATAGGAGGATTTATGTTTTTAGAGATTGAAAAGATTAACAAGTATTACGGTGAGGGGGAAAACAGGAATCATGTTCTCAAGGATGTGACAACCAGGGTTGAAAAAGGAAAAATATGTGTGCTTCTTGGTCCATCTGGTTCGGGAAAATCAACGCTTCTTAATATCATAGGCGGAATTGATGAGGCTGACAGCGGCAACATAATAATTGACGGTGCAAAGCTTGAAGACATGAAAGAAAAGCAGCTTTCGTTATACAGAAGAAAGCATCTCGGATACGTTTTTCAGATGTATAACCTCATTCCTAATCTTACGGTAAAAGAAAATATTGAGGTCGGTGCGTATCTTAGCGACAGTCCGCTTGATTTGAATGAGCTTCTTAACACGCTGGGATTGTGGGAACATAAAGATAAGCTGCCTAACCAGTTATCCGGAGGACAGCAGCAAAGAACGGCAATAGGAAGAGCTATCGTAAAAAATCCGGATATTTTAATTTGTGATGAGCCGACAGGAGCATTGGATTACAATACATCAAAAGAAATCTTACAACTTATTGAAAAAGTAAATAAACAGTATGGCAATACAATAATTATAGTAACTCACAATGATGCGATAAAAAATATGGCGGATAAAGTAGTTCATCTGCATGATGGAAGAATAAGAAAAGAATATGATAATGAAAATAAAATTCCGGCCGAGCAGCTTGAATGGTAAATGGAAAGTAGAGGTTAAATATGAAAAATCCGCTTAGAAAAAGACTCCCAAGAGAGCTTAAAGACGAATTTGGAAAATATCTTGTGATATTTTTATTTATGACACTTACGATTGGTCTGGTGTCGGGATTTCTCGTCGCCGGAAAAAGTATGGTAAAGACATACAATGATAGTTTTGAAGAATATAATATCGAAGACGGACATTTTATTTTAAATGATGAGATTACCGGGACATTGCAAAACAAACTTGAAGATGAAGAGGACATAACTGTTTATAGTCTTTTTTACAAAGAGGAAGAAGAGGGAGAGCACACTTACAGAATTTATAAAAATCGTGAAGATATAGATGGTGTGAGCGTACACAAAGGAAGAATTCCCGAAAAAGACGGAGAGATTGCAATAGACAGAAAATTTGCTGACAGTGCAGATTTAAAAGTGGGCGATAAAGTAACTCTTGATAAAAAAGAATATGAGATTACAGGGCTGGTTGCCTTATCTGACTACAGTGCATTATTCAGAAGCAATACGGATTTAATGTTTGATGCACAAAATTTTACAGTTGCTGTTGTGACACCGGAAGCATTTAACAGAATAAGCAATAATAATTTAAAATATTGTTATGCATGGAAATATGACAACACATCGCTGACAGATAAAGAGAAAAAAGATAAATCAGACGATATTAAAACATTCCTTGCAAAAAATGCGGTGATGACTGATTTTGTACCGGAGCCTGATAATCAGGCAATTCATTTTGCGGGTGACGATATGGGCTCGGATACAGCAATGGTAATGGTGCTTTTATATATTGTAATAATTATCATGGCATTTATTTTTGCGGTTACATCAATAAGTACAATTGAGAAAGAATCTACGGTTATCGGTACGCTCCGTGCATCGGGATATACACGTAAAGAGCTTGTTATACATTATATGGAACTGCCGATGATAATTATGTTTATCGGTGCGATTATCGGCAATATACTTGGATATACGATATTTAAAGATATAGTTGCTGCCATTTACTATAACAGTTACAGCCTTACTGTATACACGACAATATGGTCGCCTTATGCATTTGTTATGACAACAATTATTCCTTGTGTGCTTATGTTTGTGATTAATCTTTTCATGCTTACAAAAATGCTGAAATTGTCACCGCTGAAGTTTATAAGGCGTGATTTGAAAAAACGCAAAAACAGAAAGGCTGTTAAGCTTCCTGAATGGAAATTTTTTACACGTTTCAGGACAAGAATAATTTTCCAGAATATTTCGAGTTACATAATAATGCTTATAGGAATTGCATTTTCAAGCATAATGCTGCTGTTCGGACTTGTTATGCAGCCGGTTCTTAATGACTATAAAAAGACAATTATTGATAATATGCCTTGCAAATATCAGTATATTTTAAAAATGCCTGTGGAAATTAAAGATAATGAAGCGGAAAAATATGCCATAACAAAGCTTGAAATGCAAAGAGACAATGGCCTGAATGATGAATTTACGGTATATGGATTAAATGAAGACTCGCAGTATTTTGATATTGATTTTTCGGGATTAAAAGATAATGAAATATATGTTTCTGACGGAGTCCTTGATAAATACAGGCTTAAAAAGGGTGATACAATAACTTTAAAAGAAAAATATGAGGATAAAGAATATACTTATAAAATTGCTGGAAGCTATGTCTATCCGTCAAGTCTGGCGGTATTTATGGACATAGACAGATTCCGTGATGATTTTGATAAACAGGATACGTATTATTCGGGATATTTTACTGATAACGAACTTGATATTGATGAAAAATATGTTGCTACGAAGCTTACACAAAATGATATGACAATAGTTGCCGACCAGCTTACAGATTCAATGGGAAGAATGTTTTATATATGGCTTGTATTTGCTGTAGCACTTTATATGCTTATGGTTTATCTTCTTTCAAAGATTATTCTTGAGAAGAATTCCAATGCAATTTCGATAGTCAAGATTCTCGGTTATAAGGGAAGTGAGATAATGAGGCTGTATGTTGCAGCTACGGCGATAGTCGTATTTATTTCACTTGTTATAAGTGTTCCACTGTCCGATTTTACAATAGGATTCCTGTGGAGAGCAATTATGGGGACATACCCGGGATGGCTTGCATATAAAGCACCGTCGTATGTCCTTGTGGAAATGTTTGTGATAGGTGTTGCAGCATATTCCATAATAGGTGCATTGCAATATAAGAAAATAAGAAAAATTCCAATGGATGAAGCATTGAAGAATGTAGAATAAAAATATAGTATAAAAGATACAGAAAACCCCCGTTGCCGGTGGGATGTACACAAAAGTATAATTTTTGTGACACCTCAGTATTTATGGCATCGGGGGTTGTGTATTCATATGACCATTACGAAATTGTCCAAACTGTTTTGTTTATTCGTCTTTATAAATATCGCCTAAAACAGCCTTACAGAATTGCTTACAGTAGTCAACTGAGAAATTTCTTGGACCGTGTGTAGGATAATCAAATAATGTAGCACCGCATATACATCCGAAGTAACCTGTATAACAGCATGTAGGGTCTGAAAGAATCTTGTTCTGGCTTGCAAGCTCAGGTGTGTAATCAGAAAGCTTATATGTAGTGATTTCTTTGTAGCCGTAGCGTTTATGCGTTACGACAGGCTCAAATTCATAAGATTTGATAGAAGCATTATCACCTTTCTTGTAGAGAGTGAGTTTTGCCATACCGCCAATCATACGTGGTATTTCATCCTGATTTGAAACAAAGTTGCCGAGAGAATAGTAGACAACCATTTTGTGACCATCAGATTCTCTTGTGAATTCTTTTACAGGTTCAATTACATGAGGATGTGTTCCGAGTACGACATCAACGCCTTCTTCAAGGAAAACATTAGTCCACTGATCCTGATAAGAAGTTGATTCATATACATATTCTGTACCCCAGTGAGGGCATACAATAACCATGTCAGCAAGCTTGTGGGCCCTGCGGATATCATCTCTTACCTTTGCCTCATCATCAAATGTGTCAACACAGTAAGGTGCTGATGAAGGAATTGCAATTCCGTTAGTTCCGTATGTATAGTTAAGAACAGCAACCTTAAAGCCCTGTTTTTCGTATACATAAATATTTTTGGCATCTTCTTCACTGTCGTGGATTCCGAGATATGTTGTATCCGGATGTTTGGTTTTCCAGAATTCAATAGTATTGTTGACGCCTGAAAGACCACGGTCGAGTGTGTGGTTTGTTGCATGGAGAATTATGTTAAATCCTGCTTTGACTTCAGCGTCACCGATTTCTTGTGGACTGTTAAATGCAGGATATCCGCCGAGACCCATTTCAGTACCGCCAAGAATAGTTTCCTGATTTACAATATTCATATCAGAAGCTGCCAGATCAGGCAAAATATTTGCAAAAAGATGGTCGAAATTATAACTTCCATCACTTTCAAGACCGGTTTTGTATACACCTTCGTGTATGAGCATATCGCCAATCATACACACATTAATTTCAACTTCCGGCTCACTTGTTGTAGTTTCCGGTACAGTTGTCATTTCTATATTGCCTGAAGCATTGTCCGAAGAGGCAATATCTGATTTATTTTTCTTAGAATGTGAAACGGCGGATACAACTACGCCGATACTTACACATAGAATAAGAACAAGTGCAATCAGGGCAGGTACGTAATTAACCTGACGTTTCTTCTTTTTAAGCTTGTATCTTTTCTTTTGCTTATCCATTTTAAAACCCTTTCATAAAAATTAATTTACATCAGATATATTACTAAAATGTGGACGTTAGTTCAAGTAATAAATAAAATTAAGTTAGATAGTATTTACTAACGAATTAAAAGTGTTGTATTATATAAAAGATTAAATTATATAAAAATATACCACGCCGCACATTTTGCGGAAGAAATGAGGCAGATTATGGGAAGATACTCTAAGGAAGATATTTTTAGAATGGTAGAGGAAGATGATGTTGAATTTATCCGTCTTCAGTTTACTGACATATTTGGTGTATTAAAAAATGTTGCAATAACATCAAGCCAGTTAGCAAAGGCTCTTGATAACAAATGCATGTTTGATGGTTCATCTGTAGAAGGCTTTGTACGAATAGAAGAATCAGATATGTATCTTTACCCAGATTATGATACATTCGAGATATTTCCATGGAGACCGCAGCAGGGAAAAGTTGCAAGACTTATATGCGATGTATACACACCCGACGGAAAACCATTTATGGGTGATTCAAGAAATGTTTTGAAAAAAGTCATAAAAGAAGCTGCTGATATGGGCTATCTATTTGAGGTTGGACCGGAATGTGAATTTTTCCTTTTCCATACTGATGATAATGGACAGCCGACGACACTTTCACATGAAAGAGCGGGATATTTTGATTTAGGTCCTACAGACTTAGGTGAAAATGTAAGACGTGATATGGTTCTTACACTTGAAGATATGGGATTTGAGATTGAGGCATCACATCATGAAGTAGCACCTGCACAGCATGAGATTGATTTTAAATATGATGAAGCTTTAATCACAGCAGATAATATAATGACATTTAAGCTTACAGTAAAGACTATAGCAAAACGCCACGGTCTTTATGCCACATTCATGCCAAAGCCGAAGTATGGAATTAATGGTTCCGGTATGCATGTTAATATGTCTCTTGCCACAATGGCCGGAAAGAATATTTTTGCTGACGATTCAGATAAATTGGGACTTTCAGAAGATGCGTACCACTTTATTGCCGGTATTTTAGAGCATGCAAAGGGAATGGCAGCAGTAACTAATCCACTTGTAAACTCTTACAAGAGACTTGTTCCGGGATATGAAGCCCCTGTATACATTGCGTGGTCTGCAACAAACAGAAGTCCGCTTATAAGAATTCCGGCATCAAGAGGAAATGGAACAAGGGTTGAACTTAGAAATCCTGATCCATCGGCTAATCCATATCTTGTGCTTGCACTCTGCCTTGCAGCAGGGCTTGACGGAATTAAGAGAAAGTTAAAGGTTCCTGCAAGTGTTGACTGCAATATATTTGAGATGACAGATGAAGAGAGAGCAGCATCCGGTATTGCGACACTTCCTGAAAATCTTTATGAAGCAGTCCAGTGTATGAAAAATGATAAGTTTGTATGTGATGTTTTAGGTGATCATATAGTAGAAAAATATACCGAAGCCAAGTTAAAAGAATGGGAAGATTACCGTACAAGAGTTTCCCAGTGGGAAATTGACGAATATCTTGCGAAATTCTAATTTGGAGGAAATGTAATTAATGTCAACTTTAATTGTGGCATTTCCAAAGATTGAGGAGGCGAAAGCAGTCCGCAATCTTCTGGTACGAAAAGGATATGATGTTGCAATTCCGTGTATAACGGGGGCACAGGTTATCAATCAGGCAGATAATCTTTCAGATGGAATTATTATCTGTGGTTATAAGCTGTCGGACAACATGATTTACACGGAATTAAACGAATATAAACCAAAAAGTTTTGAGATGCTTCTTGTGGCATCGAGAAACCTCTGGGGAGATTGTCAGGATAATGATATTGTCTGTGCTGCAATGCCTATAAAAGTAAATGATTTATGTTCCACAATAGAGATGATGCTTCAGGCACAGGTCAGGAGAAGAAGAAAGCTTCGCAGCCAGCCAAGAAGGAGAAGCCCGCAGGAACAAAAAATAATAGATGATGCAAAGGCGATATTGATGGAACGAAATAACATGTCAGAGCCGGAAGCATTCAGATACATACAGAAGTGCAGCATGGACAGCGGAAATACTATGGTAGAATCTGCACAGATGGTGATAAGCATATATGATGGTGGCTAAATCCTCTGCTCCTGCAAGGGCAGTCGCATTTTGCTTCGCAAAACAAGGAGGCTAAAAATTTATGAAGTTTACAAAGATGCAGGGAGCGGGAAACGATTACATTTATGTTGACTGCACCAAGAAGTTGTTAAAAAATCCGTCAAAGACGGCAATTAAGGTAAGTGAAAGACATTTCGGAATTGGTTCTGACGGAATGATTCTTATAAAATCATCAGACAAGGCTGATTTTTTCATGGAAATGTACAATGCGGACGGTTCGCAGGGAAAGATGTGCGGTAACGGAATACGCTGCGTAGGAAAATATGTATATGACAATAAGCTTACCGATAAAACTACAGTAAAAGTTGATACACTGTCAGGTGTAAAGACTCTTGAATTAAAGCTTGGGGATGACGGAAAGGTTGAATCTGTAAAAGTTGATATGGGAGCACCTATTCTTGAGGCAGAAAAAGTACCTGTAAATACAGCTGTTTTGAAGCCGGCAGATGGAGAGACTGCAGTTATTAATCAGCCTCTTGTTGTTGATGGAAAGTCATACAATGTGACATGTGTTTCAATGGGGAATCCGCATGCGATAGTTTATCTTGACAACGATATAGATATAAAGAAGTTTGAAATTGAAAAAATCGGACCGGGTTTTGAAAAGCATGAAGCATTTCCAGAGCAGGTAAATACTGAATTTATTCAGGTAGTTGACAGAAAGAATCTTAACATGCGTGTATGGGAGCGTGGCTCAGGAGAGACACTTGCATGCGGCACGGGAGCATGTGCAAGTCTTGTAGCAACCGTTTTGAATGGAATGTGCGATGACGAAGCGACACTTCACCTTCTCGGCGGTGATTTGAAAATTAACTGGGACAGAGAAAATAACACAGTATATCTTGAAGGTCCGGCAGTGACAATCTGCACGGGAGAGATTGATGAGTAGATGTAAATAAAGAAAGGATTGGCGTATTATTATGACACAGCAGAGTATGGATACATTTTTAAAAACATTATCAAGTTCGGCACCTGTTCCCGGCGGCGGAGGTGCGAGTGCATATGTGGCAGCAGTCGGCATGTCGCTTGGATCAATGGTTGCCAATCTTACAACGGGCAAGAAAAAATATGCCGAGTATCAGGAAGAAATTGAGCAGATAATCGAAAAAGCAGGGAAACTCACAGATGAACTTGCCGATTATATGCAAAAAGATGCAGTTGCATTTGAACCATTGTCAAAAGCATACGGACTTCCAAAAGATACAGAAGAAGAGAAAGCACACAGAGAAGAAGTCCTTGAAAAGTGTCTTGTGGCAGCAAGCGAAACGCCTCTTGAATTAATGGAGAAAATTCTTGAATCAATGAAAATTCTTGAAAGACTTTCTGTTATAGGAAGTACACTTGCAATAAGTGATGTCGGTGTAGGCATACAGATGGCAAAAGCTGCTTTAAACGGTGCGTCTCTTAACGTATTTATTAATACAAAGCTTATGAAAAATATGGTTGTTGCAGATGATATGAATATGCGTGCTGATGAAATGCTGGTACAGGGAAATGAGCTTGCGGACAGCATTTATGAGACTGTAATGGACAAGGTAAGGTAAATAACAATAATATTGGCATAAATGTACGGGATTTTTTGGCATAGGTTGAGCATAAAAGTACAAGGGAGTATGAAAATGGAAATTTTAAAGGGTCTGCCTGTTGCACAGGCTATTAATGAAGAACTTATAAAAGAATCACAGGAGGCTGGTATCAAGCCGCATCTTGCGATTATCCGTGTGGGAGAGCGTCCCGACGATTGTTCGTATGAACGCGGTGCGACAAAAAAGATGGATAAGGTCGGATTTGACTGCACATCATATGTATTTCCTCAGGATATAACAGATGAGGAATTCCAGAAAGAATTTGATAAGATTAATAATGATGATAATATAGATGGAATCCTTCTTTTGAGACCGCTTCCTAAGCATATCAATGAAAAAGCAATAGAAGAAAGAATCAACCCGGTAAAAGACCTTGACGGAATTTCTCCGGTTAATCTTGCAAAAGTATACGCAGGCGATGTAAATGGTTTTGCACCGTGTACGGCGGAAGCTGTAATTGAAATGCTTGATTATGCCGGGATTGACCTGACAGGAAAGAGAGTTACGGTAGTCGGAAGAAGCCTTGTAATCGGAAAACCTGTTGCAATGATGCTTATGAAAAAAAATGCGACTGTTACTGTATGCCACACTAAGACAAAAGATATGGCAGGAACATGCCGTAATGCAGAAGTGCTTGTTGCGGCGGCGGGTTCTGCAAAAATGATAAAGCCTGATTATGTCGCTGATGACGCGGTTGTAATTGACGTCGGAATCAATGTGGACGAAAGCGGAAATCTGTGCGGTGATGTCGATTTTGACAGCGTGGCAGAAAAGACATCGGTTATTACGCCTGTTCCCGGCGGAGTAGGTTCAGTAACAACATCGGTTCTTGCAAAGCATCTTCTTCGTGCGGCGAAGATGAGAAAATTGTAATTGAACTCTCAGAAAAAATATTTAACAATTAATATAAAAATTGTAGACAGAAAAATAAAAAACAGCTATGCTTGTACCTGTATAAATACAAAAATGTGTTATTTATGCACAAACAGTACAGGGATAGCTGTTTTTTGCTATGCTGTTATGAAAATACATGCACTTGTGCAGATGTGTTTGACAGTCACAAATCAGAGCAGTATCAGCAAGGAATCGGCAACGGGAACACTTCTTAGGATATATTCTTATGAGATGCCTTACCTTCAGATTATGGGTTACAATTCCATAATAACAGAAATAGTCTGCGGACTCTGCGGTACAATCGGCGTGATACTGACGGTTCCGATACAGGCATTTATAACGACGGCAGCGTTGAAAATGAAAAAGTAGGCATATTTAAAATATAAAAGTGATTGACACGAAAATATTAATCAGTTACACTTGTACTTGTATGAATACAAAAATATGTGTTTTATTAACAAAAGTACGGGCGTAACTGTTTTTTTATTTTAAATTATGCCTGATGAGTGAATAAGACAAAAGAGGAGGGTTATGAAAAAAATTAAATTGTTATTTCAAATGATGATTGTGTGCTTTGTTTTTCTTATGTGAATTGGGAAGAGGTAATATAGAATGAAAACAAAAACAAAAATAAAAATAGGCATTATATTAGTATTAAGTATGTTAATGATAATAATATGTCGGAATATATACAAACAAAGTCCGAGATATATAATAAAAGATACGGTTATGTGGTATGAAAAAGATTTTACAATACCGTTATTCTGCAAAAAAGTGAGGTTTGAGTATGATGATGAAACTGGAGAGTACGCAGGTAAATTTTTAATTACTAAAAAACAGGCTGATAAAATTAAAAAGAAATTAACTAGTGCGAGAGCAAGGTCAGGAAATTCAACACATGCAGAAAATGAGTACAAAGGGGAGGATATACGTGAATTAAGTGAAAAAATATTAAATACAACTGTGGTTTCTAAGAATCTGTTGTATACAACATATATGGGAAAAGAAAAAAAGAGAGATGATATTGATTCTCAGGAAATTTTTCCGGAAAGTTGGCTGATAGAAAATGAGGAAAATTTGATATTATTATATAGAATTATGCCACAATATGGATATGCAAGATTATTTAATGAGAGCGATATAGAAAACGTACCAATTAGTTATGTCCTTATATATATGGATAAAGAAGGAAAATATTATTTTTGTATAAAAAGAGCAGAGTATTCTAATTGGAAAGGACTTGATATGAGATAACAATGTTTTAGCAGAAAATATGAAAGGCGATAAAGTGAAAACAAAAATAAAAATAGGCATTATATTAATATTAAGCTTGTTTTTTATAATAATGTGTTTGAACATATACAAACAAAGCCCGAGGCATATAATAAAAGATACTGTTATGTGGTATGAAAAAGATTTTACAATACCGTTATTCTGTAAAAAAGTGAAGTTTGAGTATGATAAAAAGAGCGGTAATTATACAGGAAAGTTTGCAATAAGTGAAAAACAAAAAGATAGCTTATTTGATAATTTAAAAGAATTTAACGAACGAAGCGTAAATGTAACAAATAGTATTGATAAATATAAAGGCAATTTAAGAGATTTGGATAAAAAAACGCTTAATACAACGATGGTATCATATAATCTTTTATATAAGTATTATTTTAAAAAAGAAAAAAAGAGAGACGACATACAGATAGATAAAATATATCCGGAAGAATGGATGCTGGAAAACTGTGATGAGTTAATAGCAATTTATTTAACAGAACCCAGATATATAAAAGACAGTTGTGACGAAACTGTTTTATCCGATTATAGTAACTTGATTAATGGAAAGGTGCCAAGGTGTTGCATAGTGATATATAAAGATAAAGTCGGAAAATACTATTTTTGTATAAAAAGAACAGATTATTCCGACTGGGATGGACCTGATGTTTGGTAACAGTGTTTTAGCAGAAAACATAAAAGGCGATAAAACAAAAATAGGCATTATATTAGTATTAAGTATGTTAATGATAATAATATGCAGGAATATATACAAACAAAGCCCGAGGCATATAATAAAAGATACTGTTATGTGGTATGAAAAAGATTTTACAATACCGTTATTCTGCAAAAAAGTGAAGTTTGAGTATGACCGGGAGACGGGTAAATATACAGGTAAATTTTTAATTACAAAAAAACAGGCTGATAGGATTTATAATAAATGGAATAGTGCAAGGAAAAGGTATTGTGATTCAATAGATGCTCAAAATGAACATTCGTGTGATGATATAAGTGAATTAAGTGAAAAAATATTAAATACAACAGCAGTTTCTAGCAATCTGATGTATAAGACATATATGGGAAAAGTAAAAAAGAGAGATGATATTGATTTTAATGAAATATATCCTGAAAATTGGATGATAGAAGATGAAGACGAGTTTTTATTATTGTATTGGACACAGCCACAAACAGGATATGGTGCATTATTTAACGATTCGGAATTGGTTGATGGACACAGACCGATATGTCATATTATGGTGTACAGAGATAAAAAAGGAAAATATTATCTTTGCATAAAGAGAGAAGGGAATGATTTATATTAAAAAAATTATGAAAAGACCTAAAATAAAATTAATAAACATATTAGTAATAATTGTAGCTGTAATGTTTATATTTATAATTTTAAACATATACAAACAAAGCCCGAGGCATATAATAAAAGATACTGTTATGTGGTACGAAAAAGATTTTACAATACCGTTATTCTGTAAAAAAATAAGGTTTGAGTATGACCGTGAAACAGATACTTATACAGGAAAATTTTGTATAAATGAGGCAGACAAAGATAAGTTAATGGATAAGCTTGAAAATGCACACGAAAGGTCCAAAGAGCAGCAGTATATATTTTTTCAACAACAGGGAGATTCAATAAGAAAATTGGGAGAAGTTGTATTGAATACAACTGTAGTTTCGGATAATCATGCAGAAAAACAGAATATAGATTCAGAAAAAATATATCCTGAAAGCTGGATGTTGGAGGATAATGCAGAACTTATAGGGTATTATTGGACATCTCCAAGATATATAGAAAGTGTGACACTGTTTCAGGATATAAATGAATACGGGAAAATACCATATTGCTATATAGTTATATATAAAAATACAGAAGGAAAATATTATTTATGTGTAAAAAGAACTTATTTTGATGATTGGGATGGACCGGAAAGCCTGTGAAATTTTTCAAATAGTCCTTGAATAAAATATTTTCGTATGTTATGATACCAATATCAAAATGTCTTTAGTGGGCGGACAGCTCTTCAAGGCAATAACAGAATATATTATAAAGACTGTGAAAGAGACTCTTTTTCATGGAACCTGACAGGAAAGTGGTGTCGTCGGCTGAGAGCACCCGCAGGGAATTGATTGAGGGAACACTCCGGAGTTGGATAGCTGAACCGACGGATATGATTTGAATTTGGCGGCTAGGTTATTTCGTTGCACGCGTTAAGTGCTAATGAGAGATATGTAATTTTTGTAAGTGCATATCTGATGCGGGTGGTACCGCGGATAATAAGTTTATTCGCCCCGGGATACAATTAATGTATTCCGGGGCTTTTGTGTGTGACAAAATTAAAAACATATTTTGCCGCACATAAGGCTTTTTCAAAAAGAGCGTAGTTAAGAAAGGAGATTACGATGTCAAACATTTACAGAGACAGAACATTAAATCAGGTCAGTGAACAGGATATTGACAGCAATTTAAGAGTAGCGGGCTGGGTAGAGAATATCCGTGACCACGGCGGTGTATCATTTATCGATTTAAGAGATATGTATGGTGTGCTTCAGGTAGTTATCAGAGATGCAGAACTTTTAAAGGGAATCAAAAAAGAAGAATGTATCAGTATAGAAGGTATCATGGAAAAGAGAGATGAGGAGACATACAATCCAAAGATTCCTTCAGGTACAATCGAACTTGAAGCAAAGAAAATTACCATGCTCGGACAGGTTTATCAGACACTTCCGTTTGAAGTTATGACGTCAAAAGAGGTCAGAGAAGATGTTCGTCTCAAATATCGTTATCTTGACCTTAGAAATCAGAAAGTAAAAGACAATATCATTTTCCGTTCAAAGGTAATTTCATTCCTTCGACAGAAAATGACAGATATGGGATTTTTGGAGATTCAGACACCTATTCTTTGTGCCTCTTCTCCTGAAGGTGCAAGAGATTATATCGTTCCTTCAAGAAAATATAAGGGAAAATTCTATGCACTTCCACAGGCACCACAGCAGTATAAGCAGCTTCTTATGGTATCTGGTTTTGATAAATATTTTCAGGTTGCACCATGTTTCAGGGATGAAGATGCAAGAGCTGACCGTTCACCGGGAGAATTCTATCAGCTTGACTTTGAGATGAGCTTTGCGACACAGGAAGATGTTTTCCGTGTAGGTGAGGAAGTTCTCTCAGAAACATTTGAAAAATTTGCACCAAAGGGATTCAAGGTTACACAGGCTCCTTATCCAATCATAAGCTACAAGCAGGCTATGCTTGAGTTTGGTTCAGACAAGCCTGACCTCAGAAATCCGTTAAGAATTATAGACCTTTCTGAATTTTTTAATAAATGTACTTTCAAGCCGTTCCAGAATAAGACGGTAAGAGCTATCAATGTTCATGCAAAGCTTTCAAAGGGACAGCATGAAAAGCTCCTCAAGTTTGCTACAGGTCTCGGAATGGGTGGCCTCGGTTATCTTGAAGTATTGGATGACCTTTCATATAAGGGACCAATTGATAAGTTTATTCCAGATGAGTTAAAGGGTGAAATCAGAGAACTTGCAGGACTTCAGGCAGGAGATACAATTTTCTTCATGGCTGACAAAGAAGACAGAGCTGCATATTATGCAGGACAGATTAGAACAGAACTCGGTGAAAGACTCGACCTTATTGAAAAAGATGCTTACCGTTTCTGTTATGTCAACGATTTCCCAATGTTTGAAAGAGACCCGGAGACAAAGAAAATTGGATTTACACATAATCCTTTCTCAATGCCACAGGGTGGTCTTGAAGCATTAAATACAAAAGACCCGCTTGATATTCTTGCTTATCAGTATGATATTGTTTGTAACGGTGTAGAACTTTCTTCAGGTGCTGTAAGAAACCACGATATGCAGATAATGGTTAAGGCATTTGAAATTGCAGGATATGATGAAGAAGTATTAAAGGAGAAGTTCGGAGCGTTGTATAACGCATTCCAATTCGGTGCACCGCCACACGCAGGTATGGCACCTGGTATTGACAGAATGATTATGCTTCTTACAAATGAGGAAAATATCCGTGAAGTTATCGCATTCCCAATGAGCGGTACTGCACAGGATCTTATGTGTGGTGCTCCTAATGAGGTAACAGAGCAGCAGCTTAGAGAAGTTCACATAAAAGTCCGTGATTAAAACAAGGCAGACAAGCTGCCGGGAATGGCAGCTTGCATTTTGCTTCGCAAACAAGGAGGACAAGCTGCCGGAACCGGCAGCTACAAGATTGCTTACGCAACTCGTATCATTTGCTTCGCAAAACAAGGAGGACAAATCCTCTCCTCGCCGTGAGGGGCTCGGATTTTGCTTCGCAAAACAAGGAGGACAAATCCTCTGCTCCTGCAGGGGCAGTTGCATTTGCTTCGCAAACAAGGAGGATTATATGGCAAACGTAATTGATGACGCAACGATTGATTATGTAGGTATCCTTGCCAAGCTTGAACTTTCTGACGAAGAAAAAGAACAGGCTAAGAAAGATATGGCGAGCATGCTTGATTATATTGACCAGCTTAATGAGCTTGATACAACAGGCGTTGAGCCTATGTCACACGTATTTCCTATTGAAAATGTAATGCGTGAAGATGTTGTTACTAACGGTGATGAAAGTGAAAAAACACTTTTCAACGCACCTGAAAGAAAAGACAAGACATTTGTTGTACCAAAAACTGTTGAATAGAAAGGAGCGGCCATGGGATTGTTGGATTTGACAGCAGTGGAACTTGCCGGGCAGATTAAGTCGGGAAAAACCACAGCGGTAGAGGCAATGGAAGCTGTTATTGCAAACATTGACAGCAAAGAAGAAGAGCTTAACTGTTATGTTACATTTGACAGGGAAGCAGCACTTTCGGCAGCAAAAGAAGCCCAGAAAAAGATTGAGGCAGGGGAACTTACAGGACCTCTTGCAGGTGTGCCGATTGCAATAAAAGATAACATGTGTACAGAGGGTGTTCTTACAACATGTTCATCAAAAATATTAGGAAACTTTATACCACAGTTTTCAAGTGAAGCTGTAAAAAGAATAGAAGAAGCGGGAGCTGTTGTCATCGGAAAGACAAACATGGACGAATTTGCCATGGGTTCTACAACCGAGACATCAGCTTACGGTCCGACTAAGAATCCGTGGAATACAGAGCATGTACCGGGCGGTTCTTCAGGCGGTTCGGCTGCGGCAGTTGCAGCAAATGAGTGTTTCTGTGCACTTGGTTCTGACACAGGCGGTTCTATACGACAGCCTGCATCATACTGCGGTGTTGTCGGCATGAAACCGACATACGGAACAGTTTCACGTTACGGACTTATCGCATACGGTTCATCTCTTGACCAGATTGGACCTCTTTGTAAAGACGTTACGGACTGTGCAACTATCATGGAAGTAATCGCATCACATGATAAGAAAGATTCAACATCAGTTGAAAGAAAAGATACAGATTTTACATCAGCACTTGTAGATGATGTTGCGGGAATGAGAATCGGTATTCCGAGAGATTATTTTGGAGAAGGTCTTGACCCGCAGGTAAAAGAGGCGGTTCTTTCGGCAGCGGAAGTTTTAAAGTCAAAAGGTGCTATTGTTGAAGAATTTGATTTGAGTCTTGTAGAGTATGCTATTCCGACTTATTATACAATAGCAGCAGCAGAAGCAAGTTCAAATCTTGAAAGATTCGACGGTGTAAAATACGGTTTCCGTGCAAAAGATTATGACGGACTTCACAGCATGTATAAAAAGACGCGTTCAGAAGGATTCGGCCCTGAGGTTAAGAGAAGAATCATGCTTGGTTCATTCGTATTAAGTTCAGGTTATTACGATGCTTATTATCTTAAAGCACTTCGTGTAAAAGCCATGATAAAGAAGGCTTTTGATGAGGCATTTGCAAAGTATGACGTAATACTCGGACCTGTTGCACCTACAACAGCCCCTAAGCTCGGTTCATCACTTGCAGACCCTATTAAGATGTATCTTGGTGATATTTATACAATTTCCGTAAATCTTGCAGGACTTCCGGGCATAAGCGTTCCGTGCGGAAAAGACGATAACGGTCTTCCTATAGGTGTCCAGCTTATCGGTGACTGCTTTAATGAAAAGAAATTAATTCAGACTGCCTACGCATATGAGCAGGCACGCGGTAAATTTGAGTAAGGAGGAAAAAATAATATGTCGAAACAATACGAAACAGTTATTGGCCTTGAAGTTCATGTAGAACTGGCTACCAAAACAAAGATTTTCTGCGGCTGTTCAACAGCATTCGGCGGTGCACCTAATACACATACATGCCCTGTCTGCACAGGTATGCCGGGCTCACTTCCTGTCCTTAACAAACAGGTTGTGGAGTATGCAGCAGCAGTTGGTCTTGCTACAAATTGTTCAATAACACAGCACTGCAAATTTGACAGAAAGAATTATTTTTATCCTGATAACCCACAGAATTATCAGATTTCACAGTTATATCTTCCGATATGCCGTAACGGACATGTTGATATTAAACTTGAAGATGGAACAGAGAAGGCAATAAGAATCCATGAAATCCACATGGAAGAAGATGCCGGAAAACTTGTCCATGATGACTGGGAAGATGTTTCATATGTTGACTACAACCGTTCGGGCGTTCCGCTCATCGAAATCGTATCTGAGCCTGATATGAGAAGTGCAGAGGAAGTAATCGCTTATCTTGAAAAATTAAGACTTATAATACAGTATCTCGGAGCATCTGATTGCAAACTTCAGGAGGGTTCAATGAGAGCCGATGTAAACCTTTCGGTAAGGGAAGTCGGAAGTACAGAATTCGGCACAAGAACAGAGACAAAGAATCTTAACTCATTTTCTGCTATTTCAAGAGCTATTGAAGCAGAGCGTGACAGACAGATTGATTTGATTGAATCGGGAGAAGCCGTTATTCAGGAAACAAGAAGATGGGACGACAATAAGGCGTATTCATATGCAATGCGTTCAAAGGAAGATGCACAGGATTACAGATATTTCCCAGACCCAGACCTTGTTCCGCTTAACATAAGCGATGAGTGGCTTGGTGAAATCAGAAGCCGTCAGCCTGAGTTTAAGACAGAAAAAATGGCACGTTATGCCACAGAGTATGGAATTCCTGAATATGACATTAATCTTATTACAGATTCCAAGAAACTTGCTGATATTTTTGAGGCAACAACATCACTTTGCAATCAGCCAAAGAAAGTTTCTAACTGGATTCTCGGCGAGACAATGAGAATTCTTAAAGATGAGGACATGGAGCCTGAAGATATTACATTTTCACCTGAAAATCTTGCAAAGCTTATCAAGCTTGTAGAGGCAGGTACTATCAACGGTTCTGTTGCAAAAGACATATTTGCCGTTATATTTGACGAAGATGTAGACCCTGAAGCCTATGTGAAAGAAAAAGGTCTTGCACAGGTGAGCGATGAGGGCGAGCTTCGTTCGGTAGTTGAAAAAGTGATTGCAGACAATCCGCAGTCAGTTGAAGATTACAGAAATGGTAAAGATAAAGCAATCGGTTTCCTTGTCGGGCAGACGATGAAAGCAATGAAAGGAAAAGCAAATCCTGGTCTTGTAAATAAAATTTTAAAAGAGCTTTTATAATAAAATCATGAAAAGCCGGGCTGGTTATGCAGTCCGGCTTTGTTAGAAAATAAATTCGGTAAGTACAGAATCAAGAATAATTAGATGAGAAAAATTTTATAAGGAGAAATTTATGTTAAAAGAAAATTTTAAAGTGGCAGTTCCTGAATTTCCTGATAGAAAGACATCAATTACAGCATATGGTGCTGTTAAAAATGTATATGATGACGATACAGGAAGAATAAATGCAAGAGTCATAAATGAGGCAATAAAAAGTATGTCGTCACAGGGCGGCGGTACGGTAGTAATTCCGCAGGGGGTATGGATGACATCACCAATCAGGCTTTTATCCGGGGTTCGTCTTTATCTTGAACGTGGAGCAGTTCTTAAATTCACAAAAAATAAGAAAGACTATCCGTTAGTTATTACTAATTATGAAGGTCAGGAATGTATAAGAACAGTTTCACCTATTTCAGCGGACGGAGCTGAAAATATCGCAATAAGCGGATATGGTGTTATAGATGGAAGCGGCGATTTATGGCGTCCTGTAAAACAGTTCAAGCTTACAGAAAGACAGTGGAATGCACTCCTTAAAAAGAGCGATTATGTTATTGAAACAAAAGAGGGTGGCATATGGTTTCCGTCAGAAAGTGCATATCTTGGAAACAAAGCAAATATTCAGGGAAAAACACATGACATATTGCCACAGGCGGCAGATTATTATGATTTTTACAGACCTGTTATGGTTGAAATTAAAAATTGCAGCAATGTACTTCTGGAACAGGCAACATTTATGAATTCTCCTGCATGGAACATACATCCGATATTCTGTAAAAATCTTACTGTGCGTGACATTACGGTAAGCAATCCGTATTATGCACAAAATGGTGATGGAATAGACGTTGAATCGTGCCACAATGTTGAAATATACAACAGCACATTTGAAACAGGTGATGATGCAATCTGCATAAAATCAGGAAAAAATGCTGAGGCGAGAACATTTGAAGACCCATGCGAAAATCTTTATATACATGATTGCATAGTAAATGAAGGCCATGGCGGATTCGTAATCGGAAGTGAGATGTCGCGTGATGTAAAAAATATACTCGTCGAAAACTGTACATTTGCAGGTACAGACGTCGGCATCCGCATAAAGAGTGCAATGGGACGCGGCGGTGTTGTAGAAGACATTACAATCCGTAATATTAATATGATAGACATAAAAAACGAAGCTGTAATCCTCACGATGGGATATGTGCTCAATTTACTTGATAAAAATGAGACGATTGCACAGGTTGATGAGAGCGATGTGCCGTATTTCAAAAATATCCTAATTGAGCAGATAGAATGTAACGGCTGTGATACAGCGGTAAAAATCGAGCCAATAAGTGGCCGTGAAAATACAATTTCCGATATTACTATAAAAGATTCGGTGTTTGCAGCAAATAAAGAGAATGTGGTGAATGGGGAGAATATAGTTATTATATAAAATTATAAAAAATTATTGACTTAAAGTTAGCTTTAAATGCTATGAATAATGTAAATGAAGTTAATAATAATGAGGATAATTTTATGTTAAAAACAAAAAGAATTGCCGCATCTGTGATGGCGTTATTAATGTTACTTAATTTATCTGCGTGCGGAGGCAAAACAGGAAATACGAATATGGGATTATCAGACCAGACGGCCACAGAAGGAATTTAAAGGAAAAAACAGGTGCAGATGTGTTTCAGATTATCACAAAACAGCAATATTCACCAGATTATGATGACGGAATTGTAGAGCATGCAGATGTAGCCGGTTGTGAAGCGGATGTTACGCAGTGGCTTGGAAAGGTTGGAATGAGCAGATAAGAATATTTTTGAATATTAAAATTTAATAGACATACTAAAATTTATCAGTTATACTGTACTTGTATAAATACAAAAATATATGTTTTTTGTATATTAAAGTATTGGTATAACTGATTTTTTTAATGCAAAAGACAAGTAGGATGGTTATGAAAAAAATTAAATTATTATTTAAAATGGTGCTTTTGGGTTTGTTTTTAATTGGGTGTGTCTTTAGAAGTCAGGAAAGAGTTTGTGCTGCAGAAATGGAAGTTGAGTGTGTTTTGCATAAAGTTGAAATATGTAATATATGTTGGCATGATTTTAACAGTGAATTGTGTCCGCATACAAAAGGTGCATTGTATGGAGGGAATGAATGCATACAGTGTGTGAGTATAAGAATATAGTATATTATTTTTATATGGATAGTAGACGTGAATATGTTAGAAGTGATGTTGGTTCAAGTCCAATGAGAATGTCAATACAGGATGTAGAAAAATTAAAAACAAAACCTGTACAGAGACTTGTTTTATTACAGTGTAGTGTAGGGAAAATAGAAAAAGCAGGAGAAAATATAGCCTTGGCATTTGCAAGGTCAGTCACAGGAAAAGTATTGGCTGGAGATGGTGTAGTAAATCAAAATGAGGTGCTGCACCTGATGGAAAAATGTATAGATTATATCAACTGATAAATATGCTTGATATATAAATCATAAGGTGGTCAGATGAATAAAAAGAAAAGAATATTAATAAAATTGTTAGTTTGTCTGTCTGTTATAGTATTTGCGGTTCTGTATTTTATAAGCCCGAGACAGATAATAAAAAGAACGGTAATGCGTTATGAAAGAGATTTTACAATTCCTGTATTTTGCAGGCAGGTAAGATTTGAATATGACATAAAAACAGGAAGCTATTGCGGAAAATATGAAATCAGCAAAAGGCAGGCAGACAAGATATTGGAAAGATTAAATTATCTGTATGACAGAAGTTATGTTTATTTTTGGAAGAAAAAAATAATGGAAGATAAATATGCACAAATTTTAGATTCAACTATATTGAACAGTACAATAATATGGAATTTGTTATTGGAATCTGAAGATACAGGTGAAATATTACATAACAGAAAAGATATAAAATCAGAGGGATTATTTGAAGAAAGCTGGCTTACAGAAGCTGATGCAGAGATTCTGGCGATATATAATATTTATGCGGATAAATATTTGAATTATACATTATATCAATATGATGGAAAAGAAAGAGACAGTTTTGTGACAGTATATAAAAATAAACAAAATAAATATTATATAAGTATAAAATACGTTGTATATACAGAATTAGAGGATTGGGGAGGGCCTAATTTGAAGTAAAGTAATAATTCATAAATTATAAGGGGGTCAGATGAATAAAAAGAAAAGAATATTAATAAAATTGTCGGTATGTCTGTCTGTTATAGTATTTGCGGTTCTGTATTTTATAAGCCCGAGACAGATAATAAAAAGAACGGTAATGCGTTATGAAAGAGATTTTACAATTCCTGTATTTTGCAGGCAGGTAAGATTTGAATATGACATAAAAACAGGAAGCTATTGCGGAAAGTTTGAAATCAGCAAAAGACAGGCAGACAAAATATTGGAAAAATTAAATTATTTGTATGACAGAAGTTATGTTTCTTTGAAAAAGAAGCCGTGGATTGATGAGAAAAATGTACAAATTATAGATTCTAACACATTAAACAGTACGTTGGTATGGAATTGGCTGTTGTTAGAAGATAAAGAAAAAAATAATACATTATATAACAGAGAAGACATAAATTCGGCAGATTTATTTGAAGAAAGCTGGCTTGCGGAGGCTGATGCGGAGATTTTGGCGATATATGAAATATATGCGGATAAATATTTGAATTATACATTATATCAATATGATGGAAAAGAAAGAGACAGTTTTGTGACAGTATATAAAAATAAACAAAATAAATATTATATAAGCATAAAGCATGTTGTATATACAGAATTGGAGGACTGGGGAGGACCAAATTTGAAATGGAATAAGAATACATAAATCAAGTGATGAAGCAGGAGGTGATTTTATTAAATCGAATAAAAAGAAAAAAATAATAATATTATCGGTTGTTTCGATTGTTGCAGCCGCATTGACGATAGCAGGAAGAATATTTTATGTGAAAAGTCCTATGTATATAATGAAGCAGACTGTAATGTGGTATGAAAAAGATTTCACAATACCGATATTTTGCAAAAAAGTGAGATTTGAGTATGACAAAAATACAGGCGGTTATATCGGAAAATTTAAAATAAGCGGACGTACTTCGGATAAATTGCTTAAAAAGCTTGATAATGCTTTTGACAGAAGCAGAATCGGAGATTATAAGGCATTATCATATCAGAATATAACGGTATATCCTTATGAACTTAACGCAACTGTTGTAGAGGATAAAGCAATGAGAAGTCTGATATATTATTATGAAGAGGAAAAGACAGAGCCGGATACGGATAAAATTTTCGATGAGGATTGGATGATTGAAGCTGGTGCGGAATTGCTGGCATATTATATTATTTATCCAAGATATATAGAAGGTGCAACAAAATATCAGAAACCGCAGAACGGTGAGATTCCAAAATCATACATAGTAATATATAAGAACACTGACAATGAATATTATTTTTGTATAAAACACACAGATTATTGATTTTGATATTTCTTTGTTATATAATTTATCTGTGTTGCTTTAAAAAGTGACATGCTTAACCAATATTAATATAATGGCATGTGTCCTTATGCTGGGACAGGCATGTACAGAAACGGAGGATTATAATGGAAAACTTAAAATTACTTTATGAAGGAAAAGTAAGAGAAGTTTATGACAATGGTGACAGCTTGATAATGGTTGCAACAGACCGTATATCAGCATTTGACAATATCCTGAAGAACAAGATTACTGATAAGGGTGCTATTCTTACTCAGATGTCAAAGTTCTGGTTTGATTATACAAAGGACGTAGTTCCTAATCATATGATTTCTGTAGATGTTAATGATATGCCTGAATTCTTCCATAAGGATGAGTATAAAGGCAGAAGCATGAAGTGCAAGAAGTTAAAGATGCTTCCTATTGAATGTATCGTAAGAGGTTATATCACAGGCAGCGGCTGGGCAAGTTACAAAGAAAACGGAACAGTCTGTGGCATTAAGCTTCCTGAAGGATTACAGGAGTCTGAAAAGCTTCCTGAGCCAATCTACACACCAAGTACAAAAGCTGAAGTTGGCGACCATGACGAGAATATTTCATATGAGAGAAGTATTGAAGTTCTTGAAAAAGCATTTCCTGGAAAAGGCGAATACTATGCTACAAAAATAAAGGACTGCACAATCACACTTTATAAGAAATGTGCAGAATATGCACTCAGCAAAGGCATTATAATTGCTGATACAAAGTTTGAATTCGGTCTTGATGAAGATGGCAATGTGGTAATCGGCGATGAGATGCTCACACCGGACAGTTCAAGATTCTGGCCATTGGAAGGCTATAAGCCTGGTCAGGGACAGCCTTCATTCGATAAACAGTTTGTAAGAGACTGGTTAAAGGCAAATCCTGATAATGATTTACTTCTTCCTGATGAGGTTGTAACAAAGACTGTTGACAAGTACAAAGAAGCATATGAACTTTTAACAGGCACACCATTTTCTAAATAATTTTAGACAAATAAGAGTATGGAGAAGTTGATGGATAACAATAATATTATGAATACAGCCGATTTTGACGGGCTTCATGAGGAGTGCGGAGTATTCGGTGCATATGATTTTGATGGAGAAGATGTTGCATCTACAATATACTATGGTCTTTTTGCATTACAGCACAGAGGACAGGAAAGCTGCGGTATTGCCGTAAGTGATACCAATGGTCCTAAGGGCAAGGTAATGTCTTACAAAGATATGGGTCTTGTAAATGAAGTATTTAATCCGGAAAATCTTGAAAAATTAAAAGGAAATATCGGTGTCGGACATGTGCGTTATTCGACAGCGGGCAGCAGTGTCCGTGAGAATGCACAGCCTCTTGTTCTTAATTATGTCAAGGGAACACTCGGTATGGCACATAATGGTAATCTTCTTAATGCAGTTGAGCTGCGTGAGGAATTGTCATATACAGGTGCTATTTTTCAGACAACTATTGATTCAGAAGTAATTGCATATCTTATTGCGAGAGAAAGACTCAAAGTAGGAACTGTCGAAGAGGCAGTTAAAAATGCAATGTTAAAGATAAAAGGTGCTTATTCGCTTGTAGTAATGAGTCCGAGGAAGCTTATCGGTGCAAGAGACCCGTTTGGATTTAAGCCGCTTTGCATTGGTAAGAGAGATAATACATATTTCTTATCATCAGAGACATGTGCTCTTGATACTGTAGGTGCAGAATTTGTAAGAGATGTGCTTCCTGGTGAAGTGGTAACAATTACAAGCAAAGGAATTGAATCTGATACATCGCTTTGTCAGAAAAAAAATGCAAGATGTATATTTGAATATATTTATTTTGCAAGACCTGATAGTAAGATTGATGGAATGGGTGTATATGAATCAAGAATTAACGCAGGACGTATTCTTGCAAAAACTCATCCTGTAGATGCAGATTTGGTTGTGGGTGTTCCAGAATCAGGCAACCCGGCGGCACTTGGATTTTCACTTGAATCAGGTATTCCTTACGGAAATGCATTTATAAAAAATAACTATGTCGGAAGAACTTTCATCAAGCCAAAACAGGCACAGAGAGAATCCAGCGTAAAGGTTAAGCTTAATGTATTAAAAGAAGCAGTTGCCGGAAAGAGAGTTGTTATGATTGATGACTCAATCGTAAGAGGTACGACAAGTGCAAGAATTGTCAGTCTCCTTAAAAATTCAGGAGCAAAGGAAGTTCATGTGCGTATAAGCTCACCGCCGTTTAAACATCCTTGTTATTTCGGTACGGATATTCCGTCAGAAGACCAGCTTATCGCTACAGGAAAGACAGTAGATGAAATCTGTAAAATAATAGGAGCAGATTCGCTCGGTTATCTTGAAGTTGACAGATTAAGCGAGATGATTTGTGGAGGAACAGGATTCTGTGATGCCTGCTTTACAGGAAATTATCCGATGGATCCGCCTACACAGGACATTCGCGGAGAGATGGGCTGATTAAAATTAAAAATCAATTTTAGTGTATACATAAAATCGTCAGAATCCGTGCAATAACGAATTCTGACGGTTTTTGCTTTTTATTAATTAATTATTTTTTACATATTATTTTTCAAAAGCTGCAATCTTTTTGAGATTGTCAGGAATTGCAATATGTTGCGGACAGTTCTTTTCGCAGCGGTGGCAGTTCAGACAGTCGGAAGATTTTCCGCGATTGTATATTATGCGGTTGTGGTACATGTTTGAAAAATTATTGTTAATTTTATAGTTGTTGTAAAGACCAAAAAGCTGCGGGATAGGTATGTTTTTCGGACAGACCTCCATACAGTAGCCACATGATGTACAAGGAATTTCAACCGATTTTTCAATTATTTTAATAACTTTTTCAAGAATTTCTTTTTCATCTTCATTAAGCGGTGTGAGATTATCAAAAACAGAAGTGTTATCAAGTACCTGTTCCATTGTATTCATGCCGCTTAAAACCATAAAAACATTATCAAGTGAAGCAGCAAACCGGAGAGCATATGATGCTGGTGAAGCATCTGGATTAAAATCTCTTAACAAATCAGCAGCTTCTTTTGGGAGATTTGCAAGAGTCCCCCCTTTTACAGGCTCCATTACAATAATAGGTTTGCCGTGTCTTACGGCAGTTTCGTAGCACAGATGAGATTGTATTATTTTGTTATTCCAGTCAAAATAATTAATCTGAAGCTGTACAAAATCGACATCAGGATGTTCTGTAAGGATTCTGTCAAGAGTTTCGGCATCATCGTGAAATGAAAATCCAAATTTTCTGATTTTTCCTTCTTTTTTCATCTCTTCGGCAAATTCAAATCCACCGAATTCAGTGGTCTTTGCATATCTGTCTTTTCCCATGTTGTGCATAAGATAATAGTCAAAATATTCGGCACCAGTTCTTTCAAGCTGTCTGTTAAAGTACATAGGATATTCATCACCGGATTTTACAAGAATGGTAGGCATCTTGTCTGCAAGTATGTAATCTTTGCGGTCATACCTTTCGGTCAGGGCTTTTTTAATCGCCTCTTCTGATTTTTCATCATGATAAGGATATGCTGTATCAAAATAATTAAATCCTTTTTCAATAAATTTATCTGCAAGCTGATTAAAATAATTCTGGTCAATGCTTGTCTTATCTTCTGGATTAATAAGAGGGAGTCTCATAGTTCCGAAACCTAATTTTTTCATAAATACTCCATTCTGCCACAATAGATATTTTTTGTGGCATATTATTTACGTGTGTAACGAGCCAAAGTCCGTGCTTGCACGAGACCTTGGCGACTGCCGCGATAACTTGAGAAACTCGCGGAGCGTGTTTCTCATAGTTATGTGGATATATGTATCTGCGGGCAGATTGCATACGTTATTATATAAAATTATATATGATAAAGAACGGAATTTAAAGTTAAACAGTGAATTAATTTATTAAAATTAAAGAAAAAACAGGAAAAAAACGGGAAGATTTGCTATAATAATGAAAAATTGAATGTGACCGGAGTGCAGAAAATGATAATTTTGGCAATGGCAATTTACTGCGAGGCAAAACCGCTGATTGAGAAATACAGATTAAAAAAAGATGAGTCATATATGCCGTTTACAGTATTTGCAAATGAAGAAAAAGAAATATTGTTAATTATTACAGGGACAGGTAATGCTGCTGCTGCGTCATCAGTAGCGGGTGTATGTGCAAAGCTTGATTTGAAAGCAGACAAAAATTTTCTTGTAAATATCGGAACTTGTGCATCAGCATCGGCTTCGGATGAAATATACATATGCAGCAAAATTACGGATGAATCATCAGAACGTACATTTTATCCGGATATGATATATAAAAATCCTTTTAAAGAGGCGGAAATTATAACATCTGCCGTTCTTTTTGGAAATAAAAACGACAAAAATCTGCAGAATACATCAGATAGAGTATTATACGATATGGAAGCAGCATTTGTATGGCAGGCAGGTGCGTACTTTTTTGCACCGCATGAGATGAGTTTTGTAAAAATTCTCTCTGATAATGGTGATACAGAGGGGATAACACCTGATTATATAACTGCACTTGTGGAAAATCATATTAATATTATTGGTGAATATATAAACAGGCTTCGTGATATTCTAAATGATATTTCATGTGCCGGTGATGAAAAGGCAGCAAAGGAAAAGCAGCTTGCAGACAAGCTTTGCCGGGATTTGTGCTGTTCAAAAACGATGGAATATGAATTAAGGCAGTATATAAGATATTGCTTTATTGAAAATATAGATATTAATGGTGTTGTGTGTAAGATGTATGAAGAAAATATGATGCCGTGTAATGATAAGAGAGAAGGAAAAAAGAGATTTGAACAACTTAAAAGCAGATTATTATAACAGTTTTTTTTCGCATATATATGTTGAAAAATCGGTTGCGGATATGCCCGATACAGTAAGAATCCTGAATAAATTTCCACAGTCACACATTATATATATCGACCACTACAAAGATGTGTTCTGCAGAAGCCGGCAGTCATCGGTTTTACAGCACAGGACACAGAATCTTATAATTGCAAAAAAAGAAAATAATCTTGTATATGCTGGTGCACCTGTATGCCAGAGCTTTGGAAATGAACATTTTTATTATACATCATGTATGATGAATTGTGTGTTTGACTGTGAGTATTGTTATCTTAAAGGCATGTATCCATCAGGAAATGTCGTACTGTTTGTCAATTTAGACGACATTTTTGATGAAGTGTATAAATTGCTGCAAAAACATCCTGTATATCTTTGCGTTTCATATGATACAGATTTGCTTGCAGTAGAAAATATTTTCGGATATACAAAAAGATGGGTGGATTTTGCAGAAAGACATACTGATTTAAAAATTGAGATAAGAACAAAAAGTTCATGTGAAAAATTTTTAAAAGAAATTGCTCCATCAGACAATATTATATTTGCATTTACGATGTCACCTGATGAAATTATTTCCAAATTCGAGCACAAAACAGCCTCTCTTGATTCAAGAATCAGCTGCATTGAACTTGCATTGGATAAGGGGTTAAAAACGCGGATTGCATTTGACCCAATGATATATTGTAAAAACTGGAAAAGTGTTTATACAGATATGTTTGACAAAATAACAGGCAGAATTGACTTAAATAAACTTCTTGATATAAGTGTCGGAACATTTAGGATTTCTGCGGAGTACATGAAAAATATGCGTAAAGAAGAACCATTTAGTGCAGCTGTTCAGTTCCCATATAAAAATGATAATGGATATTATCATTATCCGGATGAAATTATGAGAGATATGGAAGATTACATGGTATCGATGGTAAGCAGATACGTTGAAAAAGATAAAATATTTTTATGGGAGCGGCAGGAAAAATAATAAAATTATAGATTGTGACTGGAGAAACAAAAATATGAAAAAAGCGGCGGTTGTAACAGGAGCATCATCAGGAATAGGTCTTGCGATAAGCAGAATGCTTGTAAAAAACGGATATGAAGTTTTTGGAATTGCGAGAGATTTTTCAAAAGTACATAAAGAAGAACAATTCAACATGATAGAATGTGATATAACAGATACAGAAAAAATAACACAGATTTTAAAAAAAATCATGTCAAATAATGAATTGTATATTCTTATAAATAATGCCGGTGTCGGTTATTATGGTTTACATGAAGAACTTAATGCGGCAAAGATAAAGGAAATTGTAAGAACTAATTTTGAATCACCGATGATTCTTTCGCAGCTTGTGCTGCGTCAGTTAAAGAAAAGTAAAGGATTTATAATTAATATTTCATCAGTTACAGCATTACAGCCAAGTCCGCATGGATGTGCGTATGGTGCGTCAAAGGCGGGGCTTACGGCATTTTCGAGAAGTCTGTTTGATGAGGCAAGAAAATATGGAGTGAAAGTCGTGTCAGTTCATCCTGATATGACAAGCACTGATTTATACAGGAATGCGGATTTTAAAGAAGATGAGGATATGGCGGCACATCTTGAGCCACAAGAGGTTGCACAGATGGTTGAATATATAATAAATATCAGGGACGGTGCGGTGATACAGGAAATTACCATTAAGCCGCAGTTTCACAGAATTAGAAGAAAATAAGGAGGTATAATATGATAAGATTTGGTGTGCTAGGTTCAGGCTACAGAGCTTCTTTGTATTTCAGAATAGCAAAAGCACTTCCTGAACAGTTTGAAATATGTATGGTTCTTTGTCATAGTGAGGAATCAGCATGCAGAGTAAAAGAAAAATTCGATTTTCCTGTGACATGTAAAGATGAAGATATGATAAATTCAAAGCCTGATTTTGTTGTATCAGCTGTTACGAAAACACTTATGTGTGATACGGTTGAAAAATGGCTGAATATGGGGATTCCGGTTCTTTCAGAGACCCCGATTTCGCTTGATAACGGCAGACTTTTTCAGGTATGGGAAAATATAAAAAACAACAATTATACGTGTAATAAGCTGCAGGTTGCTGAACAGTATGCATTTTATCCGACATATGATGCAAGAATACAGATAGTAAAATCCGGTCTTATAGGTGAACCTGTTTCAATGACTATATCATGTATGCATGATTATCATGCAGTCAGCATAATACGTGAGTTTCTTGATACAGGAATAAATGATGTAAATGTTATAGGAAAAGCATATCAGATGAAAGTCACTGATACAAAAACACGTTACGAAATTCTTACAAAAGGTGATGTTGTAAGTAAAGAAGAAAAGCACCTTATTATGGAATATGACAACGAAAAGACAGCATTTTATGATTTTATGTCAGACCAGTACAGAAGTGATATAAGAAACAGATTTATAAATGTTCGTGGAACAAGAGGCGAGATAACAGATAATATGGTATATTTCCTGAAAGATAATAATGTTGCTGCATCAGAAAAAATGGATGTTTATAAAGATGAGGAAACAGGAGAAATACTGGCAGTAAGTTTCCGGGGAAGAAAATTGTACATTCCGCCTTTTGGTATATGCGGACTTGGTGAAGATGAAACAGCGGCTGCGAGAGTGCTGGCTGGAATGAAAAAATATGTTGACGGAGGAGAAGAAGTTTATCCTTTAAGATATGCACTTGAAGATGCATATACGGCAAATCTTATGACTACGGCGGCCGGAAATTCATGGCAGCCACAGAAATCACAAAACAGACCATGGAAATAAGAAAAACAAAAAAGCAGCGGGAACTTAACACTTGGAAATGTGTCAGGATTCCGCTGCTTTTGTATTATTTTTTAAAATAATACAGATTTAAAAAAATCTGGCTTTTAATCCGATTATGAATTTGAAAATAATAAGAAGAGGAAGTACATATGTAAGATATATTTTTAATTTACTGCTTAACTTAATGCCTTTTCCGGTATTGGCTTCTTTGATAAAGTTATCCCAGCCCCATCCATTTTTGCATACACAGAATAAAAGATAGATGAGTGAACCTATAGGGAGTATTAAATCACTTACAAGGAAGTCTTCAAGATCAAGGATTGTTGAGCCGGCACCGAGAGGATTAACTCCTGATAAAATATTGAAGCCCAACGCACATGGAAGTGAAAGTATTATCATAATTATAATATTAATGTAACATGATTTTTTACGTGAAACACCTGTCATATCCATGAAACATGCAATAATACCTTCAAATACGGCAATTACGGTTGAAAATGCTGCAAATGACATAAAGAGGAAGAAAAGACTTCCCCAAAGCTGTCCACCTGCCATATTGCTGAAAATATTAGGCAGTGTCACAAATATAAGACTTGGACCGCTGTCAGCATTGACACCAAATGCAGAGCATGCTGGGAAAATTATGAGACCGGCAAATATAGCAACAAATGTATCAAGTATACAAACTCTTATTGATTCACCAAAGAGTGATTGCTCTTTTCCAATATAGCTTCCAAAGATTGACATTGCACCAATTCCGAGACTTAATGTAAAAAATGCCTGATTCATCGCAGCAACAATAACATTAAACAGCCCGATTTCGGCAACCTTGTTAAAATCAGGAACAAGATAAAACTTAAGTCCTTCAATACCACCTTTGAGAAGCATGCTGTGAATTGCAAGTAATATAATAAGTGCAAGAAGTGCAAGCATCATTACCTTTGTAATTTTTTCAACACCATTCTGTACACCAAGTGAGCATACAAGAAATCCAGTAACAACTGTAATTATCATAAATCCGACAAGGATATATGGGTTTGCTGTCATATTTGTAAAAGTTGTGCTTACTGTTTCAACTGATGCATTATTAAAATGACCTGTGAGACTTTTATAAAAATAGTAAAGCATCCAGCCTGTTACGGTCGTATAAAACATCATCAGAAGGTAATTGCCGACAATGGCAAGATAACCATGATAGTGCCATTTTGTACCCGGCTTTTCGAGTACTTTACAGTCAAGAAAAGGGCTTTTGCGGCTGGCACGGCCGATAGCAAATTCCATAGTCATAATGGGAGCACCCATAAGAATAAGGAATATAAGATAGATAACAACAAAAGCTCCGCCACCGTATTGTCCTGTTATATATGGAAATTTCCATACATTACCGATGCCGATTGCACAACCGGCAGATAACAGAATAAAACCGAGGCGGGAGCCAAGGGATTCTCTTTGTTCCATTATAAAACTCCTTTAAAAATTGATATTTAAAATATATCCTTTTTTTGGATTTCATGCAAGAGTAATGCGTTAAATTATTATATTTTAGAAGAATGACTAAATAAAAAATAAAAAAATATGCAAATTGACATATGCCTGACATATGATATACTATAATAGTTACTGAAGGTATTAGTTTTTTGGAGGTGGATTTTTATGACCGATTACAAGAAACCTGTAGTTGTAGGTTGTGACGATGTTGCTGAAGGGGTTTATGCAGCGAGTGGTTGTTATACAGTCACAACTAATATACATCAGAGACCGGAGTTTGGCAGGGGCGATTACAGAATTCAGGTTAATGCAAGACATGATACAAGTCATACATGCAGCCAGCAGCTTTTAACGCTTGGATTTAACCAGCCTGTAGAATACAGTAGTTCTAATGGTACGCCTGTACTTACATCGGGTCCGGAGATTAAGATTGCATTTTCATATTGGAATAATCCAAAGGATAACATCGGAATGGGTGATGTTATTGTAACATCAGAGGCAGGATTATCTGTAACATATGCTTATATGACAGATAATGCATAATTAATTAAGATAACATAATAAAAACCGCATCACCGGTTTTGCCGGTGATGCGGTTTTTTGTGATTCTCATAACACATTTAAAAATTTCTTGTGATTTCCTCAATCTCATCATCATTAAGAAGAGTACATTGCATGTCATGGATTGAATATACACGGTCACACATGGTAAGAACAGTAGGACGATGAGTTGTTACAATACATGTACGAGGGTAATCATCTTTCATAATATTTTTAAGAACATTTCTTTCTGTTGTAACATCGAGTGCGGAAGTGGCCTCATCAAGCAGGAGAATAGGCGATTTCCTAAGGATTGCACGGGCAATTGAGAGACGCTGTGCCTGACCTTCGGAAAATCCGCCGCCGCGTTCTTTTATTTCACTGTTGATTGTGTCAGGAAGTTCCGAAACGAATTCCCATGCACATGAAAGCTTTAAAGCTTCAATTATTTCAGCATCTGCTGCATCCGGCTTTACACTTCTCATATTGTCAGCAATTGTGCCGGAAAACATAGTATTTCCCTGTGGAACATATGAAAATAATGCCCTTGCGGCAGGCGAAAGTGTAAGACTGTTATTGTAATTCTCCCCGCTTTTTAGCAGGCACGTTCCTTCGTATGGATGAAGAAGAGAGAGAAGAATGCGGAGCATAGTGGTTTTTCCCTCACCGGAAGGACCGACAAGTGCCACAATTTCATGTGGAGCAGCCTCAAAAGAGACATTTTTAAAAACTTCTGTACCTGAGTTGTATTTATAGGACATGTTGCTGATTTCAAGGCGTATGCCATATTTTTTTCCCATATCGGAAAGCTGTGTAACTTCTTCGGTCTGCGAGTAATCGTCGCGTGGCATGTTAAGAATGTCCATGAGACGGCCTGCAGAGGTAGTAAGGTTGATTGCTGTAGGAACAAGTGAGATAAGTGAGTTTAAAGTTCCTGTAAGCTGACCTGAAAGTGAGAGGAAAAGCGTCATAGTACCATAACTTATAGCACCGCTCCATACACGGTAAATTCCCCAGCCGTAACAGCTGTAAGATACTGCCATTCCCACAATAGCCATAATAAATGATGTCACAGCTGACATGCGGTTGAATTCAAGTCTCATTTTCAGGTATTTAGTCTGTAAATCTTTTAATCTTTCACAATACAATTTTATAAGGTCAAAAGCTTTGATTGTCTGTATGTTAGAGAGTGACTCCTGGTTGAAGCCAGACATTTCGGCATTCAGAGCGGCACTTCTTTTATTATTATTGACCATGCGGTTCATGAGTTTTCTTGACATAAGTACACTTACAGGCATGCCGATTAATGCAAATATGGCAAATGTTGCATCATGGTAAATAACAATGCCCAGAGCCATAATAAATTTGAAAAGATAAATTATAAGATTCGGGATAAAACTCAATATTCCGTTGGAAATATTGGATGCATCCGAACTCCATCTGACAAGCAGGTCACCTGTGTGATAATGTGTTATTGCCTCCCAGTCAGTCGATAACATTTTCTCGTAGATATCGGCTTTTATTTCATTGTCAACACGTATGCTTATCTTTGATGAAAGGTATGAAGTAAACTGTGATATTGCCTGACTTCCGATTGTAAAACCAATCATCATGCAGAAGGTTTTTAAGAGTTCACCTGTCTGGTGGCCGGTTATAATATCTACTAAATCTTTGGAAATAATACTTGATAACAGTCCGATAGCAGTTCCGATAAGCCCCGAAAGTGTATAAAAAATCATAGATTTCCAGTAATGTCGTGCATATCCGTAAATCCATACAGTCTGTCGGAGCATGTCTTTTAACATGCCTTCTTTAATTCGCCTTATAATATGTTTAATGATATTCATTGTCGATTTCTTCTTTCATTAAAAATGCGGATGAAGGATTTTTGGTGCAGCAGAGTCTGAAAACTGTAATTCCGGCAGCTATTTTTTCTGATGCTGCAAGATTATTTTCAAGCAGTCCGGTATTCCAGCACGGTGATATCATGCGTTGTGCAATACTTAAAACAGCGTCGTCACCGTCAATTCGCCTAACTTGGTCAGTAATGTCTTTTTTTATAAAAGTTATTCCGCCAAGCGGGTAACTGCGGCTGGTATAAATGCCGGAAGTGCCACACCACGGAATTCCTATAACTACAGGAATTCCATCTGTGGTATTTATATCTATAAGATTTAAGTCACCGTTAATGACAGGCGTGTTAAAAAGTTCTTTCCACATATTTGTATGCGTTGATTTCCCGGCACCTGAATGACCTGAAAACAGCCATGCTTTATCTTTATAAAGGACTGATGCCGAGTGTATGGCATACATTCCCTTAAAAGAAGCATTATAAAGAAAGATTGTTCTTATGGCAAAAAATATTTCTTCACTTATGTCCGGTTTGTCTGAATCTGTATCAGATGTGCGTTTACAGTACATATTACATGTGCGTCCGTCCTTTGAAAGATGCCATTCAATCAGTCCGTATGGTTTGTTATATCTACATATGTAAAATGAATCATCTTCAAGAAGAGTGAGTTCATCAGTTCTTAAAACCTGTTTTTTTCCACGATGAAAAAACGGAATAAAATGCGTTATATTAATTGTAATATCGTCATGCACTGTATCCTTAAATGTATCAAATGACAAATCTTCATTGTCATCATAGCGGAAAATGGAAAAATTGTCTGAAACATATTCATCCGGTGCATTGATGCATATAGAAATTGTATTGATTCTTAAATGATGCGGTTTAGAATTATCCGGCAGGGTTATAATATCATTTTCACGTTCAAAAACCCTGTAGGCTGTAAGTATGTCTAAAAATGAATCAAGATCGTCAGAAAGAATAGTTTTATCATCGGGAGTAACGGCATTGTATTTTTTACACATTTCAGATAAAATTTCATCTCTTCCAGAGCCATCTGAAAGGCTGTTCCATATAAAAATGCCAGTGTCATTGAGTTTCACACATTTTTTTAAATCTGCAACAGATTGTCCATAAGGCATAAGATAAGGAATGCCATTTATATATTCGAGTGTATAGTCTGCAATTGTCACGGTGATTAATCCGGTCCTTTCTTTATTTTATTTAATCATAATAGCATATGCACAAAAGTTAATCAAATAGACTAAATTTGTAAATCAAATTGTTTCTAAATTGTTGTTTTTTTAACAAACGGGTAGTATAATTGTACTATAATTAAAACAATCTGAACGGAGGATAAATATGGCAGAAGAAAGAGAACTGATTCTGAAGCTGGGTCAGAAGATTACAGACAGAATCGGTGTCAAGGTTACGACAAAAGACCCTGAATACTGGGGCCTTGCCGGTGTTATAACCGATGAGATGGCAGAAGTTGCACTTTCTATGAAAGTAAGAGTACCTGCAACGGCACCACAGATTGCCAAAAAGTGCGGAAAAAGTCTGGAACGCACAGAAGAACTTTTACAGGAAATGAGCGTTATAGGTCTTATAGAATATAATTGGGAAAATAAAGATCATGTAAAGCAGTACATACTTCCTATGTTTGTTCCGGGCTGTGCTGAGTTTATGATGATGAATGAAAAACAGGTTGAAGAACATCCTGAACTTGCAGATTTCTTTGAGAATATGTCAAGACTTCCGCTTGAAAAAATCACACCGATGGTACCGCTTGGCGGTGCAGGAATCGGTATGCACGTTATACCTGTTGAACAGGCTATTCCGGCAACACAGCAGTCAGTAAGTGTTGAGCATATTTCATACTGGTTAAAGAAATATGAAAATAAATATGCAGTCGGAGCATGTTCGTGCAGAAGACAGCAGAGAGTCCGCGGTGAGGGTACCGGTGAGATTGAGGGTGAGCTTTGTATCGGTGTAGGCGATATGGCTGATTATCTTGTTGAGACCGGAAAGGGACGTTATATAGACCTCAATGAAGTGCTTGAGATATTGCAAAGAGCCGAAGATAATGGTTTTGTACACCAGATTACTAACATTGATGGTGAAGATAAGATATTTGCAATATGTAACTGTGCACCGGGTGTCTGTAACGCACTTAGAACTTCACAATTGTTTAACACACCGAACCTTTCGCGTTCAGCATATCGTGCAAGTGTAGAATCAGATAAGTGTGTCGCATGCGGACGATGCGTTGAATTTTGTCCTACAGGAGCAGCAAAGCTCGGACAGAAACTTTGTACAAAGGATGGTCCGGTTAAATATCCGCAGGCGGAGCTTCCTGATGCAGTTAAGTGGAGCAAAGAAAAATGGGATCCTGATTATAGGGATAATGCAAAGATTAACTGTTATGATACAGGTACAGCACCTTGTAAGACCGCCTGTCCGGCACATCTTCCTGTACAGGGTTACATAAAGATGGCATCGCAGGGTAGATATATGGATGCATTGAAGCTTATCAAAAATGAAAATCCATTTCCGGCAGTATGTGGTGCAATATGTAACAGAAGATGTGAGGATGCCTGTACAAGAGGCACGATTGATGAGCCTATCGCAATTGATGAGATTAAAAAGTTCATCGCAGCAAAAGAGATTAATGAAAAAGACAGATATATTCCTAAGACTGTAAATCATGAAGGTAAACAGTTTGAAGAAAAGATTGCCATAGTTGGTGCAGGACCGGCCGGTATGTCAGCAGCATATTATTTAAGATGTAAAGGCTATCCTGTAACAGTTTTCGAGCGTGAAGACAAAGCCGGAGGAATGCTTCTTAATGGTATTCCGTCATTCAGGCTTGAAAAAGATGTTATTGCGGCAGAGATAGAAGTGCTTAAGACTATGGGTGTTGAATTCAGATTTGGCATTGATGTCGGAAGTGATGTGACGATACAGCAGCTTCGTGATGAAGGATACAAAGCATTCTATATAGCTATCGGTGCGAGAGGCGGAAGAATGGCAGGAGTTCCGGGAGAAGATGCAAAGGGCGTCATGAGCGGAATAGAGTTCCTTAACAAAGTAAATAAAGATGAGGAACATATGAAGCTTAGTGGCAAAACAGTTGTTATCGGCGGCGGCAATGTTGCGATGGATGTTGCAAGAACAGCACTTCGTGCAGGTTCAGATGATGTTTCTATGTATTGTCTTGAAAGCCGTGATGAGATGCCGGCAGCAAAAGATGAGATTGAAGAGGCATTAGAAGAAAATATCAGCATTAACAACGGCTGGGGACCAAAAGAGATTATCACTGAAAATGGCAGAGTCAAAGCAGTTGTTCTTAAAAAGTGTACTTCAGTATTTAATGCAGAAAAGAGATTTGCTCCTGTATATGACGAGAATGATACTATTACAATAGAGTGCGATAATGTTCTTCTTTCAATTGGACAGCAGATTATCTGGGGAAATCTTTTAGCAGGAACAAAAGTTGAACTTAATAAAAATGGTACTGCAAAAGCGGATCCTGTTACATATCAGACGGCAGAACCGGATATTTTTGTCGGCGGTGATGTATATACAGGACCTAGATTTGCAATAGATGCAATTGCAGCCGGAAAAGAAGGTTGTGTATCAATTCACAGATTTGTACATAAGGGTCATAGTCTCACACTTGCAAGAGATTTAAGACATTTCATTGAGCTTGATAAAAATAATCTTGACATTGAAGAGTATGATAATGCAAAGAGACAAAGACCGGGCAGAAAATCAGGCGATGCAGCATCAACATACAGGGATTTACGTGAGATATTCACAGAAGAACAGCTTAAAACAGAGGCTTCAAGATGTCTTGGATGTGGTGCTACAGTTGTAGACCCTAACAAATGTATCGGATGCGGACTTTGTACAACAAAGTGCGAATTTGATGCTATACATCTTTCAAGAGACCTGCCTGATGCAAGCCGAATGACAAAATCAGAAGATAAACTTAAAAAGATTCTTCCTTATATGATTAAGAGAGAAATCAAGATTAAGTTTAACAAAGATAAAAAATAAGCAAGCAGGATTTGTGTGCACACAAGTATAGCATGCCACGCATAAGCGTGCCGGATTGGAGAAATTTATGCATGAATTGGGAATTATAGTCCATGTTGCCAAGACATTAAAACATGTAGCATTGCAGGAAAATGTAAGTAAAATCGGCAGTGTCACACTTGAAATCGGAGAAGTGTCAGGCATAGTGGAAAGTTATCTCACAGATTGTTGGGAATACTACCGTAAAAAAGATGAACTTATTGAAGATTCAAAGTTGATAATTGAAAAAATAGAGGCGGTTACGTATTGCGATGACTGTGAAAAGACTTATCCTACAGTGCAATATGGAAGACAATGTCCATACTGTAAAGGTTATAATACGTGGCTTGCGGTAGGAAATGAGTGCAATATAAAAGAAATCGAAGCATGCTGATAAACAAAGGAGGAGAAATCTATGTTATTTCATGTTTACGGAGGAAATGCTCTCTATCAATGGGGAGCAATGATTTTAGTCCTTGTAGGACTTATACTTTTAAATGAGGTTGCAAGACGTACAAAGCTTGGTGGCCTTATAATATTTGGTGCTGTACCGGTTGTGCTTACAATATATTTTATTGTCATTGCAGCATGTGCGGCAGCAGGACAGACATGGGCTGTTGAAAACCAGACACATGTTTATATGAACGGCTGGTTCCACTATATGAAGCTTTATGCATCACTTGCAGGCTGTATTGGTTTTATGATGATAAAGTATGGCTGGGGAATCGGTAAGACACATTGGTTTAAGGCATATCCGTTTGTAATAGTTGCAATTAATATTCTTATTGCTGTTGCAAGTGATTTTGAATCAGCAATCAACGGATGGTATAAATGGTGGCTTTCATCAGAAGATGTATGGCTTTATGGTGGATGGCACAATGTAATGAATGGTATTGCAGGTCTGATTAACATATTCTGTATGACTGGCTGGTGGGCAGTATATTCATCAAAAGATAAAAAAGATATGATATGGCCTGATATGATATGGGTATATATCCTTGTTTACGATGTATGGAATTTTGCTTATACATACAACTGTCTCCCAACACATTCATGGTTCTGTGGTGTAGCACTTTTACTTGCACCTACAATTGCAGCACTTTGCTGGAACAAGGGTGGCTGGATTATGAACAGGGCAAACACATTGTGTGTATGGTGTATGTTTGCACAGGTGTTCCCTCTTTTCCAGGAAACAATGTCAGACGGAACACAGATTTATCCATGGGCAACACTTACAAAGCAATATGCTGACGGAACATTAAACGGAATTGCAGCGGGAACATCAGTAAATGCTGACCCTACAGCAATGACAATAGTATCTGCTACAGCACTCATTGTTAATGTAATTGCACTTGCATACATCATTTATAAGTCAGTAAAGACTAAGACAAATCCGTATAAGGGTGAAATTTTTACGGATTTCAGATATTATAAAGCAGCAGCAGACAGGAGCAATATGTAATGACAGACAAAATGAAGATTATTGAAGTTAAGCAGAGTGTATTTGCAGATAATGATGCGGATGCTGAAAAGCTGAGAAAAGAGTTAAAAAGTGAAAAGACATTTCTTTTAAATCTTATGTCGGCACCGGGAAGCGGAAAAACAACAACGCTTGTACAGACGATAAACCGTCTTGAAAAAGATTTAAAAATCGGAGTTATGGAAGCTGATATAGATTCAGATGTAGATGCATATACAATAGCCGAAAAGACCAATGCAAAGTCAATACAGCTTCATACAGGCGGAATGTGTCATCTTGATGCCGATATGACAAGACAGGGCGTTAAGGAACTTGATACAAAAGACCTTGACCTTGCAATCCTTGAAAATGTAGGAAATCTTGTCTGTCCGGCTGAATTTGACACAGGTGCATCAATGAATGTATGTATATTGTCAGTGCCTGAGGGTGATGATAAGCCGCTTAAATATCCGCTTATGTTTACAATTTGCGATGCAATGATAATCAACAAAATTGATGTCTGCGATTATTTTGATTTTGATATGGAAAAAGTGCGTGAGTATGCGTACAAACGCAATCCGAATCTTAAAATATTCCCTATTTCCGCAAAAACAGGTGAGGGAGTAGACGAATGGTGTAACTGGCTTAAAGAAAAAGTTACAGAATGGAATAAATAATTTATTTATCTTAATTGTCTGGCAGGTTTCTGATATCGGTGTACAGGTATCAAAAACCTGCCAGCTTTTGTTATTGAGTTTTATCTATATGCGTGATAAACTTAAAAAGACAGGAAAGCGGTAATCGCATAAAGGAGTAGTATTATTGGTTATGACTAAAAAACAGTTAGCACTTGAAGTTATAGATAGACTAAAAAAAGAATATCCGGATGCAGGCTGTACACTCGATTATGATGAAGCATGGAAGCTGCTTGTAAGTGTAAGGCTTGCGGCACAGTGTACTGATGCGAGAGTCAACGTGGTTGTTGCCGGATTATTTGAAAAATATCCGTCAGTGGCAGCACTTGCCGGGGCAGATGTTGATGATATTGAAAAAATAGTTCATCCATGCGGACTCGGCAAAAGTAAAGCAAAAGACATAAGTGCATGTATGAAAATGCTGCATGAACAGTTTAATGACAGAGTACCGGATGATTTTGATTTACTTTTAAAGCTGCCGGGGGTAGGAAGAAAGAGTGCCAATCTTATAATGGGAGATGTGTTTGGTAAGCCTGCTATAGTAACGGATACACATTGCATAAGGCTGTCAAACAGAATTGGTCTTGTAAAAGACGAAAAAGAGCCAAAAAAAGTTGAGATGGCATTATGGAAGATAGTTCCGCCGGAAGAGGGAAGCGATTTGTGCCACAGGCTGGTCTGTCACGGGCGTGATGTCTGTACGGCAAGAACAAAGCCGCATTGCACAAAATGCTGTCTTTTCGATATTTGCAAAAGAAACGGAGTAAAAGAATATGATTAGACAGGAAAGTCTTGAAGAAATATCTGACGGAAAACTTTATTCGGAAAATGACTGTGTAAAGGCAGATACAGGCAATTGTGCCGGGTGCAGGCAGGTATGTTGTAAGGGAATGGAAGCTTCAATAGTGCTTGACCCATATGATGTATACAGATTGACACAAAAGACGGGAAAGTCATTTAACGAGCTTATTAATGATAAGATAGAGATAAATATTGTTGACGGGATTATGCTTCCGAATATGAGAATGAACCCAGATACTAATGCGTGTGGATTTCTGCTTAGTGACAACAGATGTGCAATACATGATGCAAGACCCGGGGTCTGCAGGATGTTTCCGCTTGGGAGATATTGGGAAGATGATACGCATTTTAAATATATTCTTCAAAAAGGACAGTGCAACAAGGATAATCTGTTTAAGATAAAAGTAAAAAAATGGATTGATATGCACGAGGGTGAGCCATACAGGGAATTTATAATTTTATGGCATGTTTATCTCAAGCAGATTAAGAGTGCTTCATTGAATTTAGACGAGCAGCAATTAAGAATTTTGTGCATGTATACATTAAAAACATTTTTTGTCACACCGTATATGTCATCAGATGCAGATGGATTTTTTAGAGAAGTAAGAGAAAGAATCCAGAAAGCATATACTGATTTGGGAATGCGGTAAAATTTTTAAGTAATAAAATATCTGGGCTATATAAAAATAAAGATATAGTCACACATGGAGGATTTATGAAAAAAGATTTATTTTACATAGGCAGATTTAGTGTTCACGGCTACGGGCTTATGATAGGAATTGGATTTATACTTGCTTTATTTCTGGGAGAATATAGAGCAAAAAAGAAAGGAATGAAAGAAGAAGCGATAATAGATCTTGCGATTATAGCGGCTGTCGGAGGATTCCTTGGAGCTAAGATTTTATATATAATTGTAAGTCTTAAAGAGTTTTTGCAAAATCCGCTAGCCGTAATCGGTTCAGAAGGATTTGTAGTATATGGAGGAATTATTTCGGGTGTTCTTTGCTGCATGCTTTATTGCAAAGTGAAGAAGTTAAAATTCCTGGATTATTTTGATATTGTTATGCCGGAAGTGGCACTTGCACAGGCTTTTGGAAGAATCGGATGTTTTCTTGCAGGGTGTTGTTACGGAAGACCTACAGATTCAGTGTTTGGTGTGGTATTTCCTGAAGACAGTCTTGCACCGGCAGGAATAAAACTGATTCCGACACAGCTTATATCTGCAGTAGGAGACTTTGCGATAGCGATAATCCTCATTATACTCGCAGATGTTGTATTCAAGAAAGCAAAAGAGAGCAGTTTGAAGGCAAAAACGGGATTTGGCATGGTTTCAGGAGATATAGGATGCATTTATATGTTTTTGTACGGAATAGGAAGATTTCTTGTTGAATTTCTACGAAATGACGTGAGGGGGACAGTTGGTAATCTTTCAACATCACAGTTTATTTCTTTGTTTATAGTAGCAGGAAGTATTATTTTATATGTGATAAACCATAAGAAAGCAAGTGCATAATATTATTTTCGTAATAAACCATTGGTGCGTTGTCAGGATAAAGTGTAATCATTCTTACAATATAAATAATAATAGTAATAATTCCTGTTATACATAAAAGAATTGTAAAAATTTTATTTGAGCACTTGAAAATATATCTGTTTAAAATGCCATAAATTAACAGCGGTATCCATAAAAATATGGATGGACTCCAGTAAAATGCGTCTTTGAAATGAAATGTCAAAAGGTTTACAAACGCTCTTGTCATACCACATCCGGGGCATGGAAATCCGGTTATTATTGAAATCAGGCATATTTTATGAAATAATAGATTTAACGAGATAAATGCAATGGTAAATATAATGATGAATGTTTTGATGTGCATTATATCGTTGTAGATATTTTTAAGTATATTTTTCAATGTCGGTATCCTCCGTCAAAAGTTTTGTTGTAGATGCCGCAGAAGGGTATTTATTAGGAATCTTAGTATAAATAATACAATAGATTAAATAAAATTGAAAGGGGTAGAAAAATTGAAGGAAACAAAGAATGAATTGTTACAATTTGTTGGAGGGATTGTAATGCTTGCTGTGGGATTATTTATTTTTTCACAGAAAGTGATTGTACATTCAAGCTGGTTTGGTTATGGCGGATTTTCAGTAGCAGGAATCCGTATTAGTTCAGGTCTTGTGATAGTTCCGCTTATTATTGGAATTATATGGATGTTTGCGACAAGTTCGTTTGCATCGAAAGTATTTACTGCTATTTCTGTGATTCTTATACTTGCAGCAGTAATACTTAATACAGATATCCGTCTTGTAACAATGTCTTTATATGAGTGGGTTTTAATTCTTGTTCTTATATTTGGTGGGGCAGGATTTGTTGCCAAAGTGTTGTTTGCATCAAATAAAAACAATGGCGATTCAAAGAAAAACAACAAGTCCGTCAATGAATTTAAGAATGATGCAAAGAGCATTGATGATGAACTCGATTCTATGAAGAAGAATATTAAATAATTGAATGTAAATAATTGAACATAAAAAACTGCTGACCGTTATTTATTCGGGTCAGCAGTTTTTTTATGCCTGAAGTTTAGTACTGACAGTTAAAATTAAAGTACCTTTGAGAGGAAATCCTGTAATCTTGGTGTCTGAGGATTTTCAAAAAGCTCTTTTGGAGTATTTTCTTCCATGATTTTGGTGTCAGCAAAGAACATACAGCGGTTAGCTACTTCTTTTGCAAATCCCATCTCATGTGTAACTATAAGCATTGTCATGCCTGATTCTGCAAGCTCTTTGATAATTCCGAGAACTTCGCCGACCATCTCAGGATCAAGTGCCGATGTTGGTTCGTCAAAGAGCATAACGTCAGGATTCATAGCCATGGCACGGGCAATGGCAACACGCTGTTTCTGACCGCCTGAGAGCATGTTAGGATAAGTGTCAGCCTTGTCGGAAAGCCCTACACGTTCAAGAAGTTCCAATGCTTTCTTATTAGCTTCTTCTTCGCTCATAAGCTTTAACTGGACAGGAGCAAGCATGATATTTTTCTTTACTGTCATATTAGGGAAAAGGTTAAAATGCTGGAATACCATTCCTATTTTTTCCCTAAGTTTGTTAATATTAACATTTTTATCGGTTATATCTGTTCCATGAAAATAAATATGGCCTTCTGTAGGTTTTTCAAGGAGATTGAGTGAACGTAAAAATGTTGATTTACCGCAGCCTGATGGTCCGATAATTGCAATTACTTCACCCTTTTTTACTGTTGTATTGATATTTTCAAGTACAACATGGTCGCCGAAAACTTTTTTCAAGCCTTCAACTTTTAAGATAATATTATCGTTTGAGTTATTATCGCTCATTGCTTCTTAATCTCCTTTCAAGTTTTTTAACCAGTGCCGAAAGAATTACAACCATTACAAGATAAACTAATGCTACAACAAGAAGTGGGAGCATTGCATCATAAGTGATACTTCTTATAATATCTCCACCTCGCGTAAGGTCTGTAAGACCGATATAACCACTGATTGAAGTCTCTTTTAAGAGAACAATAAATTCATTGGCAAGTGCAGGAAGTACATTTTTAAATGCCTGAGGAAGTATTACATATATAAAAGTCTTTTTGTATGAAAGACCAAGGCTGCTTGCAGCCTCAAACTGTCCGTTGTCGATTGACATAATTCCTGAACGGAAAATTTCGGCAACGTAAGCACCTGAGTTAATACCGAATGCAAGAATTGCTACAAGTATTTTGTTAATACTTACTGAACCAAATATTACATAATAAATAATCAGGAGCTGAACCATAGTTGGTGTACCACGGATTATTGTAAGGTAGAGGTTACATATAAAATTACCTATTTTAAGAGTTCCTGTCTTATCGTGTGTTGAACGTATAACAGCAACTACAAAACCTATCACGATACCCATAAGAGCAGCACAGAATGCAATTAAAACAGTATTTTTCAAACCTGTAAGCACAAACTGATATCTGTTATCTGTAAGGAAATCATTTTTGAATTTTTCAACTACATTGCCGGAATTCTTAATGGCATCATTATCTCTTACGATTACAACCTGTTTTGAAGTTGTATATGTATCAGAGAAATCAATATTTTTAAGTCTTTCGGCTGTTACGGTCATTCCGGCAGCACCGAAGTCGGCTTTTCCTGACTGGACAGCGGTAATGATTGAATCAAATTCCATGTCTTCAATCTTTAAGTTCATTCCAAGATAATCAGCGACAGCCTGAGCCATATCGGCATCAATACCGACTATCTTACCGTTATCATAATATTCGTATGGCTTAAAGTAAGCGTTTGTAGCCATTACGAGAGTGCCGTTACGCTTTACACCGTCAGGTGAAATATAAGGTGTTTTTCCGGCATTTTCACCGATATAATTGTCAATGATTTTATCAAGAGTGCCGTTTGCTTTAATTACATTTAATGCCTCGTTAATGGAAGCTTTAAGCTCAGGCTTGTTTTTTGAGATACACATGGCGTAATCTTCTGTAACAAATTCTTCATCAAGTATCATAAGTTCAGAATTTGTCTTGATAAATGATTGTGCAGGCTGGACATCAATAACAACGGCATCGATTTTGCCCTGTTTTAATGCAAGGATTGCATCGTTACCTTTATTATAACGTTCAACTACTGTGCCGGAACCATCTTCTTCATAGTCAGAAACTAATGTGTCACCTGTAGTTCCAAGCTGTACACCGATTTTCTTGCCGGATAAGTCATCAACGGAAAAAACAGTATTTTCCGGAACAGATGATTTACATCCGGTAAGAATGAAAAGCGACATTATGCAGCATAGTGCTGCGAGCATATATTTTCGCATTTTCTCCTCCTTTTGTATTGCGATATTCTTCTAAACATATTAACATTATTGCATAGTGTAAATCAAGTTAAGATTTGGATGTCAGGCATCGTAATCTTATGAAATAAATGGTATGTATGAAAGGCAGAAGTATGAAAATAGTTACACCACATTATTATAAAGATTTTAAGTGCATTGCAGGTGCGTGTACCGATACATGTTGTGCGGGATGGGACGTAGATGTAGATGATAAATCCTACAGATATTATAAGACTGTGGATGGAAATTTTGGCAAAAGGTTAAAGAGTGTCATGGTTCCCGAAAAAGAAGGAGGCTGCACATTTACACTTCAAAACGGAAGATGTCCGTTTCTTAACGATAATAATCTGTGTGATTTGTATATTGCATTGGGAGAAGACAAGCTGTGTGATACGTGTGCGGAATTTCCGCGATTTATTAATGAATACGGAAGTGTGAAAGAGATAGGAATTGCACCATCATGCAAGACGGCTGGCGAGATAATATTTAATTATGATAAAGTTCTGACATTTGACGAGGAAGAGGACGGTAAGCCGCTAACAGGTTATAATGATATAGATGGTTTTTTGTATATGCAGCTTCGTAATGCAAGGAAATGTGCATATGATATTATTCAGAATAAAAAATATACACCTGATGAAGCCTGTCTTATACTTATTGAATATGCTATACGCATACAGAAGCATATGGATGATGAAAGGGACGATTTGATTGCCAATGTTGTAAAATCTTTTAAAGATGAAAAAATACTTGATAAGATTATAGCTGATGCAAAGAAAAAGAAAACATATGATTCGTTCAGAGGATTTAAAGATATAGGCAGATTTTTTGAAAAGTTTGACGGAATGGAAGTGATTAACCCGGACTGGCTGAAGTATTGTGATATTCAGGAAAAGTTTATGAAATCTTGTCATGATGGTTCATCATATGAAAAATATGTAATTGAGTTTGAGGAATATTATAATGACAGACAGTTTGAGTACAGGCAGCTTCTTATGTACTATATTTACCGGTATTTTCTGGATGCAGTTTATGATATTAATATTGTGCTTAAAGTAAAAAATGCGATAATCGGATATGCAGCATTACGACATCTTGATGTTGCAGCGTGGGCGGCTAATGGCAAAAAACTTTCAAAGACCGAGCAGGTTGATATTGCACATCTTTATTCAAGACAATTTGAACATTCATATACTAATTTTGAAAAATATAGTGAGAAATTCATGAGCATGAGATGTTACGGATATAGCAGCTTAAGAAGAATGATGGTATGAGTTATAAAAATAAATAAAAAATATAAAAAAAGACAATTATCAATAAAAAAAGGATAATTGTCTTTTTTTTTTTGCAAAAACAAACATTCTGCGTCGTGAAAACAGCGTTCTACGTTGAACTACACCATTTTAGTTTTTGCTTAATATATAATAAAAACAGCAAAAAAATTATGAATCCAGCAAAAATTGAGGAAGAAATTATTCTGAATTTATTAAAAAGTGTATTGACAGAAAAATACCGGGGTGGAGGTAAAATAAATTTGGTATAAAATATTATTTTTGGAGAAAAAATGTTTTTAAAAAATAAATTAGAAAGATTGTTAGAACGAATCTGCGTGATAGTTTTATGTGTAATCACGGCAGTAATGGCAATACCTGTAAAATCGGTGACAGCAGCAGGTTCGGCATCGGTGGTTTTGGAGATTTTACATGAAGGGGATACTGTTAATGTAAAGTTTGAGATGGTATCAAATCCCGGAATTGCGGGAATGTCGTTTAAGCTGTGCTATGACAGCAGTTTATTAAGTATTGTTTCGGTTGATGAAACTTTGGATAGTTTTAAATCATCAATTATAAATCCCGACGGGGACGGATTTGTAGGATACGCATATGCACAGGCAAAGGATTGTAAAGACACGGGAACTGTGTTTTTCTATAACCTTTAAAATAAATCGTGAGAATGAGAAAGAATTAACTTATGAATCGGTTTATATTGATGAGTTTGACGCTTGCGATTCCAATCTTGAAGACGTCAATACAGACATAAAAGTACAGTTTTCAGATAAGAACGCACAGAATATACAAAACAAACAGAATTTACAGAATACGCCGGAAGAACAGGCTGGAGTTAAAGGTCAATCAGACAGTATAAATAAATCGGATAGCATGGATAAATCGGACAGTAAAAATATAAACGGTACAGAAGAAAATCTCGGTTCTTTAACAGAGGTAAATTCATCAGATACGGTTAAATCAACGAATGTAATAATTGTAAATGTTATAGCTGTAGTAGTAATTGCAATTGTTGCATTGTTGCTTTTAATAAAGAAAAAATCAGGGAAAAACAGGAGGAGTTAAAAAATGAAGAGAAAAAGCAAAGCATTTATAGCTGCATTTTTAAGCTTATGCCTTATTGCAACAACTGTTATAGTGTCAACAGGCAATGCATTTGCAGGCGATGCAAACGTAGGAGAGCTTGCTGTAACTTCAGCACAGGGCTATGAAGGGGATACAGTAAAAGTAACTGTATCATATAACAATAATCAGGGAACAGCGGGATTTGAATTCAGAATGTATTATGATCCGGATGTGTTGGAATTAGTAAAGACAACATTATCGGAAGATGTATTTATCGAAGATGTAGTTATATTGGGAGATAAAAATGCTAATGAAAAAATGACAAATTTTGTATCTTATGCAGTTGCAATGGCAAAAGATAACAAAAAGAGCGGAGAATTGTACACCGTAGAATTTAAAATTAAAGATGGTGCAGCAATAGGAAATACAGAGTTAAAAATAACAGATTTAGTACCTTCTAATTTTGATGGTGATTTGATAACGGTAAATTCAAAAAACTCTTATGTAAAAGTATTATGCAAGCATGCAGATACAGAAGAAGTTGTAAAAGAAGCTGTAACATGTACAAAGGACGGCGTAACAGAAGTAAAATGTAAAAAATGTGGCGAATTAATTGATACAAAGACAGTTAAGTCAACAGGCCACAAGTTCGGCGAATACGAAGTAGTTACAGAGGCAACATGTTCAAAAGACGGATTAAAGAGAAGAACATGCAGTGTATGTAACGAGGTAGAAGAGGTAAAGATACCGGCAACAGGAAAACATACAGCAGTAACAGAGATAACAAAGAAAGCAACATGTACAACAGCAGGCGAAAAAGTAACAAAGTGCAGCGTGTGTGATAAGGTGCTTTCAACAGAAGAAATTCCTGCAACAGGCCACAAGTTCGGCGAATACAAAGTAGTTACAGAGGCAACATGTTCAAAAGACGGATTAAAGAGAAGAACATGCAGTGTATGTAACGAGGTAGAAGAGGTAAAGATACCGGCAACAGGAAAACATACAGCAGTAACAGAGATAACAAAGAAAGCAACATGTACAACAGCAGGCGAAAAAGTAACAAAGTGCAGCGTGTGCGATAAGGTGCTTTCAACAGAAGAAATCCCTGCAACAGGCCACAAATATAGCGATTATGTTATAAAAAAAGACGCAACGGAAACAGAAGATGGTATTCTTGAAAGAATATGTACTGTATGCGGCGAGACAGAAAAAGTAACAATTCCAAAACTGGAATCATTAAAAACGGAAGTTAAAGATGAAAAGGCAGAAAATCCTTTGGCATCACAGTATACAAAGGGCGAAGATATTACATTTACTGCTATAGGCATCGGAATGGATAATGTAAATCCTCAGGCAGGCGATATGAGATATGTACCTGCAAAATGGAGCATTAATCCGAGCGGTGAGTGGACATCTGCACCGTATACGGCAACATTTGCAGTAGCTAATGCAGGTGATTATGAACTTAAAGTTGTATACAACCGTGAAGTTTACAAGGATGGAAAATGGGTAGCAGACGGAGTGACAATCACATCAAAGACAGCAATAACTATAGCAGAAAAGGCAGAAACACCTGATAATGGAAATAACGGAAACACAAATAATGACAGCACAACACCATCAGGAGATGCCTCAATAGATAATAATGCATCAGTAAGCACAGGTGATACATCAATGTATGTAATGATTATGGCAGTAATAATGATGATGGCTTCTGCAGCAGTAATAGTTGAAAAGTCAAGAAAAGCCGTTAAATAACAGAAAATAAAAAATATAAGAAACTGTACAAGAACAGTAAGTTTCTTAATAATGTTTAAAAACAGGTGGACGGAGGGAAACTTTCGTCCGCTTTTTTTTATAGGAATATTTTTGAAATGGGGAATGTTATGGGAAAAGCATACACGTATAAAAAGATAATTAAACGTGCGGCCTGTGTAATGCTGGCAGCGGGATTGGTATTTACGGGATGTCCGGAGGTCTTTTTGAGCCAATCTGTATTAAAAGTGCATGCGGCACAGGGGTATGAAAGCCTGGTTAAATCATGTATAGACAATATTAATACATTTGATGCAGATGATGAAAATACATATTTAACAGAGATAATTAATGGATTGGAAAGTGATGAAATTGATGCGGCAAATAAATATGTTGAAGAATTAATGCGGCAGAGTGATTATTATTGGCTGAATTTGTGTTTTATAAGCGATTTTATCGGAAACAGTGTTCTTTGGTACTCTGTAAAAGATAAATATGTAAATAAAGATAATACAATAGATAAAATAACGGCAAAAAATGATTATATTAAATTACATACAAGACTTGATAACGGTGAATGGAAAGAATTGCTTGCGGAAGAAATAGATAAAGCAAGCGGAAGCATAGATATTTCGGACTGGAAACTCACGACAGAAAAAACTGCGGAAATGTATAGATATTTGAATGATTTAAGAGTTTCCGACAGACAGTATTATTGGATTGATTCTTTTAAAATCAGTGATGATGGTACATATATTAAAAGTGTGCTTGTCTCTGCTAAAGATAAATACACAAATGAAAATAATCAGACCATTAATAAAGAACAGGCAGGAAATGATTTTGATGTATTACAGAAACGGTTAAAAAACGGAGAAGAAATGAAAATTATTGAGGAAAGAATAACCGAAGGTAAGTATTCGGTGGCTTTGCCATATAAAGTTTATACTGTTCAGTTAAGAGATTTAAAAATAAATAAGGACAGAGCAGGTGATATATACAATTATGTCAGATATTTGAGCACGAAACCTCAATATTTTTACATAAATTATATTTTCCTGGAATATGATGAAGATTATCTGGCGGCATTATCATTAACGGTTCCTGCTGAATTTTTTAACGAAGAAAATAAATTTGATGATAAATTATCTTATGCTAAATATAATAAATTTAACAGAAGAATAGCGGACCTTACGGCACAGATAGATGACAACATGTCGGATTTGGAAAAAACGCTGGCGATATATGAATGGGCAATGAGGGAATGTGAATATGATTATAAAAATTACAAATCAGACACGATTCCTACAGAAAGTTATCAAAAAGAAGGTGTGGTTTATAACGGACTGGCTGTATGTAGCGGATATGCAGACTTTATGGAATATTTGCTTAGCAAATATAAAATAACCAATTATATTGCATCTTCATCGGATTTGGATCACGCATGGAATATAGTTAATTTGGATGGTATCAATTATCATCTTGATGCTACATGGGATGATGTGGGAAAAGATTCGCTTTGGGAAGGTGTATATAATACAGTTTACTTTTTGAAAAGTGATGATGAAATTACAGAATTGGACCATTATGGTTGGTCAGAGACAGTAAAGTGTGATAAAAGCGATTCATATGAGGGCTATATTTTCAGAAATAAAAATGCTAAGCAATTTAATTATTACAATGGTTATTGGTATTATATATGCAATACAAAGACGATTGTAAAATCAAAAATAGATGGAAGCGAAGCCACGGATTTTAAAACATTTAAGGAAATCATCGGTATGTATATTTATGATGATTATATGTATATTGCAACGCGTAAAGATGTATATAAAATCAATATGAAAAATCAATCCGAATCGGAAGTTATATTCAAATGCGATGAAAATGAAGGATTTGATTATATTGATGAATTTGTATTAAAACAGGGAAAAATAAAAATTGACAGCCCAAGTAATACAAAGATTTTTGAACTTCCTGAGATTGCGTATACACCTGCTGTTCCTGTTACCTACGGTGATGCCAACGGTGACGGAAAAATCGACAGCCGCGATGCTGTATTAATCAAAAAATACGTTGCGGGATTCACAGGATTTACAATCGACCTTGAAGCGTCGGATATCAACGCCGACGGCAAAGTTGACACAAGAGATGCTGTTAAGATTCTTAAAAAGATTGCTGGGTTTGATGTGACACTCGGAGCGGCATAAATGAAAAACATTTATAACATATAAAACTGTATTTATAAGATAAAAGGAGAATTGATTTATGCGTATCAGACAGGAAATTAAAATTAAATTTCTTTCGGCAGCGATGGTAGTGTTACTGATATTTTCGGGTATATTCGGCGGGATTGGATATAGGGCGTATGCGGCACAAACCACTTATCATGAAAATGACACAGTGACGATTTCGGATAATGAAACGGAAAACAAGTACCCTGAGATAACACCTGAAAGCACAAGTTATTTATATTGCTACAATCAGCTTGCAACTTGGGATTCTGGTGAGACCATGCAGCGATATTATAAAGATTTAAGGGATATATGCTGGGATTTTTATAATGGTGAGCTGGAAGCTACATATTATTTGTTTTGGGAAGATGAAAATGACAGCAGTAATAATGAATATGAGTGGTGTATAGACAAATTGCTGCATAAAAGCGACTATAATCTCACTGAAGATGAGTACGCAATAGTTGAAACGGCTTTGTATGAAGACATGCCGATATTTTATTTTTTATATTCAATGTATTCAACAGGTGACGATGAAGACGGAAATACCGATTATACAACTGCAAGAGCGGGAATTACAATTAAAAATGATGATGATATTATAATATATATCTTAAACCGTGATGATTCGTGGTCAGTAAATTATCGGGACAAGTCAAGAAGAGCAGAATGTAGGAAACTTATAGAAAAAAGAATTCATGAATATTATGATTTGACAAAAGAATATGCAACAAATTATGAAAAGCAGACTGCTGTATTTGATGAAATCTGTCTGAATTCAGATTACTATTACGGTGATGATGAAAATACACAATATTATACACATAGTATTATGGGAAGTGTGGAGAAGAAAGATTTTGTATGTGAGGGATATGCGAAGGCAGCACAGCTATATCTTAATTACATTGGTGTAGATACGATATTGTTGTCAGGATATGCAGATGGCGGCGGACATGCGTGGAATGCAGTAAAGTTAGACAATGGTAAATGGTACTTATCGGACCTTACATGGAGTGATGATTCAATAAGAATCGATAAAGATCATTTTGGTGACACGGCAGGAGTGAACAGCATAAATACAGCATTTGTAAATATGCCATATAAAACATTTTCACAGAGACATTCGCAAAATCTTACATTTAAAGCATTGGAATATGCCGACGATTCGGATTATTATAATTTTTATGATGTATATATTACATTGGAACAGGAAAATACATTAAGCAAAGAAGAGATAACAAAAATAGTTTCGGATAAAATCATTGAACTTTTAAAAAATAATATATCTAAAGCGGTTATTGTATATGAAAATTTTGAGTATTATGAATATCCGGAGGTTTTTTTTGCTGCATGCAGTTCGGCTTTTAAAAATATATACAACGAAACAGGTGTTGAGTGGACGTATACATTGGGCGAGCCGTGTTCTTCCGATTTATTATGGGATTTGAAGGACGAAGAAGGAAATTACATATTAAATGAAAATAATGAACGTATTAAACTGATGCGTAGTAATGTATTATTTTCAGTCAAAGAACAATCAGGAGAGTATACATTTTTAAAATATAATATTCCCGGAAACGGAGCATATATTACTGCCAGCGATTATATAGGAAGTAAGATATTAAATATACCGGAAACTTTGAACGGGTTTAAAGTAATTAAGATTGGAGATGTTAATACGATTGACTGTGAGAAAGTAATTCTTCCGTCTACGGTAAAAATTATAGGAGAGGGTGGATTTCGAGGCAGTAAAATAAAAAAAATAGAATTAAATGATGGATTAATAAGAATTAATTACGAAGCATTTTTAAACTGTGAAGAATTGAAATCAGTATATATACCTGAAAGTGTAAATGTAATAGAAAACTATGCTTTTGGATATGTATTTGGTGACAATGGTTTTGAAAAAACAGATGGTTTCACAATTTACGGTGAAGCAGGCTCAGCAGCACAAAAATATGCCGAAGATAACGGATTCGCATTCATTGAGGGCAGAATGAACGAAATAACCTACGGTGATGCCAATGGTGACGGAAAAATCGACAGCCGTGACGCTGTAGTAATTAAAAAATACGTTGCGGGATTCACAGGATTTGCAATCGACCTTGAAGCATCGGACGTCAATGCCGACGGAAAAGTTGACACAAGAGATGCCGTAAAGATACTTAAAAAGATAGCAGGTTTTGATGTGACGCTCGGTGAAGCGTAAGCATAGGAGGAATGTATAATGAGATTAAAAAGAATATGTAAGAGCATTACATGCATTGTAATGTCAGCAGGATTTGTATTTACAGGAATACCACATACGGCTTCCTATGATGCAAAAAAATTGGAGACAAATCTTGTAAGTGTTTTGGCGGCTGATTCATTACAATATTCAGATGGAAATACAACTTTTAAATATGAAGAATTAAATGATGGAACAATAAAACTTACTGAATGTGTAAAAACGGCAAAAGAATTAATCATTCCAGCTGAAATTAATGATAAAAAAGTAAGTACAATAGGTTTGCATTTTACCAGTTACAATTCTTCAATTGAGAAAGTGAGTATACCTGAAGGTGTTACAACATTGGATAATTTTGCTTTTGATTCTTGCGAGAACCTTGAATCAATAAATATACCATCTACAGTAACATTTATAGGAGCTGGAACATTTAGAAATTGTAGTTCATTAAAAGAAATAGAAATTCCAGATAATATTACAAGATTATATGATTCAACATTTGAGGGATGTTCTTCTCTTGAAAGTGTTAAGCTGCCAGAAAATCTTACGCAGATTGATAGTCATGTTTTTAGAAATTGTAGTAGTCTTATAGAGATAAGTATACCAGAAAATTTAGTAGAGATAAGCGGAGATTATGTATTTAGTGGCTGTAGCAGGTTAAAAAAGGTAAAACTTCCATCAAAACTTACAAATATTAAAAATGGTACATTTTATAACTGTATGTCGCTTACAGATATTAGTTTTCCATCGAGTGTAAAAACTATAGGGGATTACGCATTTAGCGGCTGTTCATCATTAACAGTGATTACGCTGCCTGATAATATAGAGAAAATAGGGGAGAGAGTTTTTAAAGGATGTATTAATCTTGAAAAAATCAATCTGACGGTTTCAAACGCTAATTACATTATTGATAATGATGCTATATATGAAAAAAACACAAATAATCTTGTTACATATACTTCTGGAAGCAAACAGAAAAATTTTATAATTAAAGATGGAGTTACCGAAATAGATGCACAAATTTTACTTGATTGTATAAATACTGAAATAATTACATTGCCGGAAAGTCTTGTGGATTTCAAATATAATCAATATAATTCGTTAGGAATGAGTGAATGTGAAAATCTAAAAGCAATAAATATATCGGATAATAATACCTTATACAGAAGTATTGATGGTGTTTTATATAGTAAAGACTTGTCAAGTTTAATTGTTTTTCCTGCAAATAAAACAGATTCGTATGTTATAAGTGACAAAACTGTGACAATAGGAGAGGCTGCATTTGCTGGAAATGATAAAATGACATCAATAGATATTCCTTCAAATGTAAAATCAATAGAATCAATGGCATTTAATGGGTGTAAAAATCTAAAAGATGTAAAACTAAATGAAGGTTTGGTAAACATAGGAAGCAATGCATTTATTGCATGTGATAATTTAGAAAATATTGAAATTCCAGATTCAGTACAAGAAATGGCATCGGGTGTCTTTCTGGATTGCAAATTATTGAAAAATGTAAAGCTTTCGTCAAATATGAAAGTGCTTGAGGATGGCATGTTCTATGACTGTTTTAGTCTTGAAAATGTTGTTATGCCATTAAATCTGGAACAAATATATCCAGATGCATTCATGAGTTGTCATAATCTTAAAAACCTAAATATTCCTGAAAGTGTTAAATATATTAGTAATTATGCTGTTGATGACTGCATTAATCTTGAAAGTATTACAATACCATCGGATGTTGACGATATTGGTGAGATGGCATTTGGATATATTTTGGATGATGGAAGATTGGTAAAAAAAGAAAATTTTAAAATATATGGAGCAGATGGAAGTACAGCACAAAGATATGCAAATGATAATAACTTTGAATTTATAGAGATAAAAAGTGTAAGTTCTGAGGACGGAATAAAAATTGAATATACAAATGATACTACAATAGGAGAAGAAGACGTAAGTATAAGTCTTGTGACAAAAAAACTTTCAAATAGTGACCCTGAATATGCAAAAATTAATTTTGATGGAAAAATAGAAGATACAGGTATAAAACCTGATACAGTACAATTTATTGCTTACGAAATATCATTAAAAAATGAAAGCGGCGTGACAGTGCAGCCGGATGGGAATGTTCTTGTAAAGATACCAGTGTTTTCAGATTATAATAGCAAAGATTATAAAGTTTACTATGTTAATGAAAAAGGGCAGTTTACCAATATGAATGCGGAGTATCAGTCAGGATATGTGGTGTTTACAACAAAACATTTCAGCACATATCTTGTGACTAGGACTAATTTGGTATCTTCAGATGATGTTACATACGGTGATGCCAATGGTGACGGAAAAATCGACAGCCGTGACGCTGTAGTAATTAAAAAATACGTTGCGGGATTCACAGGATTTGCAATCGACCTTGAAGCATCGGACGTCAATGCCGACGGAAAAGTTGACACAAGAGATGCCGTAAAGATACTTAAAAAGATAGCAGGTTTTGATGTGACGCTCGGTGAAGCGTAATGAAAGTTTAAATATAATAATATTGATATGGCGGCTGCGAGTCGTCATGTCAATTAATACAGGAGAATAGTTTATGAGAATAAAAAAAATCACAAAAAAGACATGTAAAAGCATAGCATGCATTGCACTGTCAGCATGGCTTGTGTTTACAGGACTTCCGTTTGCTGGAGCAAATTCAGGAAACAGTAAATGGCAGGAGAGTGCAGCGACAGGACTTATGCAGGTTCAGGCGGCACAGACAACTTATGATTACACGGTTGGCAATTCAACGTACACTTACACAATTTTGACAGATGATACTGTTAAAATAACAAAATACAAAGGAACAGACGAAAGTATTGTTATTCCTTCCGAAATAGACGGTAAAAAGGTGACGGTTATAGGAAGTTCGGCATTTTATGGATTTAAAAGTCTTAAAAATATAGAAATTCCTGATGGAATTACTTCGATTGAAAACTATGCTTTCTGCCAATGCTGGTCAATAACGAGTCTTTCGGTTCCTGAAAGTGTTACAAGCATTGGAACGGGTGCGTTTAGATTTTGCGGTGATTTGAAAGAGATAAAGCTTCCATCAAATCTTACTGTTTTATCAGACAGCCTTTTTGGAGCTGATGCAAATCTTGAATACATAACATTTGGTGATGCTGAAAAAACAGATACGGTCATTATACCTGAAACGGTTCAAAAAATGGGTAATTACGTATTTATGAACTGTGAAAAAATAAAAAATATCAAGCTTCCGTCAAATCTAAAAAGTATAGGAAAAACCTGCTTTCAAGGCTGTATCTCATTAACAGGCCTGTTTATACCTCAAAGTGTAGAATCAATAGGAGGCGGAATTTTTGGAGATTGCGATGCTTTACAAAGTGTTGAGATTGAGGATGAAAATAATAATTTCATATTCAAAGACGGAATATTATACGATGTGAAAAATGGAATACTTGTCAGTGCGGTAAACTCACTGATACCAGAAAAAGTAATCGTAGACGAATGTACAAAGACTATAGATTATTCTGCATTTGCTGATTGTAATAATCTTTATGAGATTGAAATACCACAGGGAGTTGTAAACATTGGTGAAAAAGCGTTTGCAAGACTTGATCATTTGAAAAATATTGACATTCCTGACAGTGTTACCAATATTACGACGTTGGCATTTTATAGGTGTAACGGACTTGTTTCGGTACAAGTTCCCGGAAGTGTAACAGCAATTAAAAATGGTACGTTCAGGGAATGCAATAATTTAAAAAAAGTTATATTAAATGAAGGAGTTGCAAAGATAGAAGGTTCGGCATTTGTTTTTTGTTCGTCACTAGAGCAGATTAAATTGCCACAGTCACTTATGTCAATAGGTTCGGGTGCATTTGACAACTGCACATCACTTATATCAGTAGAACTTCCGGATAATGCTATAATTTCAAGCGATACATTTAAGGAATGCAAAAATCTTTCTGATATAGTCATTTCGGATACAAATAACAATTATATTGTAAAAAATGGTATTTTATATAATAAGAATATGACAAGAATACTGTGTTATCCTGCAGGCATTAAAGATACAGAATTTTCTGTGCCTGATACAGTAACAACAATTGATGATTTAGCTTTTTATGGTGCAAAAGCTTTGGAGAGTGTAGATATTCCCGATAGTGTTATTGCAATTAATACGAATGCTTTTGGAGAATGCAGCGGACTAAAAGAAGTAGTAATTCCGGATTCTGTGACAAGCATGGGAGAGGCTGTATTTTATAAATGTACTTCATTGGAAAAAGTAAAACTTTCTGTCAATATAACAAGTCCTAATCCAGCGGTATTTCAATATTGTTCAAGTTTGAAAGAAGTAGTACTGCCTGAAAGCATGAAGTTTATATCATTTTTTATGTTTTCATATTGTAAAGAGATTACAAATATTGTACTGCCTGATAAATTAAATTCTGTTTTAAGAAGTGCATTTCAAAATTGTGATAATCTTAAAAATATTACAGTTCCAAAAAATGTAACAACAATACAGGATTATGCTTTTGGCTATTATTATGATGAACAGAGTGCAACATATAAAAAATATGATGATTTTACGATATCAGGCTATGCCGGAAGTAAGGCACAGGAATATGCCGAGGCAAACGGAATCAGATTTATTGAGCTTAACGAAAAAGAGACTACAGACGGAATCAAGATAGAATATTCAAAAGACGATTCTTCAATAGGAGGAGACAATGAAGAAAAAATTAGTCTTGAAAGCAGGCAGCTTACAGAATCGGACGAAGAATATTCAAAGATTGATTTTACAGGAAAAATAGAAGATTCAGATGCAAAACCTGAAGACGTAAAATCTGTTACATATGAGATTTCGCTGAAAAACGAGAGCGGACAGACAGTTCAGCCGTCCGAAAAAGTCACAGTTAAAATACCTGTTCCTGATGGTTACATGGGAGAGAACTGTAAGGTTTATTATGTGAATGAAAAAGGTAAGTTTACTAATATGAATGCAGTTTGTCAGAATGGATTTCTGATTTTTGAGACAGGACATTTCAGTACATATCTTGTAACAGAGACTAATATAAAGACAGTTTCTGAAATAACCTACGGTGATGCCAATGGTGACGGAAAAATCGACAGCCGTGACGCTGTAGTAATTAAAAAATACGTTGCGGGATTCACAGGATTTGCAATCGACCTTGAAGCATCGGACGTCAATGCCGACGGAAAAGTTGACACAAGAGATGCCGTAAAGATACTTAAAAAGATAGCAGGTTTTGATGTGACGCTCGGTGAAGCGTAAATTTAACAACCCGAGTTTGTTAAGTAAAGTGTATAAATTTTTATTATTTTTTATGGCGGTCATTTTTTGACCGCCATTTTCATTGTGGTATGTCCGGGTTGGTATTGTATATTGCCAGACTATAGCTATTGCTTATATGACAATTCATGAAATATTATATGTTGACGACAGAACATGTTCAATTCGTCAATTCATACTTTTCTTTAAGCTCTTTGATTTGAGCTTGAAGCTCGGCAACTTTGGCATCAGCTGCAATTCTGGCCTTAGATTCGTTTTCAGCTCTTTCATTAGCAGCATTAACTTCCTGTTTAGCGGCATTAACTTCCTGCTTGGTGATTTTTAATTCCT